>Ga0123335_1000773_pt1 | contig 54034 bp, 52 predicted proteins | sample BiotimSIPDNA_2_FD_89707 | JGI IMG/M metagenome (GOLD analysis project Ga0123335, IMG submission 89707) | Anaerobic biogas reactor microbial communites from Washington, USA - Biogas_R2 time_0 SIP DNA | ecosystem: Engineered > Bioreactor > Anaerobic > Unclassified | place: Washington, USA...
CGTGCCCGTGCGCGAGAGCGGCGACACCGCGGGCTCGGCAGGCTGCAAGCTGGTAGGCCCCGCGGGCGAGCTGGAGCTCAAGGAAGGCGTCATCGCCGCCAAGCGCCACATCCACATGCTGCCTGAGCAGGCGGAAAAAGCGGGCGTGAAGGACAAGGATGTCGTCAGCGTCAGGGTGGATACCCAGGGCCGTTCCCTGGTCTTTGGCGACACCGTTGTGCGCGTCAGCCCCACCTATGCCCTGGCCATGCACATTGACACCGACGAGTCCAACGCCGCGTCCGCCTCCGGCGAGGTTTACGGGGAGATCGTGCGCTGAACCATCAGCAAAACAAACAAAGCCGGGTCGCAGCAGGGCCCGGCTTTTGCTTTAAAAATTCTGCTGGCGCACTTCGCGAAGCGGCGCGGCGGCCCGGATACCGCTGGAGAGAAGCCCCTCCTTGACCGCCCGGGTCACGGCCAGGTTGGTGGCCCACCATTCGCGGGTTTTGACCCAGCAGCGCAGGGTGAACACCTGGGCGCCGTCCTCGATCCTGTCCAGCGAGGCAGCCGGCGGCGGGTCGGCCAAGACGCGGCTTTCAGCGCGCGCCGCGCCCTCCATCAGCGCAATGACCTCCTCCACCGGATGGGAAAAGCCCAGGGTGACGCTGACATCGATGCGCCGCGTCTCATACCAGGAGAAGTCGGTGATCACGCCGTTTGACAGCATGGCGTTGGGGATGGCCACCTTCTTGCCGTCCAGGGTCTTCAGCGTCGTATACATGATGGAGATATTCTGCACGGTGCCCTCGGCGCTGACGGTTTTGATAAAGTCGCCCATCCTGAAGGGCTTGAAAAGCAGGATCATCAGCCCGCCGGCAAAATTGCTCAGGCTGCCCTGCAGCGCCAAGCCGACAGCCAGCCCGGCTGAGGTCAGAATGGCAATGAAGGAGGTCGCCGGCACGCCCAGGAACACCAGCAGGCTGATGACCAGCATCACGCGCAAGCTGATGGAGAGCAGGCTTTCCAAAAAGCCCTTGACGCTGTCGTCCAGCTTGCTTTTGGCCATGAACCTGGCAAACAGGCGCCCCAGCAGCCGGATGAGCCGGCTGCCCACAAAAAACAGCAGGGCCGCGACCAAGATCTTCAGCGCAAAATCCGCGGACGCCTTGGCAAAAAAGTCCAGCAAGCTCTTCCAGATGTCTTCCATAAACCCCTCCAGCGACCTGTATTTTCTGACAGTATGTCGGATGCGCGGGCGCGGTGTCAAGATTGGTGGAATTCCCTGCGAAATTAATGTCAACGGCGTGCAATATCTATACAAGCCTGCATAATTATGATAAGATGTATAAAGCAGAACAATTTGAAGCGAGGACATGGTATGCGCATCGCCGTATTCAGTGAGATCGGCGCCCTTCGCAAGGTGCTGATCCACCGCCCCGGACCAGAGCTTGAGCAGCTGACGCCGCCGCACCTGTCCCGGATGCTGTTTGACGACATCCCATTTTTGCAGGGCGCGCAGCGTGAGCATGACAGGTTCGCCGGCGCCCTGCGGTCGGAGGGCGTTCAGGTCTGCTACCTGAAGGACATGGTGGCCCAAAGCCTTGAGTCGCCAGGCGCGCGCGATGAGTTCATTGAGGGATTCATCTCCCTCAGCGGCCGGGCAGCCGTCAGCGAGCGCGCGGCCCTGCGCGAGCTGTTCGCGGGCATCCGGGACAACACGGCCCTGGTGGAAAAGACCATGGCCGGCGTCACCTATGAGGAGGCCGGGCTCTACCCGCGCTACCCGCTGACCCGCCTGGTGCGCCGGAATGCCAACTACCTGCTGGACCCCATCCCCAACCTGTATTTTACGCGCGATCCCTTCTCCGCCATCGGCCACGGCGTGGCTACCTCCAGCATGTTCGCGCCCGCCAGGCGCCGTGAATCCATCTATGGCAACTACATCTTCAAATACCATCCCGATTATGCCGGGCAGGTCAAAAGCTGGTACCAGGCCGAGCTGCCCTTCTCCCTGGAGGGCGGGGACATCCTCAACCTGGGCAAGGGCGTGCTGGGCGTGGGCCTGTCCCAGCGCACGGCCCCGGAAGCCATCGAGCAGTTGTGCCGCAACCTCTCCGCGGACGCAGACAGCGGCATTCAAAGCATCCTGGTCTTTGACATCCCCAACGTCCGCGCCTTCATGCACCTGGATACCGTGTTTACCCAGGTGGACGCGGGCACCTTCACCATCCACCCGGGCATCCTGCCGGTCCTGCGCTGCTTTAAGCTGCGCATGGAAGGCGGCACGCTCAGCGCAAAGGAGCTGCCCGGCAGCCTGGAGGACATCCTGCGGCGCGAGCTGGGCCTGGACCGCGTCACCCTGATCCATTGCGGCGGGTCCGACTCCATCGCGGCCGAGCGCGAGCAGTGGAACGACGGCAGCAACACGCTGTGCATCCGGCCGGGCACCGTCATCGTCTATGACCGCAACACCGTCACCAACCGCATCCTGGAGGACCACGGCATCCGCACCATCGAAATCCCGGGCAGCGAACTGGGCCGCGGCCGCGGCGGCCCGCGGTGCATGTCCATGCCGCTGCTGCGCGAAAATCTGTAAATCACCCACATCATCATATAGGAGGAGATTCCCATGCCCGTCAACCTCAAAGGACGCAGCTTCCTGACCCTGCTGGACTTCACTCCGGCTGAAATCCGCTACCTGCTGGACCTTTCCTTTGACTTAAAACGCAAGAAGCGCGCCGGCATCCAGGGGGATCTGCTGGCCGGGCGCAACATCGCGCTGCTGTTTGAGAAAACCAGTACCCGCACCCGCTGTGCCTTTGAGACAGCCTGCTGGGACGAGGGCGGCCACGCCACCTTCCTGTCCAATTCGCAAATGGGCAAGAAGGAATCCCTGGAGGACACCGCCCGGGTGCTGGGTCGCTTTTATGACGGCATCGAGTTTCGCGGCTTCTCCCAAAAAACGGCAGAGGATTTGGCACGCTGGTCAGGCGTGCCGGTCTGGAACGGTCTGACGGACCTTTTCCACCCCACCCAGGCGCTGGCGGATGTCATGACGCTGATGGAAAACACCCAAAAGCCGCTGCGCGAGTGCAGGCTGGTCTATATGGGCGACGCGCGCAACAACGTGGCCAACAGCCTGATGATCATCTCCACCAAGCTGGGCATGCGTTTTGCTGCGGTCTCTCCCAGAGAGCTGATGCCCGAGCGGGAGCTCACCAAACAAATGCGCGAGCTGGCAAAGGAAACCGACGCTCAGATCCAGCTGACCAATACCTTTGAGTCGCTTGAAGGCGCGGACGCCGTCTATACGGACGTGTGGGTATCCATGGGCGAGGAGGACAAGTTCGCCGAGCGCATCGCCTTGCTGAAGGATTACCGGGTCAACGCCGCAGCCATGGAAAAGACCGGCAACCCCGAGTGCATCTTCCTGCACTGCCTGCCTTCCTTCCACGACCTGGAGACCGAGACCGGGCGCATGGTTAAGGAGGAATTCGGCCTGGACGCGATGGAGGTCACTGACGAGGTGTTCCGCTCGTCCCGGTCCCGGGTATTCGACCAGGCGGAAAACCGTCTGCACACCATCAAGGCCGTCATGGTCGCGACCATCGGCCGCCAATAGCAGCGCACCCATTCACATCAAGGAGGAGCATCAACATGAGAAACGTTCGGGTTGCCCTGTGGGGCTTCGGCGCCATGGGCAAGGGCATCGCCAGGGTGCTGCTGGAGCGCAAGGGCGTCGAGATCGTGGGCGTCTGTGACCGCTATGAGGGCTATGCGGGAAAAAATGCGTATGAGCTGCTGAACCTGCCCTCTTTTGACCGCGCGCCGATCACCATCAGCGGCGACATCGCCCGGGCCCTGGCCGCTACGCCCATCGACTGCTGCGTGATTGCGACCGATTCCTTCGTCAGGGATGTCTTTCCCAAGATCCGCGAGGTGGTCACCCGCGGCATCAACGTGGTCACCATCGCCGAGGAGATGAGCTATCCGGCTGCCCAGTACCCGGAACTAGCCCGGGAGATGGACGCCCTGGCGAAGGATAACGGCGTCAGCATCCTGGGCACCGGCATCAACCCCGGGCTGATGATGGACCTGCTGGCTGTCTGCCTCTCCGGCGCCATGACCCGGGTGGACCATGTGCGCTGCGAGCGCGTCAACTCGCTGAGCCCCTTTGGCGAGACTGTCATGAAGGAGCAGGGCATCGGCATCACGGCGGAGCAGTTTGACCGGGGCGTAAGCGATGGCAGCCTGGCCGGGCACGTGGGCTTCCACGAGTCGGCCGCGATGATCGCCAGGGCCCTGGACCTTCCGTATGACCGCCTGGAGCAGCGGATGCGTCCCATCATTACGGAGATTGACCGCAAAAGCCCCCACGGCTTCGCGCCCAGAGGGCATGTGGCCGGCGTCAATATGACCGCCCGGGCCATGGACGGGGATGAGGAGCGCATCGCGCTGATCCATCCCCAGCAGATCGAGCCTGAACTGGCGGGCATGGACACCGGGGACTACATCGATCTTCGCGGCGAGCCGCCCGTGTCCATGGCGGTCAAACCCGAGGTCAATGGCGGGCTGGGCACCATCGCCATGGCCTGCAACGCGCTGCCCTTTGTGGTGGCCGCGCGTCCAGGCCTGCTGACCATGCTGGACATCCCGGTGCCCCGCTGCGTGATGGGCGACTACCGCGAGATCGCTTTCAGGGAGGAAAACAATGGCTAAACAAGGCGACTGGGTGCTGATCAAGAGCACCATTTTGCAGCCGGACCAGCGCGCGCCGCAGGTGCCCGGGGATACCGCCGGGGTCCCCCTGCTTCAGTGGGTCAAGGGCTGGCTGACGGCGGACGCGGACATCGGGCAGCCCGCGCAGGTCATCACGCGCACCGGGCGCCTGGTGTCGGGCGCCCTGGTGGAGGAGGCGCCGGCCTACCGCCACAGCTTCGGCAGCTTCATCCCTGAATTGCTCAAGGTGCAGGAGGGCATCCGCCGAGCCATGTGGGGCGGGGAGGACAGGCCATGAGGGACAGCAGCTACAGCGCCGTCATGGCGCGCAGGAACCAGATCATGAAATCGGCCGTGGGGCTGGATTACAGCCAGTTTGAGTCCGGCGGCATCGGCTTTGACTATGAGGGCATGATGGCAGCCACCGGGCTGTCCATGCCGCAGGTGACGGAAGTCATGCGCTCCTTCAACGTCGGGGACACCCCGCTAATAGAACTGCGCAACATCACGGCCCTGGCGCGCAGGTACGCGCCGGAGGGTTTTGGCGCGCGCATCCTGGTCAAGGACGAGGCCTGCAACCCCTCGGGCTCCTTCAAGGCGCGCCGCGCGGCGCTGTCGGTGCACATGGCTGGGGAAATGGGCTACAGGGGCGTCATCACCGCCACCAGCGGCAACTACGGCGCAGCCGTGGCCTCCTGCTGCGCCAAGGCCGGGCTTCAGTGCATCGTGGTGCAGGAATGCTATGATTCCCGGGGCGTCGGCCAGCCCGAGATCGTTGAGAAGGCGCGCAAGTGCGAGGCCCTGGGCGCCGAGGTCGTCCAGCTGAGCGTGGGGCCGGAACTGTTTTACGTCTTTTTGCGCCTGCTGGAGGACACCGGTTACTTCAACGCCTCCCTGTACACCCCCTATGGCATCCAGGGCGTGGAACCCCTGGGGTATGAACTGACTGAGCAGTGCCGGCAGAAGTTTGGCCGGGCACCGGACATGGTGGTGGCTACCAACGCCGGGGGCGGCAACCTGACGGGCACCGCGCGCGGCATGCAGAAGGCCGGCTGCGGGGCGCCTGTGGTGGCGGCCAGCGTGGACCTCAAAGGCCTGCACATGGCCAGCGACACCCAGTTCAACCGCAAATCCTTCACCACCGGGCATACCGGCTTCGGCATGCCCTTTTCCACCTGGCCGGACCGCTCCGACGTGCCGCGCTCCGCAGCGCGACCGCTGCGCTATATGGAGCGCTATGTCACCCTGACCCAGGGCGAGGTGTTCTACATGACCGAGATGCTGTCCCTCCTGGAGGGCATGGAGCGGGGGCCCGCCGGCAACACCAGCCTGGCCGCGGCCTTCTGCCTGGCGCGCGAGCTGCCGCAGGACGCGCTGCTGGTGGTGCAGGAGACCGAGTACACCGGGGCCGGCAAGCACCAGAACGCGCAGCTGGCCTTCGCGCGGGAGCACGGCATCGCGCTGCGCGTGGGCGACCCGGCCGAGCAGGTCCCGGGGCAGAGCATCGTGCTGCCCGAGCACCCGGGCCAGCTGCGGGCCGCGGAGGTCGATCTCAACCGCCTGCGCCGCTCGCTGATCCACAGGGCGCTTACGGACAGCAAGGACATGCCCGGGGAGGCCGACCTGGCCTTCCTGGCCGCGGAGACGCGCACAAGCCCCGCCTTTGTCAGGCAGGTGATCACACAGCTGCTGGAGGACGATAATGAAACGAAATGATGATTACGCGGCGCGCGCCGCCCGCCTGCAGGGGCTGAGCGACGAGGCGCTCCACGCGCGCTTCTGGGAGTTGGCCAAGGCGCTGACCGACCCGCTGCTTCAGATGGGCCGCGAGTACACCTCCCCCTCCATTGAGCGCAGCGTGCTGCTGCGCATGGGCTTTTCCTCCCTGGAGGCCGTGGCGCTGGTGAACAAATGCCTGGAGCATGGGCTGCTGGGCCACGGCGCCGGGCATGTGGTGTTCAAGGCGGCCGGCGCCTGGGACCTGGGCGTCCGCGAGGCCGGGCGCAGGCTGATCGCCCTGGAGGACTGGCAGGACATCCGCGCGATGTTCCGGAAAGGAGCGCATCATGGCTGAGTACCGTTTGGACCCGGACAGCGCGATAGATGTGCGCGAGATCCTCAAGGATCTGGAGCGCTACCGCCCGCGCCGCCGCGGCTGGACCTGGCGCAAGCCCGCGCCGGGCCTCAAAATGGGCGATTTCGTCTACCATGACGCCTCCGAGCCGCTCAAGCGCTCCGTACCCCTGCCGCCCGCCCATCACTTCGGCGGCATCGACCCGCAGCCCGCGCCCGTCATCACGACGGAGATCGCCTCCGGCCGCTTTGAGGATGACATCCGCCGCATGCGCATGGCCGCCCACCACGGGGCAGACCATATCATGGTCATCCGCACCGCGGGCCAGAGCCATTTTGACAGCCTGATCGAGGGCACGCCCCAGGGCGTGGGCGGCGTGCCCATCACCCGCAAGCAGGTGCGCGCCCAGCGCAAGGCCCTGGATCTGATCGAGGACGAGGTGGGCCGGCCCATCAACTACCATTCCTATGTCTCCGGCGTCGCCGGGCCCGAGATCGCCGTGATGTTCGCGGAGGAGGGCGTCAACGGCGCGCATCAGGACCCCCAGTACAACGTGCTCTACCGCAACATCAACATGCTGCGCTCCTTTGTGGACGCCTGCGAGTCCAAGACCGTCATGGCCTGGGGCGGCATGGCGCAGATCGACGGCGCGCACAACGCCAACGCCACCTCCCGGGACGCCTGGAAGGTCATGCCCGAGCTGATGGTGCAGCACGCCATCAACTGCCAGTTCTCCGTGGGCTGCGGCATGCGGCCCGACCTGATCTGCCTGTCCACCGTGCCGCCCACCGCCACCCCCGCGCCCTGTGTTTATATGGACCTGCCCTACGCCGTGGCGCTGCGCGAGCTGTTTGCGGGCTTCCGCATGCGCGCGCAGATGAACACCAAGTACATCCAGTCCTCCACCCGCGAGGCCACCGTCACCCATGTGCTCAACATGCTGATCTCCAAACTGACCTCGGCGGACATCCAGTCCACCATCACCCCGGACGAGGGGCGCAACGTCCCCTGGCACATCTACAACATCGAGGCCTGCGACACCGCCAAGCAGACCCTGATCGGCCTGGACGGGCTGATGCAGATGGTGCAGCTCAGGGAGGACGGCCCCCTGCGTAAGCAGGCGCGCGAGCTCAAGGAGCGCGCCGTCCTGTACATGGAGGAAATGCTCAGCCAGGGCGGCTATTTCAAGGCGGTTGAGAGCGGCCAGTTCGTGGATTCGGGCTTTTACCCGGAGCGCAACGGCGACGGCATCGCCCGCCAGGCGGACGGCGGCATCGGCGCGGGCACCCTGGTGCGCCGCGAGGCCGATTACCTGGCCCCGGTCACTGCGCACTATGGCTACAACAACACCGCGCAGTACGGCCTGAAGGAAGGCCGGGATCCGTCAGAACTGATCGGCGGGTGCACCTTCCAGAACCCTGACCTGATCAGCTATATCGACGAGCTGGACGAGGAGGACAATGTCCACCGCCGCATGGAGCAAACCGAGCACCTGCGCCGGCCCGGCAGCAGCCTGGTCAAACCCGAGATGGAGTGGCTGGGCGACGGCACGGTGATGCTGACCCTCTTTTTCCCCGTGGAGGCCAAGCTGGCCCAGGCCGCGGCGCTGGAAGCCGCGCGCAGGATGAACCTTGAGGAGCCTGAGGTCATCTCGGTGGAGATCATGCACCCGGCGGAGGGCACCCGCATCGAGCTCAAGGGGAAATTGCCCTTTGCCCTGAAGGCGGACGAGCTGGTGATCCCCAGGGAGCCCGAGGTGCTGGACGAGGAGCAGATCCGCCAAGCCATCCAGGAGCGCCCCATGAGCGTGGTCGCAGGCACGGTGGGCGAGGACGAGCACTCCGTGGGCCTGCGCGAGATCATCGACATCAAGCACGGCGGCATTGAAAAATACGGCATCAAGGTGCACTACCTGGGCACCAGCGTGCCGCCGGAGAAGCTGGTCAACGCCGCCATTGAGCTGGGCGCGGACGCCATCCTGGCCTCGGCCATCATCAGCCATGACAACATCCATTACAAGAACATCGCGCTGGTGGACCGCCTGGCGCGGGAGATGGGCGTGCGCGACAGGCTGGTCTTCCTGGCCGGCGGCACCCAGGTAAGCTCCGAAATGGCGCGCGAAGCCGGCGCGGACGAGGGCTTTGGCCGGGGCTCCAAGGGCGTGCACGTGGCCACCGCGCTGATCAAAATGAGAAAGAAACTCTAAGAAATCCGCATGAAGCTTGACTTCCTTGTCGCCGAGATCGGCTCCACCACCACCCTGGTCAGCGGCTTTGCCGGGCTGGCCGGGGCGCCGGTGTTCGCGGGCCAGGGCATGGCGCCCACCACAGCCCACCTGGGCGATGTCACCCTGGGGCTGAAGGCCGCGGTGGAGGATTTACAGCAAAACCTTGGCGTAAGCGCGCTGTCCTGGGGCAGGATGCTCGCAGCCTCCAGCGCGGCCGGGGGGCTTTCAATGAGCGTGCACGGCCTGGTGTATGACATGACCGCGCGCGCGGCGCAGCTGGCAGCCCTGGGGGCGGGCGCGGTGGTGCGCCAGGTGACGGCGGGCAAGCTGGGGCCCTATGAGCTGAAAGCCCTAAGGCAGCTCTCCCCCAACCTGATCCTGTTGGCGGGCGGCACCGACTTTGGCGACCGGGAGACCGCGGTGTTCAACGCGCGCCAGATCGCGGGCCTCAAGCTGTCCATCCCGGTGCTGTACGCGGGCAATATCGCGGCGGCTGACGAGGTGCGCGGCATCTTTGAGGCGGAGGGCCAGCCGCTTAGCGTGGTGGACAACGTCTATCCCCGCCTGGACGAGCTCAACATCGAGCCGGCGCGCCGGGCCATCCAGGACCTGTTTGAAACGCATATCGTCAGGGCGCCCGGCATGGCGCGCATCCGCCAGATGGTGGGCGGCGCCATCCTGCCCACGCCAGGCGCGGTGATGGAAGCGGTGCGCGCGCTGCATCCGGTGCTGGGGGATCTGCTGGCGGTGGACATCGGCGGCGCGACGACCGACGTGCATTCCGCCGCCCAGGGCAGCGAGGAGATCGCGCGCATCCAGACCCAGCCCGAGCCCTTCTTCAAGCGCACCGTGGAGGGCGACCTGGGCACCTACCTCAACGCCGGGCCGCTGGCGCGTTTGATCGGGCATGGCGTTCTTGAGCGCGAGCTGGGCGTTGACCCGGCCCCGCTGCTCGCGGACTGGCCGCCCATCCCGCACACGGACAGTCAGCAGGCCTTGGCCGCGCGCCTGGCCCGGGAAGCGGGCAGCCTGGCCGTCCGCCGCCACGCGGGCAGCCTGCGCGAGGTCTTCCCGCCCGAGGGACGCAGGCGCTACGCCCAGGGAAAGGACCTGACCGAGGCCGGGACGCTCATCGCCACCGGCGGCGCGCTGACCAGGCTGGAGGGCCGGCGGGGCGTCCTGGCCGCCCTGCGCGACCTGAACACAAGCGGGAGGATGCTCTATCCCAAGCCGGGCGCGCTACGGGTGCTCAGCGACAGGCGCTACCTGATGGCGGCGCTGGGTGTCCTGAGCCGCGAGCATCCGCAGGCCGCGCTTCATATGCTGCTGGACAGCCTTGCTGAGGAGACGCTTTCATGAACATGCCCATGATCCAGGCCAACATCGGAATTTTGCAGGAAAACGCCCGGGTCATCCTGGATGCCTGCCGAAAGCAGGGCGTGCAGCTGGCCGCGGTCACCAAGGGCGTTTGCGCGGAGCCCTGTATCGCCCGGGCCTTGCTGGACGCCGGGGCGGACATGCTGGCGGACGCCCGGATCCCGAACCTGAGAAGGTTGCCGCCGGACAAGCCCAGGATGCTGCTGCGCATTGCCGACCCGCAGGAGGCGGAGGCCGTGGTCAGCAGCTGCGAATACAGCCTGCAGTCCACGCCCCAGGCGCTGGCCGCCCTGGGCAGGGCGGCCCGCAAGCTGGGCAAGCGCCACCAGGTCATCCTGATGATCGACCTGGGGGACCTGCGCGAGGGCATCTTCTACCAGGACGGGGACCGGATCCTGGACACGGCCGCCCTGGCGCTGTCCCAGGAAGGGCTGAGCCTGGCAGGCCTTGGCGCCAACCTCACCTGCTACGGGGGCATCCTTCCGGACGAGCACAACATGGGCATCCTGCTGGGCTGGGCGCGGCGGATCCGCGAGCGCTTTCACATCCCGCTGCCCCTGGTGTCCGGCGGCAATTCCTCCAGCCTGCACCTGCTGCTGAATGGCAGGCTGCCCCGGGGCATCAACCACCTCAGGGTGGGCGAGGGGCTGCTGCTGGGCATGGACACCTCGGTGGGCAAGCCGATGGCGCAGTTGAGCCAGCGCGCGTTCACCCAGTATGCCCGCCTGGTGGAGGTGTATCATAAGCCCTCCAGGCCTGAGGGCAAAACCGGCCCCAACGCCTTTGGGGAATCAGTGTCCTTTGAGGACCGCGGTCCCATGGCGCGGGGCATCCTGGCCATCGGCCGGCAGGACACCGACCAGGGCGCCCTGACGCCAAGGGATGAACGGGTCAGGGTGCTGGGCGGCAGCTCCGACCACCTGCTGGTGGACCTGACCCAGGCCCCAGGCTGCCAGGTCGGGGACGTGCTGGGCTTTTATCCGGGATACAGCGCGATGCTCAGGGCCTACACCAGCGCCTACGTGGCCAAATCCTGTATTGATACGGAAGGAAACCTTATCCATGAATGATCTCCTGGTCGTCGCCCTGGGGGGCAACGCCCTGCAGCGGGGTCAGGGGCCTTATGACGCGGACAGCCAGCTGGCGGTTGTCCGGGAGACCTCGGCGCAGCTGGCCCGCATCCTCAAAACCGGATGGCGCCTGGCCATCGTGCACGGCAACGGGCCGCAGGTGGGGCGCATCGTGCTGCAAAACGAGGCGGCCCAAGGCATCACCCCGGCCATGCCCTTTGACGTGTGCGGCGCGATGAGCCAGGGCCTGATCGGCTATCACATCCAGCAGGCGCTGGGGCAGCAGATGCAGGCGCAGGGCATCCCCGGCGCGCCGGTCACGCTGGTCAGCCAGGTGCTCGTGGATAAAGATGACCCGGCCTTTGACCATCCCGCCAAACCCATCGGCCCCTTTTATACCCGGGAGCAGGCGCAGGCCATCGCGGTGGAGAAGGGCTACGTGTTCCGCGAGGATTCGGGCCGGGGCTGGCGGCGCGTGGTGCCCTCCCCGCTGCCGCTTCAGATCGTGGAGCTGGCGCAGATCAAGGCCCTGCTGGACAAGGGCTTCGTGCCCATCGCCGCGGGGGGCGGCGGCATCCCGGTGGCGCGCCGGGCGGACGGCCTGGCGGGCGTCGCGGCAGTGATCGACAAGGACCTGGCCGCCTGGCGCCTGGCCGAGGGCCTGCAGGCCAGGACCCTGCTGATCCTGACCGAGGTCGAGCATGCCTTTCTGCATTATGGCACGCCGCGGCAAAGGGCGCTGGGCGAGGTCTCCCCCGCGGACATGCGGGCTTACTTCAAGGAGGGCCATTTCGCCGCCGGCTCCATGGGCCCCAAGGTGGAAGCCGCGCTGCGCTTTGTGGAGGGCGGCGCCGGCCGCACGGCCGTCATCGCCAGCCTGGAAAAGGCCTGGGAGGGCGCGCAGGGCCGGGCCGGCACCATCCTGCGCAGCCGCTGATGGTGGCCCCGGATGTTTTTCTCCTGCATTTCTGTTGTTTACTTTATATTTCAACCATTTTCCACATTGAAGCCGGCGCGCGGCCGTCCTATGATGCCTGCAATGGCGATGACCGGGAACGTGTAGCGGTCGGACATCCCTCAAAGCGAGCGCCCGATGGTGAGAGGGGCGCAGGGATCAGGACAGGCGAGTTCCTCCCGTGAGCCGCAGGCTGAACATGAAGTAGGCTGTGCCGGCGCCCTGCCGTTAACAGGGGAGGCAATGTTGGTTGCCCTGAGCTGTCGTGCGACAGGAAATTGAGGTGGTACCGCGGTATATCCGCCCTCTGCAAGAGCAGAGGGCGTTTTATTTTCAGCAAGGAGGAACAGGCATGAAACGCATGACAAAGGCATTGATTGCCCTGGTGCTGGTGGCGGCTGTGATAGTGGCAGGCGTGTTACTGATGAAAAAGGACAAGAAAACGGTGATCGGCATCGTTCAGATCGTCAACCACAAGGCCCTGGACGCGGCCAGGGAAGGCTTTTTGAGGGCCCTGGCCGAGGAGGGCTATGAGGACGGCAAGAACATCAAGGTGGATTACCGCAACGCCCAGGGCAACCAGGACACCCTCTCCAGCATCGCCTCCTACTTTGTGGGGGAAGGCGTGGACCTGATCCTGGCCATTGCCACGCCCTCGGCCCAGGCGGTGGCCGCCAAAACCGACACCATCCCCATCCTGGGCACGGCCATCACCGACTATGTGGAGGCCAAGCTGGCCAAGTCCAATGAAGCGCCGGGCTATAACATCTCCGGCACCACGGACATGAATCCGGTGGAAGCCCAGGTGGGCATGATCCAGCGCCTGGTGCCCGAAGCCCGGACCATCGGCCTGATCTACACCGCCAGCGAGGTCAACTCCCAGATGCAGGCGCGCCTGGCCAAGGAGGAAATCGAGCGCCTGGGCCTCCAGTGGAAGGAGGTCACCGTCAACAGCTCCAACGAGGTGCAGCAGGCCGTCAGTTCCCTGGTGCTGGACGTGGACGCCATCTACATCCCCACGGACAACACCCTGGCCTCGGCCATGCCCCTGGTGTATGAAGCGGCCCTGACAAAAAAGGTGCCCGTGGTGGCAGGGGACGGCAACATGGTGATGGCCGGCGGCAACTTCACCCTGGCCATCGACTATGAAATGCTGGGCTACCAGACCGGCAAGATGGCCGTGGCCGTGCTGCGGGACAGGGCGGATGTCTCCGCCATGCCCATCCAGAGCCAGAGCCAGTATAATTATTACATCAACAAGACCGCCAACGAGGCCATGGGCATCGTGATTCCCGAGGACCTCAAGCCCTACGAGGCGGAGATGCTGGCCACCCCTGCCCCCTGAAGAATACAAAATGATCACAGGCTGCCGGCCAGCCTGTTTTTATTGCGGTTTTCCTCTGTGTCAGGGCGCCGGTGTGTGCTGCGGCATGGGCGTCAGCCCGGGCTCAATTTTCGCGGTATCCAAAAAGCTGTATTCCCAGCCGGGCTTCAGAGGCTCATTGCGAAAAGACATCATCTCGGCCACCGTGACCAGCTGGTAGCCCTTCTCGATCAGGGCGGGCACCAAGGTCTGCATCGCCCGGCCGGTGGAATCCCACACATCATGGCAGAGGATGATCGCCCCGTTTTGGGCCTGGGAGAGGATGGTGTCGATGGTTTTGCTGGCGCTGCGGGTCTTCCAGTCCAGGGAATCCACCGACCACAGAATCACCGGCAGCCCCAGCTCGGTGACCGTCCTGCGGGAGAGACGGTTCAATGCGCCATAGGGCGGGCGCAACATGGTGACAGTCTGGCCGGTGACCTCCTGGATCTTGTCCATGGTGCGCGTGATTTGCGACCGCACGGCGGACTGGGAAATTTCCCTCAGGTTGGGATGGGACCAGGTATGCGCGCCGATCTGGTGGCCGCCCTGGGCGATGCGCCTGAGCACCTCCTCATTGCCCTGGATGTTCTTGCCCAGCACGAAAAAGGTGCCCCGCGCGCCATGGGCCTCCAGGGCTTCCACCACCAGCAGCGAATCGGGATGGGGGCCGTCATCAAAGGTCAGGGCAAGCATGGGCTTGTTGGGATCAATGCCGCGGGCAAGCGCGTTTTGCCGGGTCAAATCGGGCGTGGGCGCCGGGCTGGGCGTAATGACCTCGCGGGGCGGCAAGCCGTTTTCGAATTCCAGATATTCCTTCATCATGTAGCCTTCCCTGCCATCGGGCGTCCTGACCCGGCAAAATATCTCGCCGTCAGCCAGCACGGAGACCTTGGTGCCGGTCCTGTAGCGACCCAGGGATTTCGCGTCCTGGTCCGCCTGCGCGCGCAGGTGCAGCGCGCCGCCCCTGACGAGCGCCGTGTATTCCTGGGCACAGGCGGGCACAGCCAGGCCGGACAGCGCCAGCATGCACAGGAAAAGAGCCAACCGCTTCCTCATAGAAACCTCCGGATGTCGTCATCATACCCATCAAACGCGCCATGGTCAATAGAGCCTGCATGGCGCGCCGCTTTTGTTTTTGAAGTGTTTTCTCCTGTTTCGTCCCCGGATTTTACCAGATTTGACATTGAGCGGTTCTGTATACAGGCTTAGTATTGTCGCAATGGCGATGACCGGGAACAGGTAGCCCTCCCAGCGCCCCGCAAGAGAACTGCCGGACGGTGCAAGGCAGCAGGGGGACAGGATGGTGAGTACATCCCGCGAGCCGCAAGCTGAACCACAGTAAGCCGAGCCGGACGCCCGCCGTTACCCGGGCAGGCAATGTCAGTTGCCATAGAGCTGTCTGATGACAGAAAATTGAGGTGGTACCGCGGTTGATCCGCCCTCTGCAAGCGCAGGGGGCGTTTTTGTAAGCGGACATCAAGCATTACGCGAAACGGAGGAAGACACACATGAAAAAAATGAAGAAGAAGACCAAGGGACTGATCGTTCTGGCGCTGGTTCTCGTGCTGGCGGTGGGCGCCTACCTGGTGTTCCAGCCCAAAAAGCAGCTGTCTGTGGGCATTTTGCAGTTTGTGCAGCATCCGGCCCTGGACGCGGCCCGGGAGGGCTTTATCAAGGCCCTGACCGAGGAGGGCTATGAGGACGGCAAAAACATCCGCATCTCCTATCAGAACGGCCAGGCCAGCCAGGATACCTGCGCCAGCATCGCGGACATGTTCGTGGCTGACAAGGTCGACCTGGCCCTGGGCATCGCCACCCCGGCTGTCCTGGCCCTGGCCGGCAGGACGGACAGCATCCCCATCCTGGGCACCGCGGTCACGGACTATGTGGTGGCCAAGCTCATCAACAGCAACGAGGCCCCGGGGCTCAATGTGTCGGGCACCACGGACATGAACCCGGTGGTGGAGCAGATCGCCCTGCTGCATCGCATGGTGCCCGATGCCCGGCGGGTAGGCCTGCTGTACACCGGCAGCGAGATCAACTCCCAGATCCAGGCCAGGCTGGCCAAGGAAGCCCTGGAGGAGCTGGGCCTTGCCGTGGTGGAGCTGACCGTCACCAGCTCCAACGAGGTCCAGCAGACTGTCGTAAGCCTTCTTGACCAGGTGGACGTCATCTATGTGCCCACGGACAACATCATCGCCTCCGCCATGCCCCTGGTGGCCCAGGCCGCCCTGGACAAGGGCGTCCCGGTAGCCTGCGGCGAGGAGGGCCAGGTGCACTCCGGCGGCACCTTCACCCTGGGCATCAACTACTTCCGCCTGGGAGAGCAGACCGGCCACATGGCGGCCAAGCTGCTCCGGGGCGAGGCCAAGGTGGCCGCCATGCCCATCCAGAGCCAGACGGAGTTTGAGTACCTGATCAACAAAACCTACTGCGAGGCCATCGGCCTTGAGATTCCGGAGGACCTGCTGCCCTTCGCCCAGTCCTTCTGACGCATCACCCCGCCGACCATCGCCCCGCCCCGCCTGGGGCGGGGCAGCAAAGGAAGACCATGGAATATGTACTGCTGAACGCCCTGTCACTGGGCCTGATCTGGTCCATCATGACCATGGGGGTTTATATCACCTACCGGGTGCTGGATGTGGCCGACCTGTCCGTGGAGGGCACCATCACCCTGGGGGCCGCGGTCTGCGCCCGCCTCATGGACCTGGGCCTGAATCCCTACCTGTCGCTGCTCTTATGCCTGGCGGCAGGCGCCCTGGCAGGGCTGGTCACCGGCCTTCTGCACACCAAGCTGCGCATCCCGGCCCTGCTTTCCGGCATCCTCACCATGATTGCCCTGTATTCCGTCAACCTGAAGATCATGGGCGTGGCCAACCTGCCCCTTTTGCGCATCCCGACCGTCTTTTCCATGGTGGGCGGGCTGCTGGGCCTGAGCAAGGCGCTGGCCACCATCCTTTTGAGCGGCGTCCTGGCCCTGGGCCTGGCCTTTGCGCTCTATTGGTTCTTCGGCACCCAGATCGGCAGCGCCATCCGGGCCACCGGCAACAATCCCCATATGGTCAGGGCCCAGGGCGTGAATACCGACACCACCCTGATCCTGGGGCTCATGCTGTCCAATGCCCTGGTGGCATTCTCAGGCGGTCTCATCGCCCAGGACCAGGGCTTTGCCGATGTGCAAATGGGCATTGGCGCCATTGTGATCGGCCTGGCCTCCCTGATCATCGGCGAGGTCGTCCTGGGCCAGCGGCACTTCATGGCGCGGCTCATCTCCCTCATCATAGGCGCCATCCTCTACCGGCTGATCATCGCCATGGTGCTGCGCATGGGCATGCCCGCCGACGACCTGAAGCTGTTCACCGCCATCACCGTGGCCCTGGCCCTGTCCCTGCCACGCTTGCAAACCCTTTGGGCGAAGAACGGCGCCGGCGCCAGGGGAGGGAAATAGGCCATGCTTCAGATCACCGGCTTGAACAAAGTATTCAGCCCGGGCACCGTCAACGAGCGGCTGGCCCTGGAGGACATCAACCTGCACCTGCTGCCGGGGGACTATGTCACCCTCATCGGCGGGAACGGCGCCGGCAAGTCCACCCTGCTCAATGTGATCTCCGGGGTGCACCGCCAGGACAGCGGGAGCATCTACCTGGACGGCAAGCGCATCGACCACCTGCCGGAGCACCGCCGGGCAGCCGACCTGGGCCGGGTGTTTCAGGATCCCCTCATGGGCACCGCCGCGGATATGGAAATCCAGGAAAACCTGGCGCTGGCCGCCCTGCGGGGCAAGCCCCGGGGCCTGGCCTGGGGCGTGAGCGCCCAGGACAAGGCCCTGTTCCACCAGCGCCTGGCCGAGCTGGACCTGGACCTTCAGGACCGCATGGCCACCAAGGTGCGCATGCTCTCCGGCGGCCAGCGCCAGGCGCTGACCTTGCTGATGGCCATCCTCAAGACGCCCAAGCTGCTGCTGCTGGATGAGCACACCGCGGCCCTGGACCCCAAGACCGCGCGCAAGGTGCTGGAGCTGTCGGACCACTTTATCTCCAGCATGAAGCTGACCTGCCTCATGGTCACCCACAACATGCGCGATGCCATTCAGCATGGCAACCGCCTGATCATGATGAGCCAGGGCAGGATTATCCTGGATGTGGAAGGCGAACAGAAAAAGAACCTGACGGTCGAACAGCTCGTGCAGATGTTCTCCCTGCGTTCAGGCGAGGAGCTTGTCAATGACCGGATGATGCTGGGTTAACCGGATCAGAGAATGCAGCGGTCCGTGGCCAGCCAGTGATTCAACTGGCTGGTATAGTCACGCCCGCTGGCCCTTTGGATGGCCGCCAGGAAGTCCGTCCGGTCGATGCTGCGCCCGGCAAACTGGCCCAGCAGGGCCTTCAGCGCCGCAAAAAAGGCGTCCTTTCCGATGTCCTGCTTGATCTTGTCCATGATCAGGCCGGATTTGCCGTGGATGACGGCGGAATTGTAGTCATAGCCGTCCGGGTACTCCATCAGGCGACTAAACTCGGCCTCCGGAACATCGATCGCCGTGCGTTGCCCCTTTTCGCAGGCTTCCAGATACATGCGCAAATCTTCCTGATGAAGCGCAGGGTCCGGGGTCAGCTCGGCGTCGGTGGCCAGCCCCAGGCCGATGGACAGCCAGCCGGTCATCTCGCGGTCCCTGACATACTCGCCCCAGTATTCATGGCAGATCTCGTGGGCAATGATCCAGTTGTTGCCCATGAGCACGGCATCATCCGGGCGCTGGTGCAGGGCCAGCACGCCGCTTGCCAGCGGGGCCCCGCCATGCCAGACATCGCTCCCGGGGACAAAGGTCAGGCTTTGATACGGGAAAAAACCAAGCAGGCGCACGCAGGCCGCCAGGTCCTCTTTGGCATGCCCGAGCACCGTGCGCGCCAGGGCGGGGTTTTGCGGATAGTGAAGGCAAAACAGGTCGATCTCTTCAAAGCGGTCGGTCAGGTAGGGAAAGGCGTCCGACAGGACCAGCGCGAAGCTGTCCACCGTGTCTTCCCGGAAGACGCCTTCGCGCAGCCTGCCGGTCGCCAGGGCCGTTGCACGGGGCGAGGACAGGCGCACCTGAACATCACAGGGGAGGTCCTGACGGGCCGGCGCGGGATAAAAATCCCGCACAACAAACAGCCCCTCGGGCATAAAGGCCAGTTTCCCATAGGGCACCATGCCCTGAAAGGTGCATCGGTCCCGTCCTTCTGTAAAAACAAAGCGCTCATCCGCGGCCAGGACAGGCCCCTCGCCGCCTGTGGCGCGGCAGGCGCCCGATACCCGCAGCCGGCCTTCCTGAGCGTCATCCTCTACTGAGATATCATACAGCAAACGCATCGCTAATCCTCCATGAGCTCCTGCAAACGCTTCTCGTCCACCGCGCCGAAGGCAGCCTCCGGCATCGCGGTAAAAGCCATGGGCTTGTGCGTGACCGGGTGCATGAACTCCAGGGCATAAGCGTGCAGCATCAGCCGCGGCGCGGCCGGCAGGCCCTTGTGGCCGTAGATGGGATCGCCCAGCACCGGGTGGCGGGCGCTTGAGAAATGCACGCGGATCTGGTGGGTGCGCCCGGTGACCAGGCGGATGAGCACCAGCGCGCTTTTTTCATCCTGGCGCACCAGCCGCCAGCAGGTCAGCGCGTCCCGCCCGCCGGGCGCCACGGCCATTTTTTTGCGGTCCCGGGGGCTTCTGGCGATCGGGCCGTCATAGCGCCCTGAGATTTCCTTCATTTGCCCGGCGACCACCGCCAGGTAGTGCTTTTTGATCTCCCGCTGCGCCAGCGCGCGGGACAGCGCCAGGTGGGCGCGGTCGTTCTTGGCGATGAGCATCAGCCCCGAGGTGTCCTTGTCCAGCCTGTGAACGATGCCCGGGCGCTTTTGCCCGCCGATGCCCGACAGGCTGTCCAGGCGGAACAGCAGCGCGTTGACCAGGGTGCCGTCAGGATTGCCCGCCGCGGGATGCACCACCAGCCCGGCCGGCTTGTCAATGACCGCCAGCGCCTCGTCCTCATACAGCACACAAATGGGGATATCCTCCGCCTGCGCCTCGGACGGCAGGGCTTCCGGCTGATCCAACACCACTTCATCCCCAATATTCGGGACAAAAGAGGGCTTGGTCACCACAATCCCCTTGACGCGCGCGCGGCCCTCGCGGATCAGCCGGGCCGCCTGGGAACGGCTGACGCCCTGCGCGGCCAGCAGCACATCCAGGCGCTCCCCGTTGCCCCTGGCGTGAATCTCAGCCATGGCGCGCCTTCCCGCCCGGCAGCAGCGCGCAAAACGCCAGCAGCAGGGCCCCCAGGGTCAGGCAGGCGTCGGCCAGGTTGAACAGCGGGAAGCGGAACAGCTGCAGCTGCAGGTAATCGCTGACCGCGCCATGCAGAATACGGTCCATCAGGTTGCCCAGCGCGCCGCCCAGCATCAGGCCCGCGCCCAGCGCCTCCGGGCGCGTGAGGCGCAGCCCGCGCGCATAAACGCCGCCCAGCAGCACCAGCGCTACAGAAACCAGCAGGCTGACCTCAGGCCGGCTGTCCAGCAGGCCGAAGGCCACGCCGCGGTTTTGCGTGTAGGCCAGCCCCAGCACACCGGGCAGCAGCGCGCGCGGCCCGCCCAGGGGAACCAGCTTGAGCGCCAGGTCGCACACGGCCGTGCCCAGCGCCACGAACGCGAGAAAATGTATCATACAGCCATTATAAAGCGCCGCTTCAGGTTTGCAAGCCCGGATAAAACGCGCCCGGAACGGGTACAATCCTGGCAGGCTCATGCAGCATCCAAGCCACTGAAGGAGGAGCCCATGAAAATGTTTCTTGCGTTTGTTCTGGTCATGGTGATTGCCCTGGGCGCGTTTTTCGTGCTGAAAAACATGAGGCAGTCCGCGGCACCCGTGGAAGAGGCCCCGGCGCAGACCGGAACCGTCTATTTTGCCGGCGGCTGCTTCTGGGGGGTAGAGCACATGATGTCGCTGGTGCCCGGCGTCCTCAGCGCGCGCAGCGGCTATGCCAACGGCACGCTGGAGAACCCCGCTTACGAGGCGGTCAAGACCGGTGCCACCGGCCACAGGGAGACGGTGGAGGTCACCTACAACCCGGACCTGGTCAGCCTGGAGGAGCTGGTGGCGCTGTTCTTCTCCTCCATTGACCCGACGGTGGAGAACCGCCAGGGAAACGACGTTGGCAGCCAGTACCAGACTGGCATCTACTACCGGTCGCAGGAGGACGGACAGCTCATCCGCCGCCTGGCGCAGGCCGAGCGGGCCAGGCACCCGGCCTTTTATGTGGAGATCGAGCCGCTGACCAGCTTCTGGCAGGCCGAGGACTACCACCAGGACTACCTGATCAAAAACCCCGGAGGATACTGCCACCTGGCGCAGGACGATTTTGACCGCGCCCGGGCCACCGGTAAGCAGCCCGCGCCGCGCAAGGCCGAGTACCGCGCCATCAGCCCCGCGCAGGCCAGGGAGGCCATGGATGCGGGGGCAGCGCCCATATTGGTGGACGTGCGCGAGCCCTACGAGTTCGCCGCCGGCCGCATCCCCGGCGCCGTCAACCTGCCCCTGGGCAGCCTGGCCAGCCTGGCGCAGGAGCAACTGCCTGACAAGGACGTGCTGATCTACCTGTATTGCCGTTCCGGCGCGCGCAGCCGCACCGGCGCCCTGCAGCTGATCAAGCTGGGCTATACCAACCTGTACGACCTGGGCGGCATCATCAGATGGCCGTACGAGGTCGAGTAAGCCGGATACCGGCAATGACCGCCCGCCCCCGGGCAGCATAAAAAACAGACAGCAATCACAAGGCCCCCGCCACGGCAAGCGGCGGGGGCTTCGTTCAGCGCTGATTCAAAACCACATAAAATCTACATATTGTATTTATTTTCTTTTTCCCCTTGTTTTATTACTATATTTTGTGGTACAGTGTTCAGGCTTCACAAGAGAGCCGGGAGGCTCTCAAATACTCGCAGGAGAATGATATGAGGGTACAGAAACGCAACTACATGATTGTGGACTACAAGGAGGCCACCATCGCCAAGGCCATCCGCAAGGCCATGTCGGAGACGCTGGCCGGGGTGGACGAGGCGCTTTCATACGAGCTGGCCGCCCGCGTGACCGAGATCCTGACCAAAAAAGGCGCGGAAATCGTCGCGGTGGACGAGATTCAGAACCTTGTGGAAGACCTGCTGATGCAGCATCGCAGGGACGCCGCCAAGGAATACATCATCTACCGCTATGAGCGCGACAAGGAGCGCCGGAAGGAAGCCCTGCAGGCAGCCGAAACGGAGCAGGAGACCAGCCTGCCCGCGCTGCGGGACGAGTTCATCTCCCGCTACAAGCACCTGCCCAACCCCATGGGCCCCCTGGGCAGCTTTGTGTACTACCGCACCTATTCCCGCTGGCTGAGCGAGGAGATGCGGCGCGAGTACTGGTGGGAAACCGTGCGCCGTGCGGTGGAGTACAACTGCAACATCGTGCCCGGCACCCCGCGCGCGGAGGCCGAGGAGCTGTTTGACAATGTGTACAACATGAGGCAGTTCCTCTCCGGCCGGACCTTCTGGTCGGGCGGCACGGAGGCCAGCCTGCGCTACCCCATGAGCAACTTCAACTGCGCCGGCCAGGTGATAGACGATTTTACGGCCTTTGACGAACTGTTCTACCTGCTGATGGTCGGCGCGGGCGTCGGCGTGCGGGTGACCATGGACGACGTCGCCAAGCTCCCCCCCATCCGCACGGACATCCAGGTGTTCCATCAGGCCTATGAGCCCGTGCCCCGCGATGAGCGCAAGGACATGACCACGCTTGACTTCACCGGCAAGAAGAACGTGGTGGAGATCGTGGTGGGCGACAGCAAGGAGGGCTGGCAGGACGCGCTGAACTATTTTTTCAAGCTGCATTACGCCAAGCGTTACCGCGATACCGACACCATTTACATCAACTACAACAACGTGCGCCCCAAGGGGGAGAAGCTCAGGGTGTTCGGCGGCACCGCCAGCGGGCATGACAGCCTGAAGAACATGTTCATTAAAATCAAAAACGTCTTCAACCGCGGCGGCGAGGGCCCGGGCTCCTACAGGCTCAAGCCCATCGACTGCCTGGACATCGCCAACATCATCGGCGAGAACGTAGTCTCCGGCGGCGTGCGCCGCACGGCGGAAATGGTCATGATCGACGCCAGGGATCAGGACGCCATCGCCGCGAAAAGCGATCTCTACATCCGCACGGAGGACGGCAGCTGGGTGATCGACCCTGAGATCGCCCACCGCCAGGTCAGCAACAACTCCATCTACTTTACCAAAAAGCCCGGCCGCGAGGAGCTCAGGGGCATGCTGCTGGCCATGCGCAACTCGGGGGAGCCGGGCTTTGTCAACCAGGAGGCCGCGGCCAAGCGGCGCCCCAACTTCAATGTGGTCAACCCCTGCGGCGAGATCCTGCTTGACGCGAACGGCCTGTGCAACCTGACCACCGTCAACGTGCTGAGCTTTGTCAAGGATGATGGCAGCCTGGACATGAACGGCCTGCTGCGTGCAATGTGGCTGTCCGCCAGGGCGGGGCTGCGCATGACCTGCCTGGAGCTGGAGTTCAACCGCTGGGACACCATACAAAAGCGCGACCGGCTGCTGGGCTGCTCCCTGACCGGCTGGCAGGACGCCATGAACGCTGTCGGCTACGGCATGGCCGACCAGGCGCGGCTGCTGCGCACCCTGCGCGAGGCGGTGCACGCTGCCGGCACGGGCTACGCCAAGGAGCTGGGGATCAACAGCCCCCTGCTGATGACCACGGTCAAGCCCGAAGGCACGCTCTCCCAGCTGCCGGGGGTCAGCTCCGGCGTCCACTTCTCCCACGCGCCCTACTATGTGCGCCGCGTGCGCATCTCGGCAGACGATCCCCTGAGCAAGGTGGTGCTCAAACTCGGCTGGCCCGTGCACCCTGAGGTCAACCAGACCTGGGAAAACGCCAAGACCTATGTGGTGGAGTTCCCCATCCGGGCGCCGGAGGGCAAAACCAAGTCCGATGTGTCGGCGATTGAGCAGCTGGAAATCTACAAGATGTTCATGCACAACTATGTGGACCACAACTGCTCCATCACCGTGCATGTGCGCGACCATGAGTGGGACCTGGTGGAGGACTGGCTGTGGAACAACTGGGACGACTGCATCGCCCTTTCCTTCCTGCCCTATGACGACAGCTTCTACGAGCTGCTGCCCTATGAAGCCATCACCAAGGAGGAATACGAGGAGCGCGTGTCGCAGATGAAGCCCTTTGTGTCCTCCCTGCTCAAGCAGTTCGAATCCGGCGATGACAACCGCGAGCTGGACCAGGAATGCGCCAACGGGATCTGCCCGGTCCGCTGATACTGATGTAAAGCTTGTTTGCATTCAAAGAAAAAACCCGGGGCCTGCCCGGGCTGGACTCTATACTACAGGACAATATGCATAGCTGCTAACCTGGCGCGACGACGCAATCAAGATTCGAATCAGCATCAATCCCACCAAAAATACCACAGCCCGGCGCCTGACAGCGCTTGCGCCAGGTCCCCGGCCGATTCAAAGCCGAGATAAAGGTCCTCGCAAAACGCCAGCATCTCCTGCGCCAGGGGCAGGGCCTCCTGCGGGCTTTGCGGCGGTCGGTCCACCAGCAGGCTCAGCGAATCGCTGGTCATCAGACAGGGCACGGCGCCAAATCGGTTTTGCCAGTCGCGCAGCGCTGCGGCCTGCTCCGCGGGCGGGGGACAATCGTTCCAGCCGCCAAAGGGCACCAGGGCGGGCACCTGCCAGGGCACGTCCGCCCTGAGGGTGACAAGCAGCCACTCCTGCGCGAACGGAACACTTGGATACGCCATATCTCGCGGCAGGCGAACAGCGGCGGGCGGCGGGACATCCATCCCTCCGGCGTTCTGTGCGTACAGCGCTTCCGCGGCCTTGAGCGTGTCCGGCAGGGAGGCGGCGTGCAGGTTCTCCCGGACGGTAAACGTGAGGTTCTCGTCCACCGCAATGATGAGCGGCACCTTTCCCGCGGCATAGGCCGCGCAATACCAGCGCATCAATTCACTCTCCTCCCCCTCCCCGGGGGACAGCAGGGTGTAATCCTCAATGGGCAGCAGCTCAAGCAGCGCCCGGGTATCAGGCAGGCTGCTGGTCTTCCTTTCCGGCAATCCCCCAAACGCGCCAGCGTCCGCCAGCGCGTTCGGCGCCGCCAGCAGCAGGACAAGAAGCATTATTGCCATTTTTCGCTTGTGCCTGCGTATCAGCATTGAATCACATCATTGTTTCATCCGGCGTCTGGCCGGCGCGGATCATCCGGTCGATGGCGCGCGCGGCGTCCTTGCCCGCGCCCATGGCCTGGATGACGGTGGCTGAGCCGGTCACCACGTCGCCCCCGGCGTAGACCCTGTTGCGGCTGGTCAGGCCCTCCGGCCCGCTCACCACGATGCCGCCCCGGCGGTCGGTCTCAAGCCCCGGGGTGGTCAGGCGGATCAGGGGATTGCTGGAGGTGCCGATGGCGATGATCACCACATCCGCGGACAGCTCATGGTTGCTGCCGGGCTGCTCCACCGGGCGCCGGCGCCCGGAGGCGTCCGGCTCGCCCAGGGTCATGCGGACGCATTCCAGCCCGCGCACCCAGCCCTTGTCATCGCCCAGCACGCGGACCGGGTTGGTGAGCATGCGGAAGATGATGCCCTCCTCCTGGGCATGGTGGACCTCCTCCTGCCGGGCGGGCAGCTCCTTCATGCTGCGGCGGTAGACGATGCTGACCTCCTGCGCGCCCAGGCGCCGGGCGCAGCGCGCGGCGTCCATGGCTACGTTGCCCCCGCCCACCACGGCCACATGATGGCCGCGCATGACCGGGGTGGACGCGTCCTCCTGGTAGGCCTTCATCAGGTTGATGCGCGTGAGGTACTCGTTGGCCGAGTACACGCCCTTGAGCGTCTCGCCCGGGATGCCCATGAAGCGCGGCAGCCCGGCGCCGGAGGCGATAAAGACCGCCTCAAAGCGCTGCAGCAATTCATCAACGGTCAGGGTCTTCCCGATGACGGTGTTCAGCCTGATCTCCACGCCCAGGCGCTTCAGGGCCTCCACCTCGTCCATGACGATGTCCTTGGGCAGGCGGAACTCCGGGATGCCATAGCTGAGCACGCCGCCGGGCAGGTGCAGGGCCTCATACACGGTCACGGCATAGCCCATGCGCGCCAGCTCGCCCGCGGCGGTCAGCCCGCCCGGGCCCGCGCCCACCACCGCCACTTTGTGCCCGTTGGGCTGCGGCCGCGGAGGCACCTCACAGGCGCTGTGGCGGCACCAGTCCGCGGCATAGCGCTCCAGGCGGCCGATGGCCACGGCTTCGCCCTTGACGGCGCGCACGCACTTTTGCTCGCACTGGCTCTCCTGCGGACAGACACGCCCGCACACCGCCGGCAGCGCGCTGTCACGGTTGAGGATGAGATAAGCCTCCTCCATATTCCCCCGCGCGATCTGGCTGATAAAGCCCGGGATGTCGATGCGCACCGGGCAGCCCTCCACGCAGGGCCTGTGACGGCAGGACAGACAGCGGGCAGCCTCCTGCATGGCCATTTCCTGCGTATAGCCCAGGGCGACCTCCTGAAAATTGCCGATGCGCTCCTGCGGATCCTGGCTGGGCATCGGCACCTTGTGCAAAGACATGTTACGTTCCATCACTGCACCTCCTGACGGAACAGACGGCAGTTTTCTTCACGTTCGCGTTTTTCAAACTCCTCATACATCCGGCTGCGGCTGATGACCTCGTCAAAATCCACCTGGTGACCGTCAAAATCCGGCCCGTCCACGCAGGCGAACTTGATCTGGCCGCCCACCGTCAGCCGGCAGCCGCCGCACATGCCGGTGCCGTCGACCATGATGGGGTTCATGGACACCACAGTTTTGATGCCGTGCTCTTTGGTGAGCAGGCTGACAAACTTCATCATGACCAGGGGGCCGATGGCGATGACCTGGTCATAGCGGTGTCCGGCCTCAATCAGCGCGCGCAGCGCGTCGGTCACCATGCCGTGTTCGCCATAGGAGCCGTCATCCGTCATTACCTTGAGAAGATCGGACACGCGGGAGAACTCCTTCTCCAGGATAACAAACTCACGGCTGCGGAAACCGGCGATGGCATGCACCTCACAGCCCTGCTCGTGCAGGCTGCGGGCGACCGGGTAGGCGCTGGCGCAGCCCACGCCGCCGCCTATCACGCAAACCTTCTGAAGGCCCTCGGTCCTGGTGGGCATGCCCAGGGGGCCCACAAAATCGTGCAGGCTGTCGCCGGCCTTGAGGGAGTCCAGCTCCCGGGTGCCCGCGCCCATCACCTGGTACACCATGCTGACGGTGCCCGATTGGGTGTTGACGTCGTGAACAGTCAGCGGGATGCGCTCGGAATGCTCCCTGGCGCGCAGGATGATGAACTGCCCGGGCAGCGCCTTCCGGGCAACCGGCGGAGCGAGGATTTCCATCCTGCTTACATTGTGGGACAGTGGGGTCTTGGCGACGATGGTATACATGCTTACACTCCTTGTCATGGGGACGCGGGCCGTCGCTTGAGCAAGGCGGCCCGCTGCCTGTAATCAGGCATGTGCTGTTGAAGGATGGCGTAAAACGCGGCGGAATGGTTCAGCTGCTTCAGATGCGTCAGCTCGTGCAGCACCACATACTCGATCGCCGGCAGGGGATAGGCCATCAACCGGAAAGAGAAGGCGATCCCGCCTTTTGAACTGCAGCTGCCAAAGCGCGTGCGCGCGCCGGTGATGCTCAGCCGCGCGGGCCTGACGCCCAGCAAGCCCGCATAGCGCGCCACCAGGTCCGGCAGCCTGTCCCGGGCGGCGGCGCGCAGCGCCATCTCCTGCTGCTTGGTGTATTCCGCCGGCCCGTCTGCGCGGGGCTTGTCCCAGTGCGTCCGGATCCAGGCTTCCCGTCGGGCGACAAAGTTCCGGATCTCGCGTTCAGGCATCCGCGCCGGCGCGCGCACCACCACCTCCCGCCCGGGATAGACCTCGATGGCCAGCGTTTTGCGCCGGCTGCGCACCAGGCGGATGGGCAGCTCTTCCCCCATGGTCCGGCCCGCCTTTCTCAGTCCTTGCGCCGAAAGAGCTTCCTGACGCCATTGATCGCCCTGACAGGCAAACTGTCAGCTTTCTTCATGCGGATCTCGGCATCCAACGCGGCGCGCCGGTAGGACAGGTTCTCCGGATCCAGGCGCACGGCGGTGCGCCAGGCCTGGTGCGCGCTCAGGTGCTGCTTCAGACCGCCCAGCGTGCAGGCCTGCATCGCGTACCAGCGCGCGTCCTTGTCCTCGGCCTTGCTCAGCTGCAGCAGGGCCAGCTCATACTGCTTGCGGCTGAGCAGCTTCTCAGCCCAGACCAGGGCCTGCTCCAGCGGCAGGCTGGCGCTGGGCGTCTGGCGCTTGGTGGCGATGTCCATGGCCTGCTCATAGGCCAGGTTGATGACAATCAGCCGCTCCTGTCCCACGGCCTGCTCCCGGGGGTCCAGAAATCTGTCCGGATGGCAGGCCTTGGCCAGCTGGTGGTAGGCGGAGCGGATCTCCACCGCGTCGGCATCAGGGGAGACGCCCAGAATCTCAAAGGCTGTTGGCATATCCGTAGACATCGCTCGCGACAGGCTCCCGGCGGATGCTGCCCCCCAGCGCGTTGAGCTTGTTCTCCAGGTGCTCATACCCCCTGGCGATGGTTTCCGGGTTGTAGATTTCGGTAATGCCCCGGGCCATGAGCCCGGCGATGACCAGCGCGGCGCCGCCACGCAGGTCGGGCGCGGTCACGGGCGCGCCGTGCAGCTCGGGCACGCCCTCAATGTAGGCGACCCGCCCGTTGATAACCGACTTGGCGCCCATTTTACGCATCTCATCCAGGTGCTTGAAGCGTGAATCAAAAATATTCTCTATAACCTCGCTGGTCCCCAGCGCCCGGGTCAGCAGGGCCGACATGGGCTGCTGCAAATCTGTCGGAAAGCCGGGATATTCCTGGGTGCTCAGCCTGATGGCGCGGTGGCCCTGGCGCAGCTGGACAGTAATGATGTCATCGCGGCTGGTCACCAGGACGCCCATCTCCAGCAGCTTGGCCGTCAGCGCTTCCATGTGCGTGGGAATGCAGCCATGCAGGGTCACATCCCCGCGGGTGGCCGCGGCCGCGATCATCAGGGTGCCGGTCTCAATCTGGTCGGGAATGACCGTATAGCCGCCCCCGTTCAGCTTGCCCATCCCGCGGATGCGGATGGTGTCCGTGCCCGCGCCGCGGATGCGCGCGCCGATGCGGTTGAGGAAGTTGGCGGTATCAACAATATGCGGCTCCCGCGCGCAGTTGGTCAGCACGGTGTCGCCCTCGGCGCGGCAGGCCGCCAGCATCACATTGATGGTGCCGCCCACGGTAACCATGTCAAAGTTGATCTTGGCGCCCCTGAGCTTGCCCTCCAGCACGACCATGCCGTTTTCCTCGCGGATCTGCGCGCCCAGCGCGCGAAAGCCCTTGAGGTGCTGGTCAATCGGCCGGCTGCCCAGGTTGCAGCCGCCGGGGTAGCCGACCCTGGCATAGCCGTAGCGCCCCAGCAGCGCGCCCATGAGATAGTAGCTGGCGCGCATCTTCTGGCTGAGGCGGAAGGGCACGGTATTGGTGCGGAGCTTGGCCGGGTCCACCTGCATCTGCTTTTGGTCGGGCCGCCATTCCACCCCGGCGCCAAGATGGCGCAGGATCTGGACCAGCGCGCGCACGTCCTCGATGTCGGGCAGGTTGTCCAGCTGGCAGGGATGTTCAGCCAGCAGGGTCGCGGGGATCACGGCAAGGGAGGTGTTCTTGCCGCCTGACACATAGGTTTCCCCCCGCAGTTCCCGTCCGCCTTCAATGACAAGTTTATAATCAGGCATGCGCCTTAACATCCTCCTGAGCTTGATCGCCCGAACATTATAGCATAGCCGGGTGAAAGCGTAAAGAAAACGGCGGGGGCTCGGGCTTTTTCGCGGCGGGGGCTCGGGCTTTTTCGCCGGCCGCGCATGGTTTTTTGTGAGGTTTCACGCCATGAAAGAGCAATATTCACAGCGATCGCAAACCGCCATGAAAGAAGCATTGGACAAGCAGGTATCATCCCATTAAAATGGCAGCAGGGGCCGCCATCTTCAGGAGGTAGATCGATGTTTCAAACCGTCGTTGTTTCTTCGCTCTCCCAGGCTGTGGACCTGTTCTTTGACGGCTGGTACAACCATACGATCGACAGGTACAGGTCGGATTACGCTTTCAGGGGCGTGCACAGCGCGGAGTATTCCCTGGTCTCCAGCTTTTCCCGGAACTGCTCCGACCAGTGGGACCTGGAGCACAACATCCTGAGGAATTTCTCCAAATACGCGGAAATGGAAGCCCCTTTCATGGTGCAGTCCGTCTGGAAGCAGATGATCCTGGGGCAACACTACGGCCTGCCCACGCGCCTGCTCGACTGGACCTACTCCCCCCTGATCGCGCTGCATTTCGCGACCAATGATGCTGACCTGGACTGCCTGGCGAACAACGACGCGGCGGTCTGGAAGGTACATGTGGATGATGTCCACGGCCAGCTGCCCGAGGAATACAGGCGCAAGCTGAGCGAGGAGACAGCGCATGTGTTTACCGTGGACATGCTCAACGACATCACGCCCAACCTGAAAAAGTACGACAGCGACATGGAGAACAGCACCTTTGTCTTTTTGGAGCCCCCCTCCATTGACGCCCGGATCGTCAACCAGTTTGCGCTCTTTTCCGTGATCCCCAGGTGCCAGACCCAGCTGGAAAACTGTCTGTCCAGGCCTGAGATCAGGGCGACCTGCTATATTATCCCCAGGGAACTCAAGTGGGAGATCCGCGACAAGCTGGACCACTCCAACATCACTGAGCGCATCCTGTTCCCTGGCCTTGGCGGGCTGGCGACCTGGCTGAGGCGGCATTACTATGTGAAAGATTCCAACAAGAAGTAATTGCTCTCCGCGCAGACAGGAAACGAACGCGCTGTTATTTTGCGCTGAAATATTCCTCTGATAGAATGGCATAGTACGCAGCATCGCAGAACCCTGTCTGGTTATTGATGTCGCTCTGGTGCAGCGTTCCCTCATATTTCAGGCCGCATTTCATCATAACCTTGCCAGAATTGGGGTTGCGCGGATCATGCCTGGATTCTATGCGGTTGACGCCAACCTCCTCAAAGAAAAACCTGACCAAGGCCGCCAGCGCTTCCGAAGCATAGCCTTGCCGCCACCATTTCCTGCCGATGCAATATCCGATGTGGACCATCCTGATGTCATCCCGCCACGCGACAGCGGCTATACTCCCAATCGGCTCGCCAAGTTCTTTGAGGACGATCGCCCAGCTGTAATGGTCCGGGTTTTGATACAAGGGCAGCCAGCTGTCAATCACCCGCCTGGAAACAGACACATCCGAATGCGCAGGCCATGTCAGAAATTTCGTGACCTCATCATCGCTCGCCCAATTGTTGAACATGGCCTCCGCGTCCGACGCCTCAAACCGCCGCAGCACCAGGCGTTCAGTTTCAATTGTGACCGTACCTTGATGCAGCATCAGACAAGCATCCTCATTCCCTTCAGATACAGCATGTTCAACACTGCGGCGCCTCCCTTCCACCAGTTCTTTGCGATGGCCCATTCCTCAGGATAAGCGCCCCAGCTCCACGGGATGGGCCAGGAGCCGTCCTCAAGCTGTGACTTCATGATATGCCCGCATTCGTAACCGGCGATATCCTTGTTGTCCGCATAAAACACGCTGTCAACGCTGTTGAAGAACTGCGAAGGCTTGCAGACATAGCCGCATTCCCATTTGTCAAGCTCATGGGTGATGCTGTGCCTGACCTGTTCCCGTAGCCGTTCTTTCAGGGCGGTCATGTCAATGATATCCGCCGCGCCCGCCTCCTCACAGTATTGCCAGAGCCGGACATAGCAGCCCACGGTATGCATGTCCCCAAGCAAGTCCCCCGCGAAATATTTGTCTAACGCTTCCCTAGCAACGCAGCGTCCAAGCTGGTACAGATCACTGTCCTGACCGGCGAAGCGGATGATAAATCCGGCAAGGCAAGCGCTTGGATTGTAGTCATGATGACAAGTACTTTCCGATGTGACACTCCACCAGGACGCGTGAGGATAATCATGATTACTTGGCACAGCATTGCGCCAGACTGTTCCATCGAAATCCATGCCGCTTGCCAGATAGCGCAGAATTCCCTGAATCATCAAATGCGCACTGTCGGCTAAACCGATCTCCCGGAGGATCTCTGTTGCTGCCCAGGTTTGGATAGGCGTAGAATTCGGATTCCAGGCATCCGGCTCCAGGGCGTGGCCAAAGCCGCCGTCCTCATTCTGATAGGCGGCAAGGGCGGTCAGCACTGCTTCCCTTGAGCCCTTCTCGAAGTGGTACTGCCACCGCGCCAGGTCAAGCGGGCGGGCGTTGCGGTAAATAAACGCGCGGGCTTTCCCAAATGTGTTCATTGTTCGGCCTCCTTTTGGATGACATTTTCCAACCGCGATGATTATTGGCACTCAAAGCCTGGAAAGACTGCTTCCGGAGTAGGTGCCTTCGGCGCCTTCGACGATGCTGTCGGTCTCGGCATCGTAGTTGCCGCAATTGGGCTTGAGCACATAGTGCAGTCCCCAGGTCGGCAAGAGGTAGGTCAGGGTGGTGTCGGATTTCATGCCCAGGAACCAGGTCTCGCTCCAGGCGGAACCCAGGTTGTACAGGCCGTCTTCCTCAGCCTGCTTGGCCAGGTCAAGGTAATCATACAGCACGGGGTCAATGTTGAGCTTGCCGTCCACCACCCAGCCGGCGGCGCGGTTGTACTGGTAAGCATTCCAGATGTCGCCAATGGAGTTGAACATCTTGACAGCACCCTGGGACTTCTCATTGATCTCCTCAGCGGTCTCCATGAAGGTATCCCAGTCAGCAACCAGCTCCTGGAACTCCTCGGGGCTGGTAACGCCCAGATACTTCTCAGCCAGGGAGGCGCGGTAGAACATCGCACCGGGGGTGGACTGCCAGGCGGAGGCTTTTTGCATGCCATTGCGGCTGTCGGTGCCGATTTGCACCATGGCAGGAATGCTGTTGTCAAAGTCCTCATCAGTAAAGCCCAGCTCGGCCAGGGGCACAGTGGTGTCGGAGTTGACGTAGTACTTGACAAAGGCCGCTTCCAGCGCGAAGACATCAGGTGCTTCATCGCCGGTCGGGGCCGTGGCGATGACAGTGTCCAGCTTGTTGCGGTATTCGCTGCCGTCAGTGGGATAGAGCGTGTACTTGATTTCCACATCAGGGTGGGAAGGGACGTAGTACTTGTCGATCATACCGCGCAGTTCGTCGGTAAAAGACCAGACAATCAGGGTGATTTTGGGAGTTTCGGCAAAGGCGACAGCTGCAATGGACAGCATCATCACCAGCGCCATAAACAGGGCTACCAGTTTCTTCATAGAGGGCCTCCTTAATAATAATTACCATCCCGGGACGATGATGACCGTCCAGGAATCTGGTCAGGAAATGGGGACAACCGTCTCGCCGCGGATCAGGGAGACCGGTACCGTGACAGCAGCCGCTTCACCGCCGGTATCTTTATTGTCAATATGGGATAGCAGCAACCGCGCCGCTTCCCGGCCGATGAGCTCAACATTCTGCTGCACTGTGGTAAGGCGCGGATGGATATATGAAACAAAATCCAGCCCGTCAAAGCCAATGACCGACATGTCCTCCGGTATGCGCAAGCCGGCTTCCCGGATCGCCATCTGACCCCCCAGGGCCGCGTAGTCATCCGGCATCAGGATACAGGTGGGCGGTGTTGGCAAAGACAGCAGCGCGGTTGTTTCCGACCGTGTGCGGTGAATATCCCGATAACGGCTAAAGCGGTGATATTTCGGTTCAACCGGCAGGCCAAGGGAACGCATGGCCTGGATGTAAGCTTTATGACGCTTGTCGGTGACGCTGGAAGCCGCACCGCTGACAAAAGCAATGCGGCGATGGCCCATCTCATAGGCGTACAGCACGGCCTGGCGGATGCCATCCTCATTGTCCGAATACACCGAGGGGTGGCCTGGATAAGTATGGTCGACGCTGACCAGGCTGATGCCTGCACCAGCCAGTTCCATAATCTCCGGATCAGAGAAATCTATGCAGGCCACAAAGACGCCATCCAGGTTGCTGTGGCGGCAGTGCTCAAGATAGCTGATGGTGCGCTGGCCAATGGTGCGATTGAGCAACATCAGGTCATAGCCCTGCTCCTCCATGGTATCCTTGAAATGCTCCAGCACGCTGACAAAAAAGTCATGAAGCAGGCTGTGGTTGTCATCATCCTTCAGCAGGACGCCGATGATGAAACTGCGGTTGGTCTTGAGCGCCTTGGCAGCGGCGTTGGGCAGATAGCCCAGGCGGGAAGCGCATTCGCGAATGCGCAGCGCGGTCTTGGCGCCCACGCCCGGCATATGATTGAGCGCTTTGGAAACTGAAACAACAGAAACGCCGCATTCCCTGGCGATGTCCTTTAAAGTGATCATAGCTGCCCTCCCAAAGCGCATTATTAATCGTTTTCGTGACCAGTATATAATTCAGATATTTCATTTGTCAAGAATACCCTCGCTGTTTCCTGAATGTATTTTTTTGTTTCCTGAATGTATTTTCTTGTATGTGCTTGCATTTGCCTGTTCGTCTTTTCAGGTTTCGCGTTCAAAGACGCTCTGGATTGTCCTGCGGGCGCATGGCTATGGATTGACGCGCGTGAGCCGGCAGGCTATTCTAATGGCATTGGGAGGAATGAACCATGAGCAGATTGGGCGACCTGTTGCACCTTGAGCGCACACGCCGGAAACTGACAGCCAAAGCTGTTGCCAAGATGGCCGGTGTCAGTGAAAAATATATCCTTGAAGTGGAAAGCGGCACGCGCATTATTCAGGATGACCAGGCAAGGCGCATCCTGCAAAAAATGGGCATGGAGCAGCAGACCGACGCCATGTTTACCCTGGAGGATATCGCGGTCACGGTAGACCTGCAAACCGCGGTCAGCCCACAGCGCCTGGACAAAACCAGGGAGATTCGCCAGGAAAAGGCCGAGAAGGCTGACGGGTCCATCTGGCTGGACGCGCTCAAGGGCGTATTGCAGCATGTGCCGGTGTACAACGCTGTCATGAAGGAAGTTGGCAGCCGGCTGCTGCCGGTCAGCCAGGGCAAAATCGAAGGCGCGCCAGCAGAAAAGGTTTTTTATTTCATGGCGCCGGACAACCGTATGCGCGGTTACCGGGTCCAAAAGGGCGACCTGGTGCTGGTCATCCCCACACAAAGCGCTGAAGACGGCAAGATGATGCTGCTGGACACCCCCTTGGGCAAGCAGCTCTATGTCATCAAGCTGTTGCCGCGGTACCAGCTGCTGCTCCAAAGCTTCGACAAGCAAAGCGAAACCGAAGTGGCCGCGATGGCGGATGTGCGCATCATTGGCAAATGCGTGCGCCTGGAAGCGGAACTGTGAAATGATCCTCCCTGACAAGAAAGGCAGATGCTGAATCATGGTTCGATTGTTCCGTTCCAAAACGCTGCAGCAATACCTGTTGATTTTGACCGGTTGCATCATCAGCGCAGCGGCCTATCCCCTGTTTTTGGAGCCAAACCATATCGCTCCGGGCGGGTTGACAGGGCTGACCACCATTCTGAACTACTACTTCGGGCTGCCCATCGGACTGACCAGCCTGGTGCTCAACATCCCGCTGCTGATCCTGGGCTGGCGTATGATTGGAGCCAAGTTTATCCTGCGCACCATCATCGCAACCGCGCTGTTCTCTGTGGGTATCGACCTGATCGATGTAAAGCCGCTGGTGGAGGATCCCATGCTGGCCGCGCTGGGCGGCGGCGTGCTGCTTGGTATCGGGCTGGCATTGATTATGCGCGGCAATGCCACTACCGGCGGCACAGACCTGTTGGCGCGCATCGTGCATCACCATGTGCCCGCGATCACGGTAGGTTTCTTTTTGCTGATCTTCGACCTGGCGGTGATTGTGCTGGCATGGATTTTCCTGAGCGTTCAGCACGCGATGTACGCGGTGGTATGTGTTTTTATCTCCTCCAAGGTGCTTGACCAGGTGCTAACCGGCTTTGGCACAGACAAGGCCTGTTACATCATCAGCAGCCAGACTGAGGTGATCGAGCGGCGCATCATGGCGGAGCTGGACCGCGGCGTGACCCGTTTTGACGCGGTGGGCGCCTATTCCGGCAAACCAGGCAAGATGCTGCTGTGTGTGGTGGGCCGCTTTGAGGCGGTCAAGGTCAAGACCATTGTGTATGAGGCGGACGAGCACGCCTTTATGTTCATCACGGATACCCATGAAACCCTGGGCGAAGGCTTCGCCAAACTCAAACAGGAGGATGACTGATGGCTTATCAAGCCCTCTACCGCGCCTGGCGGCCAAAAACTTTCTCAGAAATGGTGGGTCAGGAAGCCATTGTCCGCGCGCTGTCCAACCAGGCTGCCGGTAAACGCGTTGCGCACGCCTACTTGTTTTGCGGCAGCCGCGGCACCGGCAAAACCAGCGCAGCGCGCATCATGGCCATGGCCATCAACTGTGAGCATCCGGACAAGGGCGATCCCTGTCTGGTCTGCCAAAGCTGCCAGGCGCTCATGAGTGAAACCACGCTGGACGTGTTTGAGATGGACGCCGCCAGCAACAGCCGGGTGGAGGAAATCCGCGAGATGCTCTCCCGCACGGATTACCCGCCGCAGTTTGTCAAATACAAGGTTTACATCATTGACGAAGTGCATATGCTGTCCAACGCCGCCTTCAACGCACTGCTCAAAACCCTGGAGGAGCCGCCGGAATACATGGTCTTTATCCTGGCGACCACTGAGCCTCAAAAGCTGCCCGCCACCATTTTGTCGCGCTGCCAGCGTTATGACTTTGGCCGGATTTCTGAACAGGAGATCATATCCCGCCTCAAGCAGGCGCTGGTGGATGGCCTGAGCGCTGAGGAAGGCGCCCTGCGCCTGATCGCTGCGGCTGCCCAGGGGAGCATGCGCGACGCCTGGAGTCTGATGGATATGTGTCTTGGGGCAGAAAAGCACCTGACACAGGAAAACGTGCGCCTGGCCCTGGGCACTGTGAGTGAAGATTTCTTGTTCGAGTTTGCCCGGGCGCTGTTGGACGCCGACACCGCATCCGCCCTGGCATTGACCGACCGGCTGATGAAGGGCGGCCGGGATGTGCAGGTGTTTTTGCGGGAGTTTAACGCGCACCTGCGCCAGGTGCTGGCTGTCAAATGGACGGGCAGCGGCATCCGCGACATCACGCCCGACCAGGAAGCGCGCTTTCTGGAAGCAGCCGGGGAAGCCTCGGCGGATACGATGCTGTTCATCCTGGAGCAGTGCATGCAAGCCGAGCAGGAATCCCGCTGGTCGATGTCCCCCCGCGCCGTGCTGGAGCTGTTTGTCCTGCGCAGCACGCAGCTGCAGGACCGCCTGGACCTCAGCGCCCTGATGTCGCGCGTCGGTACGCTGGAAAGCCGCATACAGCGGCAGACAGATGTTACTATCCGACAAGCCCCAATACAAACACAGGCTGCCTCAGAGGATGAAATAAAATCCACACCGGGACAGGTTCCCATTAAACCCCAGGCATTCCAGGAGCAGCACAGCCAGGCGCCGGCAGATAAATCGGCTGAGCAGGTTCCGCAGGCGGATCTGCAGGCATCCGGGGAGCCGCAAGCGAGCGTACAGCCATCCATCCCGCCCCTGACAAAGGCGCCGGACACGGCGATGCCGGCGCAACGCACCCCCAAGGAAGCCTGGAACCAGATGCTCAAACGTCTGGAGAAGGAAGAGGCCGGGCTGTATGCCATGGTCAACCAGGGGAAATACGGCGGCTTCCAGGAACAAACCTTTTTCCTGGCGATGGACACCAGGGACAGCATTTATGCCTCCCTGCTCAATAATGAAGATCGGTCAGGCATCATCTCGCGCTTGCTGTCTGACCTGATGGGGCAGCAGGTGTTCTTTAAGGCGGGCAAAAACCCCGGCATCGCCGATCAAACGCACACCAGCCAAACGGAGGAGCATCTGGCGGCCCTTGCCAGGGTATTTGGCCGGGATAAAATTGTGCTTAAAAAAGAGTAATGCAACCGGGCATCGCTTATCCATACACCACCGGGGGCGTGAGTATTTAACGTCTTACACAGTTCGCACCCACCTTTTCATCTGATTTCGGCGTTAATTTCGCTTCTCCCCCACTTCTCCCCTGGCTCAAGCCTTTGGCCAGAATTTGTTCACATAAATGAAAAGATTCCGTCAATGTGTTATAATATTTGAGGCTGAATTTTAACAGTCCAGCCGCGCAGCACATGATCATACCGGGAGGAATCGCTGATGAGCGAAAACAGATCCAGATATTCCAGCGCGCCGCTTCATGATATGCGGCGCAGGCCGCCCAAGCCGCCGGAGCAGACGCCCCACGACAACAGGCCTGCCGACAGCTCACCAAATGGCAGCCATATCTTTTTACAGGTGCTGTTGATTGTTGTCCTGCCGCTGTTGTTTGTGATTTCCCTGTTTATGAAGAGCAACAGGTTTTATTGGGTTTTTGTGGTCTCCAGCCTGGTTTGCCTGGGGATGATGTACCTGATGAGAGCCTTTGTGCCCAACGCCAGGCGCGTGTTGAGCATCATTCATGCCGCGATGATTGTGGTGGCCTTTTTTGCTATCCTGATCTCCGGCCAGCCGGCTGCAGACCAGGTGACGCAGTCGGCACAGGATCATCAATCCATTTTTTCCGACAACACCACGGCCAGTCTGGCCGCCATGAACGAAAGCCTGGCCGCTTTGAAGCAGGAAGAACCTCCCCCCAACACCGGCACCGCCTCCCTGGCCCAGCAAAAACTGGAGCAGTTTATGAACGCCTGGGGCAACAAGGACTATGCGACCATGGTCAGCCTGTCCGCTCCCAACTGGGTCAATCAGTATGAAACCCAGCGGGATGCTGAAACCGGCATCTTCCACCTGAGCGCCATCCGTATACCGGTCAGCTATCAGATCATGGGCGTGTCCGGCAATGACGCGGACCAGACGCGCACCATCACCATGCAGGCTGCCATCAACAAAAGCGACGGAAAGGAACCCTTGCTGTACAATTTTCAGATCCTGATGATTCGCTCCAACAATGAATGGTATGTGGATCCCAACTCCATCTCATCCTCACAGGTGGTACAGCAGGCAGCGCCCCAGGCACAGCAGAACCAGCAGGCTCAAAATCAAACCCAGGTGCAGGCGCCGGCAGCGGGGGGCGTGTCCACACCCAACATCGGTGCTGCCCGCTCTGACACAATCCTGTATTACAATCAGGATGGCGGCGAGTATTATCACCTCAACCCCAACTGCTCTTCGATCGGCGCGCGGTACCGGCCCCTGACCGCGATGTTTTATTACCGCGATGTATCCAGCGAAACGTTCAAGAACCTCAAGCCCTGCCCTCATTGCAAGGCGCCAGCACGGCCATGAAGTACCATATTGACACCATCCCCATATGGGACGCGCTTCACACCAACAGCGAGTGTCCGCTTTGCGCCTTGCGCCGCAAAACCGAACGGCTGCTGATTGCGCGCAACCTGGGCGCTGCCGTGATGTCGCCGGACACACGGCTGAAGGTAAACGAGAAAGGCTTTTGCCCCCACCACCAGGTCATGCTGTATAACCAGCCCGGCGGCAACCGCCTGGGACATGGATTGATGATGCTGTCCCATCTGCAAACCCTGCGCCCCAAGCTGGAGCGGGCACTGAACAAACCTGGGCAGTCAGGGCATGCCAGGACCGGCCTGGCACGGATGTTCAGCCGGGCCGGGAACAATCAGGCGGAGCAGGCGCGCAGCCCGCTGAGTGATCTGGCGGAGAGTTGCCTGATTTGTGATGAACTGCGTGTACAAAGCCAGCGCCAGGCTGCCAGCCTGCTGCACCTGTGGAAGACAGACAAGGCTTTCCGCGATGCTTTCGCCCGCTCCAAGGGGCTGTGCCTGTCCCACACGGAGCATACCATCGCCATGGCAGACGAGCTGCTTGCGGGAGGCACGCTGGAGACATACATCAAGACAGCCCGGACGCTGCTGTCCGAGAGCCTGGCACGGCTGGAAGAGGAACTGAGCTGGTTTACCCAGAAATTTGATTACCGCAACGCGCAAAAGCCCTGGGGCGACTCCAAGGACGCGCTGGAGCGCACTGTCAACAAGCTGCGCGGCTGGTGCCTGGGCAGCGAGCCAATGCAAGATGAGCCGTAAGCTTTCTTTCAGCGGACGCCTGATGATGATCCTGGTGGCGCTGTGCGCCCTGACGGGCTCCGGGACAGGCGCTCAAGCGCAGATGCTGGGTTACAGCGAACCCGGCCGGACAGCTCAGGTGGAAGCGGTGCTGTATTTCCGTTATCTGGACAGCGCGTGGCTGGGACAGGAGCAGCGCAGCATTCAGGTGAGGCACACAGAAAGCCTGGAGCGCGCCCTGGTCCAGGCACTGCTGGACGGCCCTCGGGACAAGGCGGCCTTCCCTCAGCCGCTCTTTGCAGAGGGGACCAGCATTATCAATGTGCTGGCAGAACGCGACAGGCTGTTCGTGACCCTTTCCCGGGAGGTCATGGATCCTCTGCCCGGGGAGAACGCCGGCGCCGGTAAACAGGAAGCGGTGCTGCGCCGCACGCTGGCCATGGCCGCGCTGGTGAATACCCTGAGTGAATCCGGGGATTTTCGCAGCGTGCAGGTGCTTGTGCTGGACGAGCCGGGGGTTACCAAGTCCATGCGCTTAAGCCAGCGCTATTACCTTGAGGACAGCGATGACCTCCCCCCGCCGCTGACCCGGCAGGAGCAGGCAATCATCACCCCGGGGCGCGCAGCTTCCGCGATCCTGGAGCATTGGAAATCCCAGGCCTGGTCTCGTTTTCTGGAGATGGTGACACCCGGCGGCTCAGGACCGCGCCACGGGCTCCTTAAGACAGCCACGCTTCCTTTGCTGATCGAATGGGAGGTCTCCACAGGCAGCATCAGCCCTGACGGGCGCAGCGCCGTGGTTGTTTTGAACCTGGGCGTGCAAACCGCATCCGGTCGGCGGCAGGATGTGACATGCTTCCCGCTCATCCTGCTCAACGAAGGCCATGGCTGGCGAATCCGGCAGCAATCCCTTGAGCAGGTCCTGGATTTATTGGAATGAAAAAGAAATCAAACAGCAAGCTTTTCCGCCTGGCCGCCCTGCTGGCCATCCTGACCCTGCTCAGCGGGTGCATGGCTTCCATCCCGGTGCGCCAGGACGGCGAGCAGACCTTGCCACCGGTCGCCACCCAATACCCGGCGCCGCTGGGGGACGCGACGGACGGCCTGGTTCAGTCAGTGCTGCTGAGCCTGCCAAATGCCCGGACCGGCAGGCTGGAATACCTGCAGGAGCGTCTGCTGGTCAGCCACAATCGCCACCCGGCGGAGTACGCCATCCGGCGCTTGTTTACCTATTCGGGGACCACGCAGACCGCGCCCCTGTGCTGGGAGACGATTCTGAGCCTGAATCCAGGCTCAGCCATTGAAATCTCCGGCGGAACGGCAACGGTCAACCTGGGACCAAGCGCACTGTCCATCTCCGACCAGGAGCGTTATCTGGTCAGCCGCGCGATCGCCAACACCCTGGCACAGTGGGGTGACATTCATTATGTCAACGTGCTCATCAACAACCGCCAGCCCGGCCTGGATACAGCAGCCACCATGCCGGTTGGCAGCCTGTCCAGGATGTCTGACGGTGACATCGCCAGCCTGTGGGATGCCGTCAGCCGCAAACCTGCCTCGGCAGGCAGCCCCTACACCGCAATGGCCACGCTGTACTACCCGGTCAGCGCCGGGCGCGGCATCGTGGCCGCCCCGGGCTTGGTCAGCTCGCAGGATCACAGCCTCACAGGTTTTGTGAAAGCGCTGCTGGAGGCCTTGTCCGGCCAACCCGAAGGTCTGCCCATCCCGGTACGGGTTCCGGACTTGCTGACCATGCTGGCACAGGAGCCTGTCATCACGGAGGCGGCCGGCGCAACCGGGCGTGTCATCCAGCTTCATTTTCACGAAAACCTCAATGAGGCCCTGATCAGCGCCGGGATTCCGCGCTCTGTCATGATGGCTTCCCTGACCTACACGCTGACCACCTTCGTGCCCCTGACCAGCGGCCTGACGGTCACCATCGGCCAGGAACCCATCATGGCCGTGGTGCCGGCCGGGCTGTACGAAGGGGCCGGCGAAGAGATCCTCTTCGAGAACGGGCTGATGCAAAGAGCTCAGTTCAATCATTTCCTGTTGAATTACTGCACCCTGTATTTTGCCAACGCACAGGGCAGCCTGTCGGCCAGCCTGCGTCCCATCCCCTACTACCAGGCATATAACCCGCGTTATTTATTGGGCCAGTTGATGCTGGGGCCACTGAACACCGACAGCACCGGCGGGCTTGCGCCCGTGCTGCCGGAAGGGCTCAAGGACGCGGACCTGCTCGGCCTGACGCGTCAACAGGATATGGCGCTGGTCAATATCTCAGGAAAACTGCGCGAGTTGTCCAAAGACATGAATGCACAGGAAGAGCTGCTGATGGTGTACGCCATGGTCAACACCCTGACCCAGCAGGGCACTGTCAGGCGTGTCCTGCTGTACCTTGACGGGCAGCAGGAAGGCGCCGTGGTACATACGCTGGATTTGTCCGGCGCCTTCCTGCGCAATGAGGGAATCATTCAATGAAACAACCTGATCGTGATGATCAATATACAATCAGATATTATAAAACCACTTGAACTTTCCGGGCGGTGTTGTTTATCCTTTGTTCAGAGGGAGAGTCACAGTAAAGACCGCTCCCTGGCCGTCCTCGCTGCTTACCCAGGCGGTGCCGCCATGCAGGTTGACATACTGCTGAACAATCGACAATCCCAGCCCTGTCCCGCCTGAATCGCGTCCACGCGCTTTGTCCACACGGTAGAATCGGTCAAACACATGAGGCAGGCTGTCACGCGGGATGCCCGGCCCGCTGTCTGAAACCGTCAGCACCGCGTCGCGCCCGACGCGCTGCAGGCTGACTTTGATCCAGCCCTTGACCGGGGTGTACTTGACCGCGTTCTCCATCAGGTTGTAGACCACCTGCTGCAGTTTGGCCTTGTCCGCATACATATCGCAGCTGTCGGCCAGCTGCAGGGTGATGGTTTGCTCGTTTTGCTCGGCAATCATTGCCAGGCGGTGTTGGGTATCTTTGACAATCCCGGCCAGGCTCATGCGCTCGCGGTTCAGGCGGGTGGAATGGGAATCAGCGTGCACCAGGGTAAGCAAATCGGACACCAAAGAGGACAGGCGGTCGATCTCCTGATTGACATCGCTCAAAAACTCGGTGCGCAGCCCGGCATCCATCTCCGGCTGATAAATCAGGCTCTCTATCATGATTTTCATGGTGGCCAGCGGCGTCTTCAGCTCATGGCTGGCATTGGAAACAAACTGGTTGCGCGTCTGATTGAGCGACTCCAGCTGATCGGACATGGTATTGAAGGCAAGGGCCAGCTGCCTGACTTCACCGCTGCCGCGCACCTTGGCGCGCACGCCCAAATCACCCTTGGCCATGGACTGGATCACGCCGGTCATATCGCTGATGGGGCGGGCAAGCACCTGGGAAAAGATCATGCCGGCAAGCACCGCCGCCAGCGCCACGCCCGCAAACAGGAGAACCATGTTGTTTTGCAGCGTTATCAGGCTTTTCATCATTTCTCCCACGGAGGAGATCATCAGCAGCACGCCAATCACATGGGAGGACTGGACAACGCCGGCTGTGGCATAGCCTGCCCACTCGTCACTGGGCAAAAAGCTCAAAAGGGGCATGCGGGTGGCAGGATTGTCAGGCCTGAGCGAATGAATGCCATAATCGGCGGTCTGGCCGGAGACCAGGATGCTGACCACCTCCGGATAGTGTAGCCGCCTGCCCATGGCCTGCTGATAGCTGTCGGACTGGACCTTGCCATCGCTGTCCAGCAGCAGCACGCGGCTGCCCAGTTCAGCGCCTGCCTTGCGCACCACCTCATCAATGCCGCGCGCGTCCATGCTACCCAGGCTGTCAGCTGCCTGCACAGCCCATTTTTCAAGCCCTGCGCGGTCTGCGCGAATGCGCATATCAAACAGGTAGTTGCCCAGCATATTCATGAGGGTTCCCGCCATCAGCAAAAAGGAGAGCCCAATAATGAAAAAAAAAGCCAGCATGACTTTCCATCGTATGCTGGCGAAAGGCCTTCTATTCATCCCGGTCTGTGAAATAATAGCCAACACCCCATTTGGTAAAGATAAACTCCGGCTGGGTTGGGTTGCGCTCTACTTTCTCACGCAGACGGCGGATGTGTACATCCACGGTGCGCTCATCGCCCGCGTAATCATTCTTCCATACGGCGTCAAGCATCTCCTCTCGGCTGAACACCCGGCCGCGGTTGTTGATGAACAGGTTGAGCAGGTCAAACTCCTTGGCAGTCAGGCGGATATCCTTGCCGTCCAGGCTGACGGAGCGGTTGACCGTGTTCACAGCCAGGTCACGCACCTTGACTACCTTGGGCTCCTCAGCGCTCCCGGCAGGCATGGTACGGCGCAGAATGGTCTTGATGCGGGCTTTGACCTCAAGGATGTTGAAGGGTTTGGTCATGTAGTCATCCGCGCCGTATTCCAGGCCCAGAATCTTGTCCATATCCTCGCCCTTGGCAGTCAGCATGATGATGGGGACATTGCTGGTTTCGCGGATACGCTGGCAAACCGTAATGCCGTCCAGCTTGGGCAGCATCACATCCAACAAAATCAAATCCACCTGATTGTTGGCAAACACCTCAAGCGCTTCCTCGCCATCATATGCAACCAGCGTCTCGTAGCCATCCTTTTCCAGTGTGAATTTTAAGCCTTTGATCAGAATCGGCTCGTCATCCACCAGCAGTATGCGTTTCGCCACCTTGGATCATTCCTTCCTTGCCATCAAAGAGCGTGTTTCTATAAATTTGATTATAGCAAATCAAAGCAGAAATGCAAGCAATTTGAAACAAAGGCTTCATAGATTGGACACACTGCGGCGCGGTCGCCTGCCATCCTGCCCTGCTTGAGGCTTTACAGGCCGCGAAGATCGCCCTTGTTTACAGCGGCACGCAGACACAGCCAGGTCATGACTGTATCAAACCGCGCATCATGCAGCCCGGCCTCCCCCTCACCGAACAATGCCGCTGTCCGCTCCTGCACCTGCTCCGGCGTGATGTCATAGTACGCGGCCAGCTCGCTGAGCTTTGGGGGCTTGGGGCAGCCGGTAACAACCTTGGGCTTCATATTCATGATGCCCGAGGCATAGTTCATGGTGCAAAAGGTATTCAGGCGCTTGAGCCTGAGTCCCAAGCGTTCCATTTCTACCCGCAAGTAGCGCTCATCAGCACGGACATTGTGCCCTGCAACTGTACCGGCGGCGTTGAAAACCGTGAGGATTTCCGCGGCCTTGTCCTCAAACCAGGCGCCTTTGGACAATTCTTCAAGCATCTCCTTGCTGAAGCCGTGAACTTCCTGCGCCCCCGGGGACATGTCATCCACCGAAAAGAAATAATTCCTGGCGGCGATTTCGCCGTCCTGCTCAAGCAGATAGGCCAGCTGGCAAATCTGGCCGGGCTCCAGGTCGGTCGCTTCGGTGTCAAACACCAGCAGGGAACCGGCCATCAGTCCAGACCCTCTACCTTTTCAACAGCCTCCCTGCGCCCCAGCACCAGCAGGTTATCCCCGGCAGCTAACCTGGTCTCCGCGCGCAGATCCATTTGGATTTCACTGTCGCGGTAGATTGCCAGAATGGATACGCCGTAGTGCTTGCGCACGTCGATCTGCTGAAGGCTGCGCTCTTTCCAGGTATCCGGGCAGGATATGTAAGAGATCTGGTAACCGCTGGGCAGGTTGATCAGATCCAGCATATGCGGATTGACCATGGAACGCGCGATGCGCTCGCCCATGTCGCGCTCAGGGAAAACAACCCTGTCAACACCCAGCTTGAGCAGCACCTTGGCATGCATGGCATCCGAAGCCTTGGCAACCAGGTGCCTGGCACCCATCTCCTTGCACAGCACCGTCATAAGGATGGAATTTTGCAGGTCATCCCCGATGGCGACCACAGCCGCGTCGAAATTGCGTATTCCCAGCGAGCGCATGGATTCCTCATCAGCGGGCGCCACCTGAATGGCATTGGTCACATAAGGCGTGATGGCCGCCACGCGCTCTGCCGAGGCATCGACCGCCAGCACCTCATGCCCCATTTCGCACAGGGTCTTGGCCAGCGCCGAGCCAAAGCGTCCAACGCCGATGATCAGATACTGCTTGCGTTTATTGTCTGTCATGATCTCTCCTTCAGGTCGGCTGAGCCCTCAGCCGACAATGATTTGCTCCTCCGCATAGCGGATGCCTTGAGCCTGGTTGGCAAAACGGCTTGAAAAGCTGAGCATCATGGTCAGCGGTCCAACCCGTCCCAAATACATCAATACGATCAGCCACATGCGGGACGGCTGGCTCAGCCGGCCGGTGCCCAGGCTGGACAAGCCCACCGTAGCCAGGGCTGAGACCTGTTCATATATCAAATCCAGCATGCGAAATCCCCGGCCCTCCTCACTGAGCGACAGAAAGACAGCGCCGAGCATCAGCAACACAAAGTTAATGACAAAAATGCTCAGCGCCGTGCGGATGACCGCCAGCGGCAGCCTGCGGCGAAAGGCATTGACATCGCTGTTGCCATAAAACACGCTGCGAATCAGCACCGCCAGCACAAAGATGGTGGTGGTTTTGATGCCGCCGCCGGTGGACGCCGGAGAAGCGCCAATGAACATCAAAATTGCGCTGACGATCAGGCTGCCATCCCGCATGCCGTTTTGCTCAAATGAGGAAAAACCGGCCGTGCGGGTCGTGGTTGACTGGAACCAGGCGTTGTTGAGCTTGTCAAATGCCCCAGCGCCCTCAAAGGCCAGGGTGCGCGGGTTATTCCATTCCATCGCCGCAAAAAAGACCGTGCCCGATACCAGCAGCAAGATGGTGGTGACAAGGACGATTCTGGTATGCAGGCTTGTTTTTCGCAGACGGAAGCCATGGTCTGCCAGGTCCGCCACCACAGCAAAGCCTAATCCGCCGATAATAATCAATAAGGAAATGGTGCTCAGCACAAGGGGATTCTGTTGAAACTGTCTCAGGCTGCCGGCGGCGCCAAACAGGTCAAAGCCTGCGTTGCAAAACGCGCTGACAGCGTGGAAAAAACCATAGTATATTCCTGTCCATACGCCATAGCGCGGAATAAATTGGCTGGACAAGACAAGCGCGCCGGCCAATTCCACCACAAACACAATCCCCATGAAGCGAAGCGCGGTGCGCACCGCGCCGGACAGCCCGGGCATGCTCATGGTCTCATGCAGCAAAACGCGGTTGCGCAGGGAAATGCGCCGCCTTGCCAATACCAGCACGGAGGTGGCAAACAGCATAAAGCCCAACCCGCCCAGTTGAATCAACAGGATAATGATCAGCTGCCCAGTAAGCGAATACGTCCCCGCGGTGTCCACCACTGTCAGCCCGGTCACACACACTGCGCTGGTCGCGGTAAACAAAGCGTCCAGAGGCGTGAGAGCAACGCCATCCCGCGTTGAAAACGGCAGCCAAAGCAGGACCGCGCCCAGCAGGATCATCCCCAGAAAGCCTATGGCCAATACACGGGACGGCCTAAACGCGGAATGTTTTTTCTTTAAGAATGTCATGATATCTGCCCCGCATAAAAAAGAGGGCTGCGACAAAATCCTCCGGGGGCGCAACCCTCCATGGTGAGATGACAGGACGCCTCAGCGGTCAGGCTGCTGGCTGTCCTCGTCCTCATCATCGTCTTCTTCATGCTCGGGAAAAAAGGGCTGCTGGCATTCAGGACATAGGTAGTCCTCGTCAAAATCAAAATCCGTAATGTCAAAGCGGGTGGTTGCCCCGCAATGAGGACACTCGTACTCAACGACGGATTCACCGTCCATTTCATCCTGATCGCTCAGGCTGTCAAAATCGGTAAAGTCATCGTCGTCATCAAACACGGCATCCTCCAAAGCGGACAAATCATCCTCCAAATCGGACAAATCCTCATCCATGTTTTCGAGGTACTCATTCATCTCATCCTGACCTTCCTGCAATTCGGCGATCTCATCAGCCACCTCTTCCAGGACTTCCAGGATCTTCAACAGGAAACGCTGGTCCTGTTTGTCTTCCCTCAGGTTCATGCCATCCGCCAAACCCTTGAGATACTCTACTTTCTTGAACAGATCGCTCATTTTTTCCTCCTTATGATGCGCGTCAGTTATGACCTTGACAGGTATTCGCCGGAACGGGTATCGATCTTGATCACATCGCCAATGTTGATAAACAACGGCACCATGAGCTCGAAACCGGTTTCCGTAGTGGCCGGCTTGTAGGTGGTGGAAGCGGTATCGCCCTTGAAACCGGGCTCAGTTTCAGTAATCTCCAGATCCACAAAGTTGGGGGCCTCCACTGAAAAGGCCGCGCCCTTGAAGAAGCGGATGTTGACATTGGTGTTTTCCTTGACGAACTGAATGGCTTCTTCCACCTGGGAATGGTTCAGCGGGATCTGCTCGAAGGTTTCTGGATCCATAAAATAGTAGAGATTGCCATCATTGTACAGGTATTGCATCTCTTTGGTCTCAATGATGGCGCGCGGCATTTTGTCCGAGGGGTTGAAGGTACGCTCGACCACGGTGCCTGTCATGATGTTCTTGATTTTGGTGCGCACAAAGGCTGCGCCCTTTCCGGGCTTGACATGTTGGAAATCCACAATGCTCCAGACGCCATCCTCCCATTCAATGGTGATGCCCTTCCTGAAATCGCCTGCCGTAATCATGTATTGTCCTCCATCCTGTTTAGAATCTTATAAAATCCTCAGCTCACGCGGGGCCTTGACCAGGCTGCGCGCGCCACCGTCCGTAACCAGACAGGTGTTCTCAATCCTGACGCCGCCGATGCCCGGCAGGTAGATCCCCGGTTCCACCGTGACCACATGGCCGGGCACCAGATCATCCTCACATTTGGGGCTCAAGCGGGGAGCCTCATGGATGTCAATGCCCACCGCATGACCCAGGCCATGGCCAAAGTATTCGCCATAACCGGCTTCGCCAATGATGCTGCGCGCGAGCGCGTCCACCCCGTTGCACGGCTTTCCTGGCGCCAGCATATCCTGGCAGGCAATCTGAGCCGTCAGCACGATGTCAAAAATCTCCAGCATTTTTGCGGAGGGCTGCCCCAGGCTGATGGTCCGGGTCATGTCAGAACAATACCCCTTATACTGCGCGCCAAAGTCGAGTGTAATCATATCGCCTTGCTGTACCACGCGCTCCCCCGCGACCGCATGGGGAAGAGAGCCATTGGGACCGGAGGCAACGATGGTGCTAAAGGCAGTAGCCTGCGCGCCCAATTCCAGCAAGCGGTTGTCCAGCAAACGCTTGATATGAATCTCGCTCATGCCGGGTTTGATCCATCCACATATGTCTTCATAGGCCTGGGAAGAAATCCCGCAGGCCTTTTCCATCAGAGCGATCTCCTCCGCATCCTTGATCTGGCGCAAGGCCTCAGGCTGGTTGGCAAGCGCCTCAAGCTTTATCTGCCCCAGGGCTTCGGCCAGCTGCGCAGCGGCACGCACTGTCAGGAAATCATCCTCATACAGCGCGCTGGCTATGCCGTTTTCGTTCAGTACATCTGCCGTGACCTGCGCATGGTTGCGCTCATTGCTGACGCTGCGCACCAAAAAACCGGGCGCCTGGGCCTGCGCCTGCTCCAAATATCGGAAATCCGTCACAATCGCGTAAAAACGATGCCCGATGATCAACAGTCCCTCGCCGGTATAGCCGCTGAGATAAAACATGTTGGACGGCTTATGGATAAGAATGGCGGCATCCCCGCGCAAAGCGGTCTTCCTGATGAGTCTGTCGACCCTGTTCATGAACTCATGCGCTCCTTCTTGAAATTCCAAAGGAATTATAGCACATCTGAGACAGTATTGGCTACACCCGGGCTGACGCAAACCGGGGAAAGCGTCTTTAGAGCCTCCTGATAGCTTGCCGGCAGCTGACCCGCGTCCTCCGCCATGGTGCCCCTGCCTTCCTTTATCTTTGAAAAATGGATACGCGCCCGCCGTGCCCGCTGTATCCCAAGCCCTGCTTCCACCTCGCAAGGCATCCACCGTCTGCCTGAAGCCGGCTGCGTAAAAGCTGTCGGAATTGCCGGCCGGGCCAAAGCGCAGACCCTTGTTTTCCGGACTCACTGTGCGTTGGTCCGCCGGTCATAAGCCTCCCACAGCGGGGCATAGACGCTGACGGCATACTCATGCTCCGCCAAGGTCTTTGAGAAGTGCAATTCGCCGGAATCCGGATTCTTGGAACAAAAATACAGATAACCTTCTGACAAAAACTGCTCATCCGGATACAGCGCCGCCTGAATGGCCATTGGCGAGGGATTACAGATGGGGCCGGGCGGCAGGCCCTGATGCAGGTACGTGTTATAGGGCGACCGGACCCCGAGATCCTCCCGGTTGAGCGCCATCCTGGTCGTACCGGTCACATATTTGATGCTTACATCGCTGCCCAGCGTCATGCCCCGGCGCAGCCGGCCATGAAAAACTGCGGATACGCGGGCAAAATCGCCTGTTTTGGCTTCCTTCTCGATCAAAGACGCCAGGGTGATGACCTGATCCATGCTGAAACCGATCTCCTCACCGCGCGTATGCAGCGGCTCCTTGTACACGGACTCGGTCTGGGAAAGCAGTTTTTTGATGATGTCATCCATGGAAGCGTCAGTATAAACCTCATAGGTATCCGGCGCCAGGTAGCCTTCCAGGGCATATTTCCGCTGGGCGGCGTTCGGTGCGGATAGGACGTCTGCAATATAATAGTAGGCGGCAAACTCACTGCCTGCGCGGCATTTCTCAAGGAACAGCGCCCTGTCGCTGATGGCGCCTTCCTTGAAAAGATAATCCGCGATATTCTCAACATTCCAGCCGGGAATAACTGTGATGTTGCGCACAATGGGCCTGCCGTCCCCGCTGGTCAGCTGGTCGGCGATCTGGTTGATGGTCATGCTGCGGCTCAAGGTGTATTCACCAGCCTGAATTTTCTGGCCAAAACCCATAAAGTCCGCAAAGTACTTGAAAACTGAGCGGTTCCTGATCAGGTTCTGGTTTTGCAGGTTATTGGATACCCGTGTCAGGCTGTCCCCGGAAGCCACTGTAAAGGTGATGGGAGTAATGTCCTTCGGGTCAACCGGGTCGATAAAGATTGCGGAGATCTTCCCCCAGGCCATGGACACCAGACCAATCACCAGCAACAACGCGCATGCGAAAATCAGCACCGGCCGCACCAGGTTCCACAGCCAGCTGTACCAATACAGGCCGTACTCCCGTTCCTCTATCAGGGTGTCATGGGTGTAGTCCCGAAACTTATCGCGCTTCATGCTATTCGATGCCGGGTAACTCCAGCTGGATGCCGGCTGCCTGCGCGATGATGTTGTAAATATCCGCCAAAACCTGTTGCAGACGCATTTCTGCCAGCAGGAAGGCGGAGGTGTCCGTGCCGGCGAAAAGCAGGGATGAAATCTGCTGGAAGCGGCTCATCTCTTCTTCGGGCAGCGGCTGGCCGGACACTGCGGACATTTGAACAGATACCTGCAGGCGCTCGTATTCCTTCAACAGCGCTCTGGTGGTCTCGCTTTCATCAACAATGCTTTTAAGCCGCCGGTATTCTTCGACCTCCGCCGATTCACGTATCTGTTTAGCCAGGGCATTGGCCAGGTCGTAATTCATGGGTTCCCCTCTCCTGAAGAAAAAACTGCCGCGGTTTTTACAGCCTTTCGGCCTGAACCGCGGCAGTTCATTTTAGCATACTCAGCCCAAATCAACAATCACCGGCAGGATCATGGGGTTTCGCTTGATCTTGTCATTGAGGAAACGGCGCAGCTCATCCTTGATACGGTTCTTGATAACAGGCCAGTCTGAACTTGAGATGTGCTCATAGGAGTCAATAATACTGCGGACCACCTCGCGTGAATCCTCAATGATATCCTCATTCTCACGGACAAAAACAAACCCGCGGGAGATGATGTCAGGCCCGGAAATCAGGGTGTCATGCGTGCGGTCAAAAGCCATGGCAACAATAATCAGGCCTTCCTGGCTGAGGTGCTTCCGGTCACGCAGCACCATGTTGCCCACGTCGCCGATGCCCAGACCGTCAATCAGAATGGTGCCTGTGGGCACAATGCCCTCAAGGCTCAGGCTTTCGTCATTCATCGCGATAATCTGGCCGGTTTCAGGCAACACGATGTTTTCCCTCGGGGTTCCAAGGGACTCCGCCAGCTCGGCATGCTGCCAGAGCATCCTGTACTCTCCATGCACCGGGATAAAATACTTGGGCTTGACCAGCGTATGCATCAGCTTGAGCTCCTCCTGGCAGGCGTGGCCGGATACATGGACTTCGGCCAGAACCTCATAGATGACCTCTGCGCCGCAGCGATAGAGCTGGTTGATCACTCGGGAAACGAAAACCTCATTGCCCGGGATGGGCGTGGCCGAGATGATGACCTTGTCGGACTGCTTGATCTGCAGCTTGCGGTGTTCAGCAAAGGCCATCCGGGTCAAGCCGCTCATCGGCTCTCCCTGGGAGCCGGTGGTGATGACCAGGATTTGCTCATCGCGGTAACGGTCCAAATCGTCCATCTCAATGAGGCTGTCCCTGGGAATGGTCAGATAACCCAAGTCCATGGCGACCGTAGTGACATTGATCATGCTGCGCCCAATGAAACATATTTTGCGTCCATAGCTGATGGCGCAGTCCACCACCTGCTGCACGCGATGGATGTTGCTAGCAAACATGGCGATTATGACCCTGCCCTGTGCAGTGGAAATCTGCTGGTTGAAGGTCTCCGCCACCTTGCGTTCGCTCATGGTGTAGCCCGGACGTTCCACATTGGTGCTGTCAGAAAGCAATGCCAGACAGCCTTTTTCACCAATGGCAGCCAGGGCGCTCAGGTCAGTCACTTCGCCAGTGGCCGGGGTAAAGTCGATCTTGAAGTCGCCTGTTGCCACAACTGTGCCGGCAGGACAGCTAATGGCCAGGGCGTACGCGCCAGCGATGGAATGGTTTACACGGATAAACTGCACACTGAAGCTGCCCAGGCGGACAACCTCGCGCGGCTTCACCGGGATGGCTGTATACTTCGTGATGCGGTGCTCACGCAGCTTGTTTTCAATCAGGGCAAGGGTCAACCCGGAGCCATAGATAGGCGCCTGCAATTTGTCAAGGACATAGGGGGTGGCGCCGATATGGTCCTCATGGCCATGGGTAAATACAAATCCCCGCACCCGCTCCTTATTGGCAATCAGGTAGCTGACATCGGGAATGACCAGGTCAATCCCCAGCATATCTTCCTTGGGGAAAATGGAGCCGCAGTCCATGACAATAATGTCCTCACCATATTCAAACACGGTGATGTTCTTTCCGATTTCATCAATTCCCCCAAGCGGCAGGATTTTTAACTTAGGCTTTGTTGACACAATGTCCTCCTTTAGTGTCTTTCTTCTTTATCAAACACAATAACCTTCCATCATTTTTCTTCATTTTCTATCGTTTGCACGGTGATTTCATGCCCATCTTCCTGCGCTGAAGGAATGATTCGAAGGATGCGGGGCTGCCACGCAGGCAACACACCCAGCTTCCGGTCAATCAGTTTGACACCTCCAAGAAAGACCGCCATCATGACAAGACCGGATAAAAAGACATATGCCTCCCGCGAAGGGAAAATAGAGTTGCCCAGAAGCAGACCTGAAATCAATCCAACCAGCGGGATCAGATAAGCCAGAGCGGAGACCTTGACGACCCGGGCGCCCGGCATATCAACCTCAACCAGATCCCCCACCTGTGCGTCGCCCCGCAAGGAGACCGTCGTCTTATCCCGTCCGGTTCCACACAGTTTGCATGAATTACAAGCTTCCGGCCTGTTAAAACAAATCTTCAGGAATTCGTCTTGTATCTCTACTACTCTGCCTATTCTAATCATATGTCACCTCTGCCTGTGTTTCCAGTCTATCATACAAGCTCTCTAATGTACACAGTTTCAATAAAAAACTCCCCGAAATCCGGGGGAGTGAGAGTTGGAGACCGGCGGCGACCTACTCTTCCGGGCCGTTTCCAGCCAAGTACCATCGGCGCTGAAGGGCTTAACTTCTGTGTTCGGGATGGGTAC
>Ga0123335_1000775_pt1 | contig 53927 bp, 42 predicted proteins | sample BiotimSIPDNA_2_FD_89707 | JGI IMG/M metagenome (GOLD analysis project Ga0123335, IMG submission 89707) | Anaerobic biogas reactor microbial communites from Washington, USA - Biogas_R2 time_0 SIP DNA | ecosystem: Engineered > Bioreactor > Anaerobic > Unclassified | place: Washington, USA...
ACTTTTTTATTCAACTTTTTAATTTGCTCTCTGAACTACCACCTGTGGCCTGCTCCCGAAGCAATTATCAGGGACATGATTACCAGAAGGCTGTACGGAATCCAACGCATTTTTCCTACCTCCTTTCCAGTCGACAAATTCAATATTATACAATTTACGCAGCTTAATATGCAAATGCAGATATATAATACCATCTTCTTACTATATTCATTATATACTAACATTTCCCGCTTGTCCATAACTTATTTGCTACATATTTCAACATTATGCGATTAATTATTCAATATTAACAAATCCTACAAAAATTAACAGGGTTTCCGCACTTATAATCAAGATTCCCCCATGCAAGCCCTCCGAAGCTAATGATTTCCAAAATTTTAATACTGAGTTACATCAACTTTTTGTTGAGTAATTTGCTTGTATACTCGCATATCGCATATTCACCCTGGGTTACGTCAATTAAGTCAACTTTTTTGCCTTCACGCAAAACCAATATCTTCTGACACAAATAAAATATTGAATCCGGTTTATGACTAATAATAATCAATGTTACCCCATGATTTTCGTTCAATTGCAATAATATCTCTTCCATTTTGCCGCGATTTGAAACATCCAGGGCAGAAAAGGGCTCATCACAGATCAATATTTCCGGACAGGTTGTCATAGCCCGGGCCAGACACACTCTTTGAATCTGTCCCAGGCTCAGTTGATCCGGATAGTCATACCAGCGTAAAGGGTCGATTCCCACCTTCTGCAGCATCTCAGAAGCAACGAACTCAACTGTCTCTTTGCTATAATTACGATAAATTAAGGGCTCGGATACAAGATCAATGATTCTTCTGTACCGGTTAACCGCACCTGCGGGATTTTGAAACAGGTATTGAATCCTGGTACTGTAGTCACGGTATGCTTTTCTCCCTTGAAGACGCATCCCCCGATAAAAAAAAAGACCGGAAGAGGGCTTCTCCAAGCCTGCCAGAATTAAGGAAAGGGTCGTTTTTCCTGATCCGCTTTCACCCAGAATACCTACCCTTTCACCTCTAAAGATATCCAGATTGATTCTTTCCAGAGCGTTTTTCTTTTCTCTGGAACCGGGGTAGCGAAAGAAAAGGTCTGATACAGATATAATTGGCCTGCTTTTCACCTGCGTTCACCCCTTTCAGAAAAGCCAGCAGGCTACCCGGCCGTTGTCCAGGCGGACGCAGGCCGGCTCTTTTGTTTCGCATATTTCCAGACGCAGCCGGCAGCGGTTGAAATAACGGCAACCTGTAAACCGGGTGTAGATGCTGAGGGGCTCCCCGGGTATATAGTAACTGCCGCAGTTTTCCGCGCCGGACCGGGTGAAACAACGGACCAGGTCCCTTGTGTAGGGATGCCCGGGTCTCAGCATAAGCTCCTCCGCCGTTCCCATTTCAACCAGCCTTCCACCATAAACAACGGCAATTTGGTCACTGCTGCTGAAAGCAAGGTCCAGGTCGTGGGTAACCAGAATCAGCGCGAAACCCTGTTTAGCCTGAATGCTTCTAATGACCTTCATTATTTCATGCTTGATTAAAAGATCCAGGGAGGATGTCGGTTCATCGGCAACAACAAGAGCGGGACGGCTGACCACGGCCATAGCTATGGCTACCCTCTGGCACATACCCCCGCTCAACTGGTGCGGGTACATTTGCAGGATTTTTTCCGGCGCGGAAAAACCCAGGGACTGCAGCAGCTCCCCGGCAACAGGCCGGCATTCCCGGCCGTTCCTGCCCGTCTTTGCCGCAATCACCTCCACCAGCTGGCTTCCCACTTTGAGCGTCGGGGTTAAGGACTCCCGGGGATTCTGGGGGATATATCCGATCAGGTCCCGCCTCAGGCTCCGCAGCTCCTGCGGCGAAGCCTTCAGAATATTCCGGCCGGACACCTCGACGGATCCCTCCAGACCCTCCAGGTGGTTCAGCATCCCCAGGATAGCGGAAGTAATCAAGCTCTTTCCGCTCCCTGATTCACCGACAATACCCAGTATTTGGCCCTGTTCAATTTTAAAACAAACATCCCGGACCAGGCTATATGTCCTGTTCTTCTTTTTGATGCTGATACTTAAGCCTTCGACTTTAGTCATATTCCAGAATTCCTTTGGTACGGTCCCTGAAAGACCTGTGGATCATGTCACCGAGGAGATTAAAGCAGAGCACAAACATGGTCAGGGTCAGGACTGGAAAAAACCACTGCCAGGGGTAAACTCTAAAAGACTGGAGGCCGTCGGAGATTAAAACCCCCAGGCTTGCATCGGGAGCCGTTACTCCAAGTCCCACAATACTCAGAAATGCTTCGGCCAGGATCGCATCCGGGATGGAGAAGATGGCGGTTGTGAGCAGGACGGGAAAGCAGCCGGGCAGGATATGCAGAAGGATAATCCGGCTGTAGCCGGCGCCTTGCAGCCGGGCCAGCCTGATAAAGGGCGCGTTTCTGAGCTGGTAGGCCTCGCCCCGGATAATCCGGGCGGTGGGCACCCAGAAGACCGCTCCCAGGGCGATAAAAATGTTTTTTAGGCCCGGCTCCAGGACAACCGTCAGCATCACTACAACCAGGAAGGGGGGGACGCACCAGAAGAGGTCGATCAACCCCGTCAGGAAACGGTCCACAACACCCCCTATGAGGCCCGCGGCGCTCCCCACCAAAAACCCCACCGAAATATTAATCAGCGTGGCAAAAAAGGCTATAATTAGGGATACCCTGACTCCGGCCAGAATTCTGGCCAGCAAATCCCGCCCCAGATAGTCGGTCCCCAGCCAGTGGGCGAAAGAGGGACCCCTATTGGCCTCCGTGAGACTCTGGGCGTTGGGGTGGTGCGGCAAAAGGAACGTACCCCCGAAGGAAATCAAGATGTAGAGCAGGATTAAGAACAGGCAGGCTAAAACAAACCGGTTTTGCACAATTCTCGAGTAAAACATATTACGACTCATTTCTGTAACGGCACTGGGGATTCATGGAGAAAGCCAGTAGATCCGTCAAAAATGTTGAAATCAGCAGAACAAATGTATAAAATATGGTGATTCCGGCAACCAGGTTGTAGTCACGGTTGCCTATGGACGTGATGTAGTATTGCCCCAGGCCCGGCAGCGCGAAAATTTTCTCCACAATGAAGCTGCCGGTCAGCAGCGTTGCGGCCAGGGGGCCGCTATAGTGAATGACCGCAGGCAGGGCATTGGGCAGGGCATGGCGCAGGACCACGCTGGCCGGTCCCAGGCCCCTCACCATGGCTGCAATAATATAGTCCTTTTTCAAGACCTCAATCATTTCCGTCCGGATCAGCCTGGTAATAACCGCAGCAGGCCAGGCCGCAAGGGTCAGAACCGGGAGCACAAGGTCGACGGGCCTCTCCAGCATGGCCACCGGTAATATTTTAAGCTTTAAAGCAAATACATAAACCAGCCCCGCCCCAAGGGCAAAATTGGGGATGGACAGGCCCAGTGTGGAGCAGGCCAGGATCAGCCGGTCCGGCCACCTGCTTTGCCATACGCCGGCCAGGACCCCCAGGGCCACTCCCAGGACCAGCGCCAGGACCAGGGCCAAAAAGCCCACTGCGGCAGAAACGGGAAATGATTCGGCGATGATCTCATTGACCGTGCGCCCCGGGTATTTCAGGGACTCCCCCAGGTCAAAGCGCGCCAGGGCGGCCAGGTAATCCAGATATTGTTTGGAAACGGGCTGGTCCAAACCGTATTTTGCATAAAGATTTTCTTTTATCTCAGGATTCAGCCTCTGGGACATGAAGGGGTCGCCGGGCAGCAGGCGCATTAAGAAAAAGGTGAGAGTCACTACAACTACCATGACTCCCAGGTTAAAACCGGCCCTTTTTAAAATATAGGTCAGCATCGTTATTCCACGTAGGCCCACTTGAATTCTGCAAAAATGGCAAAGCTCGGGTGAATTACTCCCTTAACCGTATCCCTTTCCAGGTATGGATTGGTATAGTAATAAACGGGCACAACCGGCAGTTGGTCCATCAGGATCCTCTCCGCTTCAAACATTAATCCGTTCCGGACCGCCCTGTCCACCTCGCCCGCAGCCGCGCCGATCAGCCGATCGTACTCCGCATTTTCCCAATCCGCCAGGTTGTTGTCATTACCCGTCACCCACATGTCCAGAAAGGTCATGGGATCGTTGTAGTCGGCAATCCAGCCCACCCTTGCCACCTGGTAATCCTTGGCAAACATTGTGCTCAGGTAAACTCTGTATTCCTGCTCGATAATTTTGCTTTGAATACCCAGGTGCTCCTGCCACATGCCGGTTATGGCCTCAGCTACAGCCTTATGGTTCTGGTTGTCGTCCAGGAGCAGCTGGATCACCGGGAAACCCCTGCCTTCCGGAAAACCGGCCTCCGCCAGCAGTTTCCTTGCCTCCCCCGGGTTGAAACCGCCGGTAAGCCTTTCACCGAGGCTTCTGAAATCCTGATCGGGAGCAGGTCCTTCAACCCCCGGGGGGACGAAGGCATAAGCCGCCCTTTCGCCGCTCTTCGTCAAGTTGGTTACCAGCGACTCCCGGTCGATGGCCAGAGAAAGCGCCCTTCTGACCAGAACCTGGTCAAAGGGTTTTACCTTCGTGTTGAACATATAGTATTCGTTTGATAAATCGGGGCTCACCTTGAGCTCCCCGCTTTCTGCCAGCCTTTCCATCTCACGGTAGGGCGGAGTTTCGGCAATGTCAATTTGACCGTTTTCAAACATGGCCAATTCGGTATTCGAATCAGCCACCAGGGTAATCACCAGTTTTTCCAGCTTTACATTTTCCCTGTCCCAGTAACGGTCGTTCTTCTCCAGAACAATTTGCTTGTTGTGCTCCCAGGACGCCAGCTTGAAGGGACCGTTGCCGGTAAAACCGGCGGGAGTCAGGGTCCAGCCGTCGGGATCTTCGGAAACCGCGCTCTCCGGCACCGGAAACAGCGCCGGGAAAGCCGTCAGCGAAAGAAAATACGGCACAGGATCCTTCAAGGTAACCACCAGCCTGTCCTTTCCTTCAGCGCGCACACCTACGGATGCCGGATCTTTGACCTCGCCGGAATTGTACTCCTGGCCGTTGACTAGATAAAAAAGCTGATAGGCGTAAGGAGAAGCAGTTTCAGGAGACAACAACCGGAGCCAGGAATAAACAAAATCATCCGCAGTCAGGAGCTCACCGTTTGACCAGTAACACTCCCTTAAATTAAAGGTGTAGGTCCTGCAGTCCGGTGAGGTTTCCCAACTTTCAGCTACGCCCGGCGACGGCAAACCATCTTTGTCCAGCCTCACCAGTCCTTCCAAAAGGGCGTTTGCCACAGTCTGCTCCGTCATCCCGGTAGACAGGGCGGGATCCAGGGTTGCAGGCTCCGCGCCTATATTGTATCTGATTACCTGCTCAGCGGCAGCCGGTTGGGAAGAAGAGGGGGAGCAACCACCGGCAATAAAAACCAGGGCAAATATACATAAGATAAAAAATAATACTTTGTTGTTAAATTTCACAAAAATTACCCCCTGCTTATCGGTTTTTTATGGATTATTCTCTTTATTTTGCGAATTTCCCTTCCTTACTCGAAAATTAATATGCAAAATATTGTCCCAATTAGAAGGTTTTTTTGGTACTTTTAAGAATCAATCATTATGGGTAAAACAGCTAACAGAAAAACAGATCAGCTTCCAGCAGGTTCCCAAAAGAACAAATATAGGATGACTGTTAAACCTGCCTTAGCCTATCAGTTAGTTATCGATTGTATCGGCTTTTTTCTAATTTTTCAAGCTGTTATGACGTTTCAATTTCAGGCAGAAATGCTCTGGGTATACATTTTTTGGGCCTTATTCAGCACATTTACTGAAATGAAGCCCATCACGATGCCGAACAATGACCAATTGACCATTTCTTTCGCAGTTCACATTTCCGCACTCATTCTTTTCGGCGCCCCAACAGCGATTTTAATCTCCACAGTGGCCAACATTATTACGGACACAATCGGAAAACGCGGCCTGAAAAAGATGTTGTTCAATATCAGCCAGTATGCTATTACCATTCATTTAGCCTGGCTTGTTTATGATATTTTTAAATGGAATACCGGACCGCTGCATTTAAAAACAGATGCCCCTGCCATGATTTTTAGCTGCCTTATTTATGTTACTGTTAATTTTTTCCTGGTGTCCACGGTTATTTCTTTGAGCCAGGGCACCAGGCTGGTCAGGCAGTTGACCTCCGACATAATGCTGGAACTGATTCACTTCGCTTCCCTTGTTCCAGTCAGCCTGTTGATTGTAATCCTTTATGATTACGAGCCCCTGTCCATTATCATCCTGCTCCTGCCGCTGGCCATGGCCCACTTTAGTTTCGAAAACTACATGAACTTAAGGACGGAAACCAGGAATACCATTGAAGCGCTGGCAGACATCATCGACCAGCGGGACAGCTATACATCCGAGCACTCCCAGCGGGTAGCCCGCTACTGCAGCAAGATTGCAGACGAACTGGGGCTATTGGGCAATAACTACGAGAATATGATAACCACAGCCAGGGTCCACGATCTCGGCAAGGTTTCCGTACCGGACAGTATTCTGTTAAAAGCAGGACATTTGACCCTTGAAGAGCAGGCCATAATGGCCGGACACGCCCAGGTGGGCTTCAAGATTCTAAGCAACCTGAGGTTCTACAAGCACAGTGCTTTATATGTCTATTACCACCACGAACGGTACGATGGTAAAGGCTACCCGAAAGGATTGAAGGGCAAAAACATCCCCCTGGGAGCCAGGATTTTGGCAGTGGCCGACAGTTTTGACGCTATGACTTCCGATCGCATCTACCGTAAAGCCCTGTCCCGTGAACATGCCATTAAAGAATTAATGGACAACGCCGGAACGCAGTTTGATCCCGACATTGTTCAAGTTTTTGTAAACATTCTCCAGAGAGAAAACGCGTTAAATAATGATACCCGGAAGGAGTAACTTATGGCTTTCGCTATCATTGTTTTAATCTGCGGTGCGGCTGCCCTGCTCACCGGCGGCAGCATCAACAACCTGAAAAACATCCGGTTCAGGCACTCCTGGCTGGTCCTGGCTGCTGTAATCATTAAACTGGTGACCAACTCGGGTTTCCGGCATACCCTGGGCCTGCCGGACCCCCTGGCGCCGAAACTGTACATGGTTTCCCTGGCACTGGTTGCCGTTTTTGTCCTTTTAAACCTGCATCTGCGCGGTCTGGCCCTGGTCGGCCTGGGCCTGCTCAGCAACCTCTTGGTGATTTACGCCAATTCCGGCTACATGCCGCTGAAGAGGGAGTATTTTGAAATGATCGCCACTCCGGAGGAACTGGAATTAATTAACCAGGGCCTGCCGGCTTACAACTATATCGCCACTGGACCGGACACAGCTTTTTACTACCTGTCGGACATCTTCCTGATGCCCCACTGGATTTTTATTACCAGGGTTTTCAGTATCGGAGACGTTTTGATCACCATTGGCGGCTGTGTCTTTGTCTGGAGATGTTTAAAAAAACCGGCCGGCGATTCTTAAAGCACGCCGGCCGGAATTAAGGAACCCCTTCAAAAGGCCGGGCGCTCTTTAAAAGCCGCCCGGCCCTGTCGGTCTTCTGCCGCTATTATGCCGGTATTACCGGAAAGTGTCAAATCTGCCGTGCCTATAAGCAGAAGCTGTCCGGCCGGACAATTTATAATCCCGGCGCCCATGTGATCAAGGGAAGTTCCGTATAGGGGAAATCGCTGTTCTCCGGCCTCACTCTCAAGGTGTACCCAAGGGCTCCCTGGGGGAGCGAAAGATTGCCGGCAAAGCGGTAGGTACCGGGTTCCGTTTCCCCCTCACAGGAAATGCCTACAACCGTAATATTACTGAGACCGCTGTCTCCGGCCTCCCCGTACAAAACCTCCACAGCAACATGTTCAGGGGCAATCTCCCCCAGTCTGACAACCGCGCTGACCATCAACTTTTCCCCCACGGCCATCTTGGGCCGGGCGTTGGAATCCACAGAAACAAAAACAACCCCATCCCAGCGCTCCCTGATAAACCTCTTGAAAGCACTGACCCTGCCGGCGACTTCGTAGTTATTGTGGACAAAATGGAGACCCCGGTTGATGGCCGGCACGTAAAACCGTTCGGTATATTCGGCAACCATCCGGCCTGTATTGAATACCGGAGCGATGGTCTTGATGGAGTTTTTCATCATCCGGATCCACTCCAGGGGCAGCCCGGATTGTTTCCGGTAAAACATGGGGATTAGTTTTTCTTCCAGGATTTCGTATAAAGAATAACAATCATCCAGGTCCTGAATTTCTTCGTCCCGGTATTCCCGCTCCGTGCCCACGGCAAAACCGTTCTTTCCGTCATAAGCCTCGGGCCACCATCCGTCCAGGGTGCTGACGTTGACTACTCCGTTGAGGGCGGCCTTTTGGCCGCTGGTACCGCTGGCCTCCATCAGCCGGCGCGGGGTATTGAGCCAGACATCAACTCCTTGAATCAGATGGCGGGCCATGTGGATATCATAGTTTTCCAGAAGCAGGACTTTGCCCCTCAAATCGGACTCATTGGAAAAATCATAAATTTGTTTAATAAATTCCTGGCCTGCCTGATCCGCAGGGTGGGCTTTCCCGGCAAAAATGAAGCGAACCGGGCGGTAGGGGTCATTAACCAGGCGGCTTAACCTTTCCCTGTCCCGGAAGAGGAGGGTGGCCCTTTTGTATGTGGCAAAGCGCCTGGCAAAACCGATGGTAAGGACCTCGGGATTCAAGTATTCATCCACTTCCAGGATCCTGCTGGTAAGCTCGTAGTTTCGCCTGCGCTGTTTTTTTATGCTGTTCCGCACAAAGCCAATCATCTTTTCTTTTAAGCAGCGGTGAACCCTCCAGAGTTCTTCATCAGGAATGTTGTCTATTTTCTCCCAGGCCTGCCGCTGATTAACATGATCCATAAAACCCTTGCCGAGGTAGCGGGCGAAGAGATCCCGCAACTCCCCGGCCAGCCAGCTGCCTGTATGCACCCCATTGGTAATGGACGTGATTGGGATCTCCTCGGGATGTAGCCGGTTGTAGCGGGCGCGGAACATATCCCGGGCAACTTTACCGTGCAGCCAGCTGACCCCGTTGGTCAGGTAAGAATGGTTCAAGGCCAGAAGAGTCATATTAAAACTGTCTCTCCCCGCATCCCAGGCCAGTTCCAGAAACCCGCTCAAATCCAGGCCAAGTTCTGATGCTATTTTGGTAAAGAACAGTTCGATCATCTTCCCACTGAAAAGGTCATGTCCCGCCGGAACGGGAGTATGGGTGGTAAAGATGGTTGACGAGCGGATCACTTCCCTGGCTGTCTCCAGGGAAACCCCCTTTCTTACCAACTCCCTGATTCGTTGAATAACCAAAAAGGCGGGGTGCCCCTCGTTGATATGCCAGGCCCTGGGGTTAATCCCCATGGCGCGCAGGGCTTTAACTCCCCCGATGCCCAGAATGATCTCCTGGGAAATCCGGCACTCCCTGTCACCACCATAGAGAGAACCGGTCAAACCCCGGTCCTCCGGAGTGTTTCTGGGGATATCGGCATCCAGCAGGTAGATGCACACCCTTCCCACCCTGGCTTTCCAGACCTGAATATAAATGGTACGGCCGGGCAGTTCCACCGGAACGAGCAACCTGTTGCCGGCAGAATCGTTAACCGGTGTAATGGGCAGTTCAAAGAAATTCAGAAAGGGATACTCGGCTTCCTGCCTTCCTTCTCCATTAATTTTCTGGGTGAAATAACCGTGTTTATACAACAGCCCCACCCCTACAAAGGGAAGGCCGAGATCGCTGGCCGACTTGCAGTGGTCTCCCGCCAGGAGCCCCAGTCCTCCGGAATAAATGGGATGGGACTCATGCAGGCCGAATTCTGCAGAAAAATAAGCGATTACATGGTCCTTGTGCTCCGGATAATGCTGCTCAAACCATTTTTCCTCCGTCAGGTAACGATCGTATTGTTCAAAGACCCGGTTATAAAGAGCCAGGTAATCTTCGTCCCGGGAGGCGGCCACCAGGTCTTCCTCGCGAATCTGCATGAGAAAGCGGACGGGGTTATGCCCTGCTTCCCGCCAGAGCTCCGGCTTGATTGTCCTGAAGAACTCAACACCGCCCGGCTTCCAGGTGAACCAGAAGTTATAAGCCAGCTCTTTGAGCCTGCAGATTTGCTCCGGAAGTTTCGGGGTTACTGACACAAAGCGAAAAGGGAACATAGGCACCTCCAAAATTCTATAGAAAGTTCTACCTTGTTCGAAAAAATTCCTCTATATCCTAATATATATTTATTTTTGAGCTTTTGTAATTCATCTTTCGCTTAAAAAAATAAGCCCTTCATCCGTAAAACGGTGAAGGGCTCCGTCAAATCCAGGACCCGTAATCAACCCCGGCTCCTCAGGCGATTTAGCCATCCGGAGCCTTCAAATACTTTCTACCCATATTGAGCCTTGGTGTACAGGTCCCCGTTCAGCTTATAATAACCCGACTGGTCTTTAAAATGAAGGCTGATTAAACCGTTAATTCCCGTATCAACAAGGACCGTCCTTGAAGGTGTTGATTTTTTTAAGGGAAGCTGCCAGCAGACCATCTTGTGAAAAATTTTTTTGTCGAAATTAAAAATTTTAAATATAATTAAAGATTTTGCCGGCATTCTATAATTGTGGTTTAATAGCTTAACGAACTCCAGGGCTGTATTATCCTGGTCCGTATGGATAATTGCCAAAAGATTCGGCGGCATATGACCGGATTTGCCGGCAGTTAAAATTTTTTTGGTCAGTTCATCGTGCAACTTCAGAAAAAGCTTTCCCGTTTCGACCCGGAGGACAATTCTATAATGGTCATTATCCCGGCCTTTGGCATACCAGGCCAGGTCCATAGGTTCCTCCCTTTGATAGCGGGGATCCATGCCCCTGTCGCGGAAAAAGGTAAAATATCCCAGGGACTCGCCCAGCCGTGCCAAAAAATCCATCTCTCTGATGTAAAACTTCTGTTTCTTGTCATAAACAAACAAATTCAGATAATGGTAACTCCGGACAAAATTTTCCATAATAACGTCGAAATCCGCTTCGAAACAGGGTTCTTTCATAAACAACGCACCTTTGTTTTAAAACTTTAATGTAACGGGTCACTGATTGATCGTGCCGGGCAAAGGGGCTGTACTTTTGATAAATACAGCCCCTTGCCACACACGAATTATTTGCCCAGTTCTTCCATTTTCTTGCCGGCATCCGGGAAGAAAAGGGGCTCACCGTATTTATCCTTACCAAAATCCTCTATTATCTTCTGGGTTTCCGGAGCAACCATGAACTCGACAAAAGCTTTACCGCCCTCCGCGTTAACCTTGTCGAACTTCTCCGGGTTGACCTGCATGACATGGTAAATATTCAGCAGGCTTGCCTCTCCCTCCACCAGAATGTCCAGCTTGACGTTTTTCTTCTGGGCCAGGTAGGTGGCCCGGTCCGAAAGGGTATGGCCGCGTTTTTCATTGGCGATGTTCAGGGTAGCCCCCATGCCTGTCCCGCTCTGCTGGTACCATTCCCCTTCAGGCGTAATACCGGCCGCATCCCAGAGCTTCAGTTCCATCTTATGGGTACCCGAGTTGTCGCCCCGGGAGACAAAGACTTCCCGTTTCTCTGCAATTTGCTTGAAGGCGTCCACAACCTTGCTTCCCTTGATTCCCGCCGGGTCTTCAGGGGGTCCGACAATGATAAAGTCATTGTGCATAACAAGCTGGTGGTTGATGCCGGCACCGCTTTCAATAAGTTTTGCTTCATCTTGATAAGCGTGGCAAAGCAGCACATCGGCTTCGCCCTTTTCACCCATGGCCAGGGCAGCTCCGGTGCCCACAGCGATGGTTTTCACCTTGTAGCCGGTTTCTTCCTCAAACTTGGGCACCAGCACGTCCAGCAGGCCGCTGTCCTGGGTGCTTGTGGTGGTGGCCAGGATTACATCCTTCACCGCCGGTTCCTGAGGAGCCTGAGGGGTCTGGGCCTGCTGGCCGCAGCCCTGAACCGCCGCCAGGGCCAAAACCAGGATCATAATGAGAAACGGCATGTAAAACCTCTTCTTAAACATAAAATACCTCCCCTTTCTCGCTTACTGTGTTAACTTTTTCCCCTCGGTGGAATTGGGGAAAAATAAAGGTTCACCGTACTTATCTTTGCCAAAATCCCGGATCATTGTCTGGCCCTCTGTCGAGGTGCAGTACTCAATAAACTGCATGGCCTGATCATGCTTTACCTCAGGGAACTTCTGGGGATTGACCGGAATCATAGTTATAAAATTCAGCATGGCCTCGTCCTTTTCCACCAGCACTTTTAAGCTAATCTGATCCTTCAGGGTCAGGTAGGTAGCCCTGTCGATGATGGTATAGGCTTGCTGTTCATCTGTATACTTCAATGTTTTGACGTTGCCTTCAGCGCCCTTTTCGTAAACCCTGTACCACTCGCCTGCAGGTTCCAGCCCGGCTTTTTCCCACAGGCCCTTTTCTGCCACGTGTGTGCCGGAGTTATCTCCCCGGGATATGAAGAGTGATTTGCTGTCCATAATCTTCTTCAAAGCCTCGGCGGAAGTGGTTAACCCTTTTATTTTGGCGGGATCCGCTTCGGGTCCGACAATAACAAAGTCATTGTACATCAGGTCAATCCGCTCTGTACCGAAACCGTCCGCGACAAATTTTTCCTCCAGCTCCCTGGCATGGACCATCACCAGGTCAAACTTGCCGCTCTCAGCCATTTTCAGGGTGGCCCCGGTGCCGGCTCCCACGTGTCTGACCCGGATACCGGTTTTCTTTTCAAAGGAATCCTCCAGTAGGGAAACTATCCCCGCGTCAATGGGTCCAATGGTTGATGCCAGCAGAATTTGATTTTCAACTTTTGCCGCAGGCGCCGCCGGCTCCTTACCGCCCGAGCACCCGGCGCCGAGGGCTAAAACAAGCACAAGCATCAAAGCAGATATTAAGTATCGGCCAATCTTTTTATTCTCCAAGATAGTCACCTCCGATTTATCTCAGGAACCCAATCTGCCAACGGTAGCCGAAACCTTTACAAAATGCCTGCGCGCCTTCCAAAGAGTTATGTTTTTTGACCTCACCTCCAATAAACAAATGCCGGGCCCTTTGTTGAAAAGCAAAGCGGCCCGGTGCAACAGCCGTACCGTTCTCCTTTTCTTAGCGGAAGGAGTGCCGGTTTCCCGGCAAACCCTGGCGGCCGGCGGCCCTGGCCCTTCGGCTGTAGGCTGTCCGGCTCGGAGAGCGTTTATGTATATTTAAATATAATAGCTCCACCCACAAGCAACAGAACAGAGCTTTTTCGGTATAAAGCCAATACTCCTTTCCACAGTGGGAGGCACACGTGTTTCCTTGTGTACCCTGTCTACCCTGTCGGACCGGCAACCATCCCCTGCAGAGATAAGATCACCGGACTCGGAGAAAATTATTATTGTTTTATTGACACTGCTTTGAGAGCACGATCGATGCCATTCAGACAGTATTCGTCCCGGAAAACTAAAATCCTGCCCCCTTGAAATATTTTAAAGCCCTCAGCTCTCCCGGACCTCCCCGGCAAGCCGGATCTCCCTTCCGCAAGCCCGGCATTTTTTCCTTTCCAGCCCTGCCGCCCGGGTTGTATAACCCATTCTGACAATTAAGGTTTCGCCGCAGCGGGGGCAGATAGTGTCGCCGGCGTCCAACTGCGGGGCGTTTCCGATATAGACGTAGGCCAGCCTGGACAGGGCGATCTCCCGGGCTTTCTGCAGCGTTTCCAGGGGTGTGGCCGGGAGGTCCACGTTATAGTTCGGGAAATAGCGGGAGAAATGCAGGGGTATCTCCGGGTCCAGGGAAGCAACCCATTCCACCAGCCTGCTGATTTCCTCCTCAGAGTCATTCAGGCCGGTTACCAGAAGCGTGGTCAATTCCACATGGCACCGGGTGCGGGCAATCTCCACCGTCCGCAGCACCGGCTCCAGGCTGCCTTTGCAGCTTTCCCGGTAGTATTTATCCGTAAAACCCTTGACGTCAATATTCATGGCGTCAATATAGGGCAGGAGCTCCAACAGCGGAGTCTCGTTGATGTAGCCGTTTGTGACCAGCACGTTTTTCAGCCCGGCCTCCCGGGCCAGAACGGCTGTATCCAGGACATACTCATACCACATCAGGGGCTCGTTGTAGGTGTAGGCAATTCCGGTATTGGGATAACCCCGCTCCCGCTGCAGCCGGGCCAGTTCCACCGCTTCCGCCGGGGATACCTCCCTTGTGGGCGGGTCGCCCTGGGCAATACTCCAGTTCTGGCAAAAACCGCAGCGCAGGTTGCAGCCTGCAGAACCGAAGGATAAGATGCAGGAACCGGGGTAAAAATGGTACAGCGGCTTCTTTTCAATGGGATCCAGGGCGCAGGAGGACACCTTGCCGTAATTGGTGGCGAAAAGGGTCCCCCCGCGGTTCTGCCTGACCCCGCAGAAGCCGTATTTACCTTCCCGGATACTGCAGAGCTTGGGGCAGAGGCGGCAGGCGGTCAGGTTTTGCTCCCTTCGCTCATAATGAATAACTTCCCGCATATCCACTCCTCCTGTCCAAGAGGCCTCAATAATACCTGACAACCTCAAACCGCTCCAGTGCAACCGGCTCTTCCGGCCCAATCCCCGCCTTCCGGCGGGCTATCTCAACCTGTTCCCCGGCGCTGTCTATACCCTCCAGGTTGGGCAGGAGCAGGCCGCTCCTCCTGCCGGACCGGACAATCACACCATACTTTTGGGGGTCCAGTTCGTTCAAGCCGCTGACGGGCTCCGGCGGCTGCAGAACATCCACGGAAAATTCCAGGTCCTCCAGTTCCTCCCTGCGCACAGGTTTAAAGCGCGGGTCATGAAAAGCGGCGCTGACGGCGTTTTTGACTACTTCCTCAACAATATTCCGCCCTGCCGGCTCGATGGTTCCGATACAGCCCCGCAAACTCCCGTGCTTTTTTATGGAAACGAAGACGCCGGCCTTTTTATCAAACTCTTCGGGTACAAACCTGTCTTTGGACTGCGGCCGGAGATTAAGCTGCTCCTCCACAGTTTCCCTGGCAACCCTCACCAAAAAGCTTTCAGCTGCCCTGCGGCGCTCCAGCCTGGCCTGCCTGCCGGCCTCGATTTTTTTTAAAAGGGACCTCTCCGGGTTTGCAGGGCCGGGTATAAAAGAGGCCACCAGGTAACCGACCCCGAAGGGCCCCTCGTAGGAAAGGACTTCCGCTTCGACTTCAAGTCCGTCCAGAGCTCCCAGCATCATCAGAATGGAGCGGTAACCGCATTCCGCCGCCTCTTGAACCAGGAAATCATCCATTTGCATAATGCCCTGCACATCCGGAACCGCCAGCAGCCTGGCCAGCTTCCTGTCAAATTCCGCCCCCTTGGGGTTATAACCGGCCGGGGCAAGCCGGGTCAGGCAGTGGGAGAGGTCGCCGCTGGCCAGAAGGGCCGCCCTGCGCCCCGTCAGTTCTGCTGCCTTCCTGACGGCCAGACCGAAAAGATAGAGCCTTTCGGCAACATCCAGGGCCATGGATACATGGACCAGGGGCAGGTTCACGCCGGCCTGCTGAAGGAAATAAAGGGGCACAGTAACACCATGGTCCAGGCGCAGACTAAAGTCATACTGCCCGGCCAGTTCCCCGGTCAGCTCCATGGCGCTCAGTCCCAGGGCCGCCGCCTGGTTCTTGATTTCCCGGACAAGTGCCGGATCGTTGTCCACCTGGAACTTGACCTCGCAGGCTCCAAAACTGGCCAAATCTCCGCTTAATACAGGTTCCCCGTTCAAGCCGATCAAACCGTGGAAGATCGGGGCGTGGGGAGAAATGATTACAACTGTTTCGGCGCTGCTTTTCTTCAACCTGCGGCCCAGTTCCAGAAGGGCCTCCCGGGTCTTTTGCACCTCTTCCGACTCCCTGCGGCCCACCTCCGGCACCGCCACAGGAGGATGCGGACAGATTCCACAAAAAACAACTGACAAGATAAGTTCACCCCTTCCCTAAACTTTTTTTAACCTTCAGGCGTCAGTCCAAAATAGAGAAAATATCCACCCAGCGCCACCAGAAAAACCCCGCACAGGATCAGGATCCCCCTGTACGCTCTTTCGCTCATGAATTTGCGGCCTCCCGCCACCGCCGCGGCAATCAGGCTGTACCAGGTGAGGTCGGCCAGGATGTGACCCGTAAAGAAAGAAGCCAAGCCGCTAAAGCCGCTTTTCAGGGACATGGTAATATAACCCAGGCCGATGGTGGCCCACCACAGGGTCCAGTACGGATTGGAAACACTGGTCAGAACCCCGGCTACAACCGGATGCATTCTGCTTCTTCCTTTGCCCGCGCCTTCCGCCGGCGGCTCTTTGGAGGCAAACGTTCCATCACTCCCACCCGCCTCTTCGAGGTCCAGCGCCACCCTGCCGGCCCGGGCGTCCCGGGCCATGCCGTAGCCCATATAAATTAAAAAGGCGCCGCCGAAAATTGCGATAGTATGGGTAACAGCGGTCCGGGTCAAATAAATGGAAAGCCCGCCAACGAGAGCCAGGATCAGGACCAGCTCAAGGACGGCGTGTCCCAAAACCAGAAGCGGTCCGGCGCTGAACCCCCGCCTGGCGCTTTCTCCGATGGTGACCGTAAGCAGGGGCCCGGGCATCATAGCCCCCGAAAAACCTACAACAAAAGCCGTTGTAAAAATCGCAAGCAGTTCCAAGTAGAATCCATCCCTTATTTTTCTCAAAATCCAGTCTTTTTATCTCCAGGTTTAAAATAACCGTTAAGCGCCGGACAATTCCGCCCGGAATACGCCTGTCTTTAATTGTAATCCAGAGAGGATCTGCGGTGATCTGGTTCTCTCCCCCTATTAGTAATGCCGCCCATTAATCATCAGCCGGCTCAAATTTTTAGTGAGGTCAAAGCCTCCTGCATCTCGCTGATACCCTGCTCCAGCATCCTGGCAGCTTCGGTAAAACCCTCCACCAGTTCCGTCTGTTCCTCTGCAGCCGTATTCACGCCGGCGATCCCTTCTGTTACCAGCTGCGTGCAGGCCGTGACTTCAGTTACCGTATTAATTAGTTCCTTCAGGTCTGCAATAATGTCCGAAAGGAATTGGGAAGCCTCCCTGGCAGCGTTATACCCTTCCAAAACAACCTGCCGGTCCTTTTCCAGAGTGACGGTGGCCTGGGCGGCATGTTTACGTGCTTTTTCAAAAAGGCTGGTAATGCCCCGGGTAGCCGCGGCCGCATCCCGGGCCCGGTTCTGGATCTCGCCTGCCAGGGCGGAAAAATTATCTCCCCCGGCATTATTGCCGGCTGCTGCCTCAGTAACAGCCTTCTGGGCCAATAAGCTGGCCTGATCGGCAATCAGGGAGATAAACAGGAGAATCTCCCCAACTTTATCCACGTAGGACTCCAGCTCTTTTACCGATTCGCCGGCCCGGGTCATCACCGCGCTGCTTGTATCCATCTGTTCCAGGAACTTGTCGGAGGCCGCCCCGGCCCTGGCCAGGCTGGTCATGGTCTTATCCGAGGCGCTTACAACCGCTCCGGCACCTTCCTCCATTTTTTTCATAGCCTCCGCCAGCCCGCTCATCCTGGCAGCAGCCTGGCCGGATTTGTCCACCGCCTTACGGATGCTGTCCTGCAGTTCCCGGGTGTAACCGGCAACAACAGCAGCAGAGTTGAGGGACTTCTCCGCCAGCTCCCGGAGTTTGCCCACCATGTTACAGAAGGTGCGGGTCAAACTGCCCACCTCATCCCTGGACATTTTCAGCTCACAGACGTCCACGCCGGTCAGATCCCCCTGGGCAATGCGCCTGGCCACCAACTCCAACCGCTTCACGGGATCGGCAACAAGGCTCGAAATATACAGGATCAGCAGGATCATGGCGGCAATGAGCACGGCTCCCCCGGCAATAATCTGGTTGCGGAGGGAAGCTATCTGAGCATAGGTGTCTTCAATGGAAAACCCCACCCTAAAGCCCCCCCAGTGCCTGCCGTTTACATAAATGGGCGAGGAGATGTCCCAGATTAACTCACCGGTGTCCCTCCTGTATTCCTGGAATAAGTAGAGTTCCTGGTTCCGGACTGCGGCCAGCCCCACGGGATCGTTGAAAATTCGCTTGGAGCGGCTGGAGTTTTCGCCGTAGCCGATTTTAGATATGGTATTGTGGGTGGGGATGTAGCCGTTCTGGTCCAGAGCCACGGCATAGACAATAATCTCATCCTTCAGGTAGGCATCCTGAATATGCTTCAAATGTTCGTCCGTATAGGCGTCATAAGCGGTGTGGTATTTCTGGGGGCTGGTATTGGGAATGGGCTGGTAATTCGTATCAAACAACTGGTCCTCGGTCAACTGCCCCTTCTCCAGGGCATCGGATAAAATCTTACCGGTCATTTCGGCCCCGGTCAGGGCAAGGATAATACCCCTTTCGGTTATGGCCCTGCGCATGGAGCTGGTCTGCCTGTTCAGATCATAGGCCAGGAAACCCACAATCAGCGGCACCATTACCGCGATCATGATCAGGCTGTTTTTCAGCTTCAGGGAATTCGTGGGAAATTTCACAGGATACCACCCCGCTTATTTTGTTTTTCTCCGGTTTAAGCTTGTTTTTTAAACGGTTCAGCAGGCCAACCGGCTGCGCTTATTACTGTCGTCCTGCCTACCGGTTTAATTAATTGCCGGTTGCCCTCACTGCTGATTTTCTTAACCGCCCGTTGGGCGTGTTTTTATGATTGCGCCTTTAACAGTCTTTTAAGCCTCTACGGAATTCCTTTTCTTCCTTTATAAGCTTCTTTCCTGGTAAGAATATTTCTTCTTTTTTATTGTATTCCCTCCCTGCCCCTGCTCAAAAGCAGGCATTTGCAAGAAAATAAGACCAGCTTTAACCGGTATCAATGTAAAAAACCCAAAAATTTAAATTGTATTAAAAGGAAATAACGTGGTAATTAAAGAAATGAACCAGGAAATAATGTGCGAAATAGCCCTGTTCATCAAAGGAGTGGTTGTTCTCTATGTACAAAAACATTCTAATTGCCGTCGACGGTTCCGAACTATCGACTAAAGCCGCCCAGCACGGCGCAGAGCTGGCTTCAAAACTGGGGGCCGGACTCACCCTCTTCCATGTGGTCCCCCCCCTGCCGTCCTTCGACAACATGTCCCCCGACCGTGTGGGAAACATCCACCAGGACATCGTCAACGAATTCATCAAGCAAGGCCGGGAAATTTTGAGCCTTACGGAAGAAAAGCTGGCCGGGTACGGCCTGAACGTCTCCACCGGCATCACTGTGGGACACCCTGCCGAAGAAATCTGTAAAAAGGTCGAAGCCGGCGGATTTGACCTTCTTGTTATGGGCAGCCGCGGCCTCGGCCAGATTAAGGGGTACCTGATGGGAAGCGTGAGCAACAGGGTCTGCCGCCATGCCAACTGCCCCGTACTGATTGTAAGGTAGGGCAAGCCTATCCCGGTCCCCTTGACAATTTGTAATCAAAGCGCAGGAGCGCGCCGGACACCCGGGCTCTAATACCATGGTTTTATTCCACACCAATAATTAATAATCAAGGCTGAAGCGGTGTGCCGCCCCGGGCCTCCGGACGGCACACCGGCAAAAAAAAGGCGCCTGTTCACAGGCGCGGTTACGGGTGCATAAACATAATCTTCAATCATTATCAAGCTATCCTAGATCCCCAGGTATGCTTCCTTGATGTGCTCATCATTGAGCAGTTCCTTGCCGCTTCCCTGGAGGATGACGCTGCCGTTTTCCAGCACATAGGCCCGGTGGCACAAATTTAATGTCTGCACAACATTCTGCTCCACCAGCAAAACGGTGGTACCCTGATCATTAATATCCTTAACTTTATCAAAGATTTGCTTGACCAGCACCGGGGCCAGTCCCAGTGAGGGCTCATCCATGATCAACAGCTTCGGCAGGGCCATCAATCCCCGGCCCAGGGCCAGCATTTGCTGCTGCCCGCCGCTCAGGGTACCGGCCTCCTGGTTCTGTCTTTCTTCCAGGACGGGAAAAAGCTCAAAGACTTTATGCATGGACTCTTTTCTTTTAGCCTTTGCCTCCGGCAGGAGGGAACCCATCTCCAGGTTTTCCCGCACGGTCATTTCCGGAAACAGCCTCCTGCCTTCCGGTACGTGGACTATGCCCAGTTCCGCAATCTTGTAGCCGGGCAGCCTGGAGATATCCTTGCCCTGGAATTCGATGGACCCCTTGGTGACAGGCAGCATGCCGGAAATAGCGTTCAAAGTAGTGGTCTTGCCCGAACCGTTGGCCCCGAGCAGGACGACCAGTTCCCCTTGATGCACCTCAAAGGATACGTCCCACAACACCTGAATGTCCTTGTAGCATACGTCAATACCCTTTACTTTAAGCATAGGCGTCACCCAGGTAAGCTTTAATAACCTCCGGATGGTTGGCAATCTCCTTCGGTTTCCCCATAGCAATCTCACTCCCGAAATTAATAGCCAGGATCCGGTCGGAAATCCCCATCATCACCTTCATGATGTGCTCCACAATGATAATCGTAATTCCCGTGTCCCGGATCCTGCGGATCAGGTCAATGGCCTCTTCTGATTCTTTGGGATTCAAACCCGCACAGGTCTCGTCCAGCATAATCAAGGAAGGCCCGGTGGCCAGGGACCTGGCAATTTCCAGGCGCTTGCGCAGGGGAATGGGCAGGCCCTTGGCCTCCCGGTGGGTATACTTTTCCAGACCGCAGAAATCGATGATTTCCTCAGCTTTATGCCTGGCTTTCCCCATGCTCCCGGTGCGCAGGAAGGCGCCCGCCATGACGTTCTCGATAACACTCATGCGCCGCAGGGGCTTAACCACCTGAAAGGTCCGGCCTATACCCATTTCACAGATTTTATGGGCGGGAACCGTATCAATGCGTTTCCCCTTGAAGTATATTTCTCCGGAAGTCACAGGGAAAAAGCGGCTGATCAGGTTGAACACCGTGGTCTTTCCGGAGCCGTTGGGGCCGATAATACCGAAGATTTCTCCCTGTTCCACCTGAAAGCTCAGATTGGAGACGGCAGCCAGCCCGCCAAACTTTTTTGTTACATTCTTTATTTCAAAAAAGCTCACCCTACACACCCCCCGATAGGCTTTCTTTTTTCCGCGACATGATTCGCTTGACAAGATCGAGTTCACCAACTATGCCGTTGGGCAGGAACATGATGATCAGGCAGACAAGAATACCAAAAATTAAGACGTTGGCGGACCCGAGGGTGGTGCGGAAAATCTCGCCCAGAAAGATATAAATCAAAGCTCCCACTGTGGGTCCCCAGGTCGTGGCGACACCACCGAGCATTACCACCAGGATTACCATGACCGAGATGTTGGACAGGTTGAAAACAATGTGAGGGTCGATAAAAGCAACGTAATTGGTGTAGAAAGCCCCGGCCAGGCCGGTGAAAAAGGCGCTGGGAAGCAAGGCATAGTTCTTATACAGAGTTGTGGGCACTCCCAGGGAGGTTGCCGCATCCTGATCCTCCCGGATGGAAACCAGGTAATAACCTATCTTGGAGTGGACAATCAGGTACGTGATTAAGACAGTAAGCAGCAGCATGGCCAGGCCCACGTAGTAGTAGAATAACTTTGAAGTGATTACCGGCATGATCAGGACTCCCTTGGCGCCGTTGGTTATAGACACCAGGTTGATGAACAGAAGCCGGAATATTTCACCAAGGGCCAGCATGGCCAGGGCAAAATACGGTCCCCTGAGGCGGAAACAAATCAGCCCGATGGGCAGGGACACAACAGCGGCCACAATGGGACCGAGGAGCATACCCCACCAGGGGGAGATCCCGAAATGAAAAACCAGGAGACCTGCAGTATATGCCCCCACCCCGAAGAAAGCCGCGTGACCAAAGGAAACCTGGCCGGCATACCCTCCCAGAAGGTTCCAGGCGGTGCCGATAACCGCCCACATCATGACGAGGATCAGCATGTGCAGCTGGTACGGGGCATTAATAAATAAAGGAAGAACGGCAGCTAAAACCACAAAAATGGCGGTGTAGATAATATTTTTGTTTTTCATCGGCTCACCTCCTCGCCAAACTTCTGAAACCGCCGGGCAGGAACAGCAGCACCAGCAAAAAGATCACCAGGCCGACAATGTCCTTATAGCCCATGGAGATATAGGTAGCTCCCAGTGATTCGGCGATACCGAGGACCAGGCCACCTACGGCCGCGCCCATGGTACTGCCCATGCCGCCCAGAATTGTGATGATGAAGGACTTTGCCGTAAACAGGTGACCGATATCCGGCCAGAGGTAAAACAGGGGCAGCAGCAGCGACCCGCCGGCTGCGGCCAGTGCGGAGCCGAGCCCGAAGGTAATCATAGTGATTCTGGAGGAATTGACACCCATGTAAACGGCCGCATCCCGGTCCTGGGCCGTAGCCCGGATGGCCCTGCCGGTATCGGTCCGGGTCAGGAAAAGGTGCAGGAGAAAGGTAAAAGCCATGGCAATAATAAAACCGATAACCATCGGCACGCTGATGGACATGTCACCGAGCATGACCGTACTGGAAGAATAGCTTGTTGACACGGACCGGTAGTCGGATTTGAACATCAGCCGCATGGTTTCAGTTAAAACCAGCATGATTCCCACCGTCAGCAGCACCTGGTTTTCAGGAAGAATAGAATCGACCTCAACCAGCCGGTTAATCATGTAATTCTGGATCAGGCAGCCGATGAAAAACAGGATCGGCATCGCAATAAACATGCCCAGGTAGGGGTCTATCCCGAACTCCTTAAAACAAACGTAAGTTACGTACATCCCCACCATCACAAGAGCGCCGTGAGCCAGGTTAATAATCTTCATGACACCCATAATCAAGGTCATCCCAATGGCGATTAACGCGTACATCCCCCCCAGCAGGATGCCGCAGATAACTGTCTGACCAAACAACAGCATAAGTTTACCCCCCAAAAATAATCCCCAAATTGGTTCGCAAAACAGCAGCGCAGGAAAAAGGAACAGGGAAACCCACCCTGTCCGGCAAAAAGCAGGCTGCGGTACACACCCTATACCTGCGGCGTCCACCGCAGCCGTAAATCATGCCGGTCAACTAAAGAATAGTTCTCTCCATGACCAGCTCGTTCTAGATAAAAACTTTTTAACGGAGAAAGGTTAACCCCCGGCTTTTCCTTTGTGCCGTTTTTATCTTCTTTTTACCGCTCCCGCCAATTGGGAACCGGGTAGACATAGTCCGCGGATTTTACATTTTCCGGCCAAACCACTTCCAGCTTGCCCTTCTGCCACTGAACAACGTAGGTGTTGGGCCTGTTCTGGTTCGTGTAGCCCTCCCAGTCTTCAAATTTGATGGGACCCATAATAGTCTGCATGTCTGTTTCCTTCAGAGCCTTTTGAACAGCTGTGTTGCTGGCGTCCTGGGCCCTGCTCAGGGCGTCGGCAATAACGTACATCGTTGCGTAAGCCTGGGCGCCGTGGTAGTCGGGCTCTTTCTGGTACTTTTTCTGATAGTTGTCAAAAAACTCGCCGGCGCCGGGCCAGGCTACGTTGGGTACCCACAATGTTGTGGAAGCAATAAACTCCGAGGCGTCACCGGCGTTGTCCTTAAATTCCGGCATGGTGTAGCCGGCGCCGCCGCCCACAAAGAGATCCACGTTAAAATCAAGTTCCTTCATCTGCTTGCAGATCATGGCGGCGTCCATCACGTAGGACACTGCGAAAATCATATCGGGATTGGTGCTTCTCATATTGGCCAGCATGGGCTTGAAGTCGATGGCCCCGTGTTCGTAGGACTGGTCGAAGACAATATTGATGCCCCTCTTGGCACAGTCGTCCCGGAAGCCTTTGGCCGAGGAAGTACCGAAATCCGTATTCTCATAAATCACTGCCACGTTTTTGGGTTTGACAACCTGTTCGATCATTTCCCAGAGGGCTCCGGTGTACTTGCTGGCGGGAGCTGCCGTACCCCTGAAAACATACTGCCAGCCTTTTTTGGTAATTTCATCGGAAGAACCGGTAACAGCCAAAAACGGCGTGTTCAAAGCCTGGGCCGAACCCGCAATGACGTTGGTACAGGCGCTGCTGTAACCGCCGCTGAGCATGGCGACCTTATCCTGATTGACCAGTTTTTCCGTGGCTGACTTGGCTACATCCTGTTTCCCCTGATCATCTTCAAACAACAGCTGGATTTCTTTGCCGTTGACAGTTGTTTTGCCGGCTGCCTTTAGTTCCTCATAGGCCATTTCAAAGGAATTTTTTTCCATGGTGCCGAACATGGCCTCACTACCGGTCAAAGGCAGAATAATGCCGACTTTGATTACTTCCGTGGAGGACTGCTTTGCTCCACCGCAACCGCCGGCTACCAGCATCAAACCTACCGCTGCAACTAACAGGACAACCAGCCATCTGATTTTTTTCACATTTTAACCTCCTTTTTGCAATCTGTTTATCTAGTTAAATTTCCCCTCTCTCCCCTTTCATCCACCCCCTCATTTAATCTTAAAGTAAGTAGCGGCATGTGATTGATGCCACATACACCAGAATCATCCTTCCCCAAAACCGCCGGCCCCGTCTATCCGGGACAAGCCCACAGACCGGGGAGTTTAAGAGCTATCCTTGCTGCCGTCTCCCGTCCCGATTTCCGGTACGGGACAAGCCCACGAATTAAAAATCTTAACGGGAAAAATCCCGGAAGAACAATAATTAATCATAAAGATAATTTTATAGAACAATTAAAACCTGCATTTAGTTAAATGTGTTGTTATTTAAACATAAGAATTAATAATGTTGAGGAAAGTCGGAAGGATTTAATAGCAACAGACGTACGCAGTGCGGCTCGCTGCCGGTAATATGTACATAATACAGCTAAATTAACTCAATTATAACATACTCAAATAATTTACAGTATATAAATAATTTTAAATTTTTATAATCTTTTGTTTATTCCAGCAGGTCTTTCCCCCTCCAAATCAACCTGCGTAACCCTGAAAAAGCAGGGGAAAGGTTTGCAAAGCCCGGACGAAGCACAAGATACATCATTATAAAATATTATAAATACTTTTGTTTCTTTCGAAAACAATTAGCTCATAAAGGTACAAAGTATTTATAATGTTTTGTGTATTCAAAATATCAAATACAGTATCATAATTCAGTCTTTAACTGTCGTCCGGCCAAACGGGGTGGTCTGACATTTTCCTTCATCATTCCGGCAGCATATACATGGAATATCATATGATCTTCCTATTGCAGCAACGCGGCTGACATTTCCTCCATCTTCCGGCAGCATCCCCTCCCCCTTCAACCATCGGATCATCCCGGTTCCTTCTTCACAGTACCCGCGGATAAAATCATATTCATTATTTCAACCACCGGATCTTCCCGGTTCCCCCCGGCCGGATACTTGCGCAGCAGCAGCGCCAATGCTATTTTATTTATAGAAAATAAAGCCGAGGAGTGATCATATGGTTACGCGGAGAAGACCCTCCCACCGTAAATCAAAGAAAACCCGTCTCCCTTCCCCTGCGCCTTTTGAAGGGGAAGAAAAACAGGTTTTACAGGTATCCGGTGAGGCCGAAAACCAGGAGCAGCCGGTCCGGGACGAGCCGGTCAGGGAGCAGCCGCCGGCTTTAACAACAACCATGCCGGTTGCCGTTATTCTGGAAATCCTGGCCCGGGAATATAGCCGGGACGCCCAGGGAGAAGCCCTGTGCCGCGCCGCTGCAGGCATTGCCGAAGAAAGCGGGCTGCTGGAACACTACCGTAACCTCTGGGAAACGGAGGAAACAAACCTCTCCGGAAACCAGGCCTACCTGCTCTTTGAACGGCGTCAATGCCTGGATTTGATCGATTTCTACAAGAGCAAGAACAACCAGCCGGCCCTGGAAAAAGAGCTTGCCCACTTGCGGCTGCTCGAGGGCCGCCTGCTCCTGGGCGCCTCACAGCCGTCCGGCATCACCGACGAGGACCTGGCCAAGCTGGAGGAATTCATCAAATACTCCGGCTTTTAACTACAACTGCAATCTTTTTGTACCAATCATTCTGTACCGGGTACTTAGGTTATTAAGTTATTACACTCTGCAATCTTTTTTGTACCGTGTACCGGGAAACTAAGCTATTTAAGTTATTGCAATTCTGGGGAGACTGACGGTGAAAGTACTGCCCTCCCCTTCCCGGCTCTGCACGCTGATGGCTCCCCCGTGCTGTTCCACAATCCAGCGGGCAATGGCCAGGCCCAGTCCGGTGCCGTCGCACTGCCTGGACTTGTCTGCCCGGTAAAAACGGTCGAAGATGCGGGGAAGATCACTTTCAGCGATACCAACCCCGGTATCGCGGACAGCAACCTCCACCCGGTCCTCCCGCAGCCGCCCTTCCAGGTACACCGTTCCCCCGGCCCCGGTATAAATAAAGGCGTTGTCCAGCAGGATCAGGAAAAGCTGCTTCAGGGAGCCGGCATTCCCCTGTACGGATACGCCTTCCAGCATACCGGCACCTGCTGCTACCAGGTCCACCTCCCCCGCCAGGATAGCAGACTGTCGCATGACATCGGCAAGCAGTTTGCCCATGTCCACCGGGCTCATCTCCAATTTGAACCCGGAGTCAGCCCGGGCCAGGGCCAGCAGGTCGGCGACCAGCCTGGACATCCTTTCCGCCTCCCCGGCTATGTCGTCCAGCGCTTCCGCCCGGGTTTGCGGGTCCTGATCACCCATTTTCCGAAGCAGCTCAACGTTGCCCCGGATTGTGGTCAGGGGTGTCCGGAGTTCGTGCGAGGCGTCGGAAACAAAGCGCCGCTGTGCTGCCCCGGCCTCCTCCAGCACCTGGTAAGCCCGGTGCAGGCGCTCCAGCATGCGGTTGAGGGTTTCGGCCAGGCGGCCCACTTCATCCCCGGGACCGCTGTAGTGAATTCGCCTGGTCAGATCCTGGGCCTCCTGGATTGCCGAAGCCGCCTCGGTCATCCTGCCGATGGGCCTCAAAGCCTGACCGGCCATGATCCAGCCCAGGGTACTGGTAAGGATAAGGGTAACCCCGCTGCCGAGAAAAAGCAGCATCCGCAGCCTGCCCAGGGTAGCCTCCACCGGTCCCATAGTCCGTCCCACCTGCAGCACACCGACAAGCTGGTTGTTGTAAACCAGGGGCCGGTTGTAGATCCGGATGCTCTGGCTGCCGGCCATCACCGTCTCGTAAAACTCTTTACCCCTGGCTGCCTGCCGCAGGGTATCCTCGCTCAGGGGCATGCTCTGCCCGGCGAGGTTCCCGGACTGGACAGCCACGTTCCCGTTCCGTTCCAGGACCTGAATGTAGGTGTTGGGACTGGCGAAAACATCCATATTTGGAAGCACCACCTGCCGCAGGGGGAAAATATTGTTTTCCACGATCCTGGTGGAGCGGACCACATCCCGGGCAATTTCAGCAATGGCCCGGTCTGTCTCGGCAGTCAGGTTGTGCTGCATAATAAAATAAACCAGGGCGCCGAAAAACAACAGGGTCAGGGCCAGAAAGCCGCTGTATAGAAAGGTGAGCTTCAAGCGCAGGGACATTTTCCTCACTTCCCCTTAAGCACTTTAAATATTATCGGATGGCAGACGGATCTCTGAACCGGTGCCTATTTCAGGACATAACCGACCCCGCGCCGGGTGTGAATCAGGCGCCTTTCACCGGCCTCCTCCAGCTTTTGCCGGAGCATGCCGATATAGACCTCCAAAACGTTGGATTCACCGCTGAAGTCGTAACCCCAGACCCGCTCCATAATCAGGTCCCGGGTCAGAACCTGACGGGGATTCTCCAGGAGCAGGGCCAAAAGGTCAAATTCCCTGGCGGTCAACTGGATTAACCTGTCCCCGCGCCGCACCTCCCGGGAGGTGTGGTCCAGGACCAGGTCCTCGTAAACCAGGGGCTGCAAAACAGGCTCGCCGGGCTTCTTGCGGCGCAGGAGGGCCCTTACCCTGGCCAGCAGTTCCTCCAGGGCAAAGGGCTTCACCAGGTAATCGTCGGCCCCCAGGTCCAGTCCCTTGACGCGGTCGGACACATCGTCCCGGGCCGTCAGCATCAGGACCGGAACGCCGCCGGCGGCGCGCAGCCTCCTGCACACCTCCCAGCCGTCCAGGCCGGGCATCAGCACGTCCAGCAAAACCAGGTCCGGCAGCCAGGAGGCCGCAAGCCGCAAGCCTTCCTCGCCTCCCCCCGCCACCTGGACCTCGTAGCCTTCAAAGACCAGGGTACGCCGCAGCAGCGCCGTGATCCTCCGGTCATCATCTATCACCAGAATTTTTGCCGTCATTTTGGACCTCCCTTAAAACATAAGGAAAAAGCCTGAGAAGGGACAGGCTTTAACCGGCACTAGTTCGGGACATTGTTAATTATTTCGGGACAATCCCGTTATATCGGGGATCAATTCTAATTAGATCAATAGATAGATCAAGACAATCCCCATTATATTAGATTAACTCCCAATTATATTAGATTAACCGGGTCAACTATTTCTTGACCTCAATTGTGGCAACGGTGGACCTGGTTTCTCCCTTTCTGACATACTGGATTTCCACCTGGCTGCCGACGGCGGTCCCGCTGACCATGTCGATCAAAGCGGAAGGTGTACTCACTTCACTGCCGTTATAGCGCACTATTACATCTCCCTGCTGCAGCCCAGCCCTGGCCGCCGGACCGCCTTTTACCACCGAGGCAACCAGTGCTCCCGACTGGCTCTCCAGTCCAAAATAGCGGGCAATTTCCTGCGTCACCGGCTGGAGGTAAACGCCCAGCCAGGCATGGTCGACGCCCCCCTTGTTGACGAGGTCGTCAAAAACCGCCTTAACCGTGCTGCTGGGTATGGCAAAACCGATGCCCTGGGCCTGGGCGTTGATGGCCGTGTTGATTCCGATTACTTCACCCTTCAGGTTGAGCAAAGGCCCGCCGCTGTTGCCGGGGTTGATCGAAGCGTCTGTTTGCAGGAGGTTCCGGTACTGGCGGTCCTCGATGGTGATCGGGCGCCCCTTGGCGCTGATCACGCCGATTGTTACCGTGTGGTCAAGGCCGTAGGGATTGCCGATGGCGATAGCCCAGTCCCCCACCCGGATGCTGTCGGAATTGCCCAGGGACAGGGCAGGCAGGCTGCCGGCGTCAATTTTCAGCACCGCCAGATCCAGGTCGTGGTCGGAACCAACCAGACGGGCGGTATAGGGCTCATTCCGGCTGGCCAGGGTAACTTCAATGGTGTCCGCTCCGCTGACCACATGCTCGTTGGTCAGGATGTACCCGTCGGAGGACACGATGAACCCGGAACCCATCCCCCGCCGCACTTCCGGTTGAGAGGGAATACGCAGCTGGTCGCCGAAAAATTGCCTGAAAAAGGGGTCGTCAAACAAAGGATTATAACTCCTTGCGTTTCTCTGCACAGTTGTATCAATGCGAACCACAGCCGGGCTGACATTGGCAACAATATCCGGAATTGTGTCCGCCCCCAGACCGGGCAGCGGCGCAGCCGCAAGGGCGCTCAGGCCGTTGTCCTCCGCCCAGGACTGGTGCGGCGGCCCGTACAGGTTGAACACCAAGACGGCAGCGGCAACCAGCAGCATTCCGGCCAGAAAAGCTCCGCAGATCCGGGCACCCGGAAGCCGAACAAAACGTTTCATAGTCTTCCCTCCCTGAAAACAATATTATCATAAACCCCTGAAGCAAATCCATTGCCTTTATTGTCTTAGAATTACCTTAAAATTACCTTAAAAAAACTGGTTAATCTACAAAAAATGCGGCGGTCTACCCCTGTTGAAATGCTGGGCCACCCCCTGGAGCAAATCAGCTGATGAACATTTTCACCGGGTGCCTGCTTTAAACCTCCGGATAAAAAAATAAGAAGACAATATCTGCAACTGGTTGACTTATCACTCCGGATAGCTTATCCTAAAAAATGAAAACAGAATATTCTTCGTTAGGTGAGGCTTCTACACAGACACATGCCACTGCCCGGAAATGTCGAGAGACGCCTACGGGTTAACAGGTACTACCGGCTTAAGGTTTTACTTAATGTGGCTGGGATGGTTCATCATCCCTAGCTGTGTACGTGTCAAAACTTTGACGAGCGGAGAAGGTGTATTTGTTATTCTTTTTGCCAAAAAGCCTTCTATATTTGTTGAGGGTTTTTTTATTTTTTAATCCGGGGAGGTGGAAAGAAAAAATGCCAGACCCTGATCCATCCGGCAAAAGCTGTCAGCAGGCTTCCTTTTGTCGTGTTTACTGGATCCATCATCTACAAAGAATATTGTCAGATTGGGGGGTAGAAGATGATTAAAACATATTTCTACAGCCACAGCGAACAAAACATGCGCCACGACGTAGACCTTGACCAAAAACACCGTTTCCTCAAAGACGAAGAAGATTTATTATGGGTGGACCTGTATAAATTTAGCGAAGAAGAAATCAAGTATGTAGCCAAAATCTTTAACTTTCACCCTCTGGCGGTGGAGGACTGCCTCAGTTACAGCCCCCGCCCCAAGCTTGACAACTACGAAGACTATTACTTCTTCGTCATGCACGCCCTTCGCTATGATGAGGAATCCGAAGAAGAAATCTCCCTGGTCCAGCTGGACGTGTTTCTGGGACCGAATTTCGTGGTCACCGTCCACGAGCAACCCCTTCCGGTCCTGGGACGGATTGCCAGGGTAAGCCTGCAGAGCCCGCAATACATGAACAAGGGCATGGAATTTTTCCTCTATTCCATTATTGACGGCAACACCGACGATATCTTCCCCATCATGGACCGGATCGGCGTCCGTATTGACGAGCTTGAAGATGAGATATACGAACAGCCCAGCAAACAAGTCACCGGGGAATTCCTTTCCCTGAAAAGGACGATCCTGACCATCCGCCGGGCCGTCCTGCCTCAAAAGCGGATTTTTACCAGCATCAACTCCGGCGGCCATGCCTATTTTGATATCAGGGAAGAAATCAAGCCTTATTATCTGGACCTGGTGGACCACCTGGAGCGGATCACCGACACCATCGAAAGCCACCGGGACCTGGTGGACGCCGCCCTGGCCACCTATTACTCGTTAATCAGTTCCCGCACCACTGACACCATCCGGGTCCTGACAGTGATCTCGACCATCTTCATGCCGCTGACCTTTTTGACCGGCTTCTTCGGCATGAATGTACCGCTGCCTTACCAAAATCATAATTTATCAACGGTTGTGATTTTCGCGGGCCTTTTCGGCATCTCAGGGCTGATGCTGATGATTTTCAAAAACTTGAGGTGGCTTTAAAGCTGCAATCCACAGCCCTTTATTTCTAACTCATGCTCAAAACAGGCGGCCGTCTTATATCAGCCGGCCGCCTGGCGCATTTTCTTTACCCGGAGTTAACCGGCTTGTGCCTCCGCCTCTCCTCCTCAATTAAAACCCTGCGCAGGACCTTCCCGGCAATGGTTTTAGGCAGGCTTTCCCGGAATTCGACAACCTTCGGCACCTGAAACTCTTCCAGACGCTCCCTGCAAAACCGGATGATTTCCTCCGCCGTGACAGTCACGCCTTCTTCCAGGACAATATAGGCCTTGATTGTCTTTTCGTAATAGAGGCTGTCAATCCCGATCACCACCGCCTCGGTGACGCCGGGATGTTCATAGATAACGTCCTCCACATCCCTGGGGTTGATATCGTAACCCACGGCAGTAATCGTTCTTTTTTTGCGGTTGACGATGTAAATAAAGCCGTCTTCGTCCATTCTGGCCACATCACCGGTAAAGAGCCAGCCGTCCCGCAGGGCGTAAGCCGTTTCCTCAGGCTGGTTCCAGTAGCCTTTCATCACCTGGGGACCCCTTACAATCAATTCTCCGAACTCACCGGGCTGAAGCTCCTTTTCACCGGTATCCAGGTTCACGACGGCACATTCCGTATCCGGCAGGGACCGGCCGATGCTGCCGGGCTTTTCCGCCCCACAGAGGGGATTGACCGTAATAAACGGAGAAGCTTCCGTAAGCCCGTAGCCTTCCACCAGCCGGCCTCCCGTAAGGGCTTCGAAACGTCTCACTGCTTCAGCGGGCAGCGGGGCCGAAACGCTGATGCAGGCTTTAATGGAGGAAAGGTCGAAGTCAGCCAGCCGGGGATGTTTGAGCAGCGACATGTACATATGGGGCGTACCCGGGAAAAAAGACGGCCGGTATTCGTTGATTGCCCTTAAAACAGCACCGGCATCGAACCGGGGCAGAAGGATCTGGGTTCCCGCGATGGAAACGGCCAGGTTCATCCCCAGGGTCATTCCATAAGCGTGAAACAGCGGCAGGGTTACCAGGATCCTGTCCTGACCCCGGCAGCAGGCAGCGGCAAGGGTCTCCCTGACCTGCAGGGTATTGGCCACCAGATTAAAATGGGTCAGCATGACGCCCTTGGAAACACCCGTGGTCCCGCCGGTATACTGGATCAGGGCCGCGTCATTTGCCGGATTGGGGAAATGCGGCGGAGCCTCAGTCCCCATCCCCTCCAGCAGGGCGTCGTAGTCCAGCACATTCCCCCCGTTCATCCGGGGAGCTTTTATCTTCCCGCCCAGGTTTACGGTAATAACATTTTTAACGGAAGTCCGGCTCTGAATGACCTGCAGAAGGGGCAAATACTCGTCCAGCAGGATAATAGTTTCAGCGCCGCAATCGTTCAACCGGTTTTCCAATTCCCGGCTGAGAAATAGCGGGTTGACCTGGACCACAATGCCCCCGGCCTTTAAAACCCCGTAAAAGGCGGCGATCATCTGCGGACAGTTGGGCAGCATCAGGGAAACCCTGTCCCCCCGCTGCACCCCTAATTCCCAAAGGGCACGGGCCAGGCGGGCCGCCTGGCCGCCCAGGTCCCGGTAAGTCTGAATAGATCCGGCAAAGATTGCCGCCGGTGCATCCGGAAAACTGGATACCGCGTCATCTAAAAACTGGTAGAGGGGGATAACGGGATAATCCAGGTTCTGCCGGACCCCCGGAGCAGCATGGCTGGGCCGGGGCCTGTTTTCGTTAGTCATTTTCTTATTCCCCCCAGATCTTCTGGCCTTAAATGTCTGAAATTATTCCTCACTATTTTGGAAAAGTCCTTTTTCTTGATGGTTTTTTTAAATACGTTGCAATGTTTTTTCAAAATCCAGCGCACCTGTAAGGTTATTTATGTCATATAGTTGGCCCCGCCCCTGCCTGCAGGAGAACCCCGGAATCCCGGAAGCTGTTGCCCATAATGGCACAGGCTTTGCAATATTTATAATTTTGAGTTATTCTAGGGATCGTTGTTCCCTAACAGGGCAAAACCATCCACCGGGTCAAAAAGGGGGTTATCAGATGCAAAACCTGCATAATTCCGGGGTCTCGGGTATCTCTTTCCCACCGCATTCCCTGGAGGTACTGAAGCTGATCAGCGAAAAGGGCGGCATGCTCTGCACCGGGAGCTGCCACGCCCAGAAACCGGGCCAGGTTCACTGCCGGCAGATCGGCAAGGCCCTGGGAATAGGCTTTTCTAAAGTGTGGGACAGCCTGACCTTTTTTATCAACCACGGACTTGTGAACAGAAAAAAGGTTGAAGGCAACTCTATTCTCTTTATTGTAACACCTGAAGGCGAAGAAGTATTAAAAAAGAACAGGGAGTAACCGGATCAACCGCTGCAGTGAAGGCGGCCCTACCTGTCCCGGCGGACGCAGTAGAGCTGCTGAGGTGAAAAGCCGGCTTCGGCCGGGATTTTCCCGGTCCTGGCCACCAGACCGCCCAGGGCGGCTCCGCCGCCCCCATAACGTCAGGCCTGACCTGCAGGCGAGTACGGCGACTTCTGCCGCCCCGGCCTCAAAGGCTTCCAGAATCCACTCCAGGCGCAGGGCGCCTGTAGTGGGCAGTTCAATAACCAGCGGGCGCCCGGTACCGGGCATTTTTTTGCTGTCCTCAAAAACAGAACCTTTCAGACAGGCCTCAAGTTAGTGAAAAATTATTGGCTATTCAATCATTTTCCCATTATAATAAACAGTACAATAATAATAGCAATTTCTGGCTATTTCGACATTGGGCTCCGGATACCTTTTTGTAATAATATCCCAGGCAGCCCGGCAACCCCTTTAGATGACGATTTCCATATTATTTTTAAAACTGTTCACAAATACAATAATTTTTCCGGCGTAAATACAGGATTACTGTATTTTACCTCGAATACCATTGTATTTGAAACTCTTATTAACAAAAAAATTTGTCCTGCCGTTATAGATTCACGGCGCGCGGGTTAATATTTTAGTAAATGATGTCATCTTTAAACATCGCAAGGAGACAATGATGTTCATGAAATTTCCACAATTAAAAATCGGCAATCTTGTACCCCGTTATCCCATTATTCAAGGCGGTATGGCTATACGGGTTTCAACCGCGCCCCTGGCTGCCGCCGTTGCCAACGCGGGGGGAATCGGGGTCATCGGCGCAACCGGAATGACTGTCGACGAACTAAAAAACGAAATCAAGACGGCCAGGCGCCTGACCAGGGGCATTATCGGCATCAATATCATGTTTGCCGTCCGCCAGTTTGCTTCCCTGGTCCAGAGTGCCATAGAGGAAAAAATTGACCTGATCTTTACCGGGGCAGGGTTTTCCCGGGACATTTTCAAGTGGGGCAGGGAGGCCGGCGTACCCATTGTCTCCATTGTATCTTCATCCAAACTGGCCGGCATAGCCGAAAAACTGGGCGCCTCCGCAGTAGTGGCGGAAGGATTCGAAGCCGGCGGACATCTGGGTACGAACAGGTCCATCGAGGAAATTCTCCCTGAAATCACCTCAAAGGTAAAGATTCCGGTCATCGCAGCCGGCGGCGTTGTGGACGGAAGCGGCATCGCCAAAATGATCCGGATGGGGGCAAGCGGGGTCCAGATGGCAACCCGCTTCGTTCTAAGCGTCGAATGCGCGGTTTCGGACGCCTTCAAACAGATGTACCTCAAGGCCTGCCCCGACGACGTGATTATCATCAAAAGCCCGGTGGGTATGCCGGGACGGGCCCTGCGCAACATCTTTTCCGATAAAATTTCCGGTGGTTGCGTCCCGCAGCCGGAGGTGTGCGACGGCTGTCTCAAGGAGTGCTCCCGCGAGTACTGCATCATCCAGGCCCTGGAAAACTCACGGATGGGCCGGGTTGACGACGGCGTAGTGTTTTGCGGTAAAAATGTCTACAAAATTAAAGAAATCCTGCCTGTGCAGAAAATTTTTGAAAACCTGGTCAAGGAGTTTGACGACGAGCCGGATTAACCGGACTTATAACCACAACTGGTAAGCTTCTTTCAAAAAAATACGTTCCGTTCATGATCGACTGTTCAGCAGTCGATCATTTTGATGAATAATCGAACAGCCCTTCAAGCCGGCATTTTCCCTGCCCGGAAAAAAAAGTGCCCGTTTAACGGGCAAGGGAGAGGGTCGGGGATTATTACCATTTTCTGTGGAAAACTGTATTCTTTTTAACAACCAGGCTTAAGTTCCAGTGGGTTATGAATATAACTGCCCTCTTTCTATATTACTTTCCTAATTTCTCTAGTCTTTTTTCTATACTCTTTTTCTATTATGTTATTTAATTAATGGTCCACCCACGGGCAAGACTTGCTTTCCGAACATAGTGTTCAAAAGACCGGCGGCAGAAGTATATAAGGCTGCAAGGGCGGTAAAGATGCCCAAATAACCTGCCAGCTGACCCAGCCCCAGGTCAAGCAGTATAAAGACAATCAATAATGTGGTAATAACGATAATAACGGCCGTGTTTGTAGCAAGTGTAGCAACCCAGACAAAAAAGGTAAAAATGGTCCAGGCGATAAAGAAAATTGTCATCATGCCGGGGTCCACTTCAAACCACTTCAGAACCACGCCCAGCTGGAACAGGGAGAAAATGGTCCAGAAAGCCCCGTAGGTACCAAAAACAAGGGCTGTATAGAGTTCATTTTTGAGGAATCCCCAGAGGGCAACCATAATGTGGACCAGCCCGCCGCAGATCAGCGCAGTGGCAATGATCAAACCAATGGAGCCTGCCCCTACCAGACCTGCGTTTACAAAGCTCAGACAAAACAGAGCTATGCCAAAAGAGGCCAGGCCGACAGTTGAAGGATCGGCAATACTATTCTCCTTGACAACATAAACCTTTTCTTCTGACAAGGTAATACCTCCTAAATCTCGTGCAGTACCATTTTAGCCCCCTGGAACTCACCTTCCCTGGTTGTTAAAAAGAACACAATAAGTCAAGCTTGTGTCACAGTTGATAATAACCGGCAACAATCAAGTTACGGTTGCGGTTGCGGTTGCGGTTGCGGCTGCAAACACCTCCTTTCAGGCAAAAACATGGTTTTAGATAAGGACGCTCATTTAAAAACTTAAAAAACATACTGGTTCTAGATCCCCGGCAGATACCTGTCTTAAAATCAGCCCTGGACTGATCAAAGACCTTACAGAAAAGGTTAATCTGCTAAAACAAAACACTAAACCTGAAATACTTTGAAACTTGCGAATTGACTAACTATAAAGATTAGCAAAATACATGCCTTAATACAGAAAATTCGAAAAAAAATAAAACAAAGTCCTTACCTTCTGATAATTTTGGCTCCAAAGCACGGAGACAGGGTTTTTTCTACCTCTCCCCCGGGTCAGGAGAACAACCGTGCCCGGCAGGGGGGGGCGAGGGGGATGGCCCTTCGCAAAGGTGCCTGGTCCAAACATTTCCCGGTACAAACAAAAAAACAGCTTCCTAAAAGAAACTGCTTGCCGGAAAAACAAATGCCCGGGCCCTGGGCAGCGGCATTAACAATGAGAATTAAACCTTTTCACCCATACAGGAAATAATTATCAATCCATTTGGACAGCTTTTTTGTTAGTCTTTGGAACATACTTGCTACATCTTGTGACAAATTGGGACAAATATACCCTAATTTTTAACTGGACCACCCCGCTGTAACTGGCATGGAAATTGCTCAAGAAAGGTAACAAGCATAACTCCTTTCCTATAAGTTTAATATTTTTTGCGTCCATAAGTTTACGGGCTGTTGGACGTATTTTTTTTAGCCGGTCAGCCAGTTATAAACACCACCAGTTTGCCCTCCTCCGGCCGGATTTCAGACAAACGGTAATCCTGTAAAAAGCTCCCGAAATCAATCTCCAGCAATTCCTCCCCGGCGATAAACCCCAGAACTTCACTGCTTACAGGCACACCGGACAGGTACATGCGCCCGGGCTGGAAGCTCACCCTTCCCCTTCCCCGGGGTTCAAAATTCCCCTCAATTTTAAAATCAGCGCTTCCGGCTCCGGCGGCAGCCGTTCCGGAAATAGAAAACAGGCCCGGGGCGCAATGCACGGACAACCCGGCCAGGGCCGGGTCACCCTGCCCGAAAAAGACCCTGTTGACCTCCTGGTCCTTGAACTCCAGACGCATTTTATTTCCGGCCAGGGAAAAGGTGTCCGGAGTCAGGTTGTGCCAGGGCAGGGAATCGAGGTGCTTCAACAAATATTGCAAGGAGTCCAGGGAACGGAAGAGAAGTGTTTCCCTTTCGACAATACTCTCCGCCAGGCCGGCGGACTGCTCCTTGAGTTCGTTGAGAAACACCTCCCGCCCCGCCCTGTAGTCGTCCATTTCCCGGATCCGGCCGGCCAGGGCAGCGTTTTTTTGATCAAGCAAAGCCCTGGTCTGCCGGAGGGCCTCCAACTGCGCCTCCAGCCGGGCAGCCCGGTCCCGCACCTCGTCCAGCAGCTCTGCCTGGGCAGATATAACCGTAACAACCAGTCCGGCGCGTTCTACAAATTCACTAAAGCTTTTTGCTTCGAGAACTACCTCCAGATAGGATATCTGACCATAACGGTATAAATGGTTGACCCACCGCCCCAGGTCTTCCATGCCTTCGTCCAAACGTGCCCGGCTTTCCCCCAGGCTGGTTTCGGCCCCGGCCAGGGAACGCTCCGCCTGCTGGATCTCCAGGAGCAGCTGCTCCTGATCCTGACGGGCGGCCTCGATTTTAACGTCCCAGTCCAGCAGTTCGGCAGCCAGCTCCCCTTTCCGCCGTTCCAGTTCGGCCTGCCTGGCCAGCGCCTCCAGGCGGTCCTCCGGGCTTACGGCGCCGGGAGCTTCGCCTTCGCCGGCCGCCCGCCTTCCCGCCGGCAGCGCCAGGAGACAAAGAGCCAGCAAAAATGTAAGAACAATTATTCGTTTACCGGAGAGCATTTTATCCCTTAAACCCCCGGGGATGACCGCTGTGCCAGCGCCAGGCCGTCTCAAGCATGGCCTGCAGGCTCTCAAAACGGGGCCGCCAGCCCAGTTCCCTTTTTATTTTAGCCGCCCCGGCCACCAGCGCCGGCGGGTCCCCGGGCCGCCGCGCCGCGTAGCGTACCGGGACGGGCCTGCCCGTCACTGCTTCGGCGGCCCGGATTACCTCCAGGACGGAATAGCCGTTTCCGTTCCCCAGGTTGTAGACTGTGGAAGAAGCCCCCGCAGCCAGCGCCTCCAGGGCCAGGATATGGGCGACGGCCAGGTCGTTGACGTGGATGTAGTCCCGGACGCAGGTACCGTCCGGGGTCGGGTAGTCGGAGCCGAAAACATCCAGGTGGGGCTTATGCCCCAGGGCCACCTTTAAGACCAGCGGGATCAGGTGAGTCTCGGGATCATGATCCTCCCCGATGTCCCCCGCGGGATCGGCGCCGGCCGCGTTAAAGTAGCGCAAGGAGATCCAGCGCATACCGTATGCCTCGCCGTACCAGCGCAAAGCCCCCTCCAGGGCCAGTTTGGTAGCCCCGTAGGGATTTGTCGGGTCCGTGGCGTGCTCTTCCGGAATGGGTATCTCCCGCGGCTCACCATAGACGGCGGCAGTGGAGGAAAAAACCAGGCTGCGCACCCCGGCCCCGGCCAGTGTGTCAAAAAGGGACAAACCCTTCACCACGTTATTGTTGTAGTATTCCGACGGAAAGCGGACCGACTCGCCCACCAGGCTGCTGGCTGCAAAGTGCAGCACCGCTTCAATTTTCTCCCGGGCCAGAAGCTCCCCCAGCAGCTCCCGGTCGCAAATGTCCCCCCGCACCAGGCGGGCTCCGCTGACAGCCGGGCCGTGCCCCCTGCTGAGGTTGTCCAGCACAACCACGCGGTGTTTTCTCCGGACCAGTTCCCGGACGGTATGGCTTCCAATGTACCCGGCCCCGCCGGTAACAAGTACATTCATTTCATATCCTCCTGCTTTTATTGTGTTCCAATTATACCACATCCAGTTTCAGGGAGGGTATTACCGGCGTTCGAAGTGAGAAATACAAAGTTAAAAAACAAAAAATGCCGGAGCGCTGACTCCGGCCCGGCCGGTTGTTTAAAAAGTTTAAGTATAAGAGCTGTAGTAAAGTAGTAAGTATGATAGAATCAATATAAAAAAGGCTTTTTTAGGTAGGAAAGGAGTTTTTGCCGGTGTTTCAACAAGAGCTTAAATGCCCCCTTTGTTCCTTGACAAAATTGCAGATAGTGGGCGGTATGGTTTCCTGCGTTTCCTGCGGATATAAATCGGAAAGTAATAGATACATGAACCTTTTGAGTATCCAGAACCATGCCAGCCCCTGCCCCGCCTGCGCTACCCGGGCACTGGTGGATCTGGACAAGGCCGGGTTGTATAAACAGCAAGGTCCCCTCTTCGTCTGCTTCTCCTGCGGGAAAAGCTGGTTGCCGAAGGAAATGGATTACTGCCCCGAGTGCGGCAACCCGCAGCCCCGGGATGAATTCCAGGAACTGATCATCTGCCGCAGCTCCGTCGGCTTCTATGTCTGCCGCAGCTGCTACAACAGAACCTGCTCCCCCAAATAACTTAATAAACCGTACCCGGTACCTAAGTTATTTAGTTATTGAGTTATTGAGTTATTGGGGTTTGCCGGGTTTAGCGGCGCTGGCCCTCCAGAAGGTTTAAGAGGCGCAGCCAGTTGAGCAGGTATACAGGCAGAATGTAGCGCTGGCGGACATACTCCCGCCCGGCCCCGCCCAGGCGCCGGCCAAGCTCGGGCTGTGCCAGGAAACGCTCGATTTGCGCCGCCGCCTCCCCGGTGGTTCGCGCGGAGAGTCCCGTAACCCCGTCGATGACCTGGTGTTTCAGACCGCCGGTGGGTGTAGCCACCGTCGGTTTTCCTTTCCACAGGGCTTCCGTAGCTGTCAGTCCGAATCCCTCCCGGAACGATTTCTGGATTATCACGTCGGCCCGGCGCTGCAGAACGTTAATCTCCAGGTCGGCGTCAGGCGTCAGGGACAGGACCTTGATATCCGGGTCGTTCTCCGTCAGGGCAAGCACCTCCGCCAGCACGGAGGCGCCTTCGGGGTCGTCGTCGGCACTCCCCCCGGCCAGAATAAGGCGGCAATCCCGGATCTCCCGCACCAGCCTGAAGGCCTCCACCACGCCCACCGGGTCTTTCAACCGGTCGAAGCGGGACACCTGCAGGATCACCGGCGGGCCTTCCGGATCAATTCCCAGCTTATTTAAAACACTGCTGTACTCTTCCGGAGTTACTTCCCTGTTCTTTTCCGAGAGAGGGTCGATGGACGGAGGCATAAAATACTGCAGGACCGGCAGGTCCCGGGCGTACTCCGGCAGGTGCAGAATCGCCGCGTCACAGACAGCGGCCCTGGGCGCCAGGACGTACCATACTTCTTTAACGGCAAAGCGGGGGTCGATGTGACAGTACCAGAGCCAGCGGCTTTTCGTATCTCCCCGGTAGGCGGTCAGCCCCAGGGGCTGCTGGTCGTGCAGAACAATGCAGTGGGCATCCCCGGCAATAATTTCACGGTTGTTGTGGGTTACCTCAGAATAAGCCTTCAGCATCTCGCCGGTAATACTGACCGGCTGCCCGTGCAGGCCGTTGTGGAAAAGCTTGGTTACATGAAAAAACTCGGCGGTCCCCTTGAGCACCGACCAGGCAGCGTCAAGACCGGCCTCCCGCATCAGGGGAACAAGCGAGTGCAGTATTTCCACCACCCCGCCCCCCACGGCCGTGGAATTAATATGTAAAATGGAATAACCCCTAAGACGCTCCCCCAGCGCCATAATTTCCTCAATTACCGCGCTGCCCGCCGTTTCCTCGTAATCGCTGAGCTTAATCCCCTTCATTGTGCCGCTCCTTTTGATCGCTGTTTGACTTTTAAACCTGATCTAGTCCGTCTTATTATATGACGGGACAGGTCTATTCATTCCCTGCTTAAAGCGGCCCAAACATGACAATACCCCTTGCGCCGGTCCGGGCTGCCCTGCATTTCCGGCGCAAAAGGGGTACAAAACTAACGGATCAGGGATGCTCCACCTGGAGGGTGATTGATACTATAACCCCGTCCCGGACCTCAAAGCTAAGGAGCATGCCCTCTCCCTCATTTACGCTGGCGTAGCTGTAAGAGCGGTTTCTCGGGTCCTCCTTGGCCGGCTCTTCCCCGCTCTTGGCCGGGTATAACTCCAGGATTCTGGTGTAGCTGTCTCCTACCATTACCCCCCTGGCGGTGGCATGGGCTCCTCCGGTGATGTGCATCGTGTCTACATAGAAGGGACCTCCGCTGCCCCGGCCCGAGATCAGCCCCAGTTCAATTCCGTCGTAAACCCGTTGTTTAACATATGAACCAGCCAGCGTGCCGGCATCCGCGCCCAGCCGCACAACACTTTCCGAGAGAGCCTCGCCGAAGATTTCCTTCAAATTCACATCCCTGTCAGAATCCCCAAGTTTAACGGACCGCTGTCCGGATTCCACAGAAAAATCCCCTTCCCCCAGGGCCGGTACGTCTTTAGAGCTGCCGGCTTCCTTCTCTTCCTTAAGGGATGTAATCTGCCACTGATCGGAGCTGTTTTTAAAACAGTTTAATTTGACTCTGTCACCGGCTTTCAGATCTGCCGCCGCCCCTTCGCCTATCTCAACCGGCAATAAAAAGGCCGTAGCTTCATTGCCGCCGGGAAAAGCCTGTCCCTGGTCAACTTTGATTTCAATGAAGTTGTTGTCGATCCGGCCGTTATAAACCCCGTAAATATCCTGATAACATTCCGGACGGGTCACCTGGCCCGCCGGGGGAACCGTAACCTCACCGGCTGTTCCGCTGTCCTTCTTGCCGCAGCCGCTGAGCAGCAGTCCTGCCAGCAGCAGCGCCCCCAGGAAAAATAATAAACGCCTACTTACCAAAACAAACGCCTCCTTATTGATCTAAACCAGCGGTTTCAGGATCATTTTAATCCTGTCGGCTTGTTCCATCTGCCTCAATTATAACACGTATGCGCACGGCTATGAATATATTCAGGAGAAGGCCGTAGAGACCGCGGACAGGGCCGTGTCTTCAACCGGACCGGCAGTTGAAAGCATGAACAAACCGGAACTCCTTTTTATAGTTCTCCTTTACATCCTTACAAGCTTTTTTTTAACAGGTAAATAGTGCAATCCAAGCCGGGAGATAATATACGGGTACAGACCATTTGATTTCTTGTGTTTTTGCTTCACGCCTGAATCTTTCTGCATTTACCGTCAAGATCTTTATTTTGCCATGATTTGCTGTTCCTTATTTATCAGGACCTCTTATATATTACTTTATTTGGTTAACACCGCAATGATCCATGAAAAATATTATTTTTAAACGATTACCTTTTGCAGGCAGTTTTTTCTTGCCGGCCTTATTTATAAATCCTTTTATCTGCATAGTCTTTTACAGGCAAAGTCTGATGCTTTTGCAGGTTGCAGGTTCTCTATTAAAGTTCTCTATTATCAAAGATGTTGGGATGGATAGCCATGTCAGGACTGCAAAAACGTCTACTCCACCGGCTGGCCCGGCTATACGGAGTAGAGACCTCTTATTTGGATTACCGGGGAACCCGGCGCCGGGCCGCGCCCGAATCCCTGCTGGCGGCGCTGCGGGCCCTGGGAGCCCCGCTGGCGAAACCGGAGCACCTGTCCGGGGCGCTCCGGGAAACTCTCCAGAGGCAGTGGCGGCGCATTTGCGAGCCGGTAGTTGTAGCCTGGGGCGGCAAGCCCCCCTGCCTGGAACTGCGCCTGCCCGGCCGGGCCGGCGCAGGCCCGGCCGGCTGCAGGCTCGAGCTGGAGGACGGACGGGAACTGCGCTGGTCCCGCCGCCTGGAGCGGCTGCCCGGGCTGAGGGCGGCCCTGGTCGAAGGCGAAGCTTACACAGTGAAGGGCCTGGCCCTGCCCCGCAGGCTGCCGGAAGGCTACCACCGGCTGACCCTGGATTTGCCCGGCAGCCGTCAGGAGGTCCTGATCATCTCGGCCCCGCTCCAGGCCCACACTTCCCCGGGCAGCGCGGCGGAAGGCGCCTGGGGGGTCTTCCTTCCCCTCTACGCCCTGCGCACCGGGACGGACTGGGGGGCCGGCGATCTCAGCGGCCTGCAGGACCTGCTGCAGCTGGTGCAGGGACTGGGGGGCAGCATTGCCGGCACCCTGCCGCTGCTGGCGACCTATCTCGACGAGCCCTTCGCCCCGAGCCCCTACCAGCCGGTCAGCCGCCTCTTCTGGAACGAGTTTTACCTGGACGTGACCCGGTCGCCGGAATTCGGGGCCAGCCCGGAAGCCCGGGCGCTGTTTGACGACCGTGCCTTTCAGGCGGAGCTGGCTTCACTTAAAGCCGCCCCCCTGGTGGACTACAAAGGCGGGATGAAGCTCAAGCGCAGGGTCCTGGAAGCCTGCCTGCGTCATCTTCTGGCTGACGGCTCCGGCTCCGGACGCCTGGCTGCTTTCCGGCGCTGGGCTGAGGAAAACCCCGGAGCCCGGGACTACGCCCGCTTCCGGGCTGCGGTGGAAAAACAGCGGGCCCCCTGGACAAAATGGCCTGAACGGCTGCAGGAGGGAACCCTGCTGGGCGGTGACTATGAGCCGGAAGCGGAACACTACCACCTTTACGTCCAGTGGCTGGCCCGGGAGCAGTTCCAGAACCTGTCCGCCGGGGCCCGGCAAAGGGGGCTGAGCCTGTACCTGGACTTTCCCCTGGGGGTCCACGGCGGGGGCTACGACGTCTGGCGCGGGCAGGCTATATTTGTCCGGGAAGCCAGCAGCGGCGCCCCGCCGGATGAGCTGTTCGGCGGGGGGCAGGACTGGCACTTCCCGCCCCTGCACCCGGAGCGGCTCCGGGAACAGGGCTACCGCTACTTCATCGCCTGCCTGCGCCATCACCTGCGCCACGCCGGCATCCTGCGCCTGGACCACGTCATGGGCCTGCACCACCTTTACTGGATCCCCGCGGGCCTGCCGGCAGCCGAAGGAGTTTACGTGCGCTACCGCAGCGAAGAATTTTACGCCGTCCTGACCCTGGAGTCCCGGCGGAGCCAGTCCCTGATTGTGGGCGAGGACCTGGGCACCGTACCCGGTTATGTCCGCAGGGCCATGGCCCGGCACCGGATCCAGCGGATGTACATCCTGCCCTTTGAAACCACCGGGGATTCCGGGCGGGTGCTGCGGCCCGTACCGGCCAATGCCCTGGCGGCTCTGAACACCCACGACATGCCCCCCTTCGCCGCCTACTGGCAGTCGCGCAGGGGCAAGGAGGAGCGGTTGACCCTGCCCGCCTACCTTTACCGCCGGGGATTGCTGGAAACCCCCACGCAAAAAACCGGGGCCCTCCTGCGGGGCTGCCTGGCCCACCTGGCCGCAAGCAGGGCGCGGGTGGTACTGGTGAACCTGGAAGACCTGTGGCTGGAGACAGAACCGCAGAATATCCCGGGCACCGTCGACCAGTACCCCAACTGGCGGCGCAAGGCCCGCTGCACTCTCGAAGAAATAAGCCGGATGCCGGAAGTTCTGGAGGCGCTGGCTGAGCTCAGCCGGTTGAGAAACCGCCGGGTAAAGGTACGTCCCCGCCGCAGCCTGCGCATTACAGGAAAGATCCTGCAAACTGGAAGGGAGGGCTTTAACCATCATGAGCATTAACGCACCCCTGGGCGCCACCTGCCTGGGAGACGGCCGCGCCGGGTTCCTTGTCTGGGCGCCCCTGGCCGAAAGCGTGGCTGTCCACATTGTGGAACCGGTAGAGCAGCAGGTACTCCTGGAGCGGGGCGAACGCGGCTATTATTACGGAGAAACGGCGGGAACCGCCCCGGGCTCGCTCTACTTCTACATCCTGGACGGACATAAGGAAAGGCCTGACCCCGCCTCCCGGCTGCAGCCCCGGGGCGTGCACGGCCCTTCCCAGCTGGTGGGCCCCCCGGTTTTCAGCTGGACGGACAAATGCTGGTTCGGCCTGGCCCGCCAGGACCTGGTATTTTACGAACTCCACGTGGGAACCTTCACCCCCGGGGGCACCTTCGACGACATTATCCCCCACCTGGAAGGACTCCGGGAACTGGGCGTCACCGCTGTGGAGCTGATGCCCGTAGCCCAGTTCGCCGGCAGCCGCAACTGGGGCTACGACGGCGTCTTCCCCTTTGCCGTCCAGTGCACCTACGGCGGTCCCGAAGGCCTAAAAAGGCTGGTGGACGCCTGCCACGCCCTTGGTCTGGCCGTCTTTCTGGACGTCGTCTACAACCACCTGGGACCCGAAGGGAACTACCTGGGCGATTTCGGCCCCTATTTCACCAACCGCTACCGCACCCCCTGGGGGGCAGCAATCAATTACGACGGAGCCCACAGCGACGAAGTGCGGCGATTTTTCATTGAAAACGCCCTTTACTGGTTGAGAGAATTTCACATGGACGGCCTCCGGCTGGACGCCATCCACGCCATCACCGACAAGTCAGCCCGGCCGTTTTTGGAGGAGCTTTCCACGGCGGCGCACCGGGAGGCCGACAGGCTGGGCCGGCGGGTCCACGTCATCGGGGAAAGCGACCTCAACGACGTCCGGGTCTTCCGGCCCCGGGTGGCGGGGGGATCCGGCCTCGACGGCCAGTGGAGCGACGACTTCCACCACGCCCTGCACGCCCTCCTGACAGGAGAGCGGACCGGCTACTACCAGGACTTCGGCTCCCTGGAACACCTGGCCAGGGCCTTCCGGGACGGCTTCGTTTACACCGGCCAATACTCCCTCTACCGGCAGCGGCGGCACGGCTTCCCGCCCGGCCCGCCGGACGAGGGCAGCCGCTTTGTGGTCTACGCCCAGAATCACGATCAGACGGGCAACCGCGAGCGGAGCGAGCGGCTCAGCTCCCTTGTTTCCTTCGACGGGCTGAAGCTGGCTGCAGTTACAGTGCTTTTGTCCCCTTTCCTCCCCCTTATATTCATGGGCGAAGAGTACGGCGAAACGGCGCCCTTCCGTTACTTCACCAGCTTCTCGGACCCGGAGCTGGCCGTGACCGTGCTGAAGGGGCGCCTGGAGGAGTTCAGCGCCTTCGGCTGGCAGAGCGGGGTGTACGACCCCCAGGACGAAGCCGCCTTTAACCAGTCCCGGCTCAATCATGAACTGAGCCGGAAGGGCTACCACCGGGTGCTGCGTGAACTCTACCAGCTCCTGCTCCAACTGCGCCGGGAACTGCCGGCCCTGGCGGAGCCCGACAGGGACAACCTGGAAGTCACCTCCTACGACAGGGAAATGGTGCTTTTGGTCAGGCGCCGGCAAGGGGAGAGCCAGGCCTGTATCATCCTTTGCTTTAGCGACGCCCCCCTGGAGATTAACCTGCCCCTGCCCGCCGGCCACTGGCTCAAACGGCTGGACACCGGGGAGGAACAGTGGTTGAGCGGCGGCAGCAAAGTACCTGCAACCCTGGAATCCCTGGGCGAGGTAAAACTGGAATTGAGCCCCAGATCCGGCGTGCTGTTTGAGCGTCTCAAGGAAGCCGGAGTTGAATCTGAAGGAGGTCAGGGTTAAAAATGGAACGCTGCATCTGTATTCACGGCCACTTTTACCAGCCGCCCCGGGAAAACCCCTGGCTTGAGGACGTCGAACTGCAGGATCCGGCCTACCCCTACCACGACTGGAATGAGCGGATCACTGCGGAATGCTACGAGCCCAACACGGTCTCGCGAATCCTGGACGGTGAAGGCTGGATCCGCAGGATTATCAACAATTACGCCAGGATCAGCTTCAACTTCGGACCCACTCTGCTTTCCTGGCTGGAAAAGAAACAGCCCGGAGTATACCGGGCCATTGTGGAGGCAGACCGGGAAAGCAGGGAACGCTTCTCAGGGCACGGTTCGGCCCTGGCCCAGGCTTACAACCATATGATCATGCCCCTGGCCAACCGCCGCGACAAATACACCCAGATCCTCTGGGGCATCCGTGACTTTGAACACCGCTTCGGGCGGCAGCCGGAGGGAATGTGGCTGCCCGAAACCGGGGTGGACCTGGAAACCCTGGCTCTCATGGCGGAGCTGGGCATCCGTTTTACGATCCTGTCCCCGTACCAGACCCGGCGTTTCCGCAAAATTGGAGAAACGCAATGGCGGGAAACAGCCCCCGGGGCCATCGACACCACCCGTCCCTATCTGGTCAACCTGCCGGGCGGGCGGACCATCGTGGTATTTTTCTACAACGGAGAAATATCCCAGGCCGTAGCCTTTGAAAACCTGCTCTCCAACGGCGAGCGCTTTGCCGGGCGGCTTCTGGGCGCCCTTGCCGGGAGCCACGGGCCCAGCCTGGTCCATATCGCCACCGACGGCGAGACCTACGGGCACCACCACCGGCACGGGGACATGGCCCTGGCCTTCGCCCTGCACCGCATCGAAGCCAGCGGGCTGGCCCGGCTCACCAATTACGCCGAATACCTGGAGCACCACCCGCCGGTGTATGAGGCGGAGATTAACGAGTACAGCGCCTGGAGCTGCGCCCACGGCGTCGGGCGCTGGTCCGGCAACTGCGGCTGCAGCACCGGCATGAACCCGGGCTGGACCCAGGCCTGGCGGGCGCCCCTGCGCAAGGCCCTGAACTGGCTCCGGGACGAACTGGCGCCCCTTTACGAGAAGCAGGCGCGTTCCTACCTGAAAGAACCCTGGAAAGCACGAAACGACTACATTTCAGTAATCCTGGACCGCTCCCCGGAGAGTCAGAGCGAATTTCTGGCAAAACACGCCCTGGGCAAACTGGGTCCGGCGGAGCGGGTTAAAGTCTTCAAACTCCTGGAAATGCAGCGCCACGCCATGCTGATGTTTACAAGCTGCGGCTGGTTTTTCGATGAAATTACGGGGATTGAAACCGTGCAGATCATCAAGTACGCCGCCCGGGTAATCCAGCTGGCCGAAGAAGCCCTGGGCAAAAAGGACCTTGAGCCCGGCTTTCTGAAGATGCTGGCGGAGGCAAAAAGCAACTTGCCCGATCACCGGGACGGAGCTTATATTTACGAAAAATATGTCAAACCGGCCAGGGTGGACCTGCCCAAAGTCGGGGCTCATTACGCCATCTGCTCACTTTTCGAGGAATATGAAGAGCGCCACAGGATCTACTGCTTCGACATCGAGCGGGAAAACTCCCACAGCAGCCTGGCGGGGGTGGCCAGGCTCTCCCTGGGCCAGATCCGGGTGACCTCGAGGATCACCCTGGAATCAGCCCGGCTGATTTACGCCGTGGTCAACCTGGGCAGCCATATCGTTAACGGCGGCGTCAGTCACTTTCAAAATGAAGAATCATACCGGAAAATAGCCGGGGAAATAACCGGCGCCTTCGACCGCACCGACTTTCCCGGACTGGTCCGGCTTCTGGACCAGCGGTTTGGAGGCTCCACCTACACGCTGAAACAGCTCTTCCGGGATAAGCAGAGGCAGATCCTGGACCAGATCCTGAACACCACCCTGGACGAGATCGCCGGGGACTACCGGCGGATCTACGACCGCCACGCTCATTTGAACCGCTTCTTGAGGGAGCTCAACATTCCCCAGCCCAGGGTCCTGCACACCGCTGCGGAGTTTGTGCTGAACTCGAATCTGCGCCAGGCCTTTGCGGGAGATATGACAGACCTCAAACAAATCAAAGCCCTCCTGGACGAAGCAAAAATAGCCAACGTCCAACTGGACGGGGCTGTCCACCGGTACGTTCTGGAACAGACCTTAAGCCGGCTGGGAGAGCGCCTGCGGGAAAACCCCAACGACCTTGCCCTGATCACGCACCTGGACGAGGTCATCGACCTGGTTGGTTCGCTGCCCTTCGAGGTGGAACTCTGGAAAGTCCAAAACATCTACTACAGTTTGCTGCAAAAAGTTTACCCTGACAATCTTGAAAAAGCAGCCGGGGGTAATGAAGACGCCGGGGAGTGGAACGCCCGGTTCAAAGCCCTGGGCGAAAAGCTCCGGGTTAGGAGGGACGGATAGCATGGAAGGCGCTGAAGACAAGGGCGGCGCAGGCTGCGTGGCCTGTGCCGGCAACGCAAGAGCTATGAGCAACCTGGGCGGTGGGGGCAACGCCTGCGCAGGCGGCAACGGCAGCAGCAGGGGTATAGGCGACACGGGCGACCCCGGCGGCCGCAGCAGCAGGGGCGATAGGGGCGCTATGTGCGTTACACGTGTCCCCGGGGCCACCTACCGGCTCCAGTTCAACCGGGAGTTTACCTTCGCTGACGCCCAAAAACTGGCGCCCTACCTGAAGGATCTGGGGATTACCGATCTCTACGCCTCTCCCCTGCTGGAAGCCCGGCGGGGCAGTCCCCACGGCTACGACGTCATCAACCCCGAACGGCTCAACCCCGAACTGGGGGACATGGCAGCCTTTGAGTCCCTTTCCGGGGAGCTGGACCGGCACAAGCTGGGGCTCCTGCTGGACATCGTGCCCAACCACATGGCCGCAGACGGCGAAAACCCCTGGTGGCGGGACGTCCTGCGCCGGGGCCGGGATTCCTCTTACGCACCCTTTTTCGACATTGACTGGCAGCCCGCCCGGCCGGGGCTCTCCGGCAAAGTCCTACTCCCGGTCCTGGGCTCCCCTTACGGAAAGATGCTGGAGAGCGGGGAACTGAAACTCACCGTAGCCGAAGACGGCCTCCGGGTCTCCCTCCAGGGGGGCAGCTACCCCTTGAGCCCTGCCTCCGCCGGCAGGCTGCTCAGGGAATGGTCCGGCAGCCCAACCGCCGCTGGCAGCGCAGGTGCAGCGCCCGGGGAACCGCCCAGGGACAACCTGGCAAGAGTGTTGCAGGAGCTGCCGCCGCTAAACAGCCCGGAGTACGGCGCCGGCTTCCAGCGGGCCTGGGACCTTTTCCGGCATTTTTACAACAGCCACACCGGCTTCAAGGACTTCGTCGACGGGCAGCTGCAGGCCTTGAACGGACGCAGGGGAGATCCGGCCAGCTTCGGGCGCCTGGACCGGATTCTGGAAGAGCAGGCCTACCGGCTGGCCTTCTGGAGGACGGCGCTGGAAGAAATCAATTACCGGCGTTTCTTTGACGTAACCGGCCTGGTGTCCCTGCGCATGGAAGACGAAGGGGTTTTTGACGCGGTACACGGGCTGGTCTTCAAACTGGTCCGGGCAGGCCGGGTGACAGGCCTGCGGATTGACCATATCGACGGCCTGCAGGACCCCCGGACCTACCTCTGCCGCCTCCAGGAGCGCCTGTCCGGCGGGGGCCGGAACTTTTACATAATCGCCGAAAAAATCCTGGCGGAGGACGAGGAACTGCCAGCGGACTGGCCTGTTTGCGGAACCACCGGCTACGACTATCTGAACCTGCTCAACGGGCTCTTCGTCGACGGGGAAGGTAGCGCCGGCCTGGACAGGGCCTATGCCCAACTCAGCGAAACAGAAGGGGACTTCAGTGATGTAGTTTACAGGCAAAAGAAGCGGGTCCTGACGTCGCTCTTCAGCGGAGAGATGCGCAGCCTGGCGCGGCACCTGGGCCGGCTGGCGGAGCAGGACCGGCACGGGCGCGACATCAGCCTGAGCGGTCTGGAGCAGGCCCTGGTAGAGGTCACCGCCTGCCTCCCCGTTTACCGGACCTATATCCGCGACCTCGCGGTGCCGGAGCGGGAACGCCGGATTATTGAAGGGGCCGTGGCAGAAGCCAAAAGACGCCTCCCTGCCGCCGCCTTTGCCTGCGACTTTCTGCGCCGGGTAATGCTTCTGGAATTTCCACCCGGCCTTCCGGAGGTACAGCAGCAAAACTGGCTGGATTTCGTCAGGCGCTGGCAGCAGTACACCGGCCCGGCCATGGCCAAGGGATTTGAGGATACCACCCTCTACATTTACAACCGGCTCATCTCACTCAATGAAGTGGGGGGCAACCCAGCCGGCAGGGGTATCTCCGTGGCGGAATTCCACCGGCGCAATGTGGAAAGGCAGAAGCGCATTTCCCATACCATGAATGCAACCTCAACCCACGACACCAAGCGCGGTGAAGACGTCCGGGCTAGGATCAACGTGCTCTCGGAGCTTCCCGGCGCCTGGTCCATGCTGGTGAAGCGCTGGAGCAACTGGAACAGCCCCCGTAAGCCCGTGCTGGACGGCTTGCCTGCCCCCGGCGCAGCCGGGGAAATGCTGATCTACCAGACCCTGGCAGGCGCCTGGCCCCTTCGTGAGGAAGATGTCCCGTCCTTCCGGGAACGGCTGAAGGCCTATGTAGTCAAAGCAGCCCGGGAGGCAAAGCTCCGCACCAACTGGCTCGACCCCTGCGAAGCTTACGAAGGCGCCCTGGAGGAATTTGTCACGGCTATCCTGGAGCCGTCGCCGGAAAACCGGTTTTTACAGGATTTCCTGGAATTCCAGAAGACGCTCGCCTATTTTGGCGCCCTGAACGCCCTTTCCCAGGTACTCCTGAAAATCGCCTCCCCCGGCGTGCCTGACTTTTACCAGGGAACGGAGCTCTGGACCTTCAGCCTGGTGGACCCCGACAACCGGCGGCCGGTGGATTTCGGGGAGCGGGCCGCGCTCCTGGCGGCACTCCGGGAAGAGGAAGAGGCCGGCGGCCGGGCAGCCCTGGCCAAAAAACTCCTGGGCGGCTGGGAGGACGGCCGGGTCAAGCTCTACCTGATCTACAAAGCCCTGCACCTGCGCAGATCCTCAAGGAAGCTGTTCGAAAACGGGGAATACATCCCCGTGGAGGCCGTGGGAGCACGGCGCAGGCACGTCTGCGCCTTTATCCGGCGCCTGGAAAACAGCTGGGTCCTGGTTGCGGCGCCCCGCCTGGCGGCCCGGCTCTACGCGGCCGGCCTGGGACTGGTCTCTGAAGAAGCGAAAGAACCGTCCCCTTACTTTTACCACCCTGCTGACCCCTGTCCAGGCCTGAGTCAACCTTCGGAAGCTAGAGAACCGTCTCCTTGCTTCCCTCCGCTGCCGGACAGCCTCCTCCTACCGGCAGAGCTCTGGGAAGACACCGCCCTCCTGCTGCCCGAAGGGGCTCCGGAGCACTGGCGCAATATCTTCACAGACGAAGAAATCAGCGCTGCCCCGGAGGGTCCGGAGGCAGCCCCCGCAGGCCGCAAAACTCTGCCCCTGGCCCGTTTGTTTGCCGGCTTCCCGGCCGCCCTGCTGACCCCGGACCGTACGTGAGTCTGCCTTCGTAAGGGAAGCAGGGGGACGGTTCTCTTGCTTCCCTCTTCTAAGGAAGCAGGGGGACGGTTCTCTTGCTTCCCTCTTCTTACTCAAAAAAGGCCTGCATATCATGCAGGCCTAAAATCTCTTGCAAAAAAACTTATAATACCATGTAAACTCAAGCTTTAGCTTCAGGTATCCGGAAATAGCAATTGTCCTTACATTCGGATCCATGTTTCGTCTTGACTATCCCCTTGCCGCCCCGGGGACATTTAACAACAGAATCTTTGTGGTGAGGACATCTTACCCAGTCAGGAGCTTCCAGGTTATAACCTTTGCATTTGGAACAGCGAATTCCTTCATTTGTCGCTTCCAGCTCGGAACTGAACCTTATTCTTTTACAGTCTGAACAATAACAGTACTCCCATTCTTTAATTTTGGCAAGAAAATGTTCAACTCCATGTCCTTTTTGCATAACAATTACCTCCAAAACCTTTAATATTTAATATTACAGGATTATTTAATCTAATCCCAAATCCCAAAATCCTGGGGCTGGTCATAGTCGGGTTTATAAAAAAACCCCCGGCTAAAGCCGTGGGGTCTGTGACTAATCGAAGATGTCCTCCAGCATCCCGAATATGCCGCGCTTCTTTTTTTTATGCTTATAGTAGTCTTTATCATATTTCCTGTCATCTCTTCCGTAATAATCACGGTCGCGGTCCCGGGACCTGTCGTCGTAATCATATTCCTCATCCCGGTACGTCTTGATGTTCTCTAAAAGCCTGGTTAGTTCTCCGCGGTCAAGCCAGACTCCTTTACAACTCGGGCAAACATCAATGAGTACTCCTGATTTTTTTACTTCATCCATAGGGATAGAACATACAGGACAGCTTTTCATATCAACACCCCCAAGTATCTTACAACATTTTTTACCACAATATATTATAAAACGGTGGCACAAAATTACCAAAAAAATCTTATGACAGCATTTTACTACAAATGTTACAAATTTACAAATTGGCTATGTCGAAAAGTAAAAACGTCCCCTGTAACATTTTTCTCTAAGGTGACAGGGGAACTGTCCTCCTTCATCCCTGCCACCTGACAGGGAATACACCCGATGATACTCCACAATTAACTTGTCCAACTCCTGGCTGACCTTCAACACCTCCGAATACGTAAAACCGTCATCAATAAGATTATGCAATCTTAAGCGGAGGTTTTCAATACTCACAAGCAATTCTGAATATGACAACTCAATCACCCACCCGTAGAATGTATCTATCTTACAAAAATTAACATAAAATATATCTGAAATAAAATATATCTAAAAATTGTTATTCTTGAAGAACAATGTTTTTTCCTGCCAAAATAGTAATATTTATAAAATATTTTAAAACAGTTGAAAAAAGCCCCGCATCAACTCTACGGGCGAAATACCCTGTTTTACTTTCAGCCCCAACAAATTATTTACATATGCTTAATTGACTGTCAGTTAACTTTATTTCTAATATATCCCATTTTGAGGCGTAGAATTGAGCCAGGTAGTGTAGATACACCACGTGCCCATACTAAAATGCTAAATGAGCCCGACCTACCGGGTAATCCGGACAGGTTGAAATGGCGTAAGCATCTCCTTGAAAAAACATGCTGTTATTATCTG
>Ga0123335_1000778_pt1 | contig 53804 bp, 45 predicted proteins | sample BiotimSIPDNA_2_FD_89707 | JGI IMG/M metagenome (GOLD analysis project Ga0123335, IMG submission 89707) | Anaerobic biogas reactor microbial communites from Washington, USA - Biogas_R2 time_0 SIP DNA | ecosystem: Engineered > Bioreactor > Anaerobic > Unclassified | place: Washington, USA...
ATCCTGTTGATCTTCGCAACCGGATTGACATAAATGTAGGTAAACTTTGGAAAATAGTAAAGTAACATTTTCATTTGAGCCATCGATACCAGCAAAGTAACATTTTATTTTGAGGCACTACGCCCCTTTGTTAACCTTTTATATTAAACCCCACACACCCGCGACTCACACCGCTTAATTTGGTAGAATCACCTCACAAAACAGGTCCGCTTTTGGACCACCAATTGAAAAATGAAAGTAGGTTGGGTAGAGGGCTGTTTGAAAGTAACATTGTTTTACACCTGATCACTTTGTTTACCAGCCAGTGCCCGAAACCCAACAATTAGAGGAGATTCGCCTTGACAGGCATGGACCTATTTACCCAAAAAGCCCGGCGCGTTCTGAGCCTGGCACAAAAAGAAGCCGAGCGGCTCAACCATGAGCGCATCGGCACAGAACACTTCCTGCTCGCCCTGCTTTTGGAAGAGGACGGCATTGCCAGCCGCGTGCTGAAGGACCTGGGTCTCGACACGGACCAGGTGCGCCAGCTCATTGAATCGCGTGCGCTCAGCAGCACGGTCAGCAGCAAGGTCACCCTGGCGCTCGATTCACAGCGCATGCTCGAAGCCGCCATCGAAGAAGGCCGCAAAAGCCCGCAGGGTGTGGTGGGCACCGAGCACATCCTTTTGGGATTGACCCACGACGAAAAATGCACTGCCATGCAGGTCATGGGCGACCTGGGCGTGACGCCCGAACAGGTGCGCCGCCAGACCCGCCGCATCATCCAGGAAACCAGCCAGCCTGCCGGTGACGAAGAAGAAGCCCAGACCCCTGAGCGCCAGATGCCGCCCGGACGCAAACCCGCCCGCGACAAGAAAGAACAGGGCAAGACCCCCCTGGTGGACCAGCTGGCCACTGACCTGACCACCCGTGCCGAGGAAGGCAAGCTTGACCCGGTGATCGGGCGCCAGAAGGAGATTGAGCGCGTGCTGCAGATCCTTGCCCGCCGCACCAAGAACAACCCGGCGCTGATCGGTGAACCCGGTGTGGGTAAGACCGCCATTGTCGAAGGGCTCGCCCAGCGCATTGTGGATGGTGACGTGCCCGCCCTGCTGCTTAACAAGCGCGTCCTGCAGCTGGATGTGGGCTCGCTGGTGGCGGGCACGATGTACCGTGGGCAGTTCGAGGAACGCCTCAAGCGCGTTATCGATGAACTCAAAGCCTCCGGTTCCATCCTGTTCATCGACGAGGTGCACATGCTGGTGGGTGCCGGTTCGTCCGGATCCTCGGTGGACGCTGCCAACATCCTCAAGCCGGCACTCTCAAGGGGCGAGCTGCAGGTGATCGGCGCCACCACGCTCAACGAATACCGCAAGAACATTGAGAGCGATGCCGCCCTCGAACGCCGCTTCCAACCCATTGTCGTCGACGAACCCAGCGTGGAAGAGACGATCGAGATCCTGCACGGCATCCGCAGCGCCTACGAGGAACATCACCGCCTGAAGATCAGCGATGAAGCGCTGGATGCCGCCGCCCGTCTTTCGGCGCGCTACGTCACCGAGCGTTTCCTGCCCGACAAAGCCATCGACCTGGTGGATGAATCCGCCTCGCGCGTACGCATCTACAAGAGCCCCTCGGCTGAGAACAGCAAGGAACTGGTCAAGAACCTGCGCGAGGTGCGTGCCAAGCTGAAAAAAGCCCACAAGGATGAAGCCAGCAGCGATGAGATCAACGCCCTGATGGTCAGGCAGACCTCGTTGGAGAAGAAACTGGAAGAATTCCGCGCTGCCTGGGACCGTGATACCAGCCCGGTGGTGACCGAAGAGGATATTGCCGAGGTGATCTCGATGTGGACCGGCGTGCCGGTGATGCAGATCGCCATGGAAGAGTCCATCCGCCTCTTGAAGCTCGAAGAAGAGCTGCGCAAACGTATCATCGGCCAGGAGGAAGCCATTGAATCGATCGCCAAGGCGGTCAGGCGGGCGCGTGCCGGCCTGAAAGACCCCCAGCGGCCGGTGGGCAGTTTTATGTTCCTCGGCCCGACCGGTGTGGGCAAGACCGAACTGACCAAAGCGCTGGCAGAACAGCTCTTTGGCAGCGAAGATGCCCTCATCCAGCTGGACATGTCCGAATTCATGGAACGCCACAGCGTCAGCCGCCTGGTGGGTGCGCCGCCCGGTTATGTCGGCTATGAAGAAGCCGGTCAACTGACCGAGGCCATCCGCCGCAAGCCCTATTCGATCGTCGTCTTTGATGAGATCGAAAAAGCGCACCCTGAAGCGCATAACATGTTGCTGCAGATCATGGAAGAGGGACACCTCTCGGACGCCAAGGGGCGCAAGGTGGACTTCCGCAACGCGATCATCATCATGACCACCAATATTGGTGCTGAGATGATCAAGCGCCAGACCTCCTTCGGTTTCACCCTCGAGACCGATCCCGTCACCAATGAACGCCTGGAATATGATGACATGCGCAAGAAGCTGATTGATGCCCTTAAAAAGTCATTCCGCCCCGAGTTCATCAACCGCCTCGATTCGGTGATCGTTTTCCGCTCACTGAACCGCAGCGACATCCGCAGTATTGTGGCGTTGGAGGTTTCCAAAGTCTCCAAACGCCTGGCGGACCACCAGGTCACCCTCCAGCCGACCGAAGCCGCCCTGGATTACCTGGCGGAGGAAGGTTACGACACCGAAATGGGCGCCCGCCCGGTCAGAAGGGTCATCCAGCAGCAGCTGGAGGACAAACTCTCCGACGCCATGCTGGCCGGCACCTTCAAGGACGGTGACACCATCATCGTCGATGTAGTTGAGACCACCGACGAACAGGGCGTCAAGACCCGCCAGGTCGTCCTGGGCTGCGGTGCAAAACACGAGGACCTGACCGGCTTCGTGGACCTGCCCGAGCAGGCACCAGAGAAGCAGGCTGAACCCGAAGGGAGCTAACCCATGCCCAAACTGCACACCCAGTATGTCTGCCAGGTCTGTGGCAAGATCACCTCGCGCGCCTTCGGGCGCTGCCCGGGCTGTGACTCGTGGGACAGTATGGTCGAGGAGGTCGTCGAAAGCGAAGCGATCTCTTCCACCAAAGGCAGCCTGCGCGGCTTGAAGGGCACTTCGGTCCCCAGGCGCTTGAAGGACATCGAGGGTGAGAATGAAGACCGCCTGGCCCTGCCAATCGCTGAATTTGCGCGCGTATTGGGCGGCGGCATCGTGCCCGGCTCGATCGTGCTGATCGGCGGTGACCCGGGCATCGGCAAGTCCACCCTGACCCTGCAAATGACCCTGCAGATGGCCCGTGAGCACACCGTTTTGTATGTTTCCGGGGAGGAATCTGAGCGCCAGGTGAAAATGCGTGCCATACGGCTGCTCAAGGGTGAAAAAGGGGGCGGGGACGAACTGCCGGACGGGCTTTACCTGGTCACCGAGACCAATTTGGATGTGATCCTCTCGCATGTTGAGGCGTTAAAGCCGCAACTGCTGGTGGTCGACTCGATCCAGACGGTTTCGATGCCGCAGATGGAATCCACCGCCGGGTCGATCTCCCAGGTGCGTGAATGTGCCGCCCGCTTGCGCGAACTGGCCAAATCCAGCGGCATCGCCGTCTTCGTCATCGGGCACGTCACCAAGGAAGGCACCATCGCTGGTCCCCGCGTTCTGGAGCACATCGTCGACACTGTGCTTTACCTGGAAGGCGACAACTTCCAGTCCTACCGCCTGCTGCGCTCGGTCAAGAACCGTTTTGGCGCCACCTCCGAGGTGGGCGTCTTTGAAATGCAGGAAAAGGGCATGATCGAGGTCAGCAACCCCAGTGAGGCCTTCCTGGCGGAACGCATGGTCAATGCCCCCGGTTCGGCCATCGCTGTGACCATGGAGGGTACGCGGCCTTTATTGGTCGAGATCCAGGCGCTGACCAGCCAGACCAACTTCGGCAACCCGCGCCGCACGGCCAACGGCATCGATTTCAACCGCCTGATGATCATCATCGCCGTCTTATCGCGGCGCATCGGGTTAAAGTTGGGCGAACAGGACGTCTTCGCCAATGTGGTCTCGGGTCTGCGCATCTCCGAGCCGGCGGCAGACCTGGCGGCGGCGGTTGCCATTGCCTCGTCGCTGAAAGATGTGGCGGTCAGGGCGGATACGGTGATGGTCGGCGAGGTGGGGCTGTCGGGCGAACTGCGCATGGTCAGCCAGGTGACCAGCCGCCTCAAGGAAGCGGCCAACCTGGGTTTCAAGCGTGCCATCGTGCCGCGCAGGATACGCTCCAGCGAAGCCTGGCCTCCCGGGCTGGAGGTCATTGAAGCCCGCTCATTAAAGGAAGCCTTAAAAGCCGCCCTCTTGAGCGATTGAACTGTATAATTAAGCAGAGGAGAAACCACCATGGCAACACCTGTTCTGGATACATTACCACTCATCTCGCGTCTGCGCCGCAACCACAGCCTGGAGCATGCCACCATGCATGTCCTGTCGGAAAAATTCAAGGGGCTGGGCATGGCCGGCATCTCGGGTCCGTGGGGCTTTTACCTGCTGGCGGACCTGCCCAGCGAGACCGTCTGTGATGCCGCCCTCGAAGCGCTCAAAAGGCTGCAGGAAGGCGAAGCCTCCCTGGCAGTGCATGACAATTGCGGCACGAACCTGGCAACCCCCGCCATGCTGGCAGCCCTCACCATCTGGGTCGCCATGCTGGGCACCGGCAAGGACAAACAGCTCAAGCTGCGCCGCCTGCCCTTCGCCCTCATCCTGGCGATACCGGTGTTCCTGCTTTCGCGACCGCTCGGTCCCATCTTCCAGCGCCTGCTGACCACCACGGATGACCCCGCCACCCTGCAGGTCGACCGTGTCTTCACCCAGAAATACGGCGGGCGCAGCCTGCACCACATCATGACCCATGAGTAAAAAATGGGGACGGCTTGATGGGCGTGAATAAGCCGGTCGTGACCATCCTGCGCGGGGATGACACCATCCGCATGCAGGAACTGGTTGAAACTTACAAGAGGGAACTGGGCGCCGCGGACATGGCATCGCTCAACACCTCCGTCCTGGATGGCAAAACTGCCAGCCTGGATGACATCCGCTCCGCCACCCTGACCCTGCCTTTCCTCGCGCCGCGCCGCCTGGTGGTCATGCATGAACCACTGGAACGCTTCGAGGGCAAAAAGAACGAAGACCAGGCTAAGTTCCTTGCCCTGCTCGATTCCCTGCCGGAAAGTACCCACCTCGTGCTGCTTCTCGAAGACCACCTGTTGAGCAAGGCTGGCAAGACCTTCTGGGAACGCTTCACGCCAAAGCACTGGCTGATGGAATGGGTCAAAGATGCCGGCGAGCGGGCGACCGTATTGGATTGCGCCCTGCCGACCGCCAGGGAGATGACCGCCTGGGTGCAGCGCAAAGCCAAAGAGGCTGGCGGGGTGTTCACCATGGATGGTGCGGCACGGCTGGCGGAATATGTTGGCAACAACACCCAGCGTGCCCTGCTGGAGATCGACAAACTGCTTACCTATGTCAACAAAGCCCGCCCGGTGTCCGGCGAGGACGTGACCCTGCTGACCTTCCAGGAGCAGGAAGGCAACATCTTTGACCTGGTGGATGCCATCGGCGAGCGCAATGGCAGGGCAGCCCTGGCCCAATTGCAGATCCTGCTCGAGCGCAGCGATGCGCTGGAGATCTCGGGCATGATCACCCGCCAGTACCGCCTGCTGCTGCTGGCACGCGAGATCCTGGATGAACATGGCGGTGAGGACCGGGTGCGGGACGAGCTGAATTTGCATCCCTTTGTGGCGCAGAAACTGACCACCCAGGCACGGCGCTTCAAGATCGCGCAGCTGGAGGATATCTACCGGCGGTTGTTGAAGATCGACCTGGATATCAAGACCGGCGGCATGCCCGGCGACGTGGCGTACGAAGTGCTGGTCGCGGAACTGGCCGGGGGATGAGGGCGCTGCCCGGCTTTACCTGCCTTTGAAGAGAAATTCAGGGGGCATAATCGTTTAATTTTCACTGTATAACAGTGAAGATGGGGGAGAAAACGTAAATTTTTCTGCGCGGGTTGGGTTAGCCCTGTTTTGCGCGTTCCTCTTCCAGCACCTGCAGCAACTTGGGGTGCAGCAGCGGGTTGGACGCCAGGATGCTGACCGGGTCGGCCATGAAATCCGCTTCTCCGTACATCTTGGTCATCACCCCGCCAGCTTCCAGCACGATGAGCGCGCCGGCGGCGATATCCCAGGTGTTGATCATCACTTCCCAGAACCCGTCCAGCCGCCCGGCAGCCACGTAGCACAGGTCGAGGGCGGCAGAACCCAGGCGCCGCACGCCCTGGGTCAGGTGTGAGAAGCGCACAAAGTTGTCAAAGTTACTGTCCTTTGTATCCTTGAGCGAAAAACGGAACCCGGTCACCAAAAGGCTGTTGATCAATTCATCGGTCTTGGAGACCTGCAGGTGGTGCCCGTTCAAAAAGGCACTCTTGCCGCGTTGGGCATAGAACATCTCATCCAGCAGCGGGTCATAGACCGCGCCAAGTTCCAACACCCCCTTGTACGCATAACCGATCGAGACCGAGAAGAATGACATGCCGTGGGCAAAATTGAGCGTGCCATCCAGCGGGTCGATATACCACTGGTGATCCGGATCGGCCTTGTGTGACCCGCTTTCCTCGGCAATGATTGAATGATCCGGGAATTTATCCAGGATGGTGCTGATGATGTATTCTTCGGCAGCCTTATCGGCGGCGGTCACCAGGTCGGCAACGCTTTTATGCTTTACTTCAATGTGTTGGCGGTGCATTTCGCGCAGGATCTGCCCGGCGTGGCGGGCGGTGTCGGTCACGAACTCAAGATGGGGTTTTTGCATGGTCTGAGGGTTCTTTCTGGTGGAATTTTCATCGTATTGTAGCATAGAAGGTGTAACTTGCTGTGCTTATTCATGAACAGCCGTTTATCGGTCAAGCAGCAAGCCAAATGAAGTAAAATTCAGGCAGAGATCAACCCGTTCAATGATATCTCGTCATTTTTTCTTACGAAATGCCTTATCAATTATGTTTTGGAGGTCAAAGTGAACTTGAAACCTGAGAAACTTCCCGAATTTGCGGTCCTGCAGTTGTCCGGCTGCGCCGGGTGCGAGGTGTCGCTGCTCAATGCCAGTGAATGGGTGGACCGGTTCAAACTGGTTTACATGCCGCTGGTGGTCTCCACGCACCATGTGCCTGCGGATATCGAGGTGCTGTTGGTTTCGGGTGGTGTGCGCAATGACGAGGATGCCTACAACCTGCAGCGGGCTGCCAAAATGGTCGACCGTGTGATCGCCGTGGGCACTTGCGCGATCTCCGGCGGGGTATCCAACCTGGGCGATCGCGATGATGTGCGTGACCTGTTCCTTTCTGAATCCAGCCGCTATCACCTGCCGCGCCTGCTGCCCAAATCGCACCCTGTCGACAACTTCGTGGATGTCGATCTCTACCTGCCGGGCTGCCCGCCGACCTCCGAACTGTTCGTGGCAGCCTTGTTGGACCCGGAGGGCTACAAAGCCAGCAGCATCGTCTGTGGGGAGTGCGGGCGTAAGAAATTGAGCGACATGCGCCCCAAGCACCTGAGCGGCTTTTCGCATGGGGAGGTGCTGCCGGATATCTGCCTGGTCAACCAGGGCTATCTCTGTGTCGGAACTTCGGTGCGTGGTGGCTGCCGGGCGCCCTGCACGCGGGCTGGCTCTCCCTGTGTGGGCTGCCGCGGTCCATCCAATGCCTTCATTGAAAAGGAATCCAATGTCTGGTTGGAGAACATCCAGCGTGTCTTTGAACGCATGACCGATATCCCACCGGAAGAGGTGAATGCTGCGCTGCGTTCACCGCAGCTCTCGCTGTTCCTCTTCCAGTTCTCAGATTATGCCGGGGGCGAGCGCAAGGTGCGCAGTAAGGATAAGGTGCTCTGATGACCACTCTGACTTTTCCCCTCAGCCGTATTGAAGGTCATGCCCGCGTCGTTATGGAAGTGGTGGATGGCGAAGTGGTCTCCGCCCAGTTCCAGGCGGTAGAATTGCGCGGGTTCCGCTATTTTGTGCAGGGCACGCCGGCAGACCAGATGCCGGTGATCGTGCCGCGCATCTGCGGGGTGTGCTCGACCGCGCATCATGTGGCCTCGGTCAAGGCGTTGGAAAACGTTTTTGAGGTCACACCGCCCAGGCTGGCCTGCGAGATCCGCGAATTGCTGCTTTTAGGGCAGCTGATCCAGAACCAGGCGACCTCCCTGTTCATTTTCACCATGCCCGACCGGGTGGGCGCCAGTTCGCTCTTCCATATGGACGAGACCGAAGCCACCAAGGAAAAGCAGTTCACCATTGCCCAGCGATCGTTGAAAGTACGCAAGATCGGTACCGACCTGATCACCGTGGCGGGCGGGCAGTTCATCCACCCCATCAAGGCGATCATCGGCGGGGTGAGCAGCGGGGTCACTCGCGAAGTGGCTGAGCCGATGTTAAAAGACCTCAAAGAAATGCTGCTATTGGCTTGTGACCTGGTGGACGAATACTGGGAGATGTCCGAGGCGATGCGTGAGCGCATCGGCACCTGGGGCGATGACCAACCCACCTATTACCTGGCGTCCACCGAAGCCACCCTGCCGCGCTTTAACTCCTCGCGCCTGCGCGTGATGGGTCCGGATGGGGTCGAACGGGCCAGTTTTGTGCCTTCGCAGTACCGCGATTACCTGGATTTTGAGGAGACCGAGTATTCCTTTGCCGGGCAGACCTGCTACCAGGGGGCGGTGATGCGCGCCAACAGCCTGGCACGCGCCAACCTGACCATTTCAATGGGCACCCCTCTGGCGGATGAGTTCCTGGTACGCTTCACGCATGCCTACGGAAAACCAGCTCACCCCATCCTGCTGTTTGACCTGTGCCGCGGGATCGAGTTGGTGTATGCTATGGAACGGGCTATTGAGCTCTTGTCGAAGGACCTGGACTATGGTGATACGGCGGTACCTTTTACCATGAAGGATGGAGATGGCTACGGGCTGGTTGAAGCGCCGCGCGGACCGTTGATCCATCATTACAAGGTGGAGGACGGCAAGATCGCCGATGCCGAATTCATCATCCCGACCGTGCACAACATGCTGGCGATCGAGAGGGCATTGAAGGTGGCAGGTGGGCGCTATATCACGAAAAGTGCGGTCAACCTGGAACTGGAGAAGGCGGTCGGGCGGGTGGTACGCGCCTTTGACCCGTGCATTGCCTGTGCAACACATTAAACAAAGAAACCTATCCTCTCGCCAAGACGCAAAGACGCCAAGAAAAGAAAAACTATCAAATAGAACTACCCGCTGATAGCTTAACCTTCAGGTAAACCATTAACGGTTCTGACGATGCCGTCTTTCATTAAAGCAGCACCAAAATTGAGAATGAAACCAAGTTTTTTCCCACTGAGACGAAGGTATGTTAGCAGCTGTTTGCGATGAGCCATGGTGAGGGCTTCAATAGATTTTAATTCTACAATTACCTTGTCGTCTATCATCAGGTCCGCTCGAAATGCTTCAGCAAAATGGATATTCTTGTAAACAATATCAATGGGTAAATGTCGATTAACTGAAAACCCCTTTTCTTCCATTTCATGAGCAAGAACGACTTCGTAAACAGATTCCAGTAATCCAGGTCCAAGGTTTTTATGGATATCAATGGTTGCATTGATCAAAACTTTCCCAATTTCATTTTCTCTTATTTTATTGTCCATATTACGCTCAGTTTTTGAATTAAAATTATTTTATTCTTGTAAAGTTTTTCCTTGCGTCTTGGCGCCTTTGCGAGAGATTGGTTCATTCTTATTTCTCCCCCCGGCATTCTGCCCGGAGTTCTTCGTAAAAACTCACCAAAAAGGCATGGCGGGCTTCAGCCAGTTTCCTGCCGCTAGCGGTAAAAATCAGCTCCTTCACCTTGACCAGCTTAAACAGGTACTCGTGGTATGAACTGTGCGGCTCGCCCGGCTCCTCCTGGCCTGTCTGGATGAATTGCGCTGAGGGTTCAGCATAGGACGGCATCCCATCCAATGCGGCGTAGGCAATGGTGCGTGCCGCCCCGATGGCGCCCAAAACGTCCAGCTTGTCGGCGTCAAAGAGCACTTTTGCCTCGAGGGTCTGCGGCTTTTCCCCGTTGTGGCGGAAGCGGTGTGCGCGGATGCAGTGCTGCACCGCCCGGATGCGACCTTCAGACCAACCTTCCTGCTTTAGCACCTCGCCGGCAAATTGGGCAGAGGTGATGTGGTGCTCCAGGCGTTCCACCCCCGAGCCGCCGGGTGCGCTGCCGCGCGAGTCATGCAGCAGGGCTGCGGCGTGCACGATTTCCAGGTCGGCGCCTTCCGCCAGGGCCAGCCTTTCTGCGATGCGGTAGACCCGCAGGACATGCTCAAAATCATGCACCGGGTCAGCCTCCTGGTACCATAAACGGGCCTGTTCAATGCTTGGCATGGGTCACCTTCTGTTGTTTGTGGGATATCGGGTTGTGCATGGGGCGATTGTAGCCGGTCTTGGTGTCCCTGTCCATAGGGGTGGGCTGATGGCCATGTTATAATATTTCAGGTCAGCGCAGTATTAGCAGGCGCTTACATCGGGAAAAGCAGGTTGTTCTTAGGTGTTTCTGGAATAAAATCCACTTGCAGCCTCATTAATTAAATTATTCCCCATCGAACAGGAATAAACCAACCGGTGCGATCGCTTTAACCGTCCACGGTGAAATTCCGATTGCGTTTTGACGTTTGACTATCTATTTTAAGGAGTACTGAATGAAATTATTGATCATTAACCGACCGCGCCAGGGGCGTCAGCAGGTAGATGCCAGGCGATTTCAAAAGATGCTGGATGCAGTCAGCCTCAGCGGTATAATCGCTGAATATCATGCCCTGCAAACGGTCAAAGAGCTGGAGCTGGTGCTGGTCTCTGTACAGCCCGACCTGGTCTACTGTGCCAACTACAACATCCAAAACGCAGAAGGCAAAGATATTAGCATCCAGCAGTACCTGTTGGATCGAAAAATCGCCTACATTGGTTCATTACCGGAAAGTCTTGAACTGGTATTGTCGAAATCCCAGCTGAAACGTAAGTGGCGACAGGACAAAGTTGCCACCCCGTCTTTTTTTACCCTCGAAATGGTGGAGGGAAAGGCGCATGGCCTGGAGAAGGTTCTCCAGGAAGGGCAATACCCGTATATATTAAAGCCAGATCGTGAGGGAAACAGCCGCGGTTTGGATGAAAATTCCGTGGTCAATAACCCGGCAGAGTTTGAGGAAAAGGCACAGGAACTGCTGCAAAAATACAGGTTTGTGCTGGTTGAAAAGTTTCTTGGCAGGTCACGCGATCTGCACGAATACACGGTGGCCATGATCGGCAACGGTGAAAACCGCCTGCTCATGCCGGCAGAGATACGCTTGAAGGTGCCCAAGAAAGTGCGTGTCATCACCACGCAGGATAAGGATGAACACATGACACGGGCTGAACCCGTCAGGGACCCACAGCTTATTGAACGCCTGTCGCGCTTTGCCGGGAAAGCCTTTGACAGTGCGCAAGTCAGGGATTATGCACGTTGTGACCTCTTAATGGCGGATAATCACCTGTATGCCATTGAGATCAACGGGCTGCCAATGATTCCGGACCTGTGGTTCGAGGTGTGTGCGCGCAGCGCATCTCTCGATGCCGGTCAATATCTCAATGCCATCGTTGCTGCGGGGCTCATCCGGGCGAAAAGACAGGGCAAAATAAACGCCACTATTCCCAAGCGCATGCTTGACAGGCTGCCCGAGAGCGTTATGTCACGCTTGGCGAATGAATAAAAAAAATATTGAAGATGAATACGGGTTACCAGATGGAAATTTTCAACCAACCCGAGAAATAGCCTACGATCGCCAGGATGCCCAGGACGATCAGCAGGAACTTGATCACCTTCCAGGCGACCTTGAAGATCCCGCGCAGCACGAAAATGATCGCCAGGATCCCCAGCACGATCACGCCGATATTCAGCATCAGTTCCAGTGTTTCAGGTTTGATCACATCCAGCATCGTCAACTCAACGGGTAGACTTTACCCTTCTTGATGATAGTAGATACAAGATTTGTGCCGAAGCGGTAGCCCAGGTGGCGGTAGTCATCCACCGACAGCAGCAGCAGGTCAGCCTGCTTGCCCACTTCGATGGAACCGATGCTATTTTCACGCCGGATGGCTGCCGCCGCGTTGATCGTGCTGGCAGCAATCGCCTGGGCGGGGGTCAGTTTCATGTAACGGCAGGCCAGGGCGATGACCAGCTGCATGGATTCGCACCAGCAGGTGCCGGGGTTCAGGTCTGTGGCCAACGCCAGCAGCCCGTTGGCTGCAATGATCTTTTGGGCGGGAGTGTACTCGTCTTGTGCCAGGCCAAAGGGCGTGCCGGGCAGTGAAACTGCCACGGTATTGGATGCTGCCAGTTTTTCGATGTCCGACCGGGAGGTTTTGACCAGGTGATCCGCTGAGGCTGCCCCCATTTCCGCTGCCAGGCTGGCACCACCCAGGTTCTCAAACTCATCGGCATGCACCTTGAGCGGGAAGCCCAATGCTTTGGCAGTGGTGAAGATGCGGCGGGTCTGGTCGAGGTCAAAAACACCCTGCTCGCAGAACACATCCACGAAGGGCAGGGGTTGCCCGTTGGCATTCGCGCTCCACCAGGTTTTGACCTTTGGCAGCGCCTGTTCGCACAGGAAAGTGACATAAGCCTCGGGGTCGTGCTGGAATTCGGGTGGGATGGCGTGCGCGCCCATGAAGGTGGCCGCCAGTTCAATGGGGCCTTCACGGTCAATTTGAAGGATGGCATCCAGCTGCTTGAGCTCGGTGTCGATATCCAGCCCGTAGCCGCTCTTTGCCTCCATGGTGGTGGTGCCGTGGCGGAAAGCCTGTGCTGAGCGCTCCTGCGACTGGCGGACCAGGTCTTCAAAGCTGGCTGTGCGGGTGGCTTTGAGGGATGAGAGGATGCCGCCGCCGGCTGCCATGATCTGCATATAGGTTTTACCCTGCAGGCGCATCTCAAACTCGGCGGCGCGGTCGCCGGCCCAGATCAAATGGGTGTGCGGGTCGACAAAGCCGGGCATGACCACCTTACCCTGGGCATCCAGGTGGGATGCAGAGGGGTATTTTTCCAACAGGTCGGTTGAGGTGCCCACAGCAGCGATCGTTTCATTATCGATCAACATCGCACCTTCGGGGATGATGCCCAGGGTGCCCAGCGAGGTGCCGCGCTGCGGTCCCCCGGCGAGGGTCAACAATTGCGAAGTGTTATGAATGAGTAACATGTGACCATTGTAATGGAAAATTGACTGAAGTGAGCAGCGGTTTGCCGGAAGATTGCAAAAATTGCATGCAATGTAGAGATTCTTTTTGGGGCCAGCTTTAAGCCCGGGTGTTTGATCTCGCCTTGATTCGTTTGATTTTTGTGTGTCAGATCACATTATTCGTACGAAAAATGTGTTTGGAATCACATTATTCGTACGAAAAATGTGATTCAAGAGTTAAAATGATGGGTGGCTGCTCAACTGCCGTTGTATATGATCAACACCATCTGGGATAACTTTTCCTGATATTATCTGGGAAGTTTAAAAATTTTTTGGAACAAAGGAAGCGCATGAAACGCTGGTACATCTATGCTGCGATCGGGCTGGTCTTTGGCATCTTTGACTGGTTCTATTTGCATTGGCTGACGCAAATCCAGTGGGGAGCTTTGCGCGGGTCACCCCTGGCGATCCTGCTTACCGTTCTGCTGAATTATGGCATCTGGCTGGTGCTCATCATTCCTGTGGTGATCGTTGCCGCCAGGCGGGGTGAAAAGACCCGGGATCCGATCGGGCTGGGCATCATCACCTGGCTCTTTGCCCTGCTGGGGTATTACGCCTATTACTGGGCTTTGCTTTCGTTGGGCAAACTGCCCAACCTGGGACACCTAAACATTTTTGGGGATAATTTTGCGCGTTACCAGCTGCAATACTGGCGTATGGTCCGGCGGGTCATCCTGTACCAGTTTTTGGAGTGGTCACTGATCGCCATCATCGGCGGCGCGGTGATCGGGGCGCTTGCCTGGTGGATATTAAGGAAGAAAAAATAGCAGGGGAGGGTTTTCAAACCCTCTCCTACAAGAAATTTCATTCCACCAAACCCTCAACCATGTCCACAATGATTGACATGTATTCGAAAGCCTTTTCCACCGGCTCGGGGTGGGTCATCTCCACACCGGCTTTGCGCAGCAAATTGATCGGGTAATCCGAACCGCCTGACCCCTCTATGCCTTAAGTCCTGTTGATGATGCCTGCTGCCGGCTGACCGCTGCGCACCAGGCGTGCCATCCTCTGCATTGGGCGTTCAACATGCGCAAAAAAGGCTTTGTAGCCGGCGCAGAGGTAATTCAAGCCCTCACTGCCCTGGGGCGTTCTGCGGATGCGGTTCTTGGGGCAGCCGCCATGGCAAAGAAAGAGAAATTCACATTCCCGGCAGTATTCAGGCAGGCTGTTACGCTTATTCTGCCCGAAAGCCGCCTGTTGGGGTGACCCGGCAAGCTCTACGAGGTGAGCCTGGTGGATGTTTCCCAACAGGTAGTGCGGTTCCACGAAGTGATCACAGGAATACACGTCCCCATTGGGTTCCAGTTCGAGCGCCAAACCACATTCGGGCTCAAAAAGGCATAGGGCAGGGTCCTCGCCCAGCCAACCAGCCAAAGTGCAATCAAAGATCTGGACAAAGACCTTTCCCACATCCGCCCTGATCCATTCATCAAACACGGCGTTCAAAAACTGGCCGTACTGCAGGCTGCCCACCGAACGCCCGGTGAGCTGGTAACCCTGCTGGTAACCCGTGTCATTCATGCGCTCAACAATGGGGATGAACTGGATGAATTGCGCGCCCAGTTCATCGCGTAAAAAGCGGTAAACATCAAGCGGGTAAGGCGCATTGCGCTGGTGCACACAGCACAGGACGTTGAACGCCACAGCATGTTCTTTAAGCAGTTCCACCCCTTTGATGACGCGCTCAAAGACAGAACCGCCCTGTGCATCATGGCGGAAGTCGTCGTGAAAGCGGCGGGGGCCGTCCAGGCTGACCCCCACCAGGAAGTCATGTGCGTGGAAGAAAGCACACCAGGCTTCGTCCAGCAGTGTGGCATTGGTCTGAATGGCGTTGCGGATCTTTTGCCCGGGTCGGGCATACTTTGCCTGCAGGAAAAGTGCTTTGCGGTAGAAGTCCAGTCCCGGCAGGGTTGGTTCACCGCCCTGCCAGACGAAGGTCACCTCTGAAGTAAGCTGGCTTTCAATGTATTGGCGGGTAAAGACCTCCAGGGTCTCATCTGAAATGATGGGTACCCCGGCCTGGTAAAGGTCCTTTTTCTTAAGGAAATAGCAGTAGTCGCACCGCAAATTGCACACTGCCCCATGCGGTTTGATGATCACACTGAACGCTGAGGGTCTTTGTCTGGGCGGCTCTGTCATGTCTAAAGGCTTTTTCCCGGGTCAGGCCCCGGGATTCAGGGTGTGTTGGACAATCCTCTTTTTCACCCAATGACGATGATAGAAGCTGTTCTTTTCAAAACGGTCGCCGATGGAGCGCATTTTGTCCAGCATGCTCCTGATATCACTCAGCGTGTATCCCAGGTAGTGTTTGAGTGCCAGTTTATGCACGGGGTGTTGCATGGATTTCATGCGATCCTTCTTCCTGCCCTAAATATCACCCCACCAAACCTTCAAACCTGTCTACAATGCTGGACATGTATTCGAAAGCCTTTTCCACCGGCTCGGGGTGGGTCATCTCTACGCCGGCTTTACGCAGCAAATTGATCGGGTAATCCGAACCGCCTGAGCCGAGGAACGCCAGGTAATCTGGCACGGCATTTTCCACCCCAGACAGGACACGGTTTGCCAGGGCGTGGGCTGCCGATATGCCGGTGGCATACTGGAAGACATAGAAGTTCATGTACATGTGCTGGAACTGTGCCCAGGTGATGCCGGTTCGTGCTTCGTCAAATTCCACTTCATCCCCATAGCCTTCCTTAAACAATGCAGCGCACTGCTGGCTCATCAGGCGGGCGTTCAGCGGGGCGCTCTTCTCGACCGCCTCGTGCATCGCCAGTTCCCAGCGTGCCAGGGTGGGCATGATGAAGAAATAGCGGTGGAAGTTGGACATGGCTTCTTCGATCAGCGCCACCTGGAAGTCCGGAGCAGTCTGGGTCTTCAGCAGGTGATCGCGCACCATGGCCTGGTTGAAGTTGGATGCCACCTCTGCCACGAACATGGCATAGTGACTGTACAGGAAGGGCTGGCGCTGGTTGGTCAGGTAGGAATGCATGGAATGGCCCAGTTCGTGTGCCAGGGTGGAAAGCGAAAAGACATTATCCTGGTAACTGATCAGGATGAAGGGGTGCGTGTCGTAGACACCGCTGCTGAAAGCGCCCTGGCGTTTGCCCTTGTTGACTGCGCGGTCCACCCAGCGCTCCTCCAGGCACCCGCGGCGCAGGATGCTGACGTACTCTTCGCCCAAAGGCGCCATGCCTTCACAGATCCAGTCCACCGCCTGGTGAAAGGGGATCAGGGGTTGGGTTTGCGAGATGGGCGCTTTGATGTCATAGGCGTGGAAGGTATCCAGCTTAAGCGCTTTCTTGCGCAGGCGCCAGTAGCGGTGCCAGGTGGGCAGGTTGGCCTTGAAAACGTCAAGCAGGTTATGGAAGACGGAGGTTGGGATGTCAAAACGGTACAACGAAGCTTCAAGGCAGGAGTTGTAGCGGTGGGCGCGCATGTTAAAGAGGTCTTTGTGCAGCCCACCCAGCTGGGTGTTGGCGAGGGTGTTACGCAGGGCAATGTAGCCGTCGGCATAGCTTTCCCAGGCGGTGCGGCGCAAATCACGATCCGGGTGGGTGATGAAACCGTCGATGCTGGACTGTCCGACCTCGTGTTCCTGGCCTTTGCTGTCCACCGCCGGCTTGAACTTGATCTCGGAGCTGGTCAGGCTGGTGAAGGTCTGGAAGGAGGCGTTAACCGCCTGCCCGGCCTGGGCAATCACCTCTTCCACTTCCTGTGAGCGGATATGGGCCTGCTCGTGTTCCAGGTCGTCGACAAAATGCGCATAGATATTGAGCGCCGGTTCGGTTTGCAGCCAGCTGCGCAGGGTGGGGATGCCGATCTGCATCAGTTCGGGTTTGATAAAGGAGACTGCCGATTGCATGCGGTGCATCAGTCCGCCGCCCTGCCCCATGCGTGCCAGGGCATCCTGGTTGTTGGCGTCGGTTGCCGCTCCCAACGAGCCGTAAGACGTGACTTTGGCAGCCTGGCGCATCAGGTCGGTCATCAATTCCAGGCAGGCTTGCAGGGTCTGCGGTCCCTCGGAAAGCCGTCCCCGGTATTGGCTGATCTCGGGCAGACGCTGGGCAACGGATTGCAGGGCGGCTTGCCAGGCGGCAACATCCGGGAAGATGCTGTCCAGGTCCCAGGTCTCTTCGATCGGGATGTCTTTGCGTTCGGGTAATGTGGTTGATTGCATGGTTCAACTCCTTGTGTTTGATCTTTGGTGGTTTAGAAAGATATTTCTGTTGAAAGAATACCATAAAATTGTCCCAAACCCCTCCAAGGGCATATTAATCCAGTAATTCAGGGTTATAAGGTATACTTTCCCAAGTCATGCGCTACCCGCCACGATCACGCACCTATTTCTCACCTGAAAAAGGAGACACCATCCATGCCACGCAATAAATTCATCCGTTACCTGCTTTTTGGCTCGCTGTACTTCACCCAGGGCACCATTTTGGGTTATTTTGCCTCGCTTAACTCGCTCTACCTGCTCGATAAAGGCCTGACCATGACCAGCATCGGCATTTTCGGCACGATCGCCCTGATCCCCTTTGTGTTGAAGATCTTTTTGGGCATGCTGAGCGACAAGGTCAACCTGTTCAAGATGGGTCACCGCAAGCCTTACATCTATATCGGCCTGGCGGTGCAGTTACTGTGCCTGGTGGCGGTGCCTTTCATTGACCCGCGCTCGTATTATTGGGGCTTTGTGGCGGTGGCGTTCCTGCTGCAGCTGGGCATGGCGCTGTATGATACCTGCACCGACGGACTGGCGCTGGATACCACACCCGAAGCCGAACAAGGCCGCATCCAGGGCTTCATGGTGGGCGGTCGGGCGATAGGCACGATCGTGGCAGCCTCGGCGGTTGGCCTGCTGGCAGAGCATGTCTCGTGGCTGGCGGTTTTCTGGGTGCTGGCGGCATTGACCCTCCTGCCTGTGCCGCTGCTTTTCACCCTGCGGGAGGGTGAAAAGCCGGCTGAGAAACGCTTTGAGTGGGGTGCCTTCAGTGCCTTCAAAAAGTGGCCGGTCATCGCGGTGGGCCTGGCGGGCCTGGTGATCTTCATGGTCATTGTGGGTGCCAACCAGCTGATCAACCCCTACCTGGAAAAGAGCCTGGACATCAGCCTGTCGCAAGCCGGTTTCATCACCTCGCTGTGGGGCATCGGCGTGGTGCTGGGCTCGGTGGTGGGCAGCCTTTTGATGAGCAAAGTACAGGTCAAGAAAGCCACCCTCGCCATCCTGGCGATGGTCAGCGGCGCCTTGCTGCTGCTGGCGTTCCTGGTGCTCAAACAATACGGCCTGGGCTTTGCCATCGGGCTGGTGATGCTTTACGGCGTGGCATACGGCGCGGCGCAGACCGTCACCTTTGCCTTCTGCATGCGCGTGGTCGACCAGCGCATTGCCGCCTCGATGTTCTCGATCCTCATGGCCTTGACCAATGTGGGTCAGGGCATCGGCTTGGGCATTGGCGGGGCTTTGACGGACGCGGTTACCTTCCGCTGGACCTTCGTGATCTTTGCGGCGCTGAATTTGCTGGTGTTGCCCTTGCTGCCGTCGATGTTTAAGAAGAAGGAACAGGCTGAAACACATACAGAAGCCATTTAAATTTTCATAAAAAAGTCTCCTAAAGGGTCGGCACTCCCATACGCCGACCCTTTTTTATTTTCCAGGCCAACGCAAACGGCATGTTGGGCAATGCCTTTTATGATACACTTTTCAAATCATGAACGCAAAAACACTGGTCACCCTGGAATTTCCCAAGATACTCACCCGCCTGGCAGGCTATGCCGGCTTTTCAGCCTCAGCCGACCTGGCTTTGGCGCTGAAACCCACCTCCAACCTGGAATATGCCCTGTCGCGCCAGGCACGCACCCGCGAAGCGCGTTTCATCCTTGACGTCAGCAGTGACCTGAACTTTGGTGGTGCAACCGACTTGCGCCCCATGGTGATGCTTGCCCAGCGCGAAGGCGTTCTGGAGCCGCTGGACTTTTTGGCGATCAAGAATACTCTGGTTGTCTCCCGCTCAGCGCAGCGCATCCTGGATGATAACGCCGCGCAAGCCCCGCACCTGGTCGAGATCGGCCTGGGGCTGCCGGTGGGTCTGGGGCTGGTGGACTCGATCAGCAAGACCATTTCCGAGCGGGCGGAAGTGCTGGATAGCGCCTCGGATGCACTGGGCAGGATCCGCAGCGAACTGAAGATCACCCATGAACGCCTGATGTCGCGCATGGAAAAATACATCAGCGACCCCACCACGGCGAAGATGCTGCAGGAGGGGCTGATCACCACACGCGGCGGGCGCTATGTTCTGCCGTTGCGCGCCGAGTTCAAAGGGCGCATCAAGGCGGTCATCCACGACCAGTCCGCTTCGGGGGCGACCCTCTTTATCGAGCCGCTGGTTGTGGTGGAGTGGAACAACAAATACAAGGAACTGCAGTTAGCCGAACGCGACGAGATCCGCCGCATCCTGTTCGAACTGAGCCAGAAGGTCGCCCAGAACGCTGAAGCGCTCAACAGCATGGTGGAAGCGTTGGCGGAACTGGACCTGGCGTGCATGTGTGCCAAACATGCCCTGGACCTGCGGGCAACCGAACCATTGCTGGTGGCCATCGCCTCCAAACACAACGACCCGCACCCCGGCAGCGTGATCCACCTGGTCAAGGCGCGCCACCCGCTGCTCGACCCCGAAACAGTTGTGCCAATTGACGTGGTCCTGGACGAAGATACCTTCGCCCTGGTGATCACTGGCCCCAACACCGGCGGCAAGACGGTCACCCTGAAAACGGTCGGGCTGCTGGCTATAATGGCACAGTCTGGCATGCAGATCCCCGCCCAATCAGGCTCCACGCTCAGCATTTTCAAGGATATTTTCGCCGATATCGGCGATGAGCAGTCGATCGAACAGTCTCTTTCAACCTTTTCGGGGCACATCACCCAGCTGGTCTCGATCCTTAAGAGGGCAGATGCCCAGTCGCTGGTCCTTTTGGATGAACTGGGTGCCGGCACCGACCCGCAGGAGGGCTCTGCGCTGGCGATGTCCGTTCTGACACACCTTTTAAAGCGCCGCATTACCTGCATGGTGGCGACCCACTACCCTGAGTTGAAGGCTTATGCCCATACCACCCCGCACGTGGTCAATGCCAGTGTGGAATTTGACCTGCAGACGCTCAAACCGACCTACCACCTGACCATCGGTCTGCCCGGGCGCTCGAATGCCCTGCTGATCGCCGAGAGGTTGGGCCTCTCGCACGAGATCATTTCGGCAGCCCGGGCGGAGATCGACCCGGCAGATCTCAAGGCCGAGGATTTGCTGGAGGAGATCCACCGCCAGCGCGACCTGGCGCAAAAAGCACTGCAGCAGGCCGAAGACGTGCGCCGCCTGGCGGAAACCCGCCTGGACGAAGCCAGCAGCAGGCTGGACAAGGTTGAAGAAGAACGGGTTGCCATCCTCGAAAAAGCACGGTCTGAGGCTGCCTGCGAGGTGGAAACCGTGCGCAGCGAAATGGAAGCGCTGCGCAGGGAACTGGCACGCGCCAGGCAGCCCCTGGAAGTGGTGGATGAGGTTGAGGAAAAACTCGAAGAAGTGGCGGAGGTCGTTGAAAAGCCGGTCGAACGCAAAACCCAGCCGATCAAAAGAGGCAAGAGACCCAGCGGGCCGGTCCGCCTGGGCGAAAAGGTGCACCTTAAGACGATCAACCAGGATGGCATTGTGACCTCGCTGGGCGAGAACAACCTGGAGGTGCAGGTGGGCGTGCTGCGCGTGCGGGCCAGGCTATCGGACATCACGCGCAAGACCCAGGCAGAGGAACCCGAAGCGGCACCCGTGGTGGAAGTGAAACAGGTGGGCAGGTTGAACCTGCCAGCGGTGGATTCACCCGGGGTGGAACTGGATATCCGCGGGCAGCGGGTGGAGGAAGCGCTCGAGAGCCTGCAGCGTTACCTTGAGCGGGCTTACATGGCAGGCCTGCCCTACGTGCGCATCATTCACGGCAAGGGCACCGGCAAACTGCGCCAGGCCATCCGCGATGTGGTGCGTCAGAGCCCGCATGTTGCCCGCTGGGAAGCGGGCGGTGAGACCGAAGGGGGAGATGGCGTGACCGTGGCAATGCTGCGATCACTTTAGAGATATCCACTATTAAAAGAAAAGGACCGCCACTAACATGCTCCCCATTTCAGTGGTGGTCCTTTCGCACTGGTCCCCTGCGTCCATGTGCCCAAACGCTGGTTTGTTTGCAGGGTCATTTTTAACACAGAGGCGTGGACAAAACGTGGACAAAATCACTCAGATTAAGGCAACCACATGGCTTTGGCGGCGTTGAAACTGTCCCTGAAGGCAGGTGATTGACAAAGGGGTTCCAGTTGGGCGATCCACTGCCTGGAAACTGCCAACTGCTTTGCCTTTTCCTCCGCCGGTTTCTGGCTGAATTGCATCCAGAACGGGGTTGCTGTGAGATAAGGCCAGGGAACACCGTTTTCCAGGGACCAGCTGCTGATCTCACTGTACAACGTATCTACTATTGCATATTGCCTGCGATCAGCGGCGATCTGCATCTGGGAAAATTTTTCCAGCATGATAAGCTCGACCATTTCCTCTTTTTTTGCGCGTTTGGCCAGGTCGTCGATGATATAACTCGCAGAATCTTTTTTGCCTTTGAGTAAATTGATATAAGCCTGGTTCAGAAGCGATTCCAGGTAAACGCCCTGCATTTCGGTCACCAATTCATAGTCCATAATGGTCTGCAGGATCTGCTCTGCTTCGTCAAGCTTTCCCTGGAAGATGAGCGCATAAACCAGGCGGTTCTGGCATTGATAGTAGGCATACCACTTCAAAGGCCTGGCAACAGCAATGCGGAATTCACTTTCTGCCCTGGGGAAGTCGTTGAGCAGGAGGTAGATCTCTCCCAGCAGGAAATGTGCGTGCATGAATAGATCTGCATTTTGTAGTTCTTCGACCCGGGTGAGGACCTCCTGGATATACATATAGCTTTTATCCAGGTTGCCCATACGGTTTTCCAGGGAACTAAACAGGAGATGGAAGTATTGCACATTAACCTTGCTGTCCATGGCCTTCGCCAGTTCGTATCCCTTTTCACTGTGCTGGCGGAGTTCTTGAAAATCGCATAACTGGAAGTAAAAATATGAAAAGGCATAATGCGCCCGCATCTGGTGGAAAGGTCGCAGGACATGACGGTAACGCTCATACCCTGTTTCAATCTCAATCCTGCCCTCCTTGAATTTTCCCATGGAAAACAGGACATTGCACTTGTAATAATGGGCCATGAAGTTGGTCAATAATACAGCCGGATCATTGATCGACTGGTTGATCGATAAAGCGGTGTTATAGCTCTGGATGGCTTCCTGGTGACGATCTACCATTCCCAGCAGCAGGCCGCGTAGAACAAAAAGTGCGGTCATCGCCTGGGGATGACTGGAGACAGCCAGGTAGGTTTCAGCCTTGTTCAGGTAGCTCAGTCCTTCATGGTAATTGGCAGTGGCGAAGGATTGGTAACTCATGTGCAGAAAGGCTGAACCGATCAGGCCTGGATATTTGCGTTCCTCGCCCCATTCCAGGGATTGCTGACAGATTTGCTCCAGTTTCTCGATGTCCCCTGATTCATATAAAAACAAGGCGTACTGGGAAGAAAAATCATAGACATCATTATCCGGGATCAACTCCTGGTTTTGCAGGATGATGTTCTCCGCTTCCTGGTATGCCTCTTTGGCAGCAGAGTTGGCAAAAATTGTCCAGCTGTATTGAGCAGCTTGCAGCCACCATTGGAGGGCTTCATGGAGCATGCCGGCTGCCTGGTAATGTGTGGCTATCCGGCTTGCCAGGGATCTGGCCTGCCCGGCGGCGTTTACCTGCAGCGCCTCGGCAGCCCTGGCATGCAGGTTCATCGCACCATAAAACGAAAGAGTGGATAAGATCGCCTGCCTTTCCAGTTCATGTTTAAAACGGAACTGGGGATTGGACGGAGCTTTTGCCACTTCGGGGATCAACAATTCTGATTGAATCAGTTGGCGAAAGGCTTTGTTAAACTGTGCATCCGGCAGGTCGACGATACTCTTTAATGCTTGAGGTTGGAGGATCTCACCAAGAACAGCTGCTGCTCTCACCAGGCGCCTGCTCTCCTCTGGTAATATTCCCAGCCGCCGTTCGATCAATCTCTGGATGTTGCCGCCTATTGGCAGATCACCTGGAACATCTCCCAGGACGCCGGTTGGGTTTTCATTGCGCAGGCTGGCAATCGTTTCAAGCACCAGGTATGGATTACCGCTGGTATATTCTGTCAATTGATGGACAAAGGCTGGACATATCTCGCCGGGATCCACCTGCCTGACCAGTTCACCCACCGCGTTTTCATCGAGTCCCTGCAGGGTGAGGGTGGTGGTTGATTCCAGCCCTGAGACCTGTTTGATAACTGATCGTAAACGGACGTTGTTATGGTTTGTCTGGCAGACGATCACCAGTACCCCGTTCACCTGGAAAAAACCATGATTGACAAGGTATTGGAGCAGGGAAAGAGAGGAGATATCTGCCCATTGGGCATCATCCATCACCAGCATCAGGCGATTTTTGGAGGCAACGATCTTAAGCAGCGCCATGACCGCTTCGTAGACCAGGTTCTCCGCCGAGGTACTGTTTGGACGATCGGGAATGATCAGCCCAGGTTTCAGGAGGGTCAGGTCGGGGATCAGCAGGGTCAGGAAATTGGCCCACAGGTTGGGCAGGGCTTTCCATTGCTCCTCGCTGATATTGGTTCGCAGCAGGTTGATGACCGTCTGGAAGGGAAGGCTTTGGTCTGTTTCGATGCTGGAGGCATATAAAAGCTGTGCTGCCGGCATGCTCTTTTCATAAAGCTCCTTGACCAGGCGTGTTTTGCCGATGCCGCTCTCGCCCTGTAAGATCACACAGCCGCCCCGGCTGAATGTCTGCTGCAAGGCATCAAATTCCGCCTGGCGGCCGACCAGGCGCAGGTCCAGGGAAAAATTTTTGGACCACTGTGAGGGGGCCGGTGCCGACTGTTCCTGTTCCATGAGGTCCAGCAGGGTCTCTTTATCCTGCAGAATTACCTCCGGAAGTGGGACAGCGAGCTGTTTTTCAAAATAATGGATGCTGCCCTCGAGCGACTTCCGGGCTTCGAACAGGAATCCGCCATCCATCAGGGCAGAGATCAGGCGGTGATGCAGGGTGGGGTTGCTTTCATCATACCCTTTGAGAGTGACCAGGCACTCAACCGCTGCCTTGGTTTCGCCAATTCTCAAGAAATGGGCTGCCAGGCGGTCCAGGCAGGTGCGTCTGATTAAGGTCAGTGATTCATCAGTGTAAACCAGCCAGTTATCCAGGGTGATGGAGTTGACCAGTCTGGCCTCCCCCAGGAAACGCGCACCCTTCCACAAGCCCAGCAGGTTCTCAAGTGCTGTTTCCAGGTGTTTGGGAAGGGGGGTGATCTCGGCATAGTTCCACGGCACACCCTGCAAAGCGTCATATTGCCCGGTGAAATCATGCTGGTCAACATAGATCGCTGCGTGGTCCAGGTCGACCTGGTCATTGTGGGTGATCAGCAGGTTGGGGTCGGGCAGGCTGCGTTTTAGCTTGGCGATCAGGTCGCGCAGGTTATTGCGCGCTTCCTTTTCAAGGCTGTCAGGCCAGAAAAGGTCGCATAACGCACTGCGGCTGACCGCTTTACGCTGACTGGCAAGGTAGAAAAGCAGGCTGCGGGTTGCGCGGCGGCTGATGATGAGCGCTTGGTCGTCCCAGGTAACCAGCGCCTGGCCAAGCAGGAAGAGTTTCAGTCGGGTCATGGGCTACCGGTTGCCTGGTTGATCGCGGGAAATGGCAAGTTGACCTGTCTTTCCTGCGTCACCAAAGAGGGGACGTTAAAGTTCCTGTATTCATTAATAAGGTTCTCAGCGTTAAATTAATAACGATTTTACTTTATTTTTTACCAAATTGGTAGGATATTTTACGGGAGGATGCCTGTGATATAATCCCAAATGCCGAAGGTGGGAATCGAACCCACATACCCGAGGGTACACGATTTTGAGTCGTGCGCGTCTGCCTATTCCGCCACTCCGGCATAAGAAATGTAGTATAACCAAATCCACGGATGCGGTCAAGACCAAAGCGTTTTTCACTTGATGCCAGGTCATGGCGCATCCGCTTCTAATATGGAGTTTGAAATGCAACTTGGAATTATTGGCTTACCCCAGTCCGGCAAAACCACCCTCTACAAGGCGCTGACCGGCGCCGAGATCCCTGCGCAGATGTCCGCCGGGCAGCTGGAGGTGCACACCGCCGTGGTGGACGTGCCCGACCCGCGCGTGGACAAACTGGTAGAGATCTATCACCCCAAAAAGATCGTGCGTGCCAAGGTGACCTATGCCGACATCGCCGGGCTGGATGGCAGCGCCGGCAGCAGCGGCATCAGCGGCGCGCTGCTCAACCAGCTGGCACAGATGGATGGCTATATCCACGTAGTACGCCACTTCCAGAATGACAGCGTGCCGCATATCTCCGGCAGCATCGACCCCCTGCGCGATATCCGCGTGATGGATACCGAGTTCATCCTCAGCGACCTGATCATGGTCGAACGCAAGCTGGAACGCCTGGTGGAGGAGCACCGCCGCGGGGTGACGCGTGACCGTGCGCTGATCGAGGTGGACCTACAGCTCTTTGAGCGCCTGAAAGCCACCCTGGGCAGCGAAACCCCCCTGCGCAACTTTGAATTCACGGCGGAGGACGACAGGATCCTCTCCAGCTATGGCTTTTTGAGCCGCAAACCGCAGATCATCGTCTTTAACCAGACCGAAGACCAGGCGCCCTTCGAATTTACCCCGCCCTACCAGCATACGATGGCGATCAGCATGCCCGCCAAGCTGGTGATGGACATTGCCGCTCTGCCGCCGGAAGACGCCGCGCTATTTATGCAAGAATACGGCATTGAGGAACCCGGGCTTAACCGCCTGATCCGGTTATCGTATGAGTTGCTGGGTCTGCAGTCATTTTTTACCGCCGGCGACAAGGAAGTGCACGCCTGGACGCTCAAGAGCGGGTCCAATGCCCGCGAGGCGGCTGGCGTGATCCATTCGGACATGGAAAAAGGTTTCATCCGCGCCGAGATCATCTCATTTGAGGACATCGTGACCTATGGCGGGACGGCTGAGGCACGCGCCAAGGGACGCTTGAGAGTGGAAGGAAGGAACTACCTGGTTGCCGATGGCGACATCCTCGAGATCCGCTTTAATATCTGATCTTACCAGCACCCTGACGAGGGGTGCTGTGTTTTTAATGATGGAGATGCTGAAACTTTTGTTAATTTTTAGCGCCATAACTTGTCAGACCCGGGAATTGTGATATCATGATTCCATGTGCAGTTAATACCCCGTTAAAACTATTTTTGACCAGGAGGATTTATTTCATGAAACGCAGTCTGAGATCGATCAATTTTATTCTGATGTTTGTGTTATGTTTTGGCGCGCTGGGATTCACGCCCAGGGCTGTGGAGGCGGCACTGCCGACAGATCTTTTCTTCTCTGAATATATCGAAGGTTCGAGCTACAACAAAGCACTCGAAATCTATAATGGCACAGGCAGCCCAATAGATTTAGCGGCCGGGGGATATACCATAAAGCAATATTCTAATGGAAACACCTCCGCTTCTGCCACAATTAATCTAACAGGTACCCTTGCAAATAATGATGTGTATGTTGTTACACAGGGAAACGCATCTGATGCCATTAAGAATGTTGCGGATCAAATCTACGGCACAACAAGCCTCTTTAACGGTGATGACGCCCTGGTTTTATCCAAAGGTGCGACAGTCCTGGATGTGATCGGAGTGATCGGGACTGATCCGGGAGCAGAATGGGGAACCGGGTTAACCAGCACCGCTGATAACACCCTGGTTCGCAAGGCAAATATCTGTTCAGGGGATCCTATCGGAAGCGACGCTTTCGACCCGGCAGTACAGTGGGATGGGTATGCCCAGGACACCTTTTCTTCTCTTGGTTCACACACTTCAAGTTGTGCCCCTGACGATGCTGCCCCAACTGTCTCCAGCACCAGCCCGGTTGATGTCGCTGTAAAGGTTGCCCTCGACAGCAGCATCACCATCACCTTCAGCGAGGCAGTGACCCTGGCGGCTGACTGGTACGAGATCGACTGCTCCATTTCAGGTCTGCATACCGCGACTGTTGATGAGACTGCTGACCCGCTGATCGTCCTCGACCCCGCCAGCGACTTTGTCCTGGGCGATGTATGCGAGGTGACCGTCTTTGCTGCGAAGGTTGAGGATGACGATGCCATCGACCCTCCAGGCAACCTGGCATCAAACTATGTTTTTAGCTTCAGTGCACTCAAGGCACCGAAGATCAATGAATATTCTCAGAGTACTGCAGGAACAGATGTGGAATATGTTGAGATCTATGGAGATCCCAGCACAGATTATTCAGCCTATAAAGTGCTTGAAATAGAGGGCGATTGGAGTACTTCTAATACCTACGAAGGTCAGATTGAAGAAATCATTGATATTGGCACGACTGACGTGAATGGTTTCTATCTGGCTAGCCTTCCTGCAAATGCACTCGAAAACAGTTCAACTTCTACACTTCTATTAGTAAAGAATTTTTCTGGAGCTCTCAATCAGGACCTTGATACGGATGATAATGGAGCTCTAGATGTCACACCATGGGACAGCATTGTTGATTCTGTAGCTTATCACGATGGTGGCACCTCAGATCTGACTTACGGAATTCCCGTTCTTGGTGTTGCATATGATGGCTTACTTTATACCCCCGGCGGTGCCTCGCGCATCCCGGATGGCTATGACACCGAATCTGCCACTGACTGGGTCCGCAATGACTTTGACCTGGCGGGCATCCCCGGTTTTGCTGGCACGATTTCTGCCGGTGAGGCCTATAACACCCCCGGTGCTCCGAATATAGTTTATATAGAGGCAGCCCCAACAGTATCGACAACTGCGCCCGCCAATGGTTTAACCGCCGTCCCCACCGACTCCAATATCCAGATCACCTTCAGCGAGAAAGTCACTGTCACTGAACCCTGGTTTACGATCTCCTGCGCCAACTCTGGCGCCCACACTGCCACAGTGATCGACACCGATCCCATCTTCACCCTTGACCCGGCTGTCAATTTCCTGCCCAACGAAGTGTGTACCGTGACGGTTTTAGCCACTGGCGTTAATGATGATGACACAGACGATGGCACATATGACGACATGCTTGCCAATTATGTCTTCAGTTTCACCACCGGCCAGGCCTGTGGCGACGTCTACACCCACACGTATGACATCCAGGGCTCCGGGGCAACATCCCCCCTGGCTCTTGGAACGATCGTGGCAGTTGAAGGTGTGGTGGTAGGTGATTTCACCACTGGTGCTACTGTAATCGGTGGTAAGAACGGTTTCTATATCCAGGACCCCGTTGGCGATGCCAACGTCAACACCTCTGATGGCCTGTTCATCGACTCCAATCTCAGGGATGTCCAGGTGGGCGATCGGGTGCGTGTAGCTGGCGCTGTTGCCGAATTTGTCACTGGCAGCAGCACCCTGACCCAACTTTCCACCGTTACCCAGATCTGGGCCTGTTCCACTGGCAACGTGATCACACCCACTGTCGTAAGCCTGCCTGTTACCGCATTGACCGATTGGGAGAAGTTCGAGAGCATGCTGGTGACCTTCACCCAACCCCTGTTCATTTCTGAATATTTCAATTATGACTATAAGGGTGAGATCGTCCTGGAAACCGAACGCTTCATGACCTTCACCGCCGCCAATGAGCCGGATCCGGCAGGTTTTACTGCCTGGAACACCGATCTGCAGCTAAACAGCATCACCCTCGATGACGGACGTCATATAGACAACCCTGACCCGGCTTTACACCCGAATGGCGCCATATTTGATATGAGCAACCTGTTCCGTGGCGGAGGTACACTGACCAACGTGACCGGTATCCTGGACTATTACTCCGGCAGTTACCGCATCCAACCCACCAAGGGAGCTGATTATACAGACACCAATCCCCGTACTGCAGCACCCGATGTGGAACCGGGTGAACTGACAGTCGCTAGTTTCAACGTGCTCAATTACTTCCTGGACATTGATACCGGCTCAAGTAGCTGGATATGTGGTCCGTCCGGGGATATGGAATGCCGCGGTGCAGACAGCGCCGAAGAACTTACCCGCCAGCGTGCCAAGATCCTGGCGGCGATGGCTGGCATCGAAGCCGACATCTTTGGCCTGATGGAGATCCAGAACGATACCGGTGCCTCCACGGCTGACCTGGTAGCTGGTTTGAACGATGTTTTTGGCGCAGACACTTATGATTACATCGATACCGGCTTTATCGGCACCGATGCCATCAAGCAGGCCATCATTTACAAACCCTCTGCGGTCACACCCGTGGGAACTTATAAAATCCTTACATCTGCAATCGACCCACGCTTTATCGACACCCGCAACCGCCCTGCGTTGGCACAGGTCTTTGAAGATAACATCACCGGTGAGACCTTCGTGGTGGCGGTCAACCACCTGAAATCCAAGGGCTCAGCCTGCTCTGGTGACCCGGATCTGCTCGACGGCGCCAGCAACTGCAACATTACCCGCAAAACAGCTGCCCTGGCCCTGGTGGATTGGCTTGCCAACCCGACTTATTTTGCAGGGATTGAAAACATCCTGATCATAGGTGACTTGAATTCCTACGACAAGGAAGATCCCATCGACATGATCAAGTTGGGCGCAGATGACGCTGCTGATACCGCGGATGATTACCATGACATGCTCCACGAAATCCGCGGGGAAAACGCCTATGGCTATCTATTCGGTGCCCAGATCGGTTACCTGGATTATGCCCTGGCCAACAAGACCCTGGCGGATTACATCGTGGATGTCAACTTCTGGCACATCAACGCAGACGAGCCGGATATCATCAATTACGATATGTATTACAAACTGCCCGCCCAGGACGCCTTGTATGCGCCTGATGCTTACAAAGCCTCCGACCACGACCCGGTGATCATCACCCTGACCCTCAACCACGCCCCCGTGGCGACCCCCGATGCCTACCAGACTGACGAAGACATTGCCATCCAGGCAGTGGCACCCGGCGTTTTGGCAAATGACACCGACGTCAACCCCAACGACACCCTGACGGTCGACCTGGTGACCAATGTCGCCAGTGGAACGCTCGTTCTGAACGCCAATGGTTCCTTCCTCTACACCCCTGCGCTGAACTTCTTCGGCGAGGTAAGCTTCGCCTACCGCGTTTTTGATGGCAAGGTCTACTCCAATACCGTCACAGTGACCATCACCGTCCTTCCGGTCAACGACTCGCCGGTGGCAGTCGATGACCTCTACGAGACCGACCAGGATGTGGCCCTTGTGGTACCGGTGCCCGGCGTGCTGGATAATGACAGCGACCCCGACCCCAGCGACATGTTCACCGTGGTGTTGATGACCCCCACCCAGTCCGGCACGGTGGTGCTCCAGGCTGACGGCTCGTTCACCTACACACCCGCCCCCGGTTTCAGCGGCACGGATACCTTTACCTATGCCCTGATTTCCTTGGTGCGCGGTGGCTACGCGGATACTGCCACGGTGACCATCACGGTGCACCCGGTTTACCGTTACTACCTGCCATTGATCGTCAAGTAACGACGGCAAGGTTTCATTAAAACAAACAGGGCTTTCATCAAAAAAGCCCTGTTTTCTTTACCGGACGCAAGAGATCTTATGGGCAGTTGTTGGTCCCGATGGTCGGGTTGGCACTGTCATGGATGCTGATGCCCTTGTTGGTGTTCCCACTGCAGGTGTTCGCGACGAGCTTGCCGCTTGAATAGTCAAAGAACGAAAAACCTGACTGCAGGTTATCGCGGCTGGTGTTGTTTTCTGCCACCAGGTACCCATTTTCAACCCCGATGAACCCGCTGAGTGCATTTCCATATACGGTATTGTAAATGGCTTCGACATAGGCATTGCTGCCAACGCGGATCCCACCTTCTCCATTGCCGTAAACCGTATTATAGCTGAGTTTGGACATTGATTCGCCCAGGGTAATGATCCCGCTCAGCCCGTTCCCACTGACATCGTTGCGCATTGCATCCAGGAAGGCGAAATCGGTGATGCGAATACCCGCCTCGACATTATCATAGGCCATGTTATCTTCAAGGATGACACTGGCCTTGTCTTTGATACTGAAACCATGCAGCCCGTTATAGTAGGATTGGTTACTCCGGGCGGTCATCAGAGAGTCGTCCATCGCGAAGAAGCCATTTTCCAGGTTATTGAACGACAAATTATTTTCGAAGAGCACATTGGAACGTTCCATGGTGCTGAAACCATGATATCCATTGTATTGACTGCTGCAGTTGCGCACTTCACCGATTGCATCATCCGAGAATAGCAGACCACTCTGTCCGCTATTGATGAACTGGCTGTCAGACACCAGGAAATTGCCATTGTCCTGGATATTCACCCCATGCAGCATATTGTCCTCAAATGTGCTGGAGATGATCGTACCGCTGCTGGCACTCCGCACCACCAGTCCACTGCCCCCGGTTTTCTGTTCCAGGTCGCGCACTGCGCCGCTGAAACGGCAGTTGCTGACCATGAGTTCGGCATCACTTACATCCAAAATGTTGGCATGATCGCTGCCACGGTACGAAAAAGCCAGGTTCTCGAGCACCAGGCTGCCCGGACCAGTGAACTTCAGCATTGTCGGACCGGTATTGCCGGTGATGATCGTGCTGTCCATGCCTTGCCCGCGGATGGTCAGGGAATAATTAACCTCGAGAGGCGCTGTGATCGGGAATTCACCCGCTTCGAGGGTGATGGTCGAACCGGCCATTAGGTCTGCCACAGCGCTTTGCAGCGTCGGGTAATCTCCGCTGCCATCTGCGCGCAGGGTGACCGTGCGCGGCATTTTGGGCGGTATGGGGGTAATGGTTGGCAGGGAAACGGTGGGTTCCTCACGCGGCACTTCAACCACCTCGCTGGGAACTGAGCGGGGGAGGAATGCTTCCAGTCCGCAGACGCCGCAAGCAAGGGAACTTAACAGCAGGACGGATACCAACAGCGTTATGCGGAAAAGTGTTTTCGGGGTCATCTTCACCTCCTTGAAAAGAACAACTTGAATGGTACGAATCTGTCTTGATGAGTATAACCTGAAACTGGTCATTTTTTGGTGTTTTTTGCTTATTCCAGCGAACCTCCTTTTAATTTGGGGCTATAATTGCCTCGTTTTGTGTAATTTCTACAAGGAAAACAGATGATCATTACCGAAGGTTTAACCAAAGTATTCAAAATAGGCAAAAAGCAGAAGCAGGAGATCGTCGCGGTGGACAACCTGAGCCTGCAGGTCAACGAAGGCGAAGTGTTCGGCTTTTTGGGACCCAACGGCGCAGGAAAGACCACCACGGTGCGCATGCTGACCAGCCTGATCGCCCCCACCAGGGGCAAGGCGGTGGTTAACGGGTTGAAGGTTGGCAAGGATGACACGGCCATCCGCCGCTGCGTGGGCATTTTGACCGAGAACCCGGGCATGTATGAACGCCTCAGCGCCGAAAAGAACCTGCAGATCTATGCCCAACTGTATGACGTCGCTGACGTGCCCGCCACGGTGAACAAGTTCCTGCAGATGCTCGACCTGTACGACCGGCGCAAAGACCCGGTGGGCAGTTTCTCCAAGGGCATGCGCCAGAAACTGGCCATCGCCCGCTCCCTGCTGCACGACCCCAAGGTGCTGTTCCTCGACGAACCCACCAGCGGGCTGGACCCCGAGGCAGCCAAGATGGTGCGCGACTTCATCGAGGTGCTCAAGCAGCGTGGGCGTACGATCTTCATGTGCACCCACAACCTGGATGAAGCCGACCGCCTGTGCGATCGCATTGCGATCTTCAAGCAGCACCTGATCACCGTCGATACGCCAGCTGCCCTGCGCGAAAAGCTCTATGGGCGCAAGGTGGTCATCCACCTCAGGGAAATGAACCCCGCCTGGGCGGACCTGCTGCGGTCGTTGCCGGCGGTCAAAGCGGTCGAAGTGGTCGACCAGAAACTGGTCATCACGCTGGAAGATCCCGAGCGCGACAACCCGCAAATCATCCGTCACCTGGTCAACGCCGGCGCGGATATCCGCTTTGTCGGTGAGTTGCGTCATTCACTGGAGCAGATCTACCTGGAGATGATCCATTCAGAAAAAGGAGGTGCAGTATGATGCGCCATATCCGTACGATCATTGACAAGGAATGGGCCGAGGTCTTCAAGAACCGCATGGTGATCTTCACCATCATCCTGATGCCGCTGCTCTTCACTGCGCTGCCGCTGGTCATGCTGGGGGTAATGGGCGGGGCAACGGGCGAGATGGAAGGCGCAGTGGCGGACGTTCCCCTGGGATTTCTGCCGGCCTGCGAGGGCTTGAGTGCCGGGGATTGCATGCAGATCTACCTGGTCAACCAGTTCCTGATCCTCTTTATGATGATGCCGGTGATCATCCCCGTCACCATCGCTGCGTATAGTGTTGTGGGCGAGAAGACCACCCGCAGCCTGGAACCCCTTTTGGCAACGCCCATCACCACGGTGGAACTGCTGGCGGGCAAAGGCCTGGCGGCGGCCATCCCGGCGATCGTTGCCAGTTGGGCTTCTTTTGGTCTGTTCCTGCTGCTGCTGCCGGTCATTGGCGTCTCCAAAGGTGTGATCGGCTACATTGCTGGGCCGACCTGGTTGCTGGCGGTGCTGGTGATCGGGCCGTTGATGGCGATCGCAGCGGTCAATTTCTCGCTGTATGTCTCATCGCGGGTCAATGACCCGCGGGTTGCGGAACAGATCTCGGCCGTGATCATTGTGCCGGTCATGGCGCTGCTCTTTGCCCAACTGGCAGGCGTGATCACCATCAATGTGACCTTTATGATCGTGGCGATCATCGTCCTGGTGCTGATCGACATCGGCATGATGTACCTGGGTGCCAGCATCTTTGACCGTGAAACCATTTTGACGCGTTGGAAGTAAAAATATGAAAAAATCATTGAAAATTACCCTTTTGCTTGGCTTGTTGATGTCTGTATTGGCATTAAATATCAGTCTTGTGCAAGCCCAAACGCCCACACCGCAGTACACGGTGCGCTTTAACCGCGATTTTGGCTATGGCAACGGCAGCAGTGTGCGCGGCACCTTCAGCCTGGCGATCTCCGGCGACCTGGAGAAGGTTGCCAGTGTGACCTATTTCATTGATGACAGGGAACTGGCAACAATCAGCGAGAACCCGTTCAAATACCAGTTCAACACCAGTGACTTCGCAGTGGGCTGGCATGACATGCATGCCGAGGTCAGCACCCTGGATGGCAACACCAGCCTGCTTTCGCCCGTGCGCTACAATTTTGTCTCCGAAGAGGCACAAGGAGATGATATGGGTAAGATCCTCCTCCCTGTCGGCGGTATCATTGTCGGGGCGGTGCTAATCAGTGTGCTGATCCAGTTCCTGGGTAGGAAAAAGGTAACCCTTAATCCGGATGTGCCGCGTGATTATGGCATGCTGGGCGGCACGATCTGCCCGAAGTGCGGTCACCCCTTCCCGCGCAGCCTGTTGGGCATGAACCTGGTGGTGGGGCGCCTGGAGCGCTGTGAATCCTGCGGCAAGTTCTCGCTGACCCGGCGTGCCACCCCCGAAGAGCTTTACCGCGCCGAGCGGGCCGAACGCGACGCCGCCCGCCAGGCCTCCGCGGCGGAGATGGTCACACCCGAGAAGCCTGCTCCCAAAGACGACCTGGACGAATCGAAATATATCGATTCGATATAAAAAAACCGTGAAAGGGTTCTCACCCTCTCACGGCAAACACTACTTGCTATATATTACTCACCATCCTCCTCCGTTTGAGAGGAGGATGGGTTTAATGATCCTGCTGTCAACAGGATGACTTCAATGACCCGGAGCCTTTACTTTTTTCTTAAAGCTTCCAGGCGGCTCTCGATCCAGCTTTTTTGCTGTTCAAGCGCTTTTTCTTCGTCTTCGGGCGTAAAGGCAGCAGCACGAAACCAACCCAGTCCGCGCCCACCCCTGCGAAAACCTCTTCCAGCCATGCCCATCCTGTCGCCACCGCCGCAAGGGCCTAAACCCCTCCCAAACGGTCCGGTACCATTAGGTCCTGTTCCATCAAATCCAGGCATTTTTCACCTCCTTTGTGAAATTGATTTGCCAACACATTTATTGCTTGAGCAGATCACTGATGAGATGCTGTATTTCCTGCATCTCGGTTTGCCAATTGCCAAGGGCTGTTTCGCCCTGGGGTGTCAGGTTGTACTTCCTGCGCGGGGGACCCTGGGTTTCGTCGGCATCCCACTGCGAGGTGATCCAACCCAGGTCTTCCAGGTCGCGCAGCGTCCGGTATACCACCCCGGGATGGACCGTGGTCAGGTTATATGCCTCAAGATCTGAAAGCAAACTGTAACCATGGCGTGGGCGCTGCTTGATCAGGACCAGAAGAATGGGTTCCAAAAGTGCCAGCCTCAAGGGCGTGTGCGTGCTCAGGTCATTGCCTGCATTATTTATGGACCAGCCTCTGCGGTTTCTGGGCATTTTGTTTCTCCTCTGCTCATTAGCAACATTAAATATAGCAGACTATTCTCTAAATGTCAATAGATTTATTGAGAATAGGTGTATAATTTTGCTGAGAAAAATGATCAATGCCGCAACCCGGCAACCATAACAGGTCCTGTTGATCTGTGCGGTTTGCCTGCGAGCATTAAACAAAAAGTAGCACACGATACAAAAAAGGACAGGAGAATTCAATGATCGTAATTATTTCATCAAAGGGAGATACCCTCAATAGCAAGGTGGATGAGCGTTTTGGAAGGGCGGCTTTCTTTATCAGGATTGAGACCGAGAGCATGGCCTGGCAGGCGTTTGAAAACACGGCGGTCAGCAATGCGCATGGTGCCGGTATTGCCGCCGCCCAATTTGTTATTGATCAGCAGGCCGAAGTTGTGCTGAGCGGTGATTTCGGACCAAATGCGGCAAATGCTTTAAGCGCTGCCGGGCTCCGCATGGAGACCTTTAAAGAAAGCGATCTGACCGTTGAGCAAGCGGTGGCAGATCTTGTAAAGTAATTTTTCATCCCGACCGGATATTTATGAAAATTGTTGTATGCAGTGGAAAAGGCGGCACGGGGAAGACCACGGTTGCCACCAGCCTGGCACTGAGCATTGTCGCTAAGAATGATACCTGGTACCTGGATTGTGATGTGGAAGCGCCCAACGGGCACATCTTCCTGAACCCGCAATTTGAAGAAGAAAAGCCGGCGGTCATTCTTTTGCCGCAGATCGACCAGGAAAAATGCACAGCCTGTGGGCGCTGCGTTGAGGTCTGCCAGTTCCACGCGCTGGCTTTGATCGCCCAGAAGGTGCTGGTTTTTCCCCAGCTTTGTCATGGTTGTGGGAGTTGCACCTGGAATTGCCCGGAAGGTGCCATAAGCGAGGTCCCGAACCCGATCGGCAAGCTGCAGGCAGGCATGACACCTGCAGGCATCCGCTTTGCCCAGGGAATCCTGAATATCAGTGAACCAATGGCAACCCCCATCATCCGGCAGTTGAAAAAATGGCATTCGCCTGGCAAAGATGCTTGCGTGGTGCTCGATTCACCCCCTGGTGCGTCCTGTTCGGTGGTGGAATCATTACGCGGTGCAGATTTTGCCCTGCTGGTCACGGAACCAACGCCATTTGGCTTGCACGATCTTAAGCAGATCATGGGTATCCTGGCGGACATGGACATCCCGGCGGGGGTGATCATTAACCGGGATGGGATCGGCAGCGACATGGTTGATCAATACCTGGACCAGGAGGCGATCCCCGTGTTGATGCGCATTCCTTACCGGCAAAGCCTGGCGGAAGGCATTGCGTTGGGCAAGCCTTTGGTCGAGATCATGCCCGAATACCGTGAAAATTTCAGGCAGTTGTTTGATGAGATCAGCATGATCGTTGAAAAAGGAGCGGCATGATGGGCGCCAGGCAGCTTGTAGTGTTAAGTGGAAAAGGCGGCACCGGCAAGACGAGCATCAGTGCAGCCCTGGCGCACCTTGGCGCAAGCGCCAATGGGCGCTATGAGCAGGTTTTTGTGGATGCCGATGTTGATGCAGCCAACCTCAGCCTGGTGTTGAACCCCAAAATTGACCAGCCCAACGCTTTCATGGGCGGTGGACAGGCTTTTATTGATGCGGACCTGTGCATTGGCTGTGGCATGTGCGCCACGGTCTGTCGTTATGATGCGCTGTTCCCTGACCCCAAGAATGACCTTGTCTACTGGGTTGACCCCATCGCCTGTGATGGCTGTGCGGCGTGTGTCTATGCCTGTCCGCAGGGTGCGATCAGCATGGTTCCCCAGCAGGAAGGGGTGTGGTTTGAATCGCAAACCAGATGGGGCAAGCTTTTCCATGCCGAACTGTTCCCCGGGCGGGAAAACTCGGGCAAACTGGTCACGCTGCTGCGCCAGAAAGCCAAGCTGGCGGTTGCCGGTCTGCATGCACCGGTGATCATCATTGACGGACCCCCGGGGATCGGCTGCCCGGTCATCTCGGCCTGTTCGGGAGCAGATATGGGCCTGATCGTGAGCGAGCCGGGCAGAATGGGTTTGCATGACCTGGAACGGGTGTTGGGTGTGATGCAGCATTTCAAGATACCCACCCTGCTGTGCATCAACAAGGCCGATATTTCCCCGCAATCCACCCAGGCTATCCGCGATTTTGCTGAAGCACAGGGTGTTGAAGTTGTTGGGGAGATCCCCTTTGATATGCATGTGCCCCTGGCAATGGTAAAGGCAGAACCGGTGACGGCATCATTCCCGGAATGCGATGCTGCCAGGGCGATCTCGCTTGTCTGGCAAAAGGTGATGGAACGCCTGCTGGGCTGAGGGAGTTGAAATGACAGACCCGAAACAAATTCAAGAATCTGTTTTGACCAGGCTGACGGCGGTCATCGACCCGGAGACGAATGTGGATGTGGTCACCATGGGGCTTATTCCACAACTTGATGTGGATGCTGACGGGTTGGTGCGCTATAAATTCAGGCCTTCCTCGCCCATCTGCCCGATCGCAGTGTTCCTGGCTTTGAACATCATCCATGCGATCTTCGAGGTGGAGGGAGTCAGTTCGCAGGAGATAACGGTAACCGATTACATGCAGGCGGATGCGTTGAACCAATTGTTGAAAGAAGAGATCGCGCGGTTGGTTCTTTCTAGAACCTGATCTTTCCTTTGGGAGACATTCTCGTCACGGATCAATAAGTCTGCCTGACAGGGCAAAAATTATGTTTTTTGCTTATACAGCCCTGCAGTGGTAGAATCAAGAGTCTAATAAAACAGTTTTGGAGGTTGTATGGAACAGCAAGTTGCTGGTTTTGCTGTCAAGAAAGGTCTTGCACAGATGTTAAAAGGCGGCGTGATCATGGATGTGGTCACCCCGGACCATGCGAAGATCGCCGAGGATGCCGGCGCTTGCGCCGTCATGGCACTTGAGCGCGTCCCGGCGGATATCCGGGCGACAGGCGGGGTTGCCCGCATGAGCGACCCGGAATTGATCCTCAAGATCATGGAATCGGTCAGTATCCCGGTGATGGCCAAATGCCGCATCGGTCATTTTGTTGAAGCACAGATCCTCGAAGCGCTCGGCGTGGATTATATTGATGAATCCGAGGTGCTTACCCCGGCGGATGAAGCCCATCACATTTACAAACATGATTTCAAGGTCCCTTTTGTTTGTGGCTGCCGCAACCTGGGTGAAGCCCTGCGCCGCATTGGCGAAGGTGCTGCCATGATCCGCACCAAGGGCGAAGCTGGCACCGGCGACGTGGTCGAAGCCGTGCGTCATGCGCGTACTGTGCTCGGCGAGATCCGCCAGCTGCAGAATCTGCCTGTGGAAGAGATGATGTCTTTCGCCAAGGAGATCGGTGCACCCTATGAGTTGGTCAAAGAGGTGCGTGAACTGGGTCATTTACCGGTGGTCAACTTCGCCGCCGGTGGCATCGCTACCCCGGCGGATGCCGCCCTGATGATGCAGTTGGGCGTGGATGGCGTTTTTGTGGGCTCCGGTATCTTCAAATCGGGCGACCCGGCCAAACGGGCAGCAGCGATCGTCAAAGCGACCACCCATTTCCGCGACGCCAAGATACTGGCTGAGGTCAGCCGCAACCTGGGCGAACCCATGGTTGGCAGGCAGGTCACGGACATCCCTGACCAGGATCTGATCGCCCAACGCGGCTGGTAGACTTTTCAAGCTGTAAATTTATATGGAAATCGGCGTCCTTGCCCTGCAGGGTGACTTTATCGAACATGTGCATATCCTCGGGCGGCTGAATGTGGCTGCGCGCGAAGTGCGCCTGCCTGAACACCTGGCGGGGCTTAATGGCCTGATCATCCCGGGCGGCGAATCGACCACCATCGGCAAGCTGGCGGTGGCGTACGGCCTGATGGAGCCGCTGCGTGAGTTCGGGCGCACCCATGCCATCTGGGGTACCTGTGCCGGGGCGATCTTCCTCTCCAAAGACATTCACCGCCATCAACCCCTCCTCAACCTGATGGACATGACCGTGGCGCGCAATGCCTTCGGCAGGCAGGTGGACAGTTTCGAGATCGACCTGGAAGCGCCCTTCCTTGAGCCGGGCAACCCCAACCCGTTACCCTATCATGCGGTATTCATCCGTGCACCGATCATCGAATCGGTCCATGGGTCGGCGGAGGTTCTGTTGACCTTGCCTGATAAGAGGATCGTCGCCGCCCGCCAGGGACACCTGCTGGCGACCTCTTTCCACCCCGAATTGACCGCTGACCTGCGTTTTCACCGTTACTTTATGGAGATGGCGACATAAAGATCCGCTCTTTTGCCCTGCATGACCTGCCTGGTTTGTTGAGTTCAGGCTCCCGGTTGCACAGCCTGGATATGATCATGCAGTTAACGCGCGGCAATCCGACTTCCTTTTCCAACCTGGTCAATTATGGTTCACCTGCCTATGATGTTGCCACAGCAGTGTGTGAAGATGATGACGGCAATACCCGCCTGGTGAGCCAGGTCAACCACCAGTTGGGTACGCAATCAGCGCAGCTTTCCTACCTGGTCGCTGAAGCAGGCTTTGACCAGGGTCAGTTGGCCTGTTTACTGGATGAGTTGGTGAAAAAAGCGGGCGGGTGGGGGGCTTTGAACGTCACCTGCGAACTCGAGGCGAACTCTGCCTTCTTTGAGACCTTCCGGCGCTGCGATTTCAACGTCTGGTCCAATGAGCGCTTCTGGACCATCGACCCGGCAGGCACTGCCCTTGACCCGGACACACACAAATGGCGTACCTGGACAGGGGAAGATGCCAAAGCGATGCGCAGCCTCTATCAGAACATTGTGCCGCGTCTTTTCCAGCCCATAGAGCCAATGACCCGCAAAAGCAACCCTGGTTTGGTGCTTTACAACACCGAAAATACGCTTCTAGGTTATGCCGACCTGGTGGATGGCCCCAAGGGCACCTGGGTGCTGCCGGTGCTTTACCCGCAGTGGGCGGACGACCCACAGCTGCTGCTCAGCCTGCAAGCCGCCCTGCCCAAAAAGGGCAAACGAGCGGTGCATTACTGTGTACGCTCCTACCAGCCCTGGTTGGAAGACACGCTGACCCGCATGGGAGCCTCCGCCAGCCAGGAATATGTGCTGATGGTCAAATACATGGCACTGCGCCAGAAAGCCGGCGATCTTTTGGAAAGTCGTGTGCTCGAAAATGGGCGTAAAGAGACCAGTGTGCCGGTTGCCCGCATCCGGCCAAAAGGTGCCTCTTAGGGCATGGGTTGTGCTGCTTTCTTAAATTTTGTATGAATAATGTACATGCCCCATATTCCATGCGACTTAAGATAAAATAAACAATCGGGATCAAGAAAAACGATCATGGCAAAAACACGAAAAATTACAGATGACCTGGATGCACTGCTGGCGGTATTGCCGCCGGCTGTTTCCAAGCGGGTCAACTTCCTGGATGATGATGACAACCTGCTCGAGGTGGTCATGGACCTGGGTCGCTACCCCAAGGCACGCTATGTGGACCACGAAACGGTGCTTTTTGAAGAAGAAGTGTGCCAGGAGGACATTGACCTGGTGGTAGGTCGCATCGGTGAGTTCGACGCTGACAACCGTGCCGGTCTGGAACGCACCCTGCACCGCATTTCCGCCATTCGCAACCGGCGGGGCAGGATCGTCGGCCTGACCTGCCGCGTGGGTCGTGCAGTCTATGGCACGATCGATATCATCGAAGACCTGGTCAGTTCCGGTAAAAGCATCCTTATCCTCGGGCGCCCGGGGGTGGGCAAGACCACCATGCTGCGCGAAGCAGCCCGCATCCTCGCGGAAAAGCTGCGCGTGGTGATCGTCGATACCTCCAATGAGATCGGCGGCGATGGTGACGTACCGCACCCGGCGGTTGGCAACGCAAGGCGTATGCAGGTTGCCAAACCCTCGCTGCAGCACGAAGTAATGATCGAGGCGGTGGAAAACCACAACCCCGAGGTGATCGTGATCGATGAGATCGGGCGCGAACTGGAAGCCCAGGCAGCGCGCACGATCGCCGAACGCGGTGTGCAGTTGATCGGTACTGCCCACGGCAACACGCTCGACAATATCCTGCTCAACCCGACCCTTTCCGACCTGATCGGGGGGATCGAATCGGTGACCCTTTCGGATGACGAAGCCCGCCGCAGGGGCACGCAAAAAACGGTGCTCGAGCGGCGCGCACCTCCGACCTTCGACATCCTGGTCGAGATCCAGGACCGCAACCACGTGGCGGTGCATGCCGACATTTCTGCCTCGGTGGATGCGCTGCTGCGCGGTTACCCCCTGCCGCCGGAATTGCGCTCGCGCGATGCGGATAACAAGATCCACATCCAGAAAGCGCCCGCCCCGATACCACTGACCGCATCGCAGGCACTGCACCGCTCAACCGGCATGGAAAAAACACCATTTCAGCGCAACGGCGAGGCGCTGAAATCACAGAAGGTGAATACCTATAGCGAAGAACCCAGGGCGCCCCAGCCTGACGATGAAAAACCGCTGCGCCAGAAGAACATCTATGCCTACGGCGTGGCACGCAACCGCCTGATCCAGGTGATCAAATACCTGGGACTGCAGGCCCGCCTGGTGCACACCCTGGAAGAAGCCGATATCTTTGTGACCTTGCGGCGCTATTACCGTGAGCGCCAACAGCCGATCATTGAGGCTGAGCAGCACAGCATCCCGGTGTATGTCCTGAAATCCAGCACCACCCAGCAGATCGAGCAATTCCTGGCGGATCTCTACAACATCCGCATGCCGGAAGAGCGCTTTGCCAGTTCATATGAAACTACCGACCAGACCCAGGCTGCCATCCAGTCGGTGTTGAATGGCGAGAAATTCATTGACCTGCCTCCTGCTGCATCGACCACCCGCCGCTTGCAGCATGACATGGCGCGCCAGGCCAACCTGGTTTCGCAGTCATTCGGCAAGGAACCCAACCGTCATGTGCGCATCTACAGGGATTAAGCGATGTTCATAACCCTTGAAGGCCCCGAAGGCAGCGGCAAGACCAGCCAGATACCCGCATTGACGGAATACCTGCGCCAGTTGGGTCATGACGTGCTGACAACCCGTGAACCGGGCGGCACACCGATCAGCGACCAGATCCGCGGCGTGTTGATCAACATGGAAAACACCGCCCTGACCCCGCGCACCGAGATCCTGCTCTTTCTGGCAGCGCGCGCCCAACTGGTGGACCAGCTGATCAAACCGGCACTTTCCGGGGGTAAGATCGTCCTCTGTGATCGCTATGGCGACTCCACCCTGGCTTACCAGGGCTACGGCCACCAGACCGACCTCGAGGTGCTGCGCCACTTGCTGGCGTTTGCCACCGGCGGGCTCAAGCCCGACCTGACCATCTTGCTTGACCTGGATGTGGAAACGGGCTTGATGCGCAAGAAAAAGGTGGATGAATGGAACCGCCTGGATGCGTATGAAGTGGCCTTTCATCAACGGGTCAGGCAGGGCTATCATCACCTGATCGCAGAGGAACCTCAGCGCTGGGCGGTGATCGATGCCAGCCAACCCAAGGAAATTGTGCAGCAAGCCATGCGCCGGGTGATCCTGGAACGCCTGGAAAAGAAATAGAAATTTACTGACCGCACTGCTGACCCGCAGGGTATGGTGGGCGGTATTGAAAGGAATACAATGAAGTCTATTAAAAGTATCATTTTTGTCAGCTTGATCGCCATCCTGGCACTTGCAGGGTGCAAGATCAAGTCCTTTGAACCAACACCAACCCCGACCGTTGAGCCCACCGAAGCGCCCGAAGCAACCGAACCGGTCAGCATTGAGCCGACCGAGGCATTGCCGCTCTTTACCGAAGATGGCCTGATGTCCTGTGCTACATATGCAGGCATGCTGCCCCAGATCCCGGCCGAAGAGTCAACCATCCCACCCGTCACAGACGATGACTGGGTGATCGGTGCAGAAGACGCCTCTTTGACGATCATCATTTATGATGATTTTCAATGCCCGGCGTGTGCCAGTACATATACCAGTATGGATCCATGGATCAAAGAAAACCTGGACGATGTAAAATTTATCTTCCGCCACTTTCCCCTTACCAGCATCCACGACAAGGCTTTGATCTCATCCCAGTCTGCTGAAGCGGCTGGCAGCCAGGGAAAATTTTGGGAGATGTATAACGTCTTATTCGGTGAATATTCAAGCTGGGTAAATTTTACTGAAGAGGAATTCAAGACCTGGGTGGCTGGAAAAGCCGATGAACTGGGGTTGGACGTCGAACAATTTGAAAAGGATATGGTCAGCGATCCCATCGTTGAAAAAGTAGCCCGCGGTTTGGATAATGCGGTGGCTTTGGGTTTGAACAGTACCCCGTCCGTTTTTCTGAATGGCTGGTACTGGCAGTATTCACGTGATGCCGCCACCATGTCCATCATCCTGGATGTGGTTAAATTCGAACAGGATATGGTGCCCGGTTGCCCGCCGTGGGTGATCGATACGGAAAAGACCTACACCGCGACCATCGAGACCGAAAAAGGCGATATCGTGATCGACCTGTATGCCGACAAAGCCCCCCTGGCAGTCAACTCCTTTGTGCATTTGGCGCAGACAGGTTATTTTGACGGTGTGACCTTCCATCGTGTGATGCACGATTTCGTGGCCCAGGCGGGTGACCCCAGTGGCACAGGCGTCTCCGGGCCGGGCTATAAGTTCCGCAATGAGATCAATGCCGACCTGACCTTTGATTCCGAAGGCATTCTTGGCATGGCCAACACCGGCGCCGAGGTATCCAACGGCAGCCAATTCTTCATTACCTACGCGGCAGCACCTGACCTCAACGGTGGTTACACCATTTTTGGCAAGGTAACCTCCGGGATGGATGTTCTGAAAAATATTACCGAGCGGGATGCCTCTACAAACCCGGCATTGCCGCCAGGTGATCAGATCATCACCATCACCATCGAGGAAAAGTGACCTCAGACCCCCTGCCCGTTGCCAGGCCCGTTTCGAACGCCAGGGATTGGCGCTCGGTGCTGCAGGCTGTTTTCAGCCTGCTGGCAGCGGCCTTGACCATTGGGCAGGGAATTATTACCATTTTTCTGGGAGTTTTTGACACCCCCATGCCCGGTTTTGCAGATTTCGACCCGGGCATGCGGGTCACCCTCGGCGTTGTATCCACCGTTCTGGGCCTCCTGCTCATCCCATCTGGTCTCAGCGCCATTTTCCGGCTGAAAGGCAAGCCCGCACCCCGCTGGTTGGCTTTCGGAATAAACCCAAAGCGGGGCTTGTTCATCATTGCCATGATCCTGTTACCCGTGGTGATCATTCTGGGCTGGCTGGTGTCTCGCTCTGAGATGCTTTCGACCTTCCTGCTCCCGATCGCCGGTGTTCTTGGCGTCTGCATCCCCGTCCTGTGCCTGGTCAGCTTTGGTCAGCACGGACTGGCGGGCGGTTCGCCGCAGCGCAAATGGGGTCTGCTGGGCTTCAGTTTCACGGTGACCACTGCTCTTATTGTGCTGGTCGAAGTGTTGGCTATCCTGGCGGGTTTGATCGTGGCGATCATCTGGTTATCCTTTAATGTCGAGATGTATGACCTCGTAATGGATATCCAAAACCGCCTGTCCCAGGCCGGGGGAGATGTGGACGCGATCGTGGGCGTCCTGCTGCCATATTTGCGCAAACCGGCGGTGATCTTCTGGATACTGATCGCCATATCGGTGATCACCCCCCTGATAGAAGAAGTATTGAAAACCCTGGGTGTGTGGTTGTTTGTGAAACGCAAACTTTCACCCACGGAGGGGTATGTTGCCGGTATGATCTGTGGTGCCGGGTTTGCCCTTATTGAGGGGCTGTTTAACCTGGCAAACGCAGCAACCCCGGGGGATTGGGTTGGCCTGGTGATCGGTCGGGCGGGCGGCAGCCTGTTACATGTATTCACCGGTGGCTTGATCGGTTGGGGACTGGCGGAAACCTGGCGCTCCGGCAAGTTCATAAAATACCTGGGGGCTTTCCTGGGTGCCTTTATCATCCATGGCCTGTGGAATGCGTTGGCTTTAAGCGCAGCCTTCCTGCCGATGATCGCCTTCCCGGATCTATCCCTGACCGCCGGGCTGTCTTTGTTGTTCTACCTGCCGACCATCCTGTTGGGCACTGCCGTGCTGGTCATATTCATCCTCTTCACCTTGCGCTTGAAGGGTAGATATGGCATTTCGAATGCAGTTGAGCTTTCAACTGTGGAAACTGGAAACTAAAATGGAAAAACTAAAGGTCCCCGGGGATGCTAAAAGAAGTCGTTTCGTATTTGTCGTCATCCGCTTCCTGGCAAAATTGCTCACCAGGACAGAGGTCATCGATTACGACAAGATACCTCAAAGCGGCGCCTTCCTCTTGACCACCAACCACATCAGCCGCCTGGACACCCCCTTTCTGATGTTTTCCTCACCGCGCAAGGATGTGGTGGGGATCGTTGCCAGTAATTACCAGGACAAAAAGCTGATCGGGCCGTTGATGAAAGGCCTGGGGGCGATCTGGATGGACCGTGAGCAGTGGGACTTCAAGGCCTTCCGCGAAGCGGTGCACTACCTGAACGAGGGTTGGGTGGTGGGCATTGCCCCCGAAGGCACCCGCAGCAAACAGCAACAGATGCTGCCCGGCAAGCCCGGCGCCGTTCTGTTGGCACAGCGTGCCAGGGTACCGATCGTACCGGTGGGCATCTGGGGCACGCCGTACCTGTTGCAGAACCTGTTGCATTTCAAGCGCAACCACATCACCATCCGCTATGGGCGGGCTTATCACCTGCCCGAAATGGGCGAGATGGACCACAAGGAATGGCTTGAAAAGTGCACCGCCGAGATCATGTGCCGCATTGCCGTGCTGCTGCCCGAGTCTTACCGCGGCGTGTATGCCGAACACCCAAGATTGAGGGAATTGCTTGACCAAAATAAAACAGCCATCTAGCCTGAACCCAGGCTAAATGGCTGAAATTGATCAATACTTTTATACTAATCTTTTCTTACCACTGTAAGATCTTTTCCCTGACTTCCCCCCACTTAAGCGCATCGGCGATGCCCTGCTCGATGCTCAGTTCGGCTTTCCAACCCAACAACTTCAAGGCCTTGTCGGCGTTGGCATACGCCCCGGCCACATCCCCTGGTCGCGGACCGGTCTCGCGCTTGGCGATCGGCTTGCCCCACACATTTTCAAAGGCTGTGACGAACTCCCTGACGGTCACCCCCTGTCCATTGCCCAGGTTGATCACCACGTAAGGCACGTCCTCCTGGCTGGCTTTGGCGATCACCTCGTCAAACTTTTCCACCGCCTTGAGGTGCGCTTTGGCCAGGTCCCAGACGTGCAGGTAGTCACGGATGCCGGAACCGTCGCGGGTGGGCCAATCCACCCCGGTAAGCAGGAATTCTTCGCGTTCACCGCGGGCGGTTGCCACCAATTGACCGAGGATGTGCGAGGGGTTCTTGATGTGGATGCCGCTGCGCATCTGCGGGTCTGCGCCGATCGGGTTGAAGTAGCGCAGGGCAATGCCCTGCAGGTTGTAAACATGGCAGAAGTCCTTGAGCACCATCTCCATCATGTACTTGGTACGTGCATAGGGGCTCAGCGGCTTGAGCGGTGACTCCTCGGTCACCATGAAGCCAGGCACCACGTCATACAGGGCGGCGGAAGAGCTGAACACGACCCGCGGGAAGCCCAGTTCGGACAACTGCTTGAAAAAGTCCATCGATTTGACCACGTTCTCGTGGTAATAATCATAAGGTCGGGCAACTGACTCGGGAACGATGATCAGGGCGGCGCAGTGGATGGTCGCGAAGATATCCGGGTGATCGCGGAAAACCCGCGCCACTGCCTGCCTGTCGGCAATGTCGGCATGGTAAAAGATGTGATCCCTGGTGAATTCTTTGCGCCCGGTGACCAGCGAATCAAGGATGATCGGGGTATGCCCGTTATCCTTCAATACCGAAGCGATCGTACTGCCAATGTAGCCTGCCCCGCCAGTGATCAGAACTTTCATGTGTTGCTCCTCGTCCCCGCGCAAACGGGGTTGTTTGTTAAATGCCCTGCCATTATACAATAATTTGACAGGTCCCCGGGATGGGATGGGTTTTATAAGGGATATTGAAACACGCGGTAGCGCTTATATTCCACCGCACCCATGCGTTCTGCCAGCATGGGCGTCTTGGGGTTGTCCGCCGAGGTCAATGACAGGTCGATCCACTCATAACCCCTCTCGCGGGCACGCTTCCACATTTCGTCAAAGAGGATCAGGCTTGCTCCACTACCCCAATGCTCGGGCAGCACCAGGACGCTCTTGATCGCCAGGCATTTCGGCTTATCCTTGGCGTGTTTCAAGTAGCGCAGGTAGTCCCAGGGGTAGCGCAGGCCGTTGAGCTTGTGCAATACCTCGTTGAGGTTGGGAATGCCCGGGAAAAAGCCCACCGTTTCGCCAGCCACATCGGTGAAGAGGATCAGCGACGGGTCGGCATACTTGCGGAAAGGCTCCAGCGAGTCATCCAGGGCGGCGCGATCCCAGCCCACAAAATCAGACAGGTGTGCCAGGGACCTGTTGAGCAGCAGGTTCACGCGGTCGGCTTCCTTGTCCCACTCATCCAGGCGGGCTTCGCGCAGGGTGATGGTGCCTTTTTCACGGGCTTTGTCTGCCAGGCGGTGCAGCAATTTGATCTGCTCGCTTTCCTCGCGCAGGTCAAGCGCAAAAGCCAGGTTGTCCGGGCGCAGGGGGGTGAAGCCGTAATTCTCGAACAAGCCCAGGTAATACTCCGGCGTATGCCCGCAGTTGACCACCGGCGGGCGCTCACGGCCTTTGATCAATACCCCGTAGGCCGAGTCATAATCCATGTGGAAGGGTCCCGACAGGCGCTCCAGGTTGCGTTCGCGTCCCCAAACCACGGCGGCATTGAACAAAGCGTTGGCAACTTCCTGGTCATTGATGCACTCGAAAAATCCGATCATGCATTCTTTGATCTGGCGCAGGCGGTTGGACGAGACATCATCAGCTGCCATGATCGTGCCGGCAGGCCGGCCATTTTTATAAGCCATAAAGAATTCAGCGCTTGAATGTTTGAAAAAGAGGGATTTTTTGGGGTTAAGCTGCTTCATGCGCTCAGGCACCAGCGGCGGCACCCACAGCGGGTCATGGCGGTATACCCGCCAGGCAAATGTGATGAATTGGCGGCGCTGCCACCAGTTTTTTACGCGGTAGATCTCAATCCCGGGCATCTGTTTTCCTTTCAACAACCCCAAGAGTCGGTCATGGGAAAGTACTGGCGGACTTACTTACCGGCGGGGTCACTGCCGACCTCGGGGTGGCGCTTATGCTCTCGCAAAAGCCGCTTTTCCTCCCGGCGTTTGTTCAGTTCAGTCACCACATGGGCATATTTCTCGCGGCTGAGGGGATAAAAGACCGCGAAGATGATCCCGGCGATGAGCAGCGCTGCCGGGATGGGACCGATGACGATCTTTAGCCCCAGCAGGGCGCTTTGGGGCTGTTCAGGGGCATTGGATACATAACCGGTGAACTGCAGCAACAACAGGGATAGCGGCACAGCCACCGAGTTGGCGATCTTGCCCAGCAGGGTGATCAGGCTGTAGAAAATACCCTCATGGCGCTCACCGGTCTGGTACTCGTCCCACTCGATCGCATCCGGGATGATCGCCCAGGGCAAAACCTGCCCGGCGCTCAAACCGATCCCTGCCAGCACGCACATGATCAGCAGCACCCACAATGGCGTTTCAGGTCGCACAAAAGTCAGCGCGCACATGATCGTTGCCCAAAAAGCCACACCAATGATGTAGGCTTTGCGCTTGTTGCCTCTTTTGGAGAGCCAATTCCACAGCGGTAGTGCCAGGATGGCTGAGATGAAAAAGACACCCATGATAAGCGAGCTCTGGGTGGGTCTTTTCACGACATATTTAATATAGAACATGAAATTGGTTTCAAGCAGGATGATCACGATCCAGGTGAAGAGGTAAATGAATGCCGCAAAGATAAACGGTTTGTTCCTGCGGGCTGCCTGCAGCGATTCCTTGAGCCGCGGCTGTTCCTGCTGCATGTATTCCTTGTTCTCGCGCACACCAAAGAAGACCAGCAGGTAGGGCAGGGCGGCGACCGCGCCAAATATCGCACCCATCAGCACCACGCGGTTGGCATTCTCGGGCACCATCGAACCGATCACCATCATCGGCAGAGTGTATGCCACCAGCCCGCCGATGATGTTGAACATCATGCGAAAACTGGTCAGCTGGGTGCGCTCGTCGTAATCCTGGGTCAGTTCAGGGGTCAGGGCGAAATACGGCATGTAGACGGTAGTGGCGCTGGCTTCATAGATCAGGTAGACTGCGGCATAGAAGATCAGCAGGGCAGTGTGGTTGGTGGCAAATGAGGGTTTGATCCACAACAGGATGAAGGTCAGGGCAAAGGGCAGTGCGCCAAACAGCAGCCAGGGGCGGCGCCGACCCCAGCGGGTGCGCGTGCGGTCCGAGAGGTAGCCGATGATCGGGTCGTTGATGTAGTCCCAGCTGCGTCCGATGAACAGGGCGGCGGCAGCTAACCCGGCAGGCATGCCCACCACGTCCATCATGAAGATCGGGAAAAACGCTGCAATGATCGAGTTGTTCAGCGAGTATCCAAAATCACCCGTGCCGTAAATGATCTTTGTCCAAGTGGTGAGTTTTTTAGCCATGTTCCTGACTGGTCCTCCCGGGCTTTGTTTATAAAACTATTCTACTACTGCTTAAAATCAAAGACCGCCAGGGTAACTGGCGGTCGTGTATGTTAAGTTATCTCAAATCAGCCGGCAGGTCTGTTTCCTTGACATGCTTGACAAACAGCAGGAAGAACATGCCGACCAGCAGGAAGAGGATGATCGAGCCGATCGCCCAGTAAAGGCCGTAGTTTTCGGCCAACTTGCTTTCCACACCCTGGTTCACGTAGAAATTATGCATGCGGTATGACAGTGTGCCGAACACCAGCGGGCCAACAAATGTCGAGGTACGCCCGGCAACCGACAGAAAGCCAAAAAACTCGGTCGTCTTGGAGGCGGGTGCCAACTGGGTAACCATGGTGCGGCTGACTGCCTGGGCGCCGGAGAGCGAGAAACCCGCCACAAAACCGACGACAAAGAACCAGGTCAGGTTGGTGATGAAGAACAGGGCGGTGATCGAAAGGCTGAGAATGATCAGCGAGATGATGATGGCGGTCTTGGAGGTGCGGCGGTCAGAGATGCGCCCGAAGAGTAATGCGCCAATCGTGCCTGCGACCTGGATGACGATCACAAAGATGATCAATTGGGTAGGCTGCATACCAAAAAGGGTGGCACCGATGATGGCAGCAAAATCCATCAGCATCATGATGCCGTCGTTGTAGATCAGGAAGGAGATGGTGTATTTAATGAATTCCTTGTATTTCTTGACATCCCTGAAGGTCTGGGCCAGTTTCTGGAAGGCCAGTTTGAGGGTCGAAATACCTTCTGGTCGAGGCTCAGGTTCGCTGTGTTCCTTGACCCAGAAAAAGCAGGGCAGTGAAGAGAGCAGGTAGAAAGCGGCGGTGATCAGGAAGGCGAAGGGAATGAAACTGTTACCAATTTTCAGGATGGGAAGCAACACGATCAGCAGGACGATGATCCCGCCGATCATACCAACCGCCCAGCCCTTACCCGAGACCGAGCCGATCGTCTTGGGGGTCGAAACGTCCACCAGCAGGGCATCATAGAAAACCTGCGCACCGCGGTACCCGATATCAGCAAGGATGAAGAAAAGCATGCCAAGGAATATATTTGTGTTACGATCAAAGAAGGTATTGTCGCTTCGTACAAAGAACAGCAAGCCTGTAAAAATTATTGCGATGGCGGAGAAAATGATCAGCAATTTCTTCTTGGAACGGGAGAAATCAGCAATCGTGCCCAATATGGGCGAAATGATCGCCACCAGGATGGCAGCAATGCCCACTGAGATACCCCACAGGCGGGTGCCCTCGGCGCCGCCCACCACAGCATTTTTGAAATAGGTCGAGTAGACTGCCAGCAGGATCACTGAGGCATAGGCGGAGTTGCCAAAATCATAAAAATACCAGGACCAACGCGATTTGCGGGTTGGTTTTGTTTCATTGACTGCCAAAGTCTGGTTCATAACATCTCCATCAATCTTATATGTCATAGCCGGGCTATGCAAAAACAGGTCAAATTGACCCATATGCTTAACCCGGCTTTTTTAAAGAGGTTACTCAAAAAAACGATGTACCCGCCTGAAAATAGTCGTCAAAAAAATGAATTATTGATATAAAATATATAAAGATTTCCATTGGTGATCCCGGGAGGTGAACCATGAAGAACCAAATAACTGGTAATCAGGCATTTGCCTGCCTGGCGAAGCCGCTCTTTTGGCTTGCCATCGGTTTGATCCTCTTTAACGCCCTTTTCCTGCAGATTTATCACCCCTCATGGCTGAGCGGCAAATTGGGCGACCTGGGCTGGATGATCGTTCTGCCGCTTGTGTTGAGCTGCCTGCTTTCGCTCATCCCCTTATTTCGCAAAACCCGCCTCACCCCGATCCTGTCGGCTTTCCTGGTTGGCCTGCTGTTTACCTTGTTAAAGCTCAGCCCGCAGGTCAACCTCTTTGCTCGCCAATCTTTCATGGCAGTATTTGGTCTGCCGCTGAAACTGGCACTCGACCCCTCCGACCTGCTGGTTTTGCCTGCCCTGCTCATCCCCATCCTCATTCACCGGCAGGAACCCACCCCGAAGAAGCCCGCCAGGCGCTATGCCGCAGCAGGGTTGCTTGTGTTTGCCCTGCTGGCGGATGCTCCCCTGCCGCGCGAGCGGGTTTTTGCCTGCCTGGCGGTCGAGGGCAATGCAGTGGTCCTTTTTTCAGCCGAAAACACCATGGCTGGTAGCAACAAGGGTCGCGATGTCTACATCTCGTACGATGACGCCAAAACCTGGCAGGATTATGGCAAGTTTGATAAGGACAGCAGCGATGCGGATATACCCGCCAACGGCATCATGTTGAAAGACCTGGTTTACCAGTGCAATGATAGCGCCAGCGCCTTTGATATCAACCACCCCACCCAACCGGGACTGTCGTATATGTTCATGCAGGGCAAGGGGGTTTATGTTTCGATGGACAGCGCTGTGTCGTACAGTCTGGATCATGCCACCGACCAGGGCACTGCCTTCTATGATGCCGTGTTTACACCAAACACCGGCGATCTGGTGATCGCAGTTGGCGAGGACGGTCTGCTGATCCGATCGAATGAAGGGGTTTACCGGGTTGTGAGAGTGGACGAGATACTGTATGATGAGTAGATCATCGCATATTCACTAACAGTTGAATATCGCCAACGATCTCCATGCCGGCCCTGACTCCGGTATCCTCAAAGATTACCTTGCCGCGCTTTTTCAGCACCACATGCGCCGTGCTCATCAGGCTCTCGGTGATGCGGCGGTCCATGCCTCCGGGCACCGGTGCTTGCAGAACACCGCCATGGGCTTTATGGGCTCCGATCTCCAGGCTATATGCGCCGCGCTGCATGTGCAGGACGGCGTGGTCTTCACCCAGTTCAAAGAGACGCGTCTTAGCCAGGTTGTAGGTGGTGAAGGCATACAGCCTGCCGGCATGCCACAGGCCGACGATGGTGCCCTTGAAGCGCGTGCCCAGCCAGGGGATGATCGCCACCGAGGCGGACAGGCTGGTGCCGGGGAGTGAAAAACTATTCGTTTGCAGCCATAACCAGCTGTGGGGGAAGGCTTTGCCCCAATCCTTTTCAATATAACCGCGCCCACCCGTGAAGTCCAGGTTCTGCCCGTTGATCTCTGTGAGTAGGTCAGCACATGATATACACTTTTTAGATAAGTCATACGAGTTGTACCGTGATCGATGTTTGGAGTTATGGGGGATAAGATATCAAGACATCGAGGTGTATATTGATCAAAGCTATAACCCACTTAGACTACCAAG
>Ga0123335_1000782_pt1 | contig 53670 bp, 43 predicted proteins | sample BiotimSIPDNA_2_FD_89707 | JGI IMG/M metagenome (GOLD analysis project Ga0123335, IMG submission 89707) | Anaerobic biogas reactor microbial communites from Washington, USA - Biogas_R2 time_0 SIP DNA | ecosystem: Engineered > Bioreactor > Anaerobic > Unclassified | place: Washington, USA...
AGTCAACCCCAGGGGGATCCCCCTGGGGTTATCTCCCATACCTTTTAATTACCTGGTTATCTTCTAAATCAATGGGAAATCTTTTTCCGGTGTTTTTAGGAAATTATTTTCCGGTGCAGACAGGATATACTAATGCCAGTTTTTTGATATACACAACGCCATTCAAATATAGCTATGAAATAATTAAAGAGGGATTTGTAAACCGCCCTGTGTCTAACTGGGACACCATCACCACACTTATCCACGGAATAACATTAGAAAGAGTACAATAATCAAACTCTCGAGAAGGCGCAGTGAAAAAGTGCTACTCTTATAAGGAGCTTTAATATGCCAAAGTTGCATCTTCATGGAAAATCCCGGCTGATAGCAGGTGTGTTGTTTTTTTTAAGCATTTATTTCCCAGTACACGGGCAGTCTAATTATTTCGATTTTGAGTCAGATACGCCTTACAAGTGGTTTTTTATGCAGAGTTGGGATACCCTTTCAGGTAACTGGGGTGATACGGCAATGATATGCCAGGTCACCCAGAGTTTAAACGGAAAACCTGTTGAGGCAATTTTGAAAAGTGATGGCAGCCAGGAAGACATTATGAAATTAGTCTACAATTACCAGGACGGAAAGGTTGCTAACGGGCAGATCTTCACCTGGGAAGCAGAAAACAACAATTTTTCCCAGGCCCCAAGTTACCAGTTAAACCTTGTCTGGCAGGATGAAGAGATGGTTAAAATGGTCACGGAAAACACCCTGTCATTCTATCCTGAATTAGCTGCGACTCTTCCAGAAGAACTACATAATGTTAAACTGATATCTGAAACAGGTTATTCTTTTGCCGATGGGAACATCTTATCAGATTCAACCCGTTCCAAAGTATCAGGGGCAACCGCAGAAGCACTTGAGGAACACAGCTTTTTACTCAAACTCTACGGTATTCCAGCCGATACAAACTGGGTGCAAACCACTAGAGAAACCTACTCATGGTCAGGCAGCACTATGATAAAGATAGCCGAATCATTTGATACTGAAAGTGGAGAACTCATCTTTACCAGTAAAGATTCAATTCTGAATGAAAACCAGAAAGTAACGAGTATCTATAATTTTTTTCAGGATTTAAATGGCGACTGGGAACTCATCGGCAGAGCGCAATATTTTTACACCGGGGACAGCCTCAGGCAGACTATTTCTCAAACATTGAAAGACAATGAATGGGTCAACAGTATTAGAGTAGTTTATCATTACACCCCATACGGGACAAGTGTGAAATCCAGGTCTGTTGCGTCCGCAAACAGCGGCATAAAAGCTGATATCAGCGGGATACGAAACAATTATATACTTGATCTGAAACTGGATCAACAAACAGAATTTTCTGTTTCCTTATCTGATCTGTCAGGTAGAATAGTAAAACGAATAGCAAATCACAGCTATTTATCAGGGTCTCATTCAATACCAATCAGGGTATCAACACCTGGCAAGTATTTCTGCCAGATCACGACTAAAGATAAAAGAACAGTAGTTCCGTTTACAGTTGTTCAATGAATCCATGTTACTCTAATTGCACCGGATTGAACAGCTATTGAATTTCAATACCTTTTCTATTTACTACTTTAAGTGATTATCAGAATAACTCAGTCAGCATTTGCAAGTGTCTGATCGGAAATCTTATTTATGTACATCTGACGGTAGAAAAACAGCTTCGGATCAGTAACGCGGTAGTGATATTTACCAAAAGTGATATCGTTATTTGTCTGCGAACGAATTCCGTAGCCAAGATGCACATGCGGGCCGCTGGTTCTTCCTGTCATACCGATTGTGCCGATAGCCTGGCCTTTTTTGACCTTGTCGCCTGTTTTCAGAAATCTTTTGTCCAGATGCGAAAAGAAGATCACTGTTCCGTCGGAAACAACGCCCACAGTTCTTCCTGCGGTTGCGTTATTCTTAAGCACAATCTCACCATCTATCGGGCTGTAAACTACAGTACCGTATTTTGCGGCTACATCCATCCCGTAATGCGGCTGTCCTCCCCCGGTTCCCCTCTCGCACCAGTCACCTGTTACATAAACATACTTATCATCAACCAGACCCATGAAATATTTGTAAACAGGCACCAGCTCCTTTTCCTGAGGATTTTTGATACTCTCAGGCGGATAAAATGTCATAGTAACATTCTTGTCAATTGAATGGACATTATCAACCCGCGGCTCGTCTTCCCGGCATGTCAGATTATGAATCGAGACAGTTTCGTTTATATACCTGTTGACTTCGCTGTAACTGGGAACAATTGCCCTGAAACGGGAGATGGCATATTTTGCTATTTTGTAAATAGATTCTCCGTCACTGAAGGTATGACTGAAGACACCTCCGGAAGGGGTAAAAAACTGCTGAGGTGCAAGCGGACGAGGTGCAATCAGTTCTGAAACAGGATCGTTTAACGAAACAGCCGCTAACAGCACTGCCGCGGCAAGGGCAAAAGGAACGTATCTCAGTTTATTGCCATTTGAGAAATCGTTCGCACACACAGGAGTATTCAGTACGTACTGCACACGTTTTACCAGTTCCTCGAACGCTTTTGTAATAGCACTATACTGATGATACATGTTGAGCGCAAGCCCCTCATCCTGAGCATCCCTGACAATAGCCGATTCCGGGATCTCCAGATCAAACATAATTGCCTGCGGCAGCAGCGATACACCCGAGCTGCTCTGGATGGTAACCTGCTCGCATAAATTTTCGAGAAATTTGCGGTTTTCGTTTATAGTCCTGGTTTTGCCCTTAATTTTTGAGTTCTGTTTTCCAAACACTTCATTTTTGATTATTCTGACCCTCAGAGCAGGATTATGTCTGGCAAGAGCAGTCACATGGGTTAGATAATCCCTCAGGCTCCTGGTTGAAAGAGCGTTCAGTGTAACTGGAATCAGGTTAAGATCGCTATTATGGTAAAGGCTTTTAGTAAGGGGGTTCCAGACTGACGGGGTATCAATTATGATATACTTGTAAGACTCGCGTAATATCCTTAAATTATAAGTGAGATTTTCAAGCTGGAATCGTGAGGGTGACTTGAAAAGATCCGGCCCGGCGGCGATAAGATCCAAGCCATCATGAACTTTACATATTAAAGAATTTAGAGATTTTGCAGGTGATTTAAATTCAGGTATTCCCGGGACAACCTGCCACAGCTTTTGGTTTACCCTCTCCAGCAGTGATTTTTTGTCGCTTTGAGGCAGGCCGAACCTGGTTATAAAAAGATTCCAGGAGCTTCCACCTTCGGGATCAATCTCCTGGCCCAGAGCAACTGTGGCACTTCCCTGAACATCAAGGTCAATTATAAGAGTAGTACCCTGCTTTGAAAATGCTGATGCCAGATTAGTGGCAACAGTAGATTTGCCTACTCCCCCTTTGATATTTGCTATATGAACAACACCACCGTTGTCCGAATCAGCAAATATCAAAGTCTTTTTAAATTTTTCACCCATACTGCCGGAAAAAGATCTCAGGCGCCCTGCTGGATCGCCTCGATCAGAGTTTCAACCTCGGTAGGTTTTGGTAAAATTTTATCACTGTCGCTTCTGTTGCGATCCTGGATTGTATAAGAGTCCTCTTCTGCATTATATAAAATTACCGGGAGGCTTTCAAGTTTTTTACCGATTTTGAAATAGTTGTAAATTGACTTGCTCTTTTTCCAGGTATCGGAATTTATAACCAGCAGATCGGCTTTTTCCACCTCAATTGCGGTCATCAGGTCGTTTGATGTCGGGCAATCAACAATTTTGTACTGACGTTTGGCAGCAGCGGTTTTGATCTGCTCACGTCTCTTTCTGTTATCATCTACAAGAATAAACTTCATAAATAATTCTCCAGTTCTTAAGGGTATAGAACACGAATTAGTGATCCGATGCTCTGTTCAGGAGCCTGTATCCATTGATGCGAGAAGATTCTCGGCACGTTGATGAAGGTCGATAGCGGTTGTATCGGAAACGATTTCATTCAGGTACGAACGCGACTTCTCTGATTTGCCGTCCAAAAGAGCAATTTTCCATTTAATTGTACTGTGACGGAATTTTATCCGGTCATCTTTAAGGGCCTTTTCAAGATTTTCAACAGCTGACTTTGTATCGCCTTTAGCCTCGTAGCAGGCCGCAATTCCTTCAAGAGCCTGTCCCCCTACGAATTCAATCGATCTGGCCCCTTTTGCCGCATTACCATACCACACTATAGCATCATCATACTTTCCCTGATCAAAGAGGATTCTGCCCAGAAGAAAAGCACTCAGGGCGCCGGGCTGGCTTGAGCTATAATTCTCAGCTGTAAGTTTAAACTGCTCGGCAGCTTTATCAAGCTGATTTTCGGTGTAGTAGATCATAGCCTTTCCGAATGATTCACTGGCTTTGCTTTCGCCTGATTTTCTTACATTATTGAAAACAAGAACTCCGGCTATCAAAACTACGATTACAACGACAGCCCCAAGTAACTGGTTGCCGTTTTTTACAAAAAACTCTTTTGTACTGAGAAGAGAATCCATTATCGGGTCATCTTTCAGATTCTGCTTTGCCTTATTGTATTTGATATTCAAAAAACTCCTCCTTTTTGCAACTTTTCAGATATCTCGATTCGAATTCTAATTACGTTTTGTACTACTATAGATTTAAGTAAGTATACAAAAATGCTTCAACAGGCAGGGTGAAGTCAAGAGTTAAGGAACAATACTATATTATTGAATACCTTTTGAATGCTTTTTTTCCTGAGCGCCTACTATTATTTTTGACCATATGGAGACTTTTCAATCAGATATATCTAGTAACAGAGAACACATTGAAACTCTAAGAGCCCAGAATGAGGTGCTTAAAGCACAGTTGATGAGCACATCACTCATTCATGAACTCACTAAAGTACTCCATTCCTGTACAGATCTCGAAGGAATAATAAAGACAATTCTCCTTGCAATTCAGGAAATTCTGGAGTTTGACAGAGTAATTCTTTTTGAGATCAACCAAACAGATTTCTGCCTGCAGTCTGGAACCTCTGCAGGAATTACAGAAAAGGAGCTCAAATCTCTATCTATTCCTCTGGGATTTGAGGGCGGAGAGATCACAGATGCCCTTTTTCTGAACCGTCATATTCTGGTTGAGGACCCGGATACAGAATCAGACATTTTCTACAAAGAGCTTTCCTCCAGCGCCTACCTTGTAATACCTCTGATAAGTAAAGTTAACAGGAAGTGCTGGGAAGCAAAAGAGTGCAATAAAACGATGTGCCCTGCTCACAGCGGTTTTAATCCATACTGCTGGAGCATTATCGGAAGCGGTCTCTTAACTAATTCCGGTACAGAGGATGAAAGAAGGCAGGCATGCATTAAATGCCAGTGCTTTAAAGTTGAAGGCGTTTTATGGATGGACCGGGTAAACCGCAGAGCACCAATCACCAGTGATGACATTACGACACTCACAGCAATTATTAACCTGGCAGGAATAGTCATTGAAAACTTCCGGATTCTGGATGCCTTTGACAAAGCAAACACAAACCTTCAGCAGGCTAACAATCAGCTCAAAGTTGTCAACCATGACCTTCAGGTGGCCCAGACCAAAATAAACAGCGACCTGGAACACGCAAGGAACATCCAGCAGGGCCTGCTCCCGCAGGATCTCAATGACACAGAAGACTTCTCCCTTGGCGCCAGATACCTCTCCGCAGATGCCGTCGGAGGTGACTACTACGATGCGTTCAGTATTTCCGAGGGAGTCTACGGGCTTGTTGTTGCAGATGTTTCAGGACACGGCATCGCTTCCGCTCTTATAATGTCTATGGCAAAGGTTCTTCTGAAAAGCTATGTCAAGAATGAAAAATCTCCACAAAAGACGCTTGAACTGATTAATCAGACATTTTTATCAGAAATTAAAACCGATAATTTTGTAACCATATTTTATGCTGTTCTCGATACAAATGAACATGTGCTCCATTACACTTCTGCAGGCCACTGCCCGGTTCTGCTGTTCAATCGCAGGTCCAAAACCTGCAACATGATCAAGGCTGACGGACTCTTTATGGGAGTTTTCCCGGACATGATGCTCTCTGAATCGAAATTTGAATATGAACCGGGAACAGTAAGACTGGTGCTGTATACAGACGGACTGATAGAATCAAAAAACAGCAGCGAAGAGATGTACGGGGTTGAGCGGTTGTCGCAGAGTTCAGGCAGTTCTCTTGACATTCCGGCCAAAGAGGCTGTTAATTTTATCCTTGCGGATCAGAAGGCATTCTGCGGCGCGGACCAATCACCAGACGACGATATTACTCTGCTTGTAATTGATTTCTGATCTTCTCCTAAAATCCAACTCTCAGAGAAACATTGATCACATCAAATACCCGCAGTGTATTATACTCATAAGAGCCATCAAGAGCAATCCTGCTTACTTTCAAGCCAAACCCGCCAGTCAGTTTCCATGGAGTTTCCCGGGAGGCTTGAATCTCTTTCTGCACTCCGGCTCTGAGCAATATGAATTTAAATATTTCCTGCTCGATTCCTCCTGCCATTTTCCAGGGCTGATCCCTGTATAGCGGCAATTGCCCTTCAGCAATCAGGAATGTGGAATACCCCGCCTCAAATATTCCTCCCATATGCAAAGTGGCAGCATGAGGTTCAAAATATTTCCGGCCTGTAGAGATGTTTTTCCACCTGTTTATTACAGGCACATCTCTGAGAAGCAGTCCATATCTGATATTACTGGAAAGCTCCCACATAAATCCCAGATCGATTCCGGCACCGAAAGAATTTGCGCTGACCGCATCCTCTGAAGTTCCATTAGCCCTGTTACTCACCAATTTGAGATTGACTCCCAAAGAGAATGGACGTATAAAGGAAGGAAGCTGAGAAAACTTGTATGCAATTGCAGAGATAAAATAAAGCTCGGTAAAAAGCTTCTCATCTCTATCTGAGCAGTATAAAAGAGCCTGTCCGAAACCGATCTCCCTTGTCGCCTTATTAACATATGTAGCTGCAAGATTATCAAGAAATCCAAAACGGTACTGGTACGCAAGCGCAGCTTCAGGACCCGCAACCCAGGCCATTCCAGCCGGATTGTATAGCACTCCGTAAGCATCATCGGATTCTGCCACGTAAGCGTTTGCCATAGATGCGGGCCTCGCAAAGAGAGGAATCTGATCGGCACTGGATGCGATACCGCTTCTGGATTCGCGATCGGAAGGATACTCACCGGTTAGAGTATTAGCCTTGTCATTACCCATTGCGTAGTTTACGATTCCATAGATCAGTCCGGCTCCTATCATGCCTGCGGCACTATAGATCAACTGTTTCTCATTATGTACTTTGGGGCCGTAGTATGCATTTAATTCCGGCTCATTTTTAGAATGATTACCGTGGAGCGTGGCCACGGCAGTCTTCAGCACATCACTTCCCTTGACACCGGGTGCACCCTCTATACTGACTGTTTCTACAGTTCGTTTCATAATGACATCGATCAACGTAAGTTTTACACCAAATCGTTTGTCATTAAGGTCTATTGAACCGTAGATCATACGGTCCATCCCGGTGGTATTTCCGATATCAAACACACAACGCGGATCACGGCAGTGTGAAGGGATTCTCTTTCTGACAAGCTTCAGCGATTCTTCAATAAGCTTCTGATTATGAATCTCATAAAAACCGATCTCTCTGAGGTATGATATGAGCAACTCAGTAGCCCCAGAGGCCTCGCTTCCGGCCTCACCGTAGGCTTCGAGATTTAAGACCCCGACGCGGATCTTGCTCTCAGCGCTATTCTGCGCTGATGTCTGCAGGGCAAAAAACGCCAGCATTGCGACTGCAATTGAAAAGGCTTTCACGGTTTCCTCCGCAATTCTTGATTTTCTCATTTTTTCAACCCTACTTTATCAGCACAATCTGTTTCATCAGCTTCCATTCTGACTTATTGGAATCTGAAGCAGTAAGCACAACCATATATCTTCCGTTTCTGCACATCTTTTTGCCCGGCTTATCAATTTCATTGCCGCTTCCGGACCAAATGATATCTTTTTCTGATGTTCGGCCATCCCACCAGACCTTGTACGGAAACTGATTCCCATCCTGGATGCGTAATGACCACACAAGATCCCCGACAACATTGTAAATTCGAAGCTTCATGTCTGCCGGCAGAAAAGATGTCTCTACCTGAAATTCAATGCAGGCTCCAAGATGTTTATCAACTGAAATATTCCTTGGCCATACATATGGCGAGAACGGATTCGGGGATACTTTAAGGTATCCCGCAAGCTTCATTTCCACCATAACAGAATAAATGGAAAAGTGTCCGATTTTGGCACTGATCTTCTTCCCGTCAGCCGACACCGTGGATCCCTGAACCGGGTCCCATTTGAGACTGTCCTCGTCCCAGCATGCGATTGTCAAATTGCGTTCAAGCGCCTGCTTGTGAAGAGACTGTGGAAGATCTATTACCAGTTCGATACTGTCTGATGTAAGATCAAAAGAGATACCCTTTGTCTCTGTTATGTCAAAGGCAACAGTATCCACGGTTCTGAAATTTCCATTTGAGCGTCTGATCTGGTTCTGCAGAGCTTCAATGGCTACATTCAGCTTGCCGGTTTCTTTATCCCCTACGACATTGGGCGGGAATATTACCGTACAGCCCTGCCCATTGCGTGCTGTATCAGCTTCGCTTTTACAGCTGATAACGAACTGAACATTCAATCCTCTTTCCTTCTGATCCTCAGGCAAATATTCACCCCTGATTCCACCTGCCTCGGCAAAAACCCGTACATAACCGCTGAAATGCCGGTCGGGCCGGAATATTCCATCTGAAGAGATCTGCCCTGCTGTAAGCGGGAAAATTGACCAAACCGGGGTGACATTCAGTGCACTTCCTTTTCCGTCAAGTGCTTCCACAGCAAATTCAGCAGAAGCAGTTGGGGATGTAGTGATCGGATCCATATATCCGGCATCAACTCTCTTGACGTTTACCTTTTTGAGCGGAGATCCCGAAACCCTGAATGGAATTGAAACAGACCGGGAGCTGCCTGCGACTCTGGTTTTAGAAGTGTCTATTAACGCTCTGAGAATTACCGGTGAAGAAACGGCTGTCTTTCCGGTCTTTACGGTAACAGTCAACCCGCTGGTGTTTTCCAGTTTACAACCCTGTTCATTTGAGAGTGACCAGGTTATACTTGATGGATTAATGCTTCCTGCCGGGATAAAAGAGGAACTGAAATACCCTTTGAAGGAGAACCTGGCGGAATATCCTGGCGGTAAAATCAATGTGTCATCAGAAGATGGCATGACCTCAAACCTGGTCAGTCTACTTGTATCAGGCTTGACGAAAGTTCTGAATGTTTCCTTGTCATAACCATAAATATCCGTGCCTCTGTAGGCTCTGAAATAATAGATCAGGCTGCTGCCATCTCTGGGGGGCAAGAATTCAAACAGAAATGAATCTGAACTCTTTGAGTTCTTAACTGACATAAAAGAAGAAGAACTGAAATCTCTGTAGTACAGAACTGCCGAATCAAGAGATTCATCAGAACTGAGTTCAAGACTGATTTTTCCTCGTCGTGGATTGAGTGTATCTGAAGGCTCGTGCATGACATCCATGTGCACAGTATCAATGTGAACTGTCTCTGAATCGGCAACATCAAACCGATGGAATGCCAGATCAAGAAGAGAAGTATTCCTGGAATCAACATTAATCACATACAGGCCATGACCGCAGTTTATTATTGAATCGGTTGTTGATACAGTATTACGAAGTGGAGATTGAATTTTTACAACCCCGCTGAATTTTTTACCGCTTAAGACATGCCATTTAAGAGTCTTGGATCCGGGCTCAAGGTAAATGTCTGAAGCTGCCGGAGAACATTTACCGTCACTAACCTCGAGTGTATCAGGACCATCGATACTGTCAAGTACAAAGCCCTCTTTACCTGCCATTATCATGTACATCCCATCAGGAATGTTCTTGATTTCAAATTGTCCCTGGAAAGACGTTTTTCCCGTTGCAGCAACGGCCGCGTCTTTAACATTCACAAGGCTTACAACTACACCTCCCGTAGTAGAACCGCCAGAGGAAACAGTACCGGAGAACATGCCCAGGCCCCGCAGCGTGTCCTTGAATGTCTGGGTCGTTTTTGCAATCGTCTGAAGGGTACAGGGCATCTTTGCGGCAAATCCGGTTGCAGTACTTTTTACAGAATACTTTTTCTTACCGGGAAGACTGATTTTAAAATCACCGTAAGTAGCATCAGACAACGTAGAGAATGTATCAGAAGAGCCAATCTCTACAAATTCGATTAAAGCGTTTGTTATAGGGGCAACTACATCTCTTTTACCTACCCAGGTTCTTCCGTAAACAAATCCGTTTACAATTGTAGCACCTGCCAGCATAGTCACAGTTACACTCCTAGGTCCAACTACATCGAACGAGTGCCGGTATGAAGTAAATCCGGTCTTCTCGGCTGATAATGTGTAGGTTCCAGTTGGAACTGAGAATGAAAATGCTCCGGACTGAGGTGTTGAAGGTATTTCGTTTATTTTGACACCGTCTTGAAACAGTGAAACCTTTACACCTAACATGGGATTACCAGAACCGTTTTTAACGATTCCGGAGAAAGTAATCGGGTTTTTCTCCAGAAAGATCTCCCCAAAATCAAAATTCTCACCTGATTCAACTGTGATTTTCTTTATAAAAGAGGGTCTGTAACCCTCAAGCTCTGCTGTAATGCGCCAGTCTGCCTCATAAGCCCTGAGTATAAAATTACCTGACGCATCAGTCAAGGCCGATGATGTATCCCCGTTGTCGGAAACCCCATAAACTCTTGCCAGATTTATTCCGCTTCCGGAAATATCATACACTCCTCCGAAAATCGTGGATTGCGGTCTTTCAAGGTAGAATGTCACATCTGTGGTGTCATTCTCACTCAGTACAACCGTTTTTGACTGAGACTCAAATTCATTTTTAACCGCTGTGATTCTGTAAGTCCCTGTCGGCCTCTGCCTTATCAGGTTGCCCTTTGTGTCGGTGTAGAATAAAAGCGGGGCCTCCATCGAACCGTCAAGTACTTCGACCTTCAGCTCAACAAGCCCTACCGGACTGGTTACAGATTTTGCCTCTCCGCCTTCGTTTACAGAAATCTGTTCCATTGTCTTTATATTCAGTACTCCTGTGGGCACGGTGTAATGAAAACTTTCAAGGCCGCCTGATGTTCCTGCCCCCCTGTCATCGATTGCAATGACACGCCAGACATATCTGTTTGTAGTAAGGACTGACGCAGCATCAATTTCTACTCCCAATGTATCTTTGGTATCAGAACCCATTACCTCTGCCTGCCAGAGGATCATCTGGGCATCAATACCCTCTATTTGCGATCCTACATATAGGTAAACCTTATAGGTATTTGCCTTTGAATCAAGATTTGTCCATCGGAAACGGATCCTGGCATTATCCTCACTATCAAGAGAATCATCTACAGGGTAAATGCAGGTGGGACTTCTCAGCGGCTCCCCCTTGATTACAAAAGTTTTCAATGATCCGCTTCCAACCTTCACTGATGAATATGCGGCATGATTTCCATAATTATTAAGTGCCATCCATGTGTAAACCTGTCCCGGAGAAAGAGGCGGCGGCTCTGCGGTTATGGTTCTGGATGGATCTGGAACACCGTAAGTTATCTGATTGCCGGGGGTTATAGCCTGCCAGACTATGCTCAGCCCTTCCAGAGTGAAAGTGCCATCCTCTGAAGTGGTATCGATCTCAACAAGCTGATCAGAGAGAATTACATGATAATATGGAACGCCCGGGTTTACGTCCCAACTGAAGGTTGGGGTAAGACTGGTTATGGTATCCTGAGGACCTTTTGTTGTAACGGAATTTGAACTCTCAACCAGGATCTGGAACTCATTTGAATAAAGCGTATCTACTCCCGGCAACGGAAGCGCTACTACGCAGTAAAAAACACCGGACCCCATACCGGGCTGATCGACAGGACGGAACGCGGTTGTCCTCTGGGGAGGATTACCAGGAATATATTTATTGTTAATCAGCGTCAACGATTTTATCTGTCCGGACAAACTGTCTCGAAGTGTATCTACATAAGGTACTGTTACCTTGTACCTGTAGTTTGCCAGGTTTGCACCTCCAGGAGCTCTGTCAAAGTAGATAAAACCGGAATCAGGAGGTAGAAAGCCAATTCCACGGGAAGTGCCTGCCCACTTTACCCAGAGAGCCTTTGTTGCAGGCTGAGCCCCTATCGGGACCTCGACTGTAAGATAATCACTTGTCTGCTGCGCCAGCACACATGCAGCCAGAAGAGTCATAATCAACATCACTTTCTTTAACATTCTCATGTATTAATCCTTTCAGATCAATAAAGCAAACCAGATTTTACTAAAAGAAATAGAGTACACCGGTTTTTACTGCAGGTAACGGCAGAACATCCAGTTCAATCAACAGCCTCAATTTCGTGCCGATTGTAGAGCCGAAGTTTAAAACAGGAAACATCGCCGATTTTCCCATATGCATATAAGGCATTTTACTGCCAATCATATTTTCCTGATCCGCATAACGGAAATCCATCCCGAAAACTCCCAGATTCAGAAATGCACTGTAGATACTGCAGTGAAGCAGAATCACATGATCGACATTGACTCCCATGTCAATTACCAGCGAATCGCTCTTTCCGGATCTGTCACTGCCCTGTTCAGCAGCGACCTGTTCTCTTGCAATCCTATCAATCTTAAAAAGAACATCACCGAAAGTCTTGGTGTAGGAGATTCCCAGATGTTTGGGGATGATATCAAACCCCAGAGTGATACCGGTGGGCATCTTCCATTGCAAACCGCAATCTTTGCCGTTAATTCTGGTTGAGTAGGTTATGCTGTCAACTGCATTAGCATTGAGGTTGTTGAGAAATTCCGGATCAGTAAATTGCGACGGATCTTCAAAATCCAGATTAAGCTTAAAAGTTTCAGGATCTACAAAAAATGGCAGGGAGTACCTGGCGTAAAATTCGCCCTTTGCCCTGGTGTTGATACCAAACCTTGATGTAAGTGTAAAGCGCCAGGCCTTAAGTCCGATCGTGGGAGTCCATACTTCCGCCTCGTAGTGGCCATAAGCCATTCCGTAAACCTTGTCCGATGGGTAGTCAAGCTCCATATCCATGTCTAAATTGCCGGCACCTTCACCAGTTGCCTCATATTTAAGCTTTCCCATCAGATTTACATTGATTTTGCCCTGAAGATCCATTGTAAAGAGGTGGCGATGAAGGTTGAGAGCCATGGTGAGATAGCGGTTAATTCTGTAAGCGTAACCGAATGTCATCGTCTCCCAGCCAAGTGAGAGGTCCAGGGGGACATTTATTGTGCCCCTCAGAAGGAAAGAAACACCCTCTCCCAGAGAATCCGGATTGGCATAGATACCTGGATTACCCAGAACATTACTGTAGCCAAGGAAAAAATTCTGTGTGTTTGAAAAACTCGCTACCCCGCCCATCATTGGTACATCTACACTGAAAGTTGTATTGGGGTTCTGACGGACTTTTCCACGGGGCTTGAAATTTTCACCATCACTGAATATAGTAGTATCGGAGAATATTGAATCTATTGCCGGATCTGCATAATTGAGAAAATCACGTAAATTGATACTCTGCTCTATTGGAAGGTTAAACCCGAAATAACCTTTCGGGTATTCAAACGAAACATCCGTAGGTGCCCTCAGAAGATCATAATTAAAGCCTATTGACAATTTGGCATTAAAGGCAGGCAACTGGATATTTGCGTTGAAATCCTCCAACGGGTTATCACCGGCTTTCGATTGGGACATGAACAACACCGCAACGAGTATCACTGCCCGGATCCGCATGAAGATCACTCCTTATAAAAATATAACCGCAACTAAACAGCGGAATTTTCAATCTGAAATAAATGCCCCAGATAATTTATGATTATTATATGGTGATAAAGATTTAATGTCAAGAAAATAGAATACGCTATATTTCCAATTATAAAGAACAATAATAGTTTTGGATGCCTTTATAATCCTGCCGTTGAGGCCCTTGGGGGGGGAAACTAAAACGACTATATATGGTAAACAGGCATAGTGAAAATATGTCTCAGAGTATCAGGCAACTGAATACAATCTCACGTGACAGTTTACTACTGCTTCCCTGTTGTGCCTGATGATTTTTGAAAATGATTGAGCAGCCCGGAAAGATATTCCAGGAATTATCTACTTACCAGTTTTTCTCAACGAAGATTTATTCTACGACAGCCGGCTGCTGCTGAAGAGAATCAGTTATTGTCTTTTTCAATTCACCTGAGAATTTGAAAAGTGGAACAACTCTTTTCTGCAATGGGATTACTTCTCCGGTCTTTGGGTTGCGCGCAGGCCTTGGCTTTCTTGACTTGGAATAAAATGTGCCAAATCCGCGTATTTCTATGCTGTTACCGTGTTCCAGTATAGACGCGACTGTCTCAAGAAGCTCCTCGACAACGATTTTTGTATCGCCCTGGGTCAGCCCCGTGTATTTAGAGACTTCTGCAATCAGGTCATGTTTAGTTGTATTGGCCACAGCACCTCCTGAAACAATAATGGCGTATTAAAATATCCAATGATATCATCTTAAAGTCAAGAAAAAAAACCAGGCAGCATTAAACAGGATTTTTTCCGGGTCTCTGCAATAGGAACCGGTATGATCCTCTGTAAAAAGACTTCTTTATTCCCTCATAATCTGCAGAGAGCGGCACAACGGCACATTTTTGGGAAAAGCAAGCCCTGAATCTTTCCAGAAAACAGTTCCCGGAGAAACCCTGCTCTATCGAAGTTCTGTTCCGGTCTATAACTCTGTCAACGGTCAGAAACCGGGATATTCCTGGCCATCCATCCTGCTTCTCCTCAAGATTTTCTCTCCAGTGTGATCTTTTGAGGCTCTCGGCGGTAATGCTCCTGATGAACTGTACCTGGTTATCCCAGTCGAGAATTCCAAAATCAATTTTTCCATCCTGAACAGCCCACTCTTGAAAGTCTCTTTGGTCTGATTGCATGCCGGCGGCGCAAATTTCTTCTATATATTTCCTCCGGAAGCTCTCTATATCCACCCACTCAGATGGCAGTGGCAAACGGGTGTAGAGCAGAGAGGAATCCATTCCATCCTGATATTTAAATCGGGCCGGGAGCCTCCCCAGCACTGCCTTTCCATAAAGCCAGGGTTCATAAAGTCCGTATCCAAAGCCTTCAGCTAAGGAGGTCGACAACGCATAATCTGACACGCTATAAAGAAGTGCTGCCGGGTTGCCCTGACACCGGTAGAATATTCTCGATGGTGCATCAAGAATAACCGGCAGGCGGGTTTCTCTGATGATTGTCCTGATTTCATTGAAAAGGTCAATATCAGCTCTTCCCGTGCCCCGGGTCCCCAGTAAAAGAGTTGAGTCAAATATCAGACACGCCAGTGCAATAGCTTCAAGCGGGTTTTTCCTGTAAATAACCCTTGAAGGATAACAGAATATCGGTTTAGACAAGTTTATCTCTGTATCATCCTGCAAAGCAGCTTCTGCAGCCCTCTTTAAGACTATATCCCTTGAGACTTTTTCAGATGAAATTTCTTCTTTCCGGACCGGATTATGAAGGAGTGTAACTCTGAAACCGGTATTGCTCAAGATTTCAAAACCGCAGTTTCCAGGTACCACATGGTTTACAGGGGCACTAAGAGAATAAAGGTCCGGTTTTATTTTTATCCCGGAATCCTCCAGAAACTGCAGCGATTTAAGCTGCTCCAACCTGCCCTCTTCGGCAAAATCGTGTATTACAGAGAAGAACCGGACATCTCCTCCATTCCATTCTCTTGCTATTTCTGAAAAAGCAGCTGAAAGTGCGGGGTTCTTCCCCAGATTAAGATTATGAGCTACAACCGCTGCCGGAAAAGTCAGATTTGCGCCATTCAGTATTTCGAGCAGTTTTTTCTTGAGCAGAGCCCGCATACTGAGGAACCGGCAGATATCTGTAAACTGCTGGTAATCAAATTCTTCTATATTAATCTGCTCAACACCCGGAATCTTTCCTGCCCCGTTTCCGCTGCAAATCAGGATGCTTTTTCCCCGCTTGATTTTTCTGAAGGCATCAGCATAAAGCCTCATCACCTGTGAAACACCACCCGTACGGACATGATAGTGAATCTGAATCAGGGTTTCAGGGAATCTGTTCATAGCTGGTTCAGTGTACGGTTTTTCTGCCTGGGGTGAAAACTACGGTGAATCTCTTTAAGATACTCACGGTCAACGTGAGTGTAAATCTCAGTTGTCACAATGTTTGAATGACCGAGCATCTCCTGAACAGTCCGCAGATCAGCTCCCCCTTCCAGAAGATGAGTCGCAAAAGAATGCCTGAACGTGTGCGGTGAAACCTCTTTATGAATACCTGCATCAGCACAGTACCCGTGAATGATTTTCCAGATGCCCATACGGGAGATGGCTTTTCCGCGGACATTCAGGAAAACCGTGCTGTCTGATCCAGGTTTTGCTAAAAATGCCCGTTCAACCTGCATATACTCATTAATCCATTGGAGTGCCAGCTCACCTATTGGAACAAGCCTCTCTTTTGAACCTTTCCCCAGGATTCTGACCAGCCCTTCCTCCCAGAGTATCTGCTCTAAAGTAAATGACGATAATTCCGAAACCCGCATTCCTGTGGCATAGAGAGTCTCAAGCATCGCCCTGTCCCTGACCCCGCCCCTCTTTTTTGTATCAATAACGTCCAGTATCTTTTCTATCTCATCTACTGTCAGTACCGAGGGAAGATAGCGGGTGGTACGCGGGGTTTCAAGCAGTTCTGTTGGATCTTTGTCAATTTCTCCTTCAGAAGCAACGAATGCAAAGTAACTTCTCAGTGATGAAACTGTGCGCTGAATAGATGTAGCAGCGAAGCCGATGTCAAAAAGAAGCCTTACGTATCTGGAAAGAAGATCCGGTGTGACATCGTGGAGACTCTTTGTGCGATGCTGGTTTAAGAAAGCCTCCAGCCTCTGGAGATCATATCGGTAGGATTCTGCGGTATTGTCGCTCAGCGTTCTTTCAAGCCGCAGATAGGCAAGAAATGTTTCCAGAAGGGGTAATTCAAGTCTCATAACGTGAAATACGGATTTGACCTTTTCTCTCTTCCTATAGTTGTCCGGCCCCCGTGCCCGGGGCAAACGACGGTCTGATCACTGAGAGTAAAGAGTTTTTCTTTAATGCCATTTATCAGCAGTTCCCCGTCTCCACCGGGAAAATCACTTCGTCCGATTGAACCGGCAAATAGAATATCACCGCACAGAAGAAAATTATCAAATTTAAAGGCCACCCCGCCGGGACTGTGACCTGGAATAAAAAAAACCTCGGTTTCAAAACTTCCGATCTTCATTTTGCCCTCTGTAAGGTCGTGCGTATTGCCGTTATATGTAAAGGGCTTTCCCATCATAACCGATCCGTTAATTCCAGCGTTAGTCAAGAGCATCAGCTCTGCCCGGTGCACATAGACCTCGAGGCCGGGGTAAATACTCTGAAATTCCGGTATACCCATAGTATGATCAAAATGAGCATGGGTCAAAAGTATCGCTTCCGGAAACAAGCCTTCGCGTTCAACAAAGCCAGTCACTTCTTCACATCCTGAAGACGGGTCAACAACCAGGCATCTTTCCTTATCACCACGTACTATATAAGTGTTAGTTTCTATAGGACCGGTTATAAACTTATGAACAGATACAGACACTTATATCTCCTTTTATGATGGTACATACAGTGGATCAGCAAATTGACCGGCAAATATCACTTCCGGCTCAAGCAGTATGCCGGAATTCTCATAAACTGCTTTCTGCAGCTTGATTATAAGACGCCTTGCATCGGTTGCGGTTCCCTGTCCTCTGTTGACAATAAAATTAGCATGTTTTATAGAGACTTCCATATCCCCTACCCTCATTCCCTTAAGCCCGCTCTGCTCAATAAGGGTTCCTGCATAATTGCCCGGAGGCCGTTTGAAAACGCTTCCGCAGTTTGGATATTCCAGAGGCTGCTTTGCCTTTCTCTTTGAGAGTATGTCTCTGCGTATTTGTGACAACTCTTCAGGAGCTTTACGATCAGAAAAATGGAACGCTGCACTGAGAATTACTGCCGGTTTATTTCTGAGATTACAGCTTCGATAGCCAAGCTGCAGCTCCGAAGCCTTCGCGCAAATAATTCTATCCTCTTCCAGATCGAAATATCTTACCAAGTGAAGGGTATCCGCGATACATGAGCGAAAGGCGCCGGCATTCATAATCACTGCACCGCCTACAGTACCAGGGATTCCAGCCAGCTCTTCCATACCAGCAATACCGGAGCTAACACTCTGATTTACAATAATATTGAGCTGCGTGCCACTTCCTGCCTCAACGCCGTTTTCACTCCAATTTACTTTTGTCAGCTCTGCAGAGAGGTTAATTACCAGACCGGGCCAACCCTGATCACTCATCAGAAGATTTGATCCGTTCCCTAAGATCCATACCGGAAGACCGATTTCAGACGCCTGGTGGAGGGCTTCGATCAACTGACTTTCATCGCCAGGCTCACAATAATACGCTGCCGGCCCCCCTGCACGGAATGTGTTTTTGTCGGCTAAAGAAACATCTTTGAGAAAACGCATCAAACAGCGGCCTGTTGGTCAAGAGCACTGTAAATCTCTTTTTCTATAAAGAAGGTGACCACATTCTGGTCCAGATGTCCCTTTGCGGCTTCTTCAGTGAGTATTTTCAAGGCTTTCTCACGTTCGATTTTTGGTTTATAGGGGCGATCCTGTGCTACAAGTGCCTCGTAAATATCTACCACTGCAAGAATCCTGCTCTCGAGCAGAATATGGTCTTTTGAGAGTTTGCCCGGATACCCTGAACCGTCCATCCTTTCATGGTGCTGCGAGGCAATAAGCGGAATCTGCTGAAGATTGCCGGTCCATGGTATTTTAGAGAGAATTCGGAATGTCGAGGAAGCATGTGAGTTGATCAACCCACGTTCTTCCAGAGTCAGATTCCCGGTGGGGATCGAAAGCATTTTCCACTCATCTTCACTCAAAAATCTTCTTACCTGTCCTTCAATTGAGGTATATGTTTTTTCCCTGAGAGTTAATAAATCCTGAAGCATCTGTTCAGTCAAATAACCGCAACTGTTTAACCTCTTCAAAAGCTCTCTGTCTCTGACTGTTTCCTGCATGGAGGTCCAGCCGGAAACCTTCGAAGGAGTAAGAGCAAGCTGAAGTTCAACAAAGTCCATTCGCGACATTAAATTGTCGAATTCGCCGGATGACAGCCTTTTCTCTTTAGTCAAAAGATATTCGGGGACCCCGATTTTTCCGATGTCATGCAGCAAAGCAGCAAACTGAAATTGCCTGCGTTTCTCAGGGTTGTTCCCAAGCTCAAAGTAAGGGCAGGATGAATCTTTTTGCGCGGCATCCAGAAATGCAGTTACATAACTGGTCACTCTTTTTGAGTGTCCGGAAGTCACCTTATCTCTTTCTTCAATTGCGGCAATCGATGAACTCAGAAAACCCTCAAAAATGGCTTTTATATTTTCATGCAGTTGCGCACGCTCTATAGAAACTGCAGTCTGGGAAGCTACAGACTGCACAAACTCCTCATCTGAAAGTGAGAATACATCCACCTGACTGTCCACATTCTCTAATGTCAGTTTTGCCGATGCATCGTTCTTTCTATTTATCAGTTGAAGCACCCCGACTACTTCACCTTCCTGATTTTTCAGGGGAACAGTAAGCATAGATTTTATCTTGTAGCTGAATTTTTTCTCAAAATCCCTGGTTGTCCGGTATGGTACCGAGTCATCCAACCTGCCTACATCATCTATGTTAAGTGAGCGGGCTGTTTGTGCAACATATCCTGCTATAAAATTATTGTTGATAGGAACAGAATACTCCGAAACCCTGCCCAGGTTCACCGAATCATTCTGTGCCACCTTGAACCTCAGGGTTTCATTGAACGAACCGCCTGGACTGTTACGTTCTCTTAAATAGATACTTCCGGCATCAGCACACAGAATCCGCCTGCTTGTCATAAGGATCAGTTCAAGAAGCTTCTGTAAATCATTCTCTTTTGATATTGCAGTGCCGATCTGCACAAGATTCATTTTTTCATTTCGGTACTTTACGATTTCTGAAATCATTCTGCTGTTCTGGGCATTTACAACACAGCTTCTTGAAATTGCAGAAACCATATTGAAGGCAACAGACTCATTCAAAGGCAACTCAAATACCCCAAGGATCGGAAAATCGACTATAAACGGCGGGATCGCTGAATTAATAAAGTGGAAAATGGGAAGGCATTCACCAGAACCAACGGGAAGAGATCTGAAGAGCTCAAGAACCAATTCGGGTGAAGGTGGCAGGAAAGAGATAAATCCAAGCGGCAGATCAGCGGTGAATTCCTTTGTTTTCAGTTCGTCTCTGCTTATAACCGATAAAGCAAAACCCCGCAACTCTGCTGCCTTCTTTAAAAGCAGGAAATCATTGTGCGGTACATCTCCAAGAATACTGATCAGCGAGCCCATTGATCTGTCCAGTCTGGAATAACAGCCTTTTTCTAAATTTACTTTATTGTTAAGAAAAAACAATAAAAAAAGGCCTGCTTTTTAGAAAAGCAGGCCAATTATGGCGGACCGGACGAGGCTCGAACTCGCGACCTCTGGCTTGACAGGCCAGCGTTCTAACCGGCTGAACTACCGGTCCTGAGAACTTTGGTTTTCCAAAACCACTTATTACTTATTCTATGGGCGTTGAGGGATTCGAACCCCCGACCACCTGCTTGTAAGGCAGGTGCTCTATACCAGCTGAGCTAAACGCCCTATTTCTGCTGCTCTGATCCTTTTTCTCTGCCTTTTGCAAGCAGTGAAACTGGAATCAGCACACAGTAAACACCTATAAGAATTAATGGCGCGACACTTTTTGATAAGGGATTATCGACTGGTCCCTGCGCCAATAATATATAACCTGTAATCAGTAAAACCAGACATACCGCTAAAAGTTTGTAATTAATTGCTGAAAAAAAGTTCTGCATATTATCTCCACAAACAGACTGTATAAATTAGATAAAGCTAACCAGAATGTCAATACTAAAGTTGTAATGTTGAAGTTAGTTTTTCCCGTTCCTGATCATCCTTCGATGATTTAAGCGAAAGCAGCCTCTCACGGTTAATCCTGACCACTTCATTGAGGAGTTTTGCCAGATTCTGCATCTCATCTCCCTTACGAAGCCGTATCGAATCAGTATAGTTTCCCTCAATCATGTTATGACAGACCTTTTCAAACCTGTACACAGGACCAGCCACTTTATGTGAAAAGAAGATTGTCAGAAGAACTATCTGAACTATTACCAGAAGCATTCCGACACCAAAAACCCACATCAGTGAGTTTAAAAGAGAACTTCGGAATTCCTTGTTTGATGAGAAAGACCTTATGTAATCCTTTATCCCATTAACCAGCACGCCATAACGCTCAGCTGATGGTTCGACCTGATCCTGAAGTTCAAGAACGATTTTGCTTTCTATATCCTGTTTGATAATTCGTACTGTAGTACTGATAATTGACTGTGACGCAAAATAAAGTGTCAGCAGCATGAATACCAGAAGGATCAACATCGGAATAAGCAGCGTAAGCATATACCTGCCCTGGAAATTCCGGTCGATAAAAAAATGGGTTCTGGAGAAACCTGCATTTTTCTGCTGCACGCCTAAGCTCCTTTGTCTCGGGAAGGATATTCAATCCTGGAATGGAAAATTCCCTGCAAGACCGGCATGAACCCTTCCACAATTTCATCCAGATCACGCAGCGTCAGATCACTTTGATCAAGCTGAGATGAGAGGAATTTATCTCTTATAATCTTTTTTACCAGCTCCCGGAGAAGCTTCGGTGAACTTGTCCCCAGACTTCTCGATGCAGCCTCAACAGAATCAGCCAGCATGATAATTGCAGCTTCTCTTGTCTGAGGAATCGGCCCCTGGTAGGCAAAGTCCTCCGGCTGTACCTGTTTATGCTGATCCTGCTCGAGAGCCTTCTCATAAAAGAATGATACAGTGCTTGTACCATGGTGCTGCATGATGATATCCTGTATCACCTTTGGAACAAGGTATTTACGAGCCAGCTCTACACCGTCCTTGACATGCGAACAGATAATCAGCGCACTCATCGATGGTGCCAGCTTTGTATGGCGGCTTCTATCAACTGTCAAACAATTCTCAACAAAGTAATCGGCCTTTTCAATTTTTCCGATGTCATGGTAATAGGATGCCACCCTGGCAAGAAGCGGATTTGCACCGATTTTCTGAGCGGCTGATTCGGCCAGATTCCCCACCAGAACGCTGTGATTATAGGTCCCGGCCGCCTCTATAGACAAGCGTTTGAGAATAGGGTGATTCATGTCCGAAAGCTCTACAAGGGTCATATCTGTTGTTATATCAAAGAGCCTCTCAAAAACAGGTGTAACCATCAAGGCAAGAAAAATCGATGCTATTACACTTAAGAGAGAGAGTCCATAGTTCTGAAACAGAGTCACAATGGACATTTTGAAGCCTATAATGTGCCAGAGTGAAATTACCACAATGTATATCATAATAACAGGAGGGATAATCTTAAAAAAATGCATCCTGTACCGTATATTACGCCCCATAAAACAGGCAATGATTCCGCCCAGAAATGCATAAACAAAGAAGAAATGATCAAATCCCATGATCATGCCAAAAAAGATACTGACTAAGAGAGTAAAGATAAAACTCAGTTCTATTCCAAAAAGTATAGAAGCCAGAATTGATCCGGTGGCAAGAGGAGTCAAGTACTGGGGCACAATTGAGGTCACTTCGTTCATGCCTGCAAAGAGTCGGGGAGCAATCATCAAGGTGACTCTGATTAATAAAAACTGCAGGCACAAAAGTACAGCCAGAGCCAGCAGGTGCTTGCTGTTGTTCATAAGTTTCCGGTCAAATCTAACAATGTAGAAAACGGCAAAAAGAAGTGGCAGCAGCATCAGCAGCAGCCGTCCGGCATTTCCCGCCTTTACCTTGCGTTTTTCATGAACATTGCCCATTTTATCCAGCGCAATCTGAAGAGATTTGAGCTTCTGGATCACTTCCGGGGTGACTTCCTGGTGGATACGCATTATTTCGGTGTCTTTTATTACCTTGCCGCTGATCTCAAGAACATCCTGTATCGCTTTCTGGCGACGTTGCATTGTAGCGGCTCCATTAACCTTGACATTAGGGCGGCAGTATGCAAAAAGCAGTTCGTAAATTGTATTCAAGGCCTCATCATCAAATTTCCTGACATTCCGGAGCCTCTTTATACAGTTCTCAAGAGCTACCTCTTTGACAGGAATCTCTTCTGCAGAAACGGTGGTCTCTATGGAGTCTCTCAGCAACGACACAAATTTCTGGGTATAAAAAAGGTGTTGTTCAAATGATGTATTATACAGTGATCTGAGCTCTGTAAGACGTTTCACATCGGGAACCAGAAGCACAGCCGATATTCCCTTGTCAAGCAAAGCATCCGCCTGCAGCATCGCATCATCTAACAGATTCGGGCGATTAAGCAGGACGTTTAAGGCGTTTTCAGAAATTTCCCTGGAAACAGTACGCTTGATAGAATTCCTGACCGAGTCTGATGATGAGTCGCCTATAATTCTTACAATTGCGATTTTAAGATCGAAAAGCCTGTTGTTAGTCTTTTCCCTTACCCCGCTGTCAAAATCCAGCACAGCCAGTATCTGATCAACGGCCCTTTTCCGCTCTTTTTCCAGTTCCTCCGGGGACCTCAGAATATCAAAGGTAAATGGAGCAATTATTGTCTCTTTTGCAGCTTCACCGATTTTGGGAAGATCAAAGGATTGTACCGTTTCTGTATACGGAAACATTAAAATAACACATACAATCGTACCAAGCAGGATAAAAAAGGCAGGTGTAAAAAAAGGTGGAAGTTTAATTTTAAATTTCTTCCCTATCCGAATTACCTTTAATGTCCTGGTATCTCTGTGTGTTTTTCTGGAATCTTTTAACATGCGAGAACCGCTCAGATTTCCTTTTTTGAATTTTGTCCGGGAAGACCGGATCAGATGATTTTAAAACTGGAACAGTTTTTCTTGAAAACATACTGAGAAGTAATAAAATACATACATTGCACCACTTTTTCAAAAATACAGATATAGAAATAATTATTGTGTCATTAAACAACACCACAGCCAGAGAAGAAATACCGGAAAGGTGAACTGTATCATCCTTCCCGGATTCCAGTTCGCTCACAAAATTTAACCACATCCTTCTCGGTGAAATCCGAAATGTGTGTTTTACATTAAGTGCTGTGGAAATCTGCTTTTTGTTTTTGCAGGCTGCCCGGATTCTGCAATAGATTAATCTGAGCCAGTAACGGGCAATTTGCTTCTGTGCAGTTTGAGTTTACAGGTCTAAAGAAGCAACTTCTGCATAACATTATTTAATGGACGAGAAGATCTCCGGCCGGAAGTAGAGTAGTAATGCGGCTTTAGAAATAAGACGCATTACATTCTGTTTCAATTAATTTTCAGATTCATCAAGACTGTTGAGCTCTTCTTGCTGACCCTGGAGCTCCTGCTGTTTGCTCTGGAGCTGTTGTTCGAGCTGCATTCTTTCCTGGCGGAGTTCGGATAGTTTTTTTTCAGCACTTTCAGCCGCAACCCTTGCTTCATCAAGCTTTCCGGTTTCCTCAGTACTTGGTTTTTTTGTACACCCGGTCAAACCCCAAAGAAGCATTGAACCGATTAGTAAAACGCGGGTCACAATACGAACCTTAGACATTTAAACCTCCTGTTATTTTACCGTATAAATAGAATTCAAGATTATGTAGTTTGTTATATAATAGTTTCTAAGAATCGGCAAGTCAAGGAAAATGGCATACAGAATTTCTCTGTGTGCGCCATTACTTTACCGGGAATTCTACTATTCTTCAAGTTTTACGCCCAGTTCTTTAAGCTGGTTTTCAGAAACCCTGTCCGGGGCATTATCCATCAGGGAGATACCGGCCGTTGTCTTTGGAAACGGAATTGTATCTCTTATACTGTCCAGCCCCATCATGACCATCACCACCCGGTCAAGACCAAAGGCAATTCCACCATGAGGAGGTGCTCCAAATGTCAGGGCCTTCAGAAGAAATCCAAATTTATTTTCCGCATCTTCCTTGCTTATTCCCAGCAGATCGAAGACCTTCTGCTGAACATCCATGCGGTGAATGCGAATACTTCCTCCACCCAGTTCGAAACCATTGAGCACAAGATCATAAGCCCGGGAGCGGGCTTTATAGTACTCTGGTGTATCAAGCAGCGGGATATCACTGTCCAGAGGGGCTGTAAATGGATGGTGCACAGAGGTGTAGCGCTGTTCTTCCTCGCTGTATTCAAAGAGTGGAAAATTATTAACCCATAAGAAGCTGAAATCATCTTTTGACGTCAGGTTTTTAAGCCTGGCCAGTTCGAGCCTGAGCTGACCCAGAGATGTAAAGCAGACTTTTTCCGGAGCGGCTACAAGAAAGATCATGTCTCCGGCAACGGCGCCAATCTGTTTAATGAGTAAAGAGATCTCACTGTCAGAAAGGAATTTTTTCGATGGTCCCTCAGCCCCGCTATCTGTCAGGCGGAGCCAGACAAGCCCTTTTGCCCCGAACTTTGCGACATGTGCAGTCAGATCGTCGATATTTTTCCTGGTCAAATCAGCAAAACCACTCGCTGCAATGGCCGCTACAAACCCTTTGCTTTCGATAACCGATCTGAACACCTTGAATTGCGATTCTGTAAAAATCTGCGTTACATCTTTTATCGGAAGTCCAAACCTCAAATCCGGTTTGTCACAGCCGTATGTGCGGAAAGCATCCTCATAAGTCATACTGGGAAATGGCTGAGGGATTTCCCGGCCGAGGCAGTTTCTAAAAAGGGTGACGATTAGATTTTCAAAAATTGCATAAATATCGTTTTCGTCAATAAAAGACAGTTCAGCGTCAAGCTGGGTGAATTCCGGCTGCCTGTCAGCCCTGAGGTCCTCATCTCTGAAGCACCGGGCAACCTGAAAATACCTGTCAAAGCCGGAAATCATCAGGATCTGCTTGTATGTCTGTGGGGACTGCGGAAGAGCGTAGAACTTTCCTTTGTTTAAACGGCTTGGCACAAGGAAATCCCTTGCCCCCTCAGGAGTGCTCTTCATGAGTATAGGAGTTTCAATCTCTGTGAACCCTTTGCTCCACATGTATTTGCGTGCTTCTGCAGCTACCCGGTGCCGGAAAAGGATGTTATTCTGCAGTGCGGGTCGCCGAAGGTCGAGGTAACGGTAGCGGAACCTTAATTCTTCTGATTCCGATGCTTCAGGATCATTGATATGAAGAACCGGTGTTGCCGAAGTATTCAGAATCTCAAGCTCATCAGCGGCGATCTCAATCTCTCCTGTTACCATGCGCGGATTAGCCATATTCTGCGGTCTTCTCCTGACTGTGCCCGCCACGGCTATAACATACTCATGCCTCAGCTGTGAAGCCTCTTCGGCAAGCTTCATATCTGTTTCCGGGCTGAACACTACCTGTGAAATGCCGTAGCGGTCACGGAGATCGATGAAAATGATCCCCCCGTGGTTGCGCCAGTTGTGAACCCATCCGTTGAGAATTACCTTTTCGCCCTCGTTTTTTGCGGTAAGTTCACCGCAGTTGTGAGTACGATGCCATGCGCTTTTTAAACTCATGTTAACCCCGTTATCTTAAAAATTTTGAGAATCTGAAAATAACAACTGCCGCCAAGGGGATAAAGAGCAATGCTTTTTTTAGTAAGACCTGACATATGCATCCGGGAAGGGATGAAGTGCGTTTAGACCTTGTAGCAGAAAGGTTTGAACAAATCGCAGGTGCACAAAACTCCGTGGATCGGATTATAGAGTGTAAAATTGGCTATTTGGGTCCTGAGTATGTATTGAAGAGGCTCTGGACTGCCGTGAGATATCTATGATGGTCATTGAGATGGAATGTGAGAGACAGGTGTTTCCTGAAGAGGGTCTTGTAGTGTAATTTGGTAAAATTTCCAGAGGTCAGTACCAGTTTCCGGAGAATAGTCCGGCAGAAACACAAAGTATCTTGCAATTGTGATAGAGATGTTCCATCGAGTGGATTCCCGGGTAGCGCATTTCAGATTTCCCCAAAGTCGAGGAATTTTTTTCATGAAATCCGGGCTAATGATTTTATAGAATTTCTGGTACGCTTCATGCAGGGAAATGCAGGATTATTCAGCGTCTCAGATTCCTTTTATCAACTATACAATTCGGAAAAGTTCGTCACTATTTTTGCTTTCTGTTTATTTATGTAAACATTGTGAATAGACAGAAACTATTTTGAACTTGCTTTCAAAACTCAGGGAATAAAAAAGTCTCATCTTCCCAAACAAAGTGGAGAAAAAAAATGAAGACACCCAGACTGCTCATTGTGGATGATGAGGAAGCCACGATTTTTGGATACACGCGTTATCTTACAAAATGTGGTTTTTCAATCCAGACTGCCAAATGTCTCCAAGATGCAAAGTCATCAGTTTCAACCGAGCATTTTGATGCTATACTTCTTGATTTAAGACTTCCCGATGGAAACGCTATAGAGTGGATAGGAGAGCTTCACAGTGCACACGAAAATATGGCTATCATAGTCATTACCGGTTTAAGCGATATCCCCACGGCTGTGAAAGCCATGAAATACGGAGCTCACAATTTCCTTACCAAGCCGGTCAATATGGACGATCTTGTTATAAGCATTAAAAAGAGTCTTGAGGTGGAGGAGCTCAGAAGAAGAGACTCTATTCACCAGCGCCTTGCGCCTCAGAAAGCGGAGCCGTTTTTCGGCAACAGTCCGGCCATAGAGAAAATTATTCAGTACGCCAATGTAGCGGCAATGAATAATACAGTGGTTCTTCTGCACGGGGAGACCGGCACCGGAAAGGGAATCCTGGCGCGCTGGATACATGACCACAGCGCACGAAAAAATGAAGCATTCGTAGAAGTAAACTGTTCGAGTCTCAAAGGGGAGCTGCTCAGGAGCGAGCTTTTCGGGCATGCAAAAGGAGCATTTACCTCTGCTATTAAAGATCGCCCCGGTTTAATAGAAGTAGTTGATGGAGGGACACTTTTCCTTGATGAAATCGGGGACATGGACCTGGAGGTTCAGGCGCAGCTGCTTAAAACAATTGAGGAGAAATCGTACCGCAGGATTGGTGAAAACAAGGTCAGAACAAGCGATTTCCGCCTTATTTGTGCCACCAACCGCAACCTCACAGAGGCATCGGTAAATGGAAGTTTCAGAAAAGACCTCTATTACCGTATCTGCATTTTCCCCATAAATCTGCCATCTCTCAGGGAAAGGAAAGAGGACCTTCCCGGTCTGATAAAACACATTCTGCTCAGCTACTCCTACGACAAATTCCCGCTTGACCAGAAGGTCGTAGACACTCTGATAAACTATCCCTGGCCTGGAAACATCCGTGAGCTCAGGAACATGGTCGAACGCGGACTTCTTCTGGCCCAGAATGAACCCCTGGCGGTTCCCCATTTCCCCGGCCTGGAAAAAACATCAAGCATTCTTTCTGCCGAGCAGAAAGAGTACACCGAAACCTGGAATCTCGAAGAGATTGAAAAAAGCCATATCATGCTTGCGTTGAAGCATTTCGGTGGAGACAAATACGAAACAAGCAATGCTCTTGGCATCTCTCTTTCCTCTCTTTACCGTAAACTTGACAAAATCCAGCAACAGCAGCAGACTCCAGTCTAAGTTCTCACTTTTGTAATCTATTCTCATTTTGAGAAGTTTACTCTCTTCTGCAGGAGCAAATACCAGCGCTCCTGCAGCATTAAAACCACTCCATGCCATGGCACAGTTTTTGTTTACCATATAGGTTCACCTTTTCAGGGAGCCGTTATGATCTGCAATGATACTTTTCAGAAACCAGTCAGGCACGGAGTTTTTATGATTAACAATGACCGCTACATCGATTTTTTAAAATTCGCCCTGCACCGCATCATAGAAACCGCCCTCCTCTATGAAACTCAGGCAAAAGCTTGTAAAGACCCTGCAAAAAAGCTCTTTCTATATTTTCTGGCGGGAAAAAAACGGGTTCAGCATGTGGTGCTTGAAATGATTGCTACAAACAGCCGTGGAAAGCCGCTCTCTTTCTCCGATTATAACAGCATCAAGCTTTCTGAAGAAAACAAAGGGGTAGACCTTTCAAAGTGTACTCCGGAAGCAATACTGCAATTTGCAAACAGCAGAGCTGAAAAAGACCTCAGCCTTTTTATCAGTCTGGCTGCACTTGAAGAAGACAGTAAAACAAAAAAGCTACTGGTAACTCTCTCAAAACTCTCTAAAGATTTTATTCAAGATGTAACAACCGGTTATTCAAAGTTTACAATAAGCAAACCGGAATGCACATCTGTTCCCGGGCTCAGAATCAGAAAAAATCTTCATGAGAATACAGTGACCGGCTGAGAGATCAACATCATATGAGGGGTCAGTTTAGATTTCTGAATTCATTTTGTTCAGTAAGAATTCATGAAAGCTGGATAGTGATCTTTTTGCTGATTACCTGGTCTTTCAGAAAAAATGCCCTCCCCTATTATTTCCCGGTTATTCCGTCAGACACCTCGCTGTGGTGGGGATTTGCAGGAGCATCGATACTGCTTTTCTCAATGATACTTCACGAAACAGGACACATTCTGGCTGATGCCAGACTGGGAATCCCCGGTGGAAAGAGGATACTGCTTCCTTTTGGAGCTGTAAAGGATGAGAACTGCATAATTCCTGTTGAAAAATCGATACTATCTGCATTGGCCGGCCCGCTTGCTAGTGTTATTACAGCATGTCTGTGCTATGGGTTGCTTCTCTCCGGGCTTCATCTTAACTGGCCGGGAGCCCTGATTTTCATTCTCGATAAAGCTGCAACTCTCAATATCATAATTGCGGGCCTCAACCTCTTCCCGGCATCACCCCTGGATGGATCTGCAATTTTAAAATCCGTTTTTCTGATTTCTGGTAAAAGCTGCAGAACTGCATCAAAAGCTGTTTTCTTTGCAGGCCACACTCTTGCCATTCTGCTTATTGCAGCCGGGGCTGCAATCATATACAAAGGATTATTGTCATCGGGAATATGGTGGATATTGACCGGAGCACTCCTGAGGGAAGGAATTTACCTCTCAGGAAATTCTTTTTCGCTCAAAAAAAGCCTGGAGGGAGAAAGTGTATCTCAGTATATGCGGTCCGATCCTGTCACTGTACCGCCGCAGATCTCTCTTCATCAGTTCATAACCGGGTATATCTACAGATACAACCTTGAAATATTTCCAGTACTTTTTCCCGGAATCCTGAAGTGTATCAGTACCGAAAAAATCAGAGAGATACCCGAAGAGGAATGGGAAAGGTACACTGTTTCCAACTTTGCAGAGACATGCGATGATACCAACTCAATCGAAACATCCTCAGATGTGATGAAAGCGATAGATTTGATGTGTAAAAATTCTACCGGAAGGCTTATAGTCACCGAAAACGGAGAGCTGGCAGGGGTAATTACGTTGAAGGACCTGCTTCCGTTTTTTTCTCTAAAGATAAGTTTAACTCAGAGCGTTGCTAAGGAGAGCTGGGAACAAGAAGACCGGCTTTCGGTAGAAAAAATCAGTGCTACTGACCCGGTACCAAAACAGCCGGCCGGATTCACTTCGGTTTAACCCAAAGGTCGCAGTTGATTAAGATTTTTTGCCTCATCCAACTGCGATTTTCAGGTTTATCTCTTTTTGTTAACGCCCAGCATTTCTGCTGGTTAAAGCAGATCTTCCATAATGCTTCTGGCAGCAGTTTTACCTGCCCCCATAGCAAGAATAACGGTAGCAGCCCCGGTTACTATATCGCCCCCGGCATAAACGAATTTTTTAGATGTGCGACCGTCTTTTTCGCTGGCCTCTATCGTACCTTTCCTGGTAGTTTTGATGTCAGGAGTAGACATGGAGATCAGCGGATTGGGGCTGTTTCCGATAGCAATGATCACTGCTTCACAGGGAATATCAAATTCACTTCCCTGGACCGGAACAGGTCTGCGCCTCCCTGAGGCATCCGGTTCACCAAGTTCTATGCGGATACAGCGTACAGCTTTTACAAACCCGTTATCATCACCCAGGACTTCAACAGGGTTGCAGAGGAGATTAAACTGTATTCCCTCCTCTTTGGCGTGGTGGATTTCTGCTTTTCTGGCAGGCATTTCTGATTCACCACGTCTGTAAACTATAACCGATTTTTCTGCACCGAGTCGTAGGGCTGTTCTGGCTGAATCCATTGCAACGTTCCCGCCGCCAACAGTCACCACGTTTTTAGCTTTAAGAATCGGTGTAGATGCATTGTCTTTATAAGCTTTCATGAGATTGCTTCTGGTCAGATACTCATTTGCAGAATATACGCCTATCAGGTTTTCGCCTTTTATTTTCATAAACGACGGAAGTCCGGCACCTGAGCCGATAAAAACGGCATGAAAGCCTTCCTCATTCAGCAGCTCATCGACATGAATAGTCTTCCCGATAACGGAATTTTTTTCGATTTTGACACCGAGTTTCTCAAGATAACAGATCTCTTTTTTAACGATGCTTTTTGGAAGCCTGAATTCCGGGATCCCATAGGTAAGCACACCACCGGCTTCATGAAGTGCTTCAAAGATCGTAACCTCGAATCCTTCTTTTACCAACTCACCGGCACAGGTTAAACCAGCGGGGCCGGATCCTACAACAGCCACCTTTTTGCCGTTTTTCTTCTTAAGTTCAGGAAATGTTATTTCCCCTTTTTCGCGTTCCCAGTCAGCGGCAAACCTTTCAAGGTTGCCGATAGAGACGCTGTCTCCTTTTTTATTCAGAATGCACCTGGCCTCACACTGTTCCTCCTGTGGACAGACTCTTCCGCAAACTGCAGGCAGGGCATTTGTTTCCTTAATTTTTACAGCGGCCTCAGCGAACTTGCCATCTGAGATAAGTTTAATGAATTCAGGGATTTTCACATTAACAGGACAACCCTCGATACAGAGCGGTTTTTTGCACTGAAGACAGCGCTTTGCCTCATCTATGGCTTCTGTTTCCGAGTACCCGAAAGGAACCTCCTGAAAATTTCTGCCGCGGGTGGCAGGGTCCTGCTCACGCATGGGTATGCGTTTAAAACGTTTTTCCCCTGCTTTTTTCTCTTCGGTCATACCTGAGTCCCTTTCATTCTACAAACATGTTTATCCCTGGCCTGGTTTTCGAATGTCCTGTAGCTCCCGAGCCTCATTACAAGTTCGTTCCAGTCAAGCACAGATGCGTCAAACTCCGGACCGTCAACACAGGCGAATTTTGTCTCTCCCCCGACTGTCACCCGGCACCCGCCACACATCCCGGTACCATCAATCATTATGGGATTAAGAGAAGCATAAGTTTTTATACCGGCGGCTACGGTGAGCGATGTTGTCACTTTCATCATGATAACGGGCCCGATTACAATAGCCATGTCAAACTTTTCTCCATTACCGGTCAGATCCTTGAAGACATCTGAGACAAAGCCCTTCCGGCCCAGCGTTCCATCATCGGTTGTTATATAAACCCGGTCGGAATGTGCCTTTACATCATTTTCCAGGATTACAAGATCTCTGGAGCGGGCACCGATAATAGAAACGACTTCATTTCCGGCTTCTTTCAGTGCACAGATTATAGGATAGAGAGGCGCAACACCTACCCCACCGCCAATACAAAGGCATTTACCGTATTTTTCGATGTGAGTCGGTTTCCCCAATGGTCCGGCAAGGTCAAGAATCGACTCTCCTTCTTCCAGTTCTGCAAGCACAGTAGTTGTTTCTCCGGCGACCTGAAAAACGATCTCGATCCACCCCTGCAGAGCATCTGCGTTAGCAATAGTAAGTGGAATGCGCTCACTTTCATCGGTGGGACGCAGCATTATAAACTGTCCGGCTTTCCTTTTTCCCGCTATCCGTGGCGCATCAATACGAAATCGCCAGACCAGATTGGAAAGTTTCTCTTTTTTTAAAATTTTAAACATTTTTACCCCTGTTTTATTGAGTACTCCTGAGAGTGCCGGCATATTGATTTTTTTAAGCCGAGCCGGTTTTTACAGAGCCTGTTTTAAAAAAAAATACCCGATTCCGCAACTTGCGAAAAAGGGTATCTGCATTGATACGCTGAACACCTTTGTTACAGCATGAGACCAGAGACAAGACTTCAGGCTCCGTCCCTTAAAATTAAATACCAGCTTCCTTACGAATTGCATCCACCATGTTTGTCTTTTCCCAGGCGAAGTTCGGCAGTTCGCGACCGAAATGGCCGTTTCGTGCGGTCTCGCGATAAATGGGTCTTTTAAGGTCAAGACTCTTGATGATTGCTGCTGGACGCAGATCGAAAAGTTTGTTGATAATTTCACAGATTCTGTGGTCAGACAGTTTTCCGGTTCCATATGTGTCTACATGGATGGAGATCGGTTTAGCGACACCGATTGCATATGAGAACTGAATCTCGCAATGGGTGGCAAGCCCGGCAGCAACAACATTCTTTGCTACCCAGCGTGCTGCGTATGCCGCGCTTCTGTCGACCTTGGAGGGATCCTTTCCGGAGAAAGCACCACCACCATGGGCACCGTATCCGCCGTATGTATCAACGATTATTTTGCGGCCGGTCACACCGGAATCCCCGTGAGGTCCGCCAACTACAAAACGGCCTGTGGGATTGATATGATAAACTGTTTTATCGTCAAGCATGTTTGCCGGGATAACCTTCTTAATAATCTTTTCGATCATGTCTTTGACGATTTGTTCATGAGTCGCTTCAGGCGCATGCTGGGTTGAAATGACAACAGTATCAACCCTTACCGGCTTGAGATCATCATATTCGATCGTAACCTGTGATTTGGCATCGGGACGAAGGTAGGGAATGATCTTCTTTTCACGTGCATCTGTGAGCTCTTCCATCAGGCGATGAGCATAGTGGATTGCCAGTGGCATACAGGTTTCAGTTTCATTGCAGGCGTATCCGAACATGATACCCTGATCGCCTGCGCCCTGTTCCTGATGAAGTCCCTGTCCTTCTGTGACACCCTGAGAAATATCAGGAGACTGCTGATGAACAGAGATAAGGACGCCGCAGCTGTTGGCATCAAAACCCAGAGAGGAGTCAGTATAGCCGATCTCAGTAATAGTTTTGCGTACTACGTCCTGAAGGTCTACAACCGCCTTGCTTGTAATTTCACCGGCAACAACCACCAGACCTGTTGTTACCAGAGTCTCGCAGGCTACTCTTGATTCAGGATCCTGGGTCAGCATCGAGTCGAGTACTGCGTCTGAAATCTGATCGCATACCTTGTCCGGGTGCCCCTGAGATACACTTTCTGATGTAAAAAACCGCCGCATTTGTCCTCCTGAGAAAGTTGAAAAAAGAAGTAAAAAGATTTTTAAAATAATTAATATTCCGGAATCGTTACAAGTTTTGACTGGGAAATCTATATCTCTACAAACCTATATTCCAGATTTCTGACTAAGCTCAATGCATTTTGATATTTAAAGAACATTATTTATTATTCTGAATCAGTTCCAAAAAGAGACAGGTTTCTGCAATTCTCCGGAGAAATGAATCAACGATTGATATGTCTATTACAACTACAATTCTTTTGGCTTTAGCGCTGGCTATGGATGCATTCGCGGTTTCAATAAGCAGCGGGATCGGAATGGTGAAGATGCAGATCAGGCATGCGCTGAGGATGGCGTTCTGCTTTGGTCTTTTCCAGGCATTAATGCCTGTTGCCGGATGGAGCATCGGCATTTTTGCGGCTGAATACATAAAAGCATTTGACCACTGGGTAGCTTTTTTTCTTCTTCTGGCGATCGGTGGCAAAATGCTCCATGAAGCCTGCACAGAAGAGGAATGTGAGGAAAAGGTCAAGAAAACCGATCCATTCTGCTATTCAATCCTTCTTGCACTTGCAGTTGCGACCAGTATCGATGCTGCAGCTGTAGGGGTAACGATCTCTTTTCTTGATACCGCTATCCTCAAACCTGCTTTAATAATCGGGGTAATTACATTCATCATCTCTCTGGGCGGTGTTTTCTTCGGGAAGAGAATCGGTGACATATTCGGACGAAAGGTGGAGATTATCGGTGGGCTCGTTTTGATTGGAATAGGCATAAAGATATTGATTGAACACCTGAGGGCGTAAAGGCAAATAAGTCTGAATAAAGGAGAAATTTCAATGAACAATGAAAAGATCATTATCAGAGAAGCAAAGACCCATAACCTTAAGAATCTTTCCATTGACATACCCAAACACAAACTGGTTGTCTTTACCGGCGTCTCAGGTTCCGGAAAATCATCACTGCTTTTTGATACGATCTATACTGAAGCAGAGCGCCAGTTAATTGAAACTTTTTCCACATTTGCCCGGGCCAGGCTTCCCAAGCTCTCCCGTCCTGATGTCGAGGAGATACAGAACCTGTCAACAGCAATTATTATAGACCAGAAACGCATGGGGAGTAATCTTAGGAGCACAGTTGGAACAGCCACAGAAGTAAACACATATCTTCGTCTGCTTTATTCCCGTTTCGGGCAGCCCTTTATCGGCCCATCTTTTTTCTTCTCCTTTAATCATCCAGACGGAATGTGTCAGCATTGTCAGGGGCTGGGCAAACTGGTAAAAGTAGATTTGAATCTGCTGCTTGATAAAGAGAAATCGCTTCGGGAAGGTGCAATTGTTCACCCTGAATGCAAAGTCGGTGGATTTCTGTGGAGAGAGCTGTTGTCGATGGATCTTTTTGATGTTGACAAGCCGCTTAAGGACTTTTCTGAAGAGGAGCTCAATAAGCTTCTTTATACTGAACCTGTACCGGTCGAGAAAAAACATGGTGCCGGTACATACATGAAAAACTTTGAAGGTATTGCACGAAGGCTGGAGAGGATTACAATCGAGAGAGCCGAAGATGAACTTCCTGACGGCGAGAAAAATGCGTATAAAAAGTATTTCCTCTATAAAAGCTGTGATTTCTGCCGTGGGACGCGTATTAATGAACAGGCTCTGGGTGTAAAGATAAACGGAGTATCGATAGGCGATCTCTGCGAAATGGAACTTACAGATACATTGAGTTTCCTCAGGGAAATAGAAAATCCGCAGGCACATGCGGTTAAAAGAAAGGCGGAGAACATTCTTGAGCACCTTGTTGACATAGGAGTCGGGTATCTCTCTCTGGACCGTCCGGTATCCACTCTCTCCGGCGGAGAATCGCAGCGTGTAAAGATGGCTCGTCAGCTTGACTGCACTCTTACGGATCTGATGTATATCATGGATGAGCCCACAATCGGGCTTCACCCGCGCGACACAGGCAGGATGCTTGCCATAATGAAAAAGCTTCTGAATACTGGAAACAGTGTTTTTGTAGTTGAGCATGATCCGGATGTTATCAGGGAAGCTGAATGGATAGTAGATATCGGACCTGGAGCAGGCAAGGACGGAGGCTCGCTTGTTTACTCCGGTCCCATCGAAGGGCTCAAAAGTTCCGATGGAACCACATCAAGATACCTCTACCGTATGCCTCCTGTAAAATATGAGCGCAAAAAGCCTCTCGATTTTATTCCTGTAACGGGTCTTAACGTGCACAACCTAAAAAATATACATACCAGAATTCCGCGTGGAGTCCTGACCTGTATAACCGGTGTGGCAGGAAGCGGAAAAAGTACGCTGATAAATCATTGCTTTGTGCCCGAACATCCTGAAGCGATTGTGATTGACCAGTCCCCTATCGGGAGATCATCACGGGGCAACCCTGCGACCTATATAGGTATTTTTGATTTAATAAGGAAAGAATTCTCATCGCAAACAGGTGAAAACGCGTCACTTTTCAGTTTCAATTCAAAAGGAGCCTGTCCAAAATGCAATGGGCAGGGATTTGTTTCCCTTGAGCTCCATTTCCTTGATGCTGTAAAGACGGTGTGCGATGAGTGCGGCGGGACCCGCTTTCAGCAGAGCGTTTTAGATCTAAAGTACAAAGGTTTTTCTATTGCAGATGCTCTTGAGATGACAGTTGATGGCGCAATTGGAGTATTTCCCCATAAAGAAATAAACAAGCGTCTGAAAGTGCTCTCAGAAGTCGGCCTGGGGTATTTGAAAATCGGGCAGACACTGAGTTCTTTATCAGGTGGTGAGTCGCAGCGTCTCAAGCTGGCATCAGAGCTGCATAAAAGTGGTAACATTTACATCATGGATGAGCCTACAACCGGTTTACATTTATCAGACATTGAGCGCCTGTACGGAATTATAAAATCACTTACTGACAAAAACAACACGGTGATTATAATTGAGCACAACCTTAATATTATTCGTTATGCAGACTGGATAATCGATATGGGTCCTGAAGGAGGCAAAAATGGCGGAGAGGTTCTTTTTGAGGGGACACCAGAAGAAATGATGATGGCACAAAAATCTGTTACGGGGAGATATTTAAAGGATGTATTATAAATGTCCATGGATATTTCGTCAAGTTCGGGTCCTCCCCTGAGAGAATCAATTCTAAAAAAAGGTTTGATCCCCGGAAAAATCTTTATATATTGGCTGCTTAAAAATTCAATGAAAGTGAACATATGGCAGAACGAAAAGCACTGATAATCGATCTTGACGGGACACTTTTTAACAGCAATAAAAAGATCTCGGATTACAATATTTCCAGGCTTAACCTGTGCCATGAACAGAATCATATTACAATAATTGCAACTGCCAGACCGCTTCGTACTGTGATAAGCAGGCTCCCCTGCAGTTTCAAACCTTCCTATTTAGTATTATGCAACGGAGCCTGGATCATAAAGGACGGGCAGCTTATTTACAGAGATGAAATCAGGTCAGAAGATGTAAAAAACATTTGCAGAGAGATGTCGGAGGCCGGGTATTTTCCGATGATTGAAGCAGATGATGCTTTTTATACAGATGGGAAAGACGAATCCTGGTTTGAGGGGCGAATTTTTCCTTTTTCAGAGTACAGGGCTAATGATGCCTGCAAGATACTGGCTTTCAGGGCAGATGGAATAAACGAAGCTCAGATCAACAGGATAGTAACGGATGATTTCACAAAAGTAATCACCGATAAGGGAACGCTCCTGCAGATCTCAAAAAAAGGTTGTACGAAAGTGTCGGCCTGTGATGTGATTTTGAGAATGGAAAATATCTGCTGGGAGGATACATTCGCATTTGGTGATGACACCAATGATCTGCCGGTATTTAAGATGGCAGGCAACACAATCGCAATGGGTAACGCCACAGAAGAACTGAAATCGGCATCGAAGTGGATAACCGACACAAATGATGATGATGGCGTAGGAAAGGCAATTGAAAAGTATTTACTCAGGGAAATCACCAGACAGGTTATTTAGGGTACCTCCGGGTAAAAAGTACCGAACAGCTAATCTCTCGAATTCTATATTTGTTAATAATACCTGACTTATACATCCGGGAAAGGATGAAGTGCGCTGGCTGGAGTTCGGAAACTGTACATAAATGAACCTGCTGCAAGATTTTGCAGACCAAATATATTGGTGAACACACCTTAGAGTATGTTTCATTCCTGATTTATACACACGGGGTCAGGGCGAATTGCACTTACCCCCTCCCGGGTGCATAAGTCAGGTAACAGAAAGGACTCACCATGCAGGAAAAAAGAAAATTCCAGAGGCAGCCCTGTAATGGCAAGTTCCTCATTAAAATATCATCCAGTGATGGAAACAAAACATCCGTAAACCCCATATATTTGCGTGATCTCAGTGAAGGTGGTATCTCGGGAACGTATTTCGGCCAGGAGATCCCGAATCAGGAATCTATTCATTTTATTCAGGACTCAAGCGGAAACGAAAAAGCCGCGCGCCTTGTCTGGGCAGTGCAAAGCGTCCCTGAAGTTTACATGCTGGCTTTCAAGTACGAGGATGAGTTTGAGTTCTGAGAACGATAGTCAGATCCGTGACGGTTGTGCTAAAAAGTAGCTTACGTATATAACGAATCGTTCCGTCATTCCGGCGAAGGCCGGAATCCATCTTACCCTACGTCAACAGTTCTCTGATGGATGCCGTTTTTCAACGGCATGACGTCCCGCGACGGTTGTGCACTGTGGTTAGTTTGTTCTCCTCCCACTCATATTCTTTATTCTTCACACTGCCAGGGCCAGGGCCCCTGTAAGAAATGCACATTCAAAAAGCTCAGTTGCGGCACCTGCAATATCCCCTGTAATTCCGCCTATCCGGCGTAAAGACAGAATTACCGGAATTGATGATAGCAAAATTCCGCATACAAAAGGAAGTATCATCCTGTGAAAACCTGAATAGTACCAGGTAAATGCAATAAAAGCCGCCAACTGGATAAAAAGAAGAGAAATTATCAACGGAGTCCCCTTAAGACCTGAGGCTTTTCCGTCGTTGCCCCTGGAATAGGGTAAAAAGGAGAACAAGAGGCCCAGAAGGAGACGTGAAAATACCGGAGCGACAGCTATCCAGAATAGAGCCTCTTTACTTAACTCACCACTGACTATAATACGCCATATTATGATTATTACAATTGCACCGGCGCCAAAACTTCCAATATGTGTATCACGGAGGATCTCAAGGGTTTTTTCTCGCGAATGTTTTATACCGAAAGCATCCGCGGTATCAGCAAATCCATCAAGATGAAGTGCACCTGTTAAGATATAATTAACAGATGCAATCAGTAATCCTGCAAGTGGTGCCATGGCAGGAGGAAAAAAACGCATCACTTCGGCACATCCCGCAAGCAGAGCTCCGATTACTCCCCCGACAACAGCAAACCAGGGCAGAATCAGATATCGTTTCTGCGGCTCGGCTCCGAATGCAGGAATTATTGTCAGAGTTCTGAGCGCGCCGGCAAGCCCTTTAAACGGCACGGTTTGACACTCCTGCGGATGTAAATGTTGCCATCTGATGATAGCAGTTGAGTGCCTGTTCGATAATATTTATCGCCAATACCGCACCGGTTCCTTCTCCAAGTCTCATGCTCAGATCTAAAACAGGCCTGGCATTCATTTCCGATAGCGCTGACTTATGATACTTTTCATCAGAGGCATGGCCGAAAATCAGATATCCGGCGACTTCCGGCCTCATTCGTCTGGCACAAAGTGCAGAAGCCGTGGATATGAATCCGTCAACAACTACAGGAACCCCCTTAGCCGCGCACCCTGTAATAAATCCAGCCATCCCGGCGATTTCAAATCCCCCTACCCTCTTCAGCGCATCAAATGGTGTCTTGTCCCACTGTGATCTGTGGAACATTACACTCTCGGCGATGATTCTGCGTTTTTCTTCCAGGAGCTCATCAGAGGCCCCGGTTCCCCTTCCAACAGTTGTCCGGGGATCAATGTCAAGAAGCAAGGAATAGAGTGCTGAGGCAGACGATGTATTGCCGATTCCCATTTCGCCAACTGCGCAGATATCGGCAGCGGTTCCATATCCAAGTTCAAAACCGGCCTCCAGGGCCCGCCCGCATTCCTCCGCAGTCATTGCGGCACCCCGCCGGAAATTTGCAGTCCCTTTTCCACTTGAATGTGAAATGAGCAGAGGATGAGGATCAAAGAAGCCCTCCACACCCATATCAACTATACGATAATCGATTCCCGCATTTTTACACATGACAGTTACAGCGGCTCCGCCTGAAAGCATGTTATTGACCATCTGTACAGTTACTTCCCTGGGGTATGGAGCAACTCTTTCTTCGGTAATGCCGTGATCACCCGCAAAAACAAACAACTCTTTACGTTTAATTCTGGCGTCGGGCGTGCCTCTGGCAAGGCAGAATGTTTCTGTCAATTCCTCAAGACGTCCCAGGCTCCCCAGGGGTTTTGTAAGATTGTCAAGACGTTCTCTGACATCTTTAAGCAGAGACGGGTTTTCAACAGATCTAATCACCATATCAGAATATTTCATTTAAATGCTCCCGGACTGAGATTTTTTTATCGAAACGGCTATACCAGCCACACACATATACACTTCATCCGCTTCAGAGGCGACAAGCTGATTCAGTTTACCTATTACATCCCTGTAGCGGCGTGTATCAGGCTCGGGAGGCACTATCCCCCATCCAACCTCATTTGTAACCATGTAAAGAGTTCCCCCGGACCTCTCTTTAAATTCCCTCAATGCAGTAAGAAGGTCATCCACCGCATCCATCATTTTCTGCTCATCTCCGGAAGTTCTGTGCCAGATGTTACCAAGCCACACCGTGCAGCAGTCAATGATCGCTGTAGAATCCTTCCCCAATGCCCTGACTGCGCCGGGGAGCTCAAGGGGTGCTTCAACTGTTTCCCATTCCGCTCCCCGCTCTGTCTGATGATCGGAAATACGCACACGCATCTCATCATCAAATGGCTCTGCTGTAGCTATAAAGATCTTGTGTGCAGCAGATGAAAGCCCGGCCTGCTTCAATGTCCACGAACTTTTACCGGACCTTACACCCCCGGTAACTAAAGTAAGATTTCCCATAGTCTGTCAATAACCTTCATCGATTCATTAAAATCTTTTTCGCTGAATATTTCCACTGTCAGCACTCCTCTGTACGCGGCCTCTTTAAGCAACATTAATAAAGATATAAGCTGCTCCCGATCACCAGCGGCCAGAGAAAGATGATCTTTCTTCTTATGCACGCCATGTATATGCACCACAGAAGTGCCGGGTAAAAGAGCAGTGCAAAGACTTTCCCATGAAACATCCGGCTGGAGCCATAGATGCCCTATATCAAGACAATAGGATGTATTGAAACTGCTTACAAGCGGAATATTCCATTCAGCAGGGTATGAAAGATTTTCAATTGCGATGAGTTGAGAATTTTCTGTTCTGCTGACAAGTTCCGAAACAGTTTCTTTACACCAATCCTGCCAGTTTGATACATCCGCTATTCCGGAGCCCTTTTCAATGCCTTCAAGATGAAGCACCCAGGCCCGGGGAGAAAGCCGGCGTGTGAGATCTATTATCCTGCAGGCTTCATCCCGGAATTCCTCCCGAACTTTTTTATCCGGATCACCCGCTTTTCTATCGATCGGCAGATGAACAGTGTAACCGCACCCGTTATCATCGGCCAGAGCACAAAGTTTATTTATGTTATCCTCTGAGGGTATATTGGAAAATGAGGATGACTCAAAGAGCACTAATTCGATATCGTCAACAAGAGGCGCAAGCATCTTGACGTTCGGTACTATGTCATCGGGTATTATGTAGCTTGTAGTCCCTAATAAAAATGGATATTTATTCCTCTTTTTTCCGTCTCTCATCGCTCTATTCCAATTCTTGCTTTTACACCGTTTGTGTAATAGTGTTTAATTTCTCGCATCTCAGTAACAAGATCAGCCTCATCAATCAGTTTCTGTGGTGCACAGCGTCCTGTGACAACGACTTCACACTCCGGTTTTCTCTCCCTTATCACCCCGATCAGTTCATCAACAGTAAACAGTGAGTAAAAAACGGCGATACTTGCCTCATCCAGAATTATAAGATCGTAAATGCCGCTTCTTATGCACTCCCGAACGTCCTTCAGCCCCGACACCGCCGCATCGACATCCTCTTTCTCTGCCTGCCTTTCAATAAAGCACCCGCGACCATACTGGCGCACAGTGACAAGATCAGAGAACCTTTCCAGTGCTCTTATCTCACTGTATTTCATTCCCTTTACAAATTGAGCAAAGAGAACATGCAGGCCTGCTCCGGCAGCCCTGATTGCAAGTCCAATGGCAGCGGTTGTCTTTCCCTTGCCATTTCCGGTGTAAACCTCCAGATATCCCTTTTTCATGACTTATTCCTTACAGTCATTCATTTTTTTATACTCACCATTTCCCGCCCCCATATTAAGGGGATGCTATGGTGTTTCCTCTCCTACATCAACAGTCTGCTTTTCTTTCGAAACAAAAGCAACAGGAAAAACGGTCCGCCCAGAAGCGCGGTGACTATTCCAACAGGTATTTCTGATGGTGGAGCAATTGTACGTGCAACTGTATCGGCGACAATAAGAAACGTTCCGCCCAGAAGAAACGAACAGAGAGCCAGAAGCCTGTGCCTAACTCCCGGAATCAGCATCCGGCATGCATGCGGAGCAATGATACTGATAAAACCGATAGGCCCGCAGACTGCCACGATTCCCCCTACGGCCAGAGCTGTTATGGTGATAAAGACAATCCTGCCAGTCTTCACATTGACACCGCGGGAGTGGGCTATGCTGTCGCCGGCCAGAAATTGATCGAGCTGCGGCATCAGAACCCCTGCCACAGCAAAAAACAGTATCAAGGGGACAAGCATGCAGACCAGAAGAGAATATGAGGCGCCGTCAACACTTCCTATGACCCATTGGATAATCTGAAATGATTTGTGCACGCCTCCCACAGTGTGCAGAAACATTATGAATCCTGAGCAGATAGTGGCCACAATGACACCGGCCAGAAGCAGTGTGCTTGAGTTGGACTCGCGTGTAAATGCAAGGCAGTAGATAATTACAATAGAGCCAAGGGCGCCGGCAAAAGCACACAATGACACAATCGACATTCCTGCCACCGATCCCCCCACGCCGGCAATTATACACAGAGCAGCCCCCAGTGAGGCGCCGCTTGAGATACCAAGAGTATAGGGGTCGGCAAGAGGATTCCGGAAGAGGGCCTGATAAACAATACCCGTAACAGCCAGTCCGCCTCCGGCAAAGAGCGCTACCAGTACCCTTGGAACTCTGATTGACCAGAACACAAATCCCAGGTTCTCATCAGTAAGAAGTTTCTGAGGTGTAATGAGGGTAATGCCGATCATGGGACAGATTAGAAGGGCGGCAGATGTAAGCGCCGCAAGAGATATGAGGACGACAAGGGGACGTTTTACTGAAGACATTTCATCCCCCATGATCCGTAAGCTTCGGCAGAGAGTTCACTGCAGTTAAACTGCATGAAACGGGTACCGAATATCTGTTCAAGAAGCTCAGGGCAGCCTTTTTTGAATTCCCCGGTTGATCCCCCGTAAAGCAGTTGTCCATCTTTGAGTGCGGCAATATGGGAGCACTGATAAAGCGCGCTGTTAATGTCATGTGTGATCATCACTGTTGTAAGTTCACGCTTAACATCGAGGCGGCAGAGTGCATCAAAAAAGAGACGTTCATGAGCCGGGTCAAGAAATGTCGTGGGTTCATCAAGGAGAAGAACCGGTGCGGACTGGGCAACGGCTCCGGCCAGAAGCGCCCTCTGGAGTTCTCCACCGGAGAGTGTGCTCATGATCCGGTTTTCCAGATGATGAATATCACAGATTTCGATTGCCTCGGCTACAACCTCCCGATCCTCTTTTGACGGCACCCCCATGAGGCCCATCAGGGAGTACCGGCCCAGCATTACAAAATCATAGACTGTGTAGGGAATCAATCCATCTGGTTTCTGAGGCATGTATGAGATCACATGCGCACGTTTACGTGAGGAATACTGCCTGATATCGCATCCGTTCAATAAAACAGATCCCGATGACGGTTTTAAGAGGCCGGCCATGATTTTAATGAGGGTTGATTTACCGGCGCCATTGGGTCCGACAATTGCCCAGCGCTGGTTCTTCCCGATTTGCAATGTAATACCAGCAAGAGCCTCACTGCGGCCATAGGCGGCATGAAGATTCTCTATCTGAATTATAGATGATGCCTTGTTCATTCTGCTTTACTCCCGTTCCAGGCGGAGATGATTCGTTTGAAGTCATCCAGAAGCAGAAGGAGACGCGGTCCCGGGAGTGTCGCATACGCTTCGGATATGCAGAAAGCCTGTTTACTGCTGACAGCGGGAACACGAGTCAATTCTTTCCAGTCATTGACAAGAAGGCTGCAGTTGTAATCACTCATTGCCGGAGCCAGATCTATAATAATATCAGGCGAGAGTGAGATCAGTCCCTCTCTGGAAAGTCTGGAATAGAACTGAAGTGAGTCTCTGAGAACGTTCCTGCCTCCTGCGGCGATGATCAGGTCGCTGTGAAAAGTTGAGAGCCCTGCAGCAAAGAGACTCTTTATCTGCCCGGAACCCGGAGAGTCGCGGCCCACACAGACAAGCACTTCCGGGCCCTGTGTCCCGGCTATGTCTGTAGCCGGCAGTTTACTTCTAAAGAGTTTAAGAAGGCTGTCAGCCGCGTTTTCTGCACCGCAGATTCGTCCTATCTGAGAAAAAGAGCTGCACACTGACGCATATCTGAAATTATCAATTACCACAACAGGAATCCTGAAACGTTCCAGTATTGCGTGCTGTCTCTCATGTTCACGGGAGACAAACACCAGATCAGGCTTGAGGACCACTATTCTCTCGAGGTTGGCATTGTCGTATCCGCCGATTTTTTCGATTTTCCGTGCCTCTGGAGGATAATCACAGTTACTTGTCACTCCGACAAGTCTTTCACCGAGCCCCAGGGCAAAGAGAGTCTCTGTTATGCTGGGGGCTAAAGAGATGATACGGGCGGGGGTTTTGGGATTTCCAGTTCTCTGTTCCGTGCATCCGAAGAGACATATTGTATACAGAATTACTGCAAGAATCTTTATCATGCCTTTTATTACCTTACACTCTTAGCGCATCAAAAACAGCTATTGATCATAAGAACAGATTGAAGAATTCCTTTAAAAATACTTTTGTCCTTCGACCGGGCGCTCAGAATACGAGCTCTACCTGTTTCTCTTCTTTCTTAACTTCTTAACTAACAACTTCTTAACTTGCAACTTATTTTCACCTTCCCACAACCAGTCCGTTGGGTGGAAGAGATGTTTTTACTGTCGTACCTTCCTGGAGATTGTTTTTATATATCCTGACGCCAGCTTCTTCAGGGTCCCTTTCCGCAACGTACAGTTTTCCGTCTACATCATCGTAACAGATTCCTCCATAGGCATTTTTTACCCCGGGAAGATCCTTAATTACCTTCTTTGAGGATACATCGATCTCCAGCACCTTAACATCAGGATATTCGACATAAGATGTGATATAGAAACGACTTCCTTCTTTATGCACAATCTGATTTGGATTACCCCCCAGAACATCATCTCTCAATACAGTACTCACAGTTTTATCTGTCAAATTTACCTTTTCCACCGCTCCGTCCCCGAGCTTAAGATCACCCGGATTTGAAACGTAGAGAGCCCCGTCATGCAGCTCCATCGAGAAGCCGTTTTTATACTTCATGGCAATAGTGTCAACAATCAGATCTTTGCTGGTATCAATTTTAAGAATAAGAGTGGAAGCTCCGGGTTCATAACCGTCACGACGCTGCAGCATCACATAAAGATCTCTGCCGTCAAGCTCCATCTCGCCTGCATAGGGAGTTGTGTTTCTGGCCGGAAGGAAGGTGTAGTCAGAGATATCGATGCTTGAGATTGTGTCACCGGTTGAGGGATTGAAGATGGTAATCAGGGGCTTGTCCTGATTTGAGATATAGGCTTTTTGTGAACTGAGGAATGCAATATCCTGGGGGTTAAAGTTATTTCCAAGGTGATTTTGATAGGCTATGGCTGATTTTCCGGTTTTTGAAAAGTCGATTTTCATAAAATTGTCGGCACCGAATCGTTCTAAAACATACAGGCAGCCATCATAAAATTTGATCACAGCATCATTATAGACCGGAATTGCAGATGAATTTAGTTCTTTTTGTTCAATTGACATTCTTTCAAGAGCTCCCGAATGATAATCGGACTCTACTATGAAAAGTTTTACTGATTCATCTGCCCGGTCGGTATCGTCTGGATTCATTAAAAAACAACCAGTAAATAAAATCATGATTGCGGTGATTGAACTGGTATATACTGCGATCAATTTTGATGACATACACGTCTCAACTCTTTTCATCTCTGCGTCTTTCCTCTGCGCTCTCTGCGCACTTTGCGTTTAAATTCCGGCCGTATCTTAATTCTTTTCATCTCTGCGTCTTTCCTCAGCGTCCTCTGCTAACTTTGCGTTTAATTCCGGCCGTGTCTTAATTAAGCGCATGGACGCACTCCGGACTTACCGGTTTCTTTAATAGAATTCCTTTTATCAATCCATTCCCACCCCATCTAAAAGCTATACCCTGCTGTTATCAGCCACTCGTTTGACGGATAGAGAATCCAGGAATACCCGCTCTCATAAGAGCGGATCATCTCCTCACTACGCAGGGAAATCCGGCTGAAATTGCGTATTGATAATCCCAGGTCAAAATTTCTGCCTGTTTTCCAGATTATACGGGCATTATGAAACAGCATCCCGGGCTTGTCCGGGTCATCCGGGACTCTGCTAACGTTGCCGGGATCCCTGAAAAAAGGTGATTTATAATCCAGCCAGTATTCCGGTTCTATCCCCTTGAATGGCCCGAAGGAGATTCTGGCAAGCACCGATAAATCGGGTTCATTGGGCAGCCTATTTCCGTAGTATCCGTTATAATGAGAACGGTTTTCTGCTTTCTGCAGAGTTGCCCTGACCTCGGTTTCAATAAAGCTGAGAGGGCGGACACGCAAAGAGGTTTCAAGGCCGGTAGTAAGTGTAGAAGCAAAGTTGCCGGCTTTGGCCATCCTTCCATCAGAGCTCATCACTACCCCGTTTTGTGTTTCTGTTCTGAAAACCACTGCTTCAACCCAGGTTTTACTTTTAAGCAGACGGGCCCCGCCCTCTATAGTTGTTCCGGTTTCCTCTTTAAGGCCGGGGCTTGGAAGCACGGTTCCATTGAGTCCGAACTTTTCCCTGAGCCCGGGGACATTGCTGTAACGGGCCGCATTTACAAACAGGTTAAAAACATTTTCTATCCGCCATTGAATCCCGGCGTGAGCAGCCCATGGATATTCTATGTCAAGAGAAGGTTTCACTGTAATTTTCAGCCTTTCATTGACGCCGCCATCGGTAGCACTTCTGACACCCTTGACCGTACCTCCGGCAGTGATTCCAAAACTTCCCGGCCCTGCCGGAATCAGACCATCGATGTCACCGGAAAGTGAGATTTCCTGAGAGTTTCCCGGCCAGTCACTTACGGGATATCCTGAGGATTTTGTTTCGGTTTCGATCTCTGAGTGCCTTCCCTGAAGAGAGACCCGGCCCATCAGGAATTCTGAAAAGAAAAGGTCTGCGATGCATGATAAATGGAATGTCTTAAAAACCGATCCGATATCGATCCATGCATTATTCATCGTTGATATGTCGCCCATATCAGGTCCCATACTCTCATCCTGACTTGTCCAGAAAGTATTGTTATCCCACTGCAGGAAAGCGATTTCAGGAGTAAGCAGGAAACCGTGATTCTGTTGCAGTTTGTCACCTGAGAGCCTTGCGGTAAAATCGAATAGTTTCTGTTTGAATTCTGCTGTCCGGTTTACATATCCTTCCTCTGCAGGAATTTCTGCCCCGGAAACCGAATATGCGATTCCTGATGAAAGGGTGCGGCCGTTTTTTAATTCGAGTGTCGGATGGAGCCTCGCGTCAAAAGAGCTGTATGCGTGGTTTTCCACAGTACGGATCCGGTCATCGGAGCTGTTTGCATAAGTCTTATTTCTGTCAAGGTATGGCCAGTCATTGCCGGAAAAGGTGCTACTGACAGATCCAAAGAGCTGGAACCGGTCGGAAAAAGGATGGTTTGCCTCTGCGGAGAACTTGCGGTAGCCGTATGCGCCGATTGCAGTATTTGCGTTAAAAGAGTTTTGACCTGCAGATGTTCTGCTTTTAAGGTTTATCACTCCGCCGATGGAGTTTCCGCCGAATTCTGCCGGCGTAATTCCTTTGAAAACCTCAATTTCTCCTATTCTGTCGGGATTTATGGCACTGAGATCAACAGCGCCGCCCATTGCCGAATTAAGCGGAATGCCATCAAGGAGAACCAGAACGTTATCCCCCTGCACCCCTCTGACTGTTACGCTCTGAAAACTCCCCGTACCCCCGTATCTTCTTGTCTGCACCCCGGTCTGTTCTGCAATGATATCTGCCAGACTTTTATTAGTAGCAGCCCATTCATCTTTACGGATAATGGAAAGCGAATGTGAGGCTTCAAGAAGTTTCTGCCGCCTCAGGGCGGTCACAGCCATCTTTTCCAGAGCGGATATCTCTGCGGAATCGTTACTTTGAGGCAAGTTTGTAGAAATAGAATCAGATTGTCTTTCTTCAGCAGATGACTCTGATTCGGACACGATGTCAAGGCAAAAAGCACTTTGCTGTAAAGCCGCAATAAGCAGTACACAGCTGAAAAATACGCCGTGGAAACAGGACTTGAACACCGGGAAAACTCCTCCTGAACCCCTTTTCCGTGAAGGTTCAAAAAAGACAGTCGACATCAGGCAGGTCTCCTGGCTTTCCCGGTACTGTCGCCTTCCCATCCGCCCTTGGCATAAGCCCCGGCGTAACAGTGGCCTGGTTGACAGTCCCCTTCACAGTAAACTTAGCCGAATCGAAGTGATTACCTGTGAAGGTATTGGGATTACAGTGGCAGGTCCGCTCCGGATTCGCACCGGAATTCCCTGGCTCCTGAGATCAGGAGTTAAGATATATTGTGGTGGGTGGTGGGACAAGGATGATTCCGGGCATGCAATTGATCCCGTATGGGTTTTTCTACAAGGAACGGATATCGGGCTTTGGTGGAAAATGTAATATCAGACAAGGGATTTCTAAAAATAAGGATTTTTTGGAAGAAGGTATCCCCAGTACAGATAATAAACAAGAATAAAGAGTTTCTGGAAGAGGGTGTCCCCTCTTCCCAAAAATCATTATTTCTAAGAATCTATTGTATTGGGGGCACCCTCTTCCCAAAAATCTTTATTTCTAAGAATCTATTATATTGTGGGCACCCTCTTCCAAAAACTCCCTATTCTTGATTATTTCCAATCCAACATTTAGATTAAAAAAAGCTCATCAGAGCATTTCCATCTGTATTCTCAATCCGGCCATTAAATTAAATGCCTAAGTAAACTATCAACAGGCATTTCAGTTTGCAGGCTGGAAATAATTCTCCCGAAAAAACAATTCCCGAAAAAAAGCAATTCAGCTCCTGAAAACAGGAGAATGCAGCTGATTTATTCAGTTCTCTCAAAAGTAACTACGTTTGCGGAAACATGGTGTTTTAAACAAACTTAACTCAGGAGGGAAGTATGATTTTTGACGGTAGCTACAAAAGCAACAGCAATGAAACTGTCGATTTATCCAATGAGAATTTTTCGATGGAAAAGAAACTCCGTGAAAGAGGAGTTTTCTTTGATCCAGAAGACAAGGCGGACCCTGTTGAATATAACAGGATGCTGAGGCAATTTATGGAAATGGAAGGGATTGATCTCCCATCTAACCTGGTTAGATCTTTTTTCCCTGCCGGGTACAGATTCCCGCCTCTGGAGGAGATGAACGAGAAGGAGCTTGAAGATAAAGTTAACGACATCAATGAAATCCTTCTGAAAAACCATGTTGAAGTTGCACTTGCGGATGGCCTGCCCGACAGTCTCTTTTATAAATATATCGTCGAGACACTCCTTTCAGAAACGGTATCGGTTAACTCAAAGAGCATCCAGTTCGAGATCTTTGACGGCTGTTGTGTTGAGTGCGAGGAGTGTTTCCAGAAAGATTATTGTGAAACTGCAAAGGAGGAGTTTAACACCTGATATCAACCAATTGACAAGATTGATCATGAAGAACCAGCTTTTCAATACAGCTATTCTTCTGCTATCATTCCTGTTTCGGCTAAGCATCCGGGTGATTACTTTACCCCTGAGCCCTGGAAAGGGACCGGTAATGGTTTTGAGCAATTTTGTGATAAAGGGAAACACCTGTTCTCCGGTTTCATGGGGCGGGAGGTGAGAGAAACCCGGATGGATTACATTGGAGGGCCCCGCCCACAGGCATCTTGAATAATGACAGAGAATTATTGACATAAGATCGCAATACAGGCTTTCCCTTGATAGTTGTCTCACCAATCACCTGAATCAAAAAGGGCTCAACACCATGTCTGATAAAGAGATTATCTGTTATGAAGGCAGCCCCAATGATGCGGTCTCTGCGCATCCGGTCGATTATATCAAGGCCACCTGTATCATTGACGGGCACATGCATATAAACAGCGGCTCATGTACACCGCTTCCGCTGCTTTATGCTCAGGTTTCCCCGGGACTGGGGCAGAAACCGATCATAAGGAAAAGAGAGGCTCTGGAAGCGGGTTTGGGGGTTCTTGGCTTTAAAGAAGGAGTTGAGGTTCAGAATGAATCAACTGCCAGGATTGCAGACAGGGCAGTTACTGATAATAAAATTCTTTATCAACTGGTCACAAACAGCCGCGACTTTGAAAACCCGGACCGTTTCGAGGATATTTACGAGAATAAAACACCGGTAATCTCCCCTATGATAGCGGCGATGATGGATATGGAGTATGCGCATATCGCAGGTTACAAGGGCGTCCCGATTTATCGTACAGATAAAAAAGGCCTCTTCTATTTCAGGAGAAAATCCGGATCAAGGATGGAACAGTGTGAGGAACATGAGGACATCAGGGTCTGCCTTGCACATGAGTTTGATAATTCAGACACTTTAAAGCTGGAAAGATGGCAAGTGCAGCTTTCAGAGACTAAGGCATCTGCAGCCAAGTATCCTTTTAAACTCATTCCCCTGTACTTTTACGATCCCCGTCGCTGGCGGCTTGCTGCTGGAAAAAAATCTTTGAAATCCTTGGAATGCGGGCCGTGGGATGAGCCGTTCAGGGAGATCGCGACCGAAACGAATCCCGGCGTTTTCGGCGGTTTCAAGATGTACCCTCCCCTTGGGCACAAACCCTTTGATCCGCTCTGCGATTTTCTTCCTGAGTTTTACGACAGATGCGAATCGGAGAAAATTCCAATCCTGACTCACTGTTCGCCTGGAGGCATGTGTACCCATGATGCTCCTTATTACATTGAATTTGAAGGATATCATTACAGGAAAATTTACGACGGCAAAGTGGCTCAACAGAATAAGTTGATAAAAATCCACGCTGACAGGGAAAGGCCTTTCCCACCTCCAGAGCCCTTTGCAGAACTTTCCGACAGCATGATAAAAAAACACAGGAGAATAATAGATGATAAGCTTTATGACCCTGATATGAACCATTTCTTCAAAAACTATGTTCATCCTGAAGAGTGGCGGAAAGTGCTGAAACATTTCCCGGAACTGCGACTCTGCCTTGCGCATTTTGGCGGTGATGAATGGCGGAGGGGAAGATTGGAAAAATGGAATTCTGATGAGCTGCCAAGTGAATGGGTAGAGAGTATAATTGGTTTAACAAAAGAGTATCTGCATGTTTATACTGATATCTCCTGTTTTAATATGGGAAACACAATGGAGAAAGGCGACGGCGAGGTGCGGGACTCATTTGGAAACTTTCTCTGCAGTCTTGATGACAAAAGGTACTCTCACCTCAAGCACAAGATTATATTCGGTACAGACTGGTATTTGACACTCATCACCAGAAAACGCGGCGGTAAATACGGGCAGTACTGCAAAGAGATTAAAAAATTTCTGGACAGCATAGACAGAACATTCTGGTTGAGGTTTGCATTGATTAATCCATGGGAGTTTTATGGATTTGAAGATCAAACCAAGCTTGAAAATATGCGGAAAAAATTTGAAGAGGAAGAGGCGAATGAAAAGGCTGTGGATAGCAATTTCAAAAGTCTCTTAAAAGTCACTGGAGAAGTAAATAAAATCAAAGACCAGCTGAACGAATTTGACCTATTGCAAAAAAACAAATAGAGATATGCTTATGACCCATGATAAAAGGATTGTCCAGGTTGTTGTAGTTTTTACATTTCTTATAAACTTGTACTGTATCTACATCCCCGGCAGTAACCTCTCCAAGGAGAAACCCTACATGCCTGAATATATGATTATAAGACATAACGGGAAACGGGTATTTGTACCCCAGACACTTGCTCCTAAGTACCCTGTCGTGAACATATTCGCAGTACCGGTTAAAAATGCCCTTGGAACGATTGACATAGATAATGCCATAACCGTAATGCGGTTTACAGATAATGGAATTGAATATGATGTGGTCGCTAAAAATTTTCTCAAGCATGTAAATGGGGCTTATAACTTCGGGTTCTGTAATGTCTATTCTAATGAAGAAATTGCGTATACTCAATCAAGGTGGGCGGTGATCGCTAACATCAAAACCGGTAAAGTAGTTACACCGGTTATAACCTGCAACCTCGATGATTTGATCACAGGTTTGAGACCTTTGGGAAACAGAGCTGAAGGGAAATATTTGCTATTGCGGGAAGGTCCCTATTACGGAAAGGGCAGCGAAGATTTTCTTCACTTGGTAAGATTAATCAACAATGATTCAATTCAAGATGAAGGCTTTTTAAATGCAGGTATAAGTACGATTGGCTATAAAATCCCCTGGCAACTGCATAATGACCTTATCTTTACCTACGATGTTGACTCCAACAGGATCTCCTGCCACGACTTAAACCTCAAGCCTTTCCAACATCCTTTTGCAGATGTGTTTAATAACAACAGCCGCAATTGGCGGAGAATCAAAGAATTTATTATTCATCCGACCCTTCCTTTGGGCATAATAGTAGAGAAGGGTAAAAAGGTTGACTGGGATTCAATTCACAGCCTTCCAAATGAAGTCTATGAAGAAGCAAGGAAGCCGGTTATAAAAGAAAG
>Ga0123335_1000783_pt1 | contig 53613 bp, 43 predicted proteins | sample BiotimSIPDNA_2_FD_89707 | JGI IMG/M metagenome (GOLD analysis project Ga0123335, IMG submission 89707) | Anaerobic biogas reactor microbial communites from Washington, USA - Biogas_R2 time_0 SIP DNA | ecosystem: Engineered > Bioreactor > Anaerobic > Unclassified | place: Washington, USA...
GGGGTTTTTAATAAACATGTTATAATACTTTACGGAGGCGAAAAAATGTTGGAACAATATAAATTGATTATGCCAAAAACAGTATATGCGGGGCTAAATTCCATAAATAATGTACGTGAAATTGTTGAAGATGTTAAAAAGGTTGCAATATTTACTTACGAGAATGTTTACGAAACGGGTTTAATAAACCCAATTATTGATATTTTAGTTGAGAAAGATATTCCTTTTATTGTGTTTAAAGATTTACCGGTAGAGCCTACCTATATGCAGGCACAAGATGTTGTTGAAAGATTTAATTCATCCGAAGCTAATTTTATTATAGCAGTCGGAGGCGGCAGCGTAATAGATGTAGCAAAGCTCGTATCTGTTTTAAATACTGACAAATATACGGTTAAAGACTTGTTGGAAACACCAAGCATAGCTAAAAAAACAATTAGAACTATGATAATACCTACAACAGCAGGAACCGGAGCAGAGGCAACACCAAATGCAATCGTTACAGTACCTGAAAAGTCACTAAAGGTTGGTATTGTAAGCAATGAGATGATTGCTGACTATGTTATCCTTGATGCTGAAATGATTAGAAATCTGCCGAGCTCTATTGCTGCTTCTACCGGTATTGATGCTTTGGCACACGCCTTAGAGTGCTACACCTCAAAAAAAGCGAATCCTTTTAGTGATTTATACTCTTTATGTGCGTTTGAACTTATAATAAACAATATTGAATCAGCTTGTGATGGCAATATGGAGGCTAAATTGAATATGTTACTGGCCAGTTTTTATGCAGGAATTGCAATTACCGCTTCCGGTACCACTGGTGTACATGCACTTAGTTATCCATTAGGAGGTAAATACCATATTCCGCATGGAATTTCCAATGCGATTATGCTGATGCCGGTTATGCACTTTAACGAACCTTCTATTCGTTCTTTACTTGTCGGTGCATATAATCGTGTATGGCCTTATGGAAATATTGAAAAAGATGAGGAAAAATCTACTTGGGTCTTGGACTATATCGAAAAAATTATACGAAATTTAGGTATTCCACAGAACCTAACTTCATTTGGTATAAATAGAGATGAAGTTGATGAACTAGTTAAAAATGGAATGGAAGTAAAAAGATTATTGGTCAACAATATGCGTGAAATTACAGCTGCAGATGCACGTGCCATGTATTTACAGGTATTGTAAGGAGATGTACCAAATATAGTGGGAGTGAAAGACTCTTCAGGAGACTTTAACAATTTGCTTGCTTATTACACTCAAACACGAAACCTTTTAGGTACGGAATTTTATGTACTTTCAGGGAATGATTCGCTAATTCTTTCCACCCTTATAGCAGGTGGAGCAGGTGGTGTTGCAGGATGTCAAATGTATATCACAGAGTTCTATTTTTTATATAAACTGTTCAAACAGGGAAAGCTCGATGAATCTAGGGCTGCTCAGGAGTCTATCGTGTCTTTCAGGGAATGTTTTAAATATGGCAACCCAAATACAATAGTAAAGATAGCGGTCAGACTGCTCGGACATGATGTAGGTGAATGTAGAAAACCATTTGTAGATGTTTCGGCGGAAGGCATGAAAAAGTCAAACAGGTATTAGCAGAAAATAAAAAAAGAGGTATGGACTAAAATGAGGTACAAAAAACCAATTATCGGTATTACAATGGGAGATCCATCCGGAAACGGGCCTGAATTGTGCGTGAAAGCACTTGTAAGGTCTGAAATCGAACAACAATGTTATTCGGTAGTAATAGGAGATGCGAGGGTTATTGAACGCGCAGCTTTAATCGTGGGTTATCCTGAGGTGCAAATCAATTCAATTTCCAGTATTTCGGAAGCAAATTTTATACCTAATACAATTAATGTATTTCATTTGGACTTAATTGATTTTAAGCAGTTCAAGTTTGGGAAAGTATCGGCTATGTGTGGCAACGCAGCTTTTCAAAGTGTAAAAAAAGTAATTGAGCTTGCTTTAAAAAAAGAAATTGATGCGACTGTTACTAATGCTATAAACAAAGAAGCTTTAAACATGGCGGGATTCAATTATAACGGTCATACTGAGATTTATGCCGAATATACCGGAACAAAAAAATACACTATGATGTTGGCTCATCATAATCTTCGCGTAGTACATGTTTCTACCCATGTTTCACTTAGAAAAGCATGTGACATGGTCTGCAAGGAAAGAGTAACTGATGTTATTCGAATTGCTAATCAGGGCTGTATGGATATTGGAATAATGAAACCGCGAATAGGTGTGGCTGGCCTTAATCCACACGCAGGTGAAAATGGATTGTTTGGTACCGAAGAAATAGAAGAAATTATTCCTGCAATAAATGCCGCACAGCTTGAAGGCATAAATGTAGAAGGTCCGGTGCCGCCAGATACTATTTTTTCAAAAGCACGCGGTGGTTGGTATGATGTAGTTGTATGTATGTATCATGACCAAGGACATATCCCGCTTAAGGTTGTTGGCTTTAACTACAATAGTGAAAAAAGAAAATGGGATGCTGTTGAAGGCGTAAATATTACACTTGGTCTTCCTATTATTCGCACATCAGTTGATCATGGTACCGGATTTGGGCATGCTGGAAGTGGAACCGCAAACGAATTAAGTCTGGTCAATGCCATTGACTACGCAATCCGCTTGGCGAAGACCCGTAATCATTAATTTTTTTGGTAAACCACCTGCTTATATACGCAGAGGTTTTACATAAATACGAAAGGAGATTAAAAATGAAAAGAATAATTACATTACTTATTACTCTAGCAATGATCCTTAGTCTGCTGGCTGGCTGCACTAGCTCTACCAATATTCCCGCTGATCCTGGAGCAGATAATCCCATCGAAGATAAGGGAGAACTTTGGGTTACCACTCCTATAAACCTGCGCTATGCGACGCAGGGAGCTGGTACCGCCAACTACACTAATGCCGCAAGCAGAATCAACATCCTGCTGAAATATCTACCTGCCGGCTCTAATATCACGCAGGAAACTATCTCCACCGGTAACTCCTCAGTTGGCTACCTAATCGAGGCTGATCTCGCAGATGTAGGCGATGGCGAAAACGCAGCAGCTGGCACAGTTGGTTTCAATGGCCGCCCTCCATACAGCAAGGTCAACGCTCTGCAGGCTACTAAGACACAGGACTTCGTTATGATGATCACCACTCAAAAGTTCTACAATAAGACAGGTTACACTTCTATTCGTGAAGTGTTGGAGAACAAATATCCCGCCACTTTGTGCTGCGAGGACGTTGGTTCCTCTGATTACACCTGCCTGCTGTACACATTTGAGATTTTGGGCTATACATTCGAGGAATTCGAGGACTGGGGCGGCCGAATTGTGACTACAAGCGGCGATGCCTGTTGCGAGATGCTTCAAGACAACCAAGCTGATATGATGATTGGTCACTGCTCCACTGAATCCTCCTCCATAGTTGAGTTGGGTATCACCACCGACGTTATCATGACCTCCATTGATAATGAAATAATTGAGGGTTTCAAGGAAAGAGGTTTTGGCTCGGCTATCATCCCCACCGGTGCGTTTGATCGTTTTGAAGAAGATACTCCCTCTGCCGCAATCGGATCCTGCTTTATCGTTGGCGCTGATATGGACGATGCTACCGCTTACACCTTGACCAGAATCTTATGTGAGCATCTGGATGAGTTCGCAGAGGAAATCAGTGGCTACCGTAATCTTACCTACGCTGAGATGGTAGACAACTCAGTTACCGTCGTGCCCTTGCATCCCGGTGCGATTAAGTATTATCAAGAAATCGGCGTTCTGGATACCAACGGTAATTATGTAGGCGAACCCTTTTGATCCCCCTACTGTTCCCCGGTTGTCGGGGAACAGCATATTTAACTCTAATAGGAAAGGTGAAAATAAATGGCTAATAAAAATTTAGATATGCCCTCTGTTAAAGAGCATATTCGACAGACTCTTATTCGTGAAACTCCCAGACAAACAGCGGCTGTATGGGCAACATTATCATACCTGCTTTTCCAGCTATATCGTACCTTTATTGACCCGCTACCCCCTCTGATCTTGCGTCCAATTTACGTTGCCTTTACCGGCATTATTTGCTATCTTTATAATCCTGCAAAAACCGAGGGAAAATCAAAGCTTGCTAATATTGGGAATACTGCTTTGGACTGGTTTGTATTTATCACGTTTCCATATCACATCTGGTATACACTTTCCCAGTATAGCCGTCTGCTGACCCGTATCTCTTATCTGGATCCAGTTCTTTTAGTAGACAAGCTGGAGTGTGTATTTCTATTGATTATGATTATCGGTGCCATCTACCGCACTGTCGGCAAAGCGCTGACGATATTTTGTTTGACATTCCTTACCTACGCTTTCGCTGGCCGCTGGCTGCCAGGCATTCTTTATTACAGTGGAATGACTTTTGCAAAACTAGTAGATCTATTGATAATGGGCAACAACGGCATATACGGTCAGGCTGCTGGAGCCGGTTCCGGTTTCCTATATTGGATCATGGTGTTTGGCGCTTTATTCTCCACTTGTGGCGGCGGTTCCGTGCTGATTGATCTTGGCATGAAGCTAGGTTCTCGTTCTAAGGACAACTCTGGTCCTGCTAAGGCAGCTGTTATTTCTAGTGGCTTGATGGGCATGATCTCCGGTAGTGCCGCAGCAAATGTTGCCGGCACTGGTGTCATCACTATTCCTCTGATGAAGAGTGTTGGTTATGAACCTGAGGAGGCCGCTGCAATCGAGTCCTGCGCCTCCACCGGCGGGCAGATTATGCCGCCAATCATGGGCGATGGTGCGTTCATTATGGCTGAGTTACTGGGCATCTCCTACCTGAGGATTTGTACCGCAGCCACCATACCAGCCTGCATTTATTATTTTGCGATGCTGCTATTGGTTCACCTGCTTGCAAGAAAGCGAGCTAACTTAAGTCAGTACAAGCCTATGCAAGTTGAGACAAAGCCCATTTTGCCCAGACTATATCTACTTTCTCCCATTCTGGTTCTGATGATTGTCATCGGTCTAGGCTATACGCTGCAACGTGCCGCTCTCTGGGCTATTCTGGCTGTATTGGTGATCAATATTATCAACCCTGAGATGCGTTATGGACCGCTTTTTATCGTGGATCAGTTGCTGAATGCCACGAAGCTTTCTTCCGGCATTTCACAACCTATCAACGGCTGTGGTATCATTATTGGTATAGTCACCATATCTGGTCTTGCTACCCGTCTTTCCGGCGTCATCACTGGTTTGGGTGACAGTGGCCTGCAGTGGTTGGGCTTGGTCATTGCCATGTTCGGTTGCCTGCTGTTGGGTATGGCACTTCCAACTGTTGCCGCATATCTGACTGCATATGTTCTGTTTTATCCTACGTTGCGCACCCTAGGTATTTCTCCCCTAGCTGCCAACATGTTTCTGTTTTACTTTGGCATATTTGCTCAGATTACTCCTCCAGTCTGTGTAGCGTCCTATACTGCGGCCGGTATCGCCAACAGTTCTCCCTGGAAGACTGGTTGGAAAGCATTCAGCTATTCCCTGTGTGCGATTTTTGCCCCGTTTGTCTTTGTGTATCAGCCTGGCGTTTTAATGGAGGGCTCTTTGATTGCGATTATCCATGATACGAGTATTCTAACTTTGGGTACTGTGTTCCTAACTATTGGGCTTGCTGGTTACATCTTTATACCATTCAAGCTTTGGGAACGTGTCGCCATGGTCATAGCCGGCATCTGCACTTGCATCCCTGAGACCATCAGCGACTATGTAGGATTCGCTATTGCTGCAGTCATCATCGCTGAGCAGATAATCCGTAAAGCTCGTAACAAATCAAATACTGACGTTGCAACGGAAGTCAATTCCGTTATCGAATGAAATTCGGAACAAGGAGGTTATCACAATGTCTTTAAAAGTAAAAGGCATCATCGCCGCCATGGTTACAAGCATGCACGACGATGAAAGCTTAAATGAAGAAGAAATCTGCCGTCAGGTAGAGCGGCACATTGAAGCCGGTGTTGACGGTGTATTCTGCTTAGGCACTAACGGTGAAGCCTATATCCTAAGCGAAGAGGAAAAAATCCAGGTCATCAAGATGGTGGTTAAACAGGTTAACGGCCGTGTCCCCGTATATGCCGGTACTGGCTGCCCAGGAACGAAGGAGACCATACGCCTTTCTAAGATAGCAGCGGACTGCGGAGCTGACGTTCTTAGTGTGATCAGCCCCTATTTCGCAGCCATCTCTCAGGACGAGATCCTTGCACATTATACTGCACTTGCTGAAGCAGTCGACTTGCCTATCGTCATGTACAACATGCCCGCTCGTACCGGCAATAACATTGCACCGGAAACCGTGGTTAAGCTGAGCCAAGTGGATGGAATCGTGGGTATCAAGGATTCCGGCGGCAACTTCGACAATATGCTACAATACATCGAAAGGACAGATCGCGAGAAGTTCAGCGTCCTCTCTGGCAACGACTCCCTGATTTTGTGGAACTTACTTGCAGGCGGTGGCGGCGGCATTACTGCAGTGGCAAATATTTATCCCCACGTAATGGTTTCCATCTATCAAAACTACATTAAGGGTGATATAACTGCCGCCAAGGCTGCGCAGGACTCCATCCGATCTATACGCGACTGCTTCAAATTTGGCAACCCCAATACCGTGACTAAGAAAGCAACTAATCTGTCAGGTTTCCCTGTGGGTCCCTGCCGCGCACCGTTTAATAAGCTTAGTGAAAGTGCTGTTGCTGCGATAAAAGAAACACTAAAAACTGATCATGCCCGTGGCATGAATTGATACTCTAGAAAGGAGACTCTTATTATGAAAGGAAAAACAATCCTACGCGGTGTAATTGCCACTGTAATTACACCCTTTGACGAAAACGGAAAAATCGACTACGAATCCCTGGAGCGCGAGTTTCAGTGGGGAGTGGATGCTGGCATTGCTGGCTTCCTGGTACCTTGTGGAGCTAGCGAAATAAAGTATTTGACACCGGACGAGCAAGTCAGCCTATTTACAACTGCGAAAAAGATTTGCGGCGATAAGCTGTTCCTTATGCCTAATCTGCCTGGTCCCTCCGAGAGAGAGGTGGTTGAACAAGCCAAGCAGTACATGGCTCTTGGCGCTAATGGCATCAATATCAATACCCACTGGAGTCCACGCAAAGGCCCTGTGGAAGAATTTATACATATGGTCAAGGCTGTGGACGCCCTGCATCCCAATTTCATGTGTCTACAGGACGATGATCTGGAAAGCGGAACAGGTATCCCTGTAGAAGTGGCTGCACAGCTATTCCAGGATCTTGAATCTGTCCGCGGTTTTAAGTGCGACTTGAAGATTGGCAATCGCAAATGCACAGAGCTCAAAGCCGCCACCAATAACGAGATACTTTATTATGGAGCTGACGAGAGTCACCATTCCTTGGAAGGCTATGACCGCGGCCTGGATGGCTTGATGCCCTCCGGTATGTTCGAGATCTTCAATAACATTTATAAACTATACCACGAAAAGAGCCGTGAAGCTTGCTCAAAGTTGTTCTTTGACTCTCTTCCCTGCGTCCTCTTTACCCGTCAACCTGGCTTGAACCGCGGCTATCACAAGAGCTATATGAAGCGTACCGGTATCTTCAATACCACGTTTAGCCGCGACCCGCAAGACAATTATGATTCGTATACCATCCGTTACCGCGAGGAAATGATTGACCGCGCATTAGATATTGTTGCCCACATGGACGAATATTGGAAGTAATTTCAGCCGTTTTAACTGATGATGGTGCGCTCCCATCAACAGATTTTTCTATAATAAATAATTTACTACTATAATACAGTTTTGTATTGATAAAAAAATTTACTAATACTTAATTAATAATCCCCACAAATTACAGAATTAATTTATGGGGATTTATATTGCCAAGAATTGCCAGCGCGCAACATATAGTGAATCTTTAAACCTGCTAAACCCCAAATTGTTACTGTTCACTAATACAATTATGAGTGTGCTAAGTCGCGTCATTCTGAGGGCTTTAACCCGAAGAATCTCAGGTTTTAAATAATGAGATCCTTCGCTTCGCTTAGGATGACACCCCGTTTAGTGTGAACTGTAACCCCAAATTTCAAAAATATAAAAATATAAAATATGGAGTGATTATTATTGAATGTATCTGGTATAATGGAATAGATAAAATAATAAGAAATTTAAATATTTTTGGAGGGGAATATGAGAACCTTGTCAATCATGAAGGATTAAATAGTTTGGTCAAATGATCATTAATAAAAAACAATGGCTATTGACTCTCCTGTTAGGGGATGGATTAAGATAAATATACAAGGAAGGAGTGGGTTTTTTGTATCGTATCGGTGAGTTTTCAAAAATGAGCAAAACAACAATTAAAACTTTGCGTTACTATGATGAAATCGGTCTGCTTAAACCAGAAGAAACAGACAAATTCACAAGTTACAGACTTTATACAACGGGCCAGCTTTTCAAACTTCATAAGATTCAATCATACCGGCAAATCGGACTGTCCATCGAAGAAGTTAAAATGCTCTTAGCCGGTAAAAATACAGAGCAGATACTCAATAATCGCAAAGAGGAAATTATCTCCGAGATTAACAATGCAAAGGACCGGCTCTCCCGAATTGAATTTATTTTACAAAAACAGGAGGAAATATTTATGAGTTATTCAGCCATTATCAAGGAAGTGCCTGAATATTTGGTTTATTCTGTGGAGTTTACTGCTCCCGATTATGATTCTTTTTTAGAAACAATTCCTGCTATTGGTGCAAGGCTTGAAGAAAAATATCCCGATTTAAAATGTTCAGTACCGGAATATTGCATTATACGCTATCTTGATGGTGAATACAAAGACAAAGATATAAGGGTTGAGCTGTGCGAAGCTGTAGAACAGCAAAAATCCGATTTTGATGATGTGGTGTTCAAGCATCTTGATGCTGTAAAGGTAGTTTCTGTAATGCTTAAGGGACCCTATTCGCGACTTGGTGAAGCATACGCTTTTGCAATGAAATGGGTTGAAGAAAACGGATACGTAGTTTCAGAAGCACCTCGTGAAAGTTACATTGACGGCATTTGGAATAAAGAAAGTGAAGAAGAATGGCTTACTGAAATTCAAATACCGGTTTTTCATTCCTTACGGTAAGTTTATACCTTTACGAAACGTAAATGGTTTATTAAATAATTAAATCTTAAATATTTTTTAAAACAAATGTTTAAAATTTTTTATTAAGGGTATATAAATAAAACCACATATATTTTATGTACCTTGTCAACTCAATATAGATTACTATCAAACAATCTGAGGTTTATCGTTTAAGAGATAAATCAGCTGCCATAGTTTTTAAGTGTTGACTGAGTAATATGCTGCAGAAAAAAGTAGTTGATAATTATTTTTAGGAGGATATAAGCTAAGAAGTTTAGAAGAATAGTTGATGGTTTAAAAATAAAGTAACATTTATATATAGAATCAAATAATTATGAAGAAAATTTTTAGTAAATAAACAAATAGAAAATAATATTGGTTATGTATATACCGGTAGTATGAAAAGATAAACATGGATAGATTAGAGGCAGTAAGTTTGCAGAAGCAATCTTTCAAAATCAGATTATTTAAAGGGGAAATATATTGGGGAAAAAGTTTTACAGGACATAGAATGATGATGGTAAAATAAGAAGAGGAGCCAATAATGGAATTTCTCATCGAAAACAGGTAGCACCCGATTTTCAATGATTACGAAGATTGGGTGCTATCTGATTTTTTGCTTAATTATTTAGTACCCTTGGTACCAGGGGCAATGCTGTAAACTTATTTTCAAAAAGAAAAAAACTCCTTGAATTTAATCAAAAATTCAAGGAGATTTAGTTTAATCAAACAAATAAAGCATGTCTCCATAGCCCTTTGCTTCCATTTCCTCTTTTGGAATGAATTCCAGTGAAGCACTGTTGATACAGTATCTCAATCCTCCTGACTCTTTGGGACCGTCATTGAAAACATGGCCTAAATGGGAATCACTGTTTGTTGTACTTACCTCTGTTCTTATCATGCCGAAACTTTTGTCCTTTTTTTCTTCAATAACATCTTCATCAATAGGCTTTGAGAAGCTGGGCCATCCGCATCCTGATTCGAATTTGTCCTTTGATATAAATAAAGGCTCTCCGGAAGTAATATCAACATAAATGCCCTCTTCAAAATTATCGAAGTATTCATTGTCAAAAGGAGGCTCCGTAGCACTGTTTTGAGTAACATTATACTGCATTTCTGTAAGAGTCATCTCTAATTCCTTCTTTGACTTCACCTTATACTCGGTATCTTTTTGAGCTTCTTCCAGCTCGCAAAACTCTGACTCACCAATATGGCAGTAGCCGCCGGGATTCTTTTCAAGATACTTTTGGTGATATTCCTCGGCAGTATAATAATTCTTAAGCTCTACAACCTCTACAGCCAGGGGCTCGTAATAACTATTCTGCAGCTCATCTAAGGATGTATTAATTACAGCTTCATCCTCTTTGTCAACATAATAAACCCCTGTACGGTATTGAGTTCCTATATCATAGCCCTGCCTGTTTACAGCTACGGGGTCAATTGCCTTGTAAAACAGCTTCAGCAAATTCTCCAAATCAATCACTTCCGGGTCGTATACCACCTTTACCGTCTCCGCATGGCCGGTGTTTCTTCTGCAAACATCCTCATACGAAGGGTTTTCAGTATTCCCGTTTGCGTACCCAACCTCAGTTTCCACAACTCCCTTTACCAAGTCTAAATATTTTTCAGTACCCCAGAAACATCCTCCTGCAAGGTAAATTAATTTATTTCCGTTTAAATCATTATTCACTATATCATCGTCCTTTCTTGTTGAAATAATATTATTCTCATCCGATAATTTATTATTTAAGCCGCTGTCTGTATCATTATCACATGCGAATAAAAAAATTACCGATATCAATGTAATAATCAATAAAAATAACTTCTTTTTCATATTACCCCCGTATTCTAAATTTAAACCTATATTAAATCTTTTTTATATTATCACAAAATAGTCTTAATGTTTGATTAAATTCGCAAGTTTTTTAGTTGTATAAGATGTTGATTTGGGTATATAATTAACTTATAAATTCTGGAAATTCACATGAATAAAAAGGGGTAAAAAAATGAAAAATTTAGTTGTATATTATTCAAGGACCACCAATACGGAAGCAGTTGCAAAGGAAATAGCAAAAGCAGTTGATGGGGATATGAGAAGAATTGAGCTGAAAAAGGGAATCAGCTTCTTTTGGGCAGGATTTACAAGTGCAATGGGAAAACAGGGGAAAATCAAACCATTTGACTATGATTTGAAAGGCTACGACAATGTATTCATAGGCTCTCCTGTCTGGGCAGGGAAAACTTCAACGCCAATCAACACATTTCTAAGCAATGCAGATTTCACGGGAAAGAATGTATATATTTTCATCACTCAGGCAGATGATAAAACACCAAATTTAGTATATGAGTCTATTTCAAAACGTGTTGAAGAAAAGGGAGGTAAAGTAGCAGACACATTCTTTGTTAAAACAGATATGAAAAACCCTGTTACCGCAGAGCAGGCAAGAAAACACGTGGAGGAATGGATTAAAAGAATAATATAAATATCACGGACATCTTGTAGATATAATAGTGCAGAGATTGATACAATTTAATTATCCTAAAAAGTGTTGTGTTTAGCGGTGCGCAAACTCAAAAAGGGGTGTGCAAATGTGAAAGCCAGAGATATCTGGATATTTTTATTTATTGCTTTATGATCAACAAAACACAATGAGTCAAAATACAATTTGTTGATCCATTTGAATTTCCAATTATATTCATAAAACTACAAATTTTAATTTTAATTAACCACAATATTATCGCTGAAGTAAAATTACAAAAGATACTGATGAAGAGGAGATTTACAGTAAATGACAAATGAAGAAGTTTTACGGAAGTTTAATCAAGACAAAATATTGAAATTAGTTGCAGCATTATTTATTGATTTAATTGGTTACATATCATATTTGATTCCTGGCATTGCTGAAATAACGGATGTTTTTTGGGCGCCAATAAGCGCAATATTGATTTTTGCTTTGTTCAAGAAAAGCTGGAAAGTTGCACTTGGTGGTGCTGTTGTAGGTGGATTAGAAGAACTTTCAACGGGACTTGATTTTATTCCTACAGCAACATTTGTCTGGGTTGTTGTATATGTAAAAGATAAGGAAAAAACTTTGAAAGGATACGTTGAAAATAAGAAAAGAGAAGAAGAAATCATAAGCAATTTCCAGAAGAAAATTGAAGACAAGTGAAATAAATGACTATTTTATACCGAAACGATAAATTTTAATTTGATGTAATGGAGGCAAAAGCATGAAATATCAATATGAATATGTGAATGTTAAGAATGCAAAATTCTTCTCAGCAAACAGTACTGAACACCGTGAAATAATAGATGAATATGCCAGGAGGGGATATAGGTTTATTTGTTTCATTCCAACTACTATCGAAGGTTATGGAAGAATAACTTCTTTTGACCTGGTGTTTGAAAAGCCAGAAGAATGAGTTCCGGGTTGTCAAAGAACAACAAATCCCAGTATACAGACTCAGACAAATAGGAAGATGTAGGGAAGATTATTTATATAACCTCTATTATAGCTGTCTGCATTTGTGGACAGCTATTTTCAAAAGCCAAATAAAAATATTTGAAAAGGTTTGTAAGATTTCCATATATGCGAAGTCTTATAAGTGAAAGGAGGTGGTAGAGTAATGGAGTTTGAACAGATATACAATACTTACTTTAACCCTGTATACTTGTATATCAGAAAGTTATCAGGTAATGAACATATCGCCGAGGAGATAACAAGCGAAACATTCTTTAAAGCAATGCAATCCATTGATAGCTTTAGAGAAGATTGCGATCTTCGTGTGTGGTTGTGCCAAATAGCAAAAAATTGTTATTATTCCCATCTAAAAAAACAAAAAAATATTAGCAAGATTGAAGGTTTGGAATTAGAAGATTTAGTAGACCCCAATTTATTGATTGATGAAAAAATCATTACCCACGAACAAACAGTACAAATTCAAAAGGTATTGCATACTATCCCGGAACCTTATAAAGAAGTATTTATGTGGAGAGTTTTTGCAGACTTGAATTTCAAGCAAATTGGTCAAATATTCAATAAGACTGATAATTGGGCTTGCGTTACCTACCACAGAGCTAAAAATCAAATATTAAAAGGAATGGAGGAACAAAAAAATGAAAAATCGTGAGTGTAGTATTGTTCGTGATATATTACCATTGTATGTTGAAAATGTTATCAGTGATGATACAAAGCAATTTGTAGATGAGCATTTAAGTCATTGTACTGAGTGCAAAAATGAATTGGAACTATCGCAAACAGATATACCAATTAAAAAAAATTGTTCGGAAAAGGACAGCGGTGTTGAAGTTATAAAAAAAATAGGATTGGATATAAAGAAAAAGCGAGTATTTACAGGTATTCTATCAGCAGTTATTTCAGCCATCGTTGTAATATTATCATTTGCATATTTAACAGCACCTGAATATCTACCTTATGCTGAATCATTTGATATTATTTCTGTAAAGGATAATAATGGCTGTGTAACGCTTTCTTTCACAGGTGAATATGAGATTTATCAAAGAGAGCAAGGTATATATGATATTAGTATCTATAATACAATCTGGAACAAACTCTTTAATATAGAGAAAAAGCAAGATATAACGATAAATCCAAACGGAGAAACAGTTAATACTATTTATTATGTGTCTAATGGTGGGCAAGAAGATGAAGTAATCTATGGTAGAAATCCTATTAATAATGGAGGAGTTATGACCTTACCTCGATTGTTTTTGAATTACTATTTTGTCACTGCCATTATATTTGCACTTGTTTTGGCAATGCTTGTTGTAATATTCAGAAAGAAAGAAAAAGTTAAAGCCCTAATAGTAAAAATACTATTTATTCCCATTTCTTATATTGTAAGTCATATTATGATTAAAGGATGGAATGCCACTTCATATTCAGCAGTTCGTGATTTTTATTTGATTTTGCTTTTAGTAATACCTATTTATTCTCTATTTTATATTTTGTATAAAAAGAAACATTCGAAATCCAGGAGCTAACTATTATGAGCATAACACGAAGTTCATAAATTCCAATTTTCAGCTGAGCGTTTTAAGAATATACTGATGGAGTTTCAAAAGACACGCTGGTGATAGAATGTGAAAAGTAAACTTATTTTATAAATCTGGAATTCCGGGCAGGTTGCTCTTATGTGCATAGAAATTAAACCGTCTCAGGAATTTCTTTTATAATGCCTATAAGATGCTTGAATTGTGTTTCATAAAGCTTTTTATAAACTCCGCCGTTTTTAAGCAATTCCTCGTGGACACCCTGCTCCACAATTTGGCCTTTGTCCATAACCAGTATTTGGTCAGCAGCCATAATAGTAGACAGGCGGTGGGCAATAACCATGCTTGTTCTGTTCTTAAGCAGAGGCTCTATTGCTTCTTGAATCAGGTTCTCGGATATTGAGTCCAGGGATGATGTTGCTTCATCAAATACGATAATCCTAGGGTCTTTTAGTATTACTCTGGCAATTGAAATACGCTGCTTTTCACCGCCAGACAGCTTTATTCCACGGTTTCCAACTATAGTGTCAAATCCATCGGGAAGAGAAGAAATAAAATTATAGATATTTGCTTCTTTGCAGGCTGCAATAAGCTCATCATCGGTTGCATCCTTCCTGGCATATTTTAGGTTCTCTCTTATCGTACCATTGAAAAGATAAGCATCCTGTGTCACCATGCCGATAGTCTCACGAAGAAATTTCAGGTCTAAATCACGGATGTCGATTCCGTCAATGGTAATTTTACCATCTGCCACATCATAGAGCCTCAACAAGAGATTTGTAACAGTGGTTTTTCCTGAACCGGATGGTCCCACCACAGCTGTCATGCTTTTGGCAGGCACCCTGAATGAAACATCCTTCAAAATTTCCTTGTCCTTAGAATAGTGAAAATTCACATTTTTAAATTCCAGATCTCCTGCAATCCCGGAAGGAATAATAGCATCAGCCTTGCTCTTTATCTCAATTGGCATATCCAAATATTCAAATATCCTCTCAAATAATATGAGAGCCCTGTAAAACTCAACCTGCACACCAAGCAGTGAACTTACCGGCCTATACATTCTTGTTAGCAATGTAACCATGACGGTAATATCTCCTACGGTCAGACCCTGGGTATTATATTTTAAAATCAGCACACCACCAACAAGGTAGATGAGCATGGGCCCCATGTTTGTAAAGGTGCTGATTGCCATGCGAAACCACCGCCCTGCCATGTTTTCCCGAATCCTCAGCCTCATTATATCTTCGTTTATTTCCGAATATTTTTTGTACTCTTCCTCTTCATTGGTAAAGAGCTTTCCAGCTGCTGCCCGTTCACGCTGAGGGTTTCATTTAAAAGCTGGTTGGCATCGTCGTATTTCATCTGGGTTTTTTGTGCAAGCTCCCAGCGCTTTTTACCCACTGCTTTAGTCGGGATAACGAAGAGAGGCAGTATTAGAATGCCCACAAGGGCAAGGACCAAATTCTTTTGAAACATTGCAGCCATGGAAGTCACCAAAACAGCAACATTGGAAACAGTGCTTGTCAGGGTTGTGGATATGACACTCTGAACTCCATTGATATCGCTGGTCATACGGGTGATGATGTCACCCTGTTTGTTAACAGTAAAAAATCTATGTGCCATCTGCTGCAGATGAGCATACAGGTTATTTTTCATGTCCTTTGTAATAGCTTGTGATATCCGCACATTTAAATAATTCTCAAAAAGACTCAAGAGGTTCGATGCAATCATCACTCCCAGCGATGCAGCAATAAGCATAACCAGCAGCGAAAAATCACCGCCTATGAACCCTTCATCAATAATCCTGCCTGTTAGAACAGCAGGCATTACATTGAGCACAGAGATGAGAATGATTGTTATAACACAGAAAAACAGCCAGAGCCGGTAGGGTTTCAAGTAGGAGAAAATTCGGAAGATAAGCTCCCTTGTTACCTTTGGTCTGTTCTTAATTTCTTCGTCACTTGCCATGCCGTAATTTCTGCCGCCACCCATGCGTCCCGAATACATCATTTGTATTCACCCTTATCTTTGTCTGCAGAATCAAGCTCTACAATTAGCTTTTCGCATATGGCTGCAAACTGTCGTTTTTCCTCAGCTGTTAAAGCTTCATTCACCTTGTTTTTCAACTCAGTATAAACCTCTTCATTTTGTCTCAGCTGAGCCTGCCCCTTATCAGAGACAGACACATAGATTATGCGTGAATCTTCCTCACTCTTTATTTTGTCTATCAGTTCATGCTGCGTCATCTTTGAAATTATTTCACTTAGCGACGAAGGACGGATGTCTAATTTTTCTGCCAGTTCACTGAGCTGGACCCTCCCCTCGCGATCTATAGTTTTCAAAACCCTGTATGAACTCCTGGGCAGCCGGTGCTCACCCATGGGCCTTCTTTTCGCCAGCCGTGCCAGCTTCCAGATATAGTCCATAATATCTATTTGTTCCATAAATACTACTCCTCCTTTAAACAATTTAGGTACCTAACTATATTATAACTTAGGTACCTAACTATGTCAAGAAAAAAATTCAGTGTCTGGCCTGTTCAAGACAGAAAATCTCCCTAAATCGTACAAAATACAATTAGGGATATTTGTTTAAAGCACTTTAAAAAGGGTATTATACTATAAATAATTTTAATAAAAGGGAGGATTTAATGAAATTAAAAGGAAAAACTGCAGTAGTAACAGGTGCAAGTTCAGGTATGGGAAGAGAAATTGCTTATAATTTTGCCAAGGAGGGGGCAAATGTTGTAGCGGTTGCACGCCGTACTGAAAGACTGAACGAATTGGTTGAGCAAACAAAAGATTTTGAAGGTAAGGTCGTTGCATATTCTGCAGACATAACTAACAAAGATAAAGTAAACGGCATGATTGATGAAGCTATAAAGCAGTTTGGCAGAATGGATATATTGGTAAATAATGCAGGTATCATGGATGACATGAGCGCAGTCGGCGATGTAAAGGATGAAGTATTTGATAAAGTATTTGATACAAATGTAAAATCAGCATTATATGCTATGAGGAAGGCTGTAAAACATTTCGAAGAAGTTGGCGGTGGAGTAATAATTAACATTGCTTCCGTCGGAGGATTGTACGGCGGCGTTGCAGGAGCTGCATATACAGCAAGCAAGCATGCGGTAGTAGGGTTAACTAAAAATACTGCATTTATGTATGCCTTGAAAAATATAAGATGCAATGCAATATGCCCTGGAGCTATAGCTACAGAGATAAGCACCACTGAAAACATGAGAAATATTAATATGGATGGTGCAAAGCGAACCGGAATAGGAATGGCACTTAATCCTCGTATGGGGGAAGGCAGTGAAATTGCAGCAGTTGCTGTGTTCCTTGCAAGCGATGACGCATCATTTGTAAACGGTCAATGCATAGCTGTTGACGGGGGATGGAGAGCTTTCTAATACCCACCTAAAAAAACTCGTTACATAAAAAAATCTCCCTGTATTGTCCGTAATACTTTTCAGGGAGATAATTATATATGTTTAAATTTCATAATTCCGGGTAAACAATTTTATAAAAGGAGGATTGCATATGGAGGCAGGAGTAAGAAACAACTTAATTGGTAAAATCATAGAAATAAAAGAAGACGGTCTTATGGCACAAGTAACCATGAAGGTTGAAGGCACAGACATTTGCATAACGTCCGTAATGACGAAAGATAGTTCACAAGAAGCCGTTTTTAAAATTGGAGACACTGTAGAAGCATTAGTAAAAGCTATCAACGTTGTAATGGTAAAACAATAATAAACAATCTAATCAAAGGAAAGGCTTAATAATAAGTTTTTCCTTTTTTATATGTGTTGAAAAATGCAAAATTTTGGTATATAATGTATATATATCATAATATAAAATTACTGATTTTGGGGCGGATTTTTCAGTTTGGAAACAAGGTTAAAATTGTTTCGCCGGAAAACGTTACAGAACTGTTTATTAAGTATTTAGATGAGGGTATAAAGGGATATTAAAATTGATATAGCCACAGGAAATGATGGATTTAGGTCTTGATATGTAGCGCAAATAAACCTGTTCATGTAATAATTTATTAATCTCTGAGTAAACTATTGACATAATTAAGCATATGATGTAATATATTATTACAAAAGGAGGCAGAATAAAATGATATTAAGCAATAGTATAGGATTTAATATAAAAACCCTTCGCGAGGGAAAAGGATTAAATCAAAATCAACTTGTAGATAAACTGTTAGAAAAGAATATTCGTATGAGTCGTGAAACTCTGAGTAAAATTGAAAATGACAATAGAACCGTATCAGCAATAGAATTAGCTGCTATTTGTGATATATTAGGTGTTAGTTATGATGAATTTTTTAAGGAAATAGATAATGACGAAGATTTAACCACTCTATTTAGGAAAAAGGGAAATTTTGGCGAAGCTACAATTGAGGAAATAGAAGTTCTTCAGGAAATGATTAAAATATTTATTAACCATGAAAGAATATTTAAAAATGAATATAATCCTAAAAAACGAGAACCCTTATGGAGGGATTTTTAGTATGGGTAATCAAAATATCTTTCCGGACGAATTAATTAGATTAGAAATTAAGCAATTAGCAGAAGATGTCCGATATAAATATTCGAAAAAGGGCTTGTCAGATATATTTGATATATTAGCTCAAGATGCATTTCTATTAAGAATGCCACTTAAAACTAATGAAGTTTCTGGATTCAGCACTTATTTCCAAGAGAAATTTGTTGTGTTTCTAAACAGCAGTTTTACCCTGGGACATGAAAGATACTCCGGTGCACATGAACTTTATCATATTATATACAATCAGGAAACATTAAAAAATGAAAAACTTCTTATATATAATTCTGATTCGGATGAAGAGAATAAAGCAAACATTTTTGCTGCTGAGTTCTTAATGCCGGAGGATTACGTAAAAGAAGTTTTTTATAAAATTATAAATGTAAAATCTGATAGTGTCATAGAGAAACATGTAATAAAAATGAACAATTTCTTTAAGGTGAGCTACAAAGCAATGCTGAAAAGACTTGTACAGCTTAATTTATGTGAAAGAAACAAATATGATATCTTATCGGAAATCTGCTCTTTAGAAAATGCAGATAAGTTACAACTGCTTACGAAAAAAGAAGGATACGATATTAAGTTAATAATCCCTTCTAATGAAAAGTTTATTCCTAAAGAATATATTGAATATATAAAAACCAACTATGAAAATAAGAAAATTTCATTTAACAATATGAAAAACTGCTTTAACTTTATAGGCATGGATCCCATGGACTTTGGATATGAATATCCAAGTGAAGAGGAAATTTGACATGAAGTATAGGGGTGCTATATCAGATACAGACATTTTAATAAATTTGGCTAAAGGCGATTGCTTAAATCTGTTGAAATTACTGTTTGATGAGATTGTTGTCCCACAATTTATTTTGGATGTAGAATTAAGAAAAAAGGCAGGAGTAAACTATTTAAAAATAGTACAAGCAATCAACGATGATAATAGTATATTGAAAATAGTTGATAGAAGAAATGATAGGTTAGTTAATAAAATAGCAGAGGAAGTTATACAGGAAAAGAAAAAGTTAATCGGACTTGGTGAAAGTGAATGTGCCGGTTATGCAACTGCATTAGGTATTCCCATAATTATCTCTGATAATTACACTGAATTCAAATGGTTGGAAGAAGACTATATTACATTAACTCACTGCAATATATTAACATTATGTGAATATTTTGATTATATATCTAAAGAATCAGCTGCTAATACATTTAATAATATTAATTCCACATTAACAAGACCAACTCCCCTTAGCTATGAGAGTTTATATTATAAATCAATAAGAAAATTTAAAGAAAATGGATGGTGTGATTATTTAGGGATAATTGAATAAAACTCAAGAATATAAATAAATATCCATTTGATTGAGTATAGAAGTACATTGAATATAAAATATTACCATATGTTTTCAATAAAATTATTTTTATGAGGTGAACTATGATTTCAAATAATGTTATGGAAGAAAACTTGTTTAAAATGTATGATGATATTCATCTTGGTAGTAGCTCTGTTTGTAAAGATTGTCATGAAAAAACAACAAATTTATCATCGCCTATTTCATTTTGGTTTGTTGGCTCAAATTATGAACATGAAAATGGAAGAGTGCTTTTTGTTGGAAAGAACGCGCGAGGTGAGCCAGGGGAAAAGAGAAATAATTATTATGATAGCCGTAATAAAGCAAAAGAATTTTGGAATTATTCATGGCCATATTGGAGCTACATAAGAAACATTACAGAAGAGATATATGGAGAGAATGGTGCTGATTATATTACATATACAAATATTATAAAATGCAATAATTCCGGTACCACAGACAATACCTCTGAATTAGTTAAAGATAATTGTATCAGAAAAATGAAGGTACTAAAAAGAGAAATTGAATTGCTCAAACCTAAGAAAATAATATTTCTAACATCATGGGACTATGATAATTATATTAAAGGTATCTTTAATGATGTTGTTGACATTGAAAGTAAAAAGGTTCAAATCGGAGCCAAAAAAATGCCTTGGTGGGAGTTTTCAGGCTATATAGATAATGATAATATAAAAATTTTAAGAGTAGGACACCCTGAACGAAAGAAAAAAAATGATTATGTAAATGCAATAACGAATTGGATCAAAGAATAATAAAATGCTTGCTCCGATGGGAAGTAGGATTGAAAGAATAGATGCATTTTGTGTTGGTGTATGAGCGACTATGCGATGGTTATTTATGATGAAACTAATTTGTTTGTTGAGTAGGTTAGTATCATAATTAAAGTAATAGAAATATTGCTGAATACACTAAGAAAATATTCAGCATGTACGGCGGCAAAGAAAATCAGTAAGTATATTTGTTGCTTATTAATGACGCTTTACTTAAATATTGTGAACTTGATACATTTGCTATGGTTATGATTTATGAGGGATGGAAGGATACGGTTCAGTAATCATCAAATGTCGCTATCTAAGCGACCTTGCCAAGGAGTTTTACTTTATACTGTTAGTATAGAAAGAGGTGAACTGAGTGATAGGAGCGATTATAGGCGATATTGTAGGTTCTCGATTTGAATTTAATAATCACAGGAGTAAGGATTTTGAACTTTTCACCGATGAATGTGAAGCAACAGATGACAGCATAATGACTTTAGCAGTTGCTAAAGCCATTATGGAAACAGAAAAAAAGATGAAGCCATTATTAAGTCAGCGTGAAAATAATCATGAGTACAATTTATTGCTGGAAAGTATGGCAATAAAATACATGCAGGAAATCGGACGCAAGTATCCTTATTGCGGTTACGGAGGGATGTTTCGGCACTGGGTTTTCAGTGACAATCCAAAGCCCTATAACAGTTACGGCAATGGTGCAGCTATGAGAATAAGTCCTGTAGGATTTTTTGACGTAACCGAGTATGAATTACGTGAATTATCTAAAATAGTAACTGCTGTAACCCATAATCATGAAGAAGGTATTAAAGGTGCAGAAGCTGTAGCTCTTTCAATATTTATGGCTAAGCGAGGAGCTACCAAGGAAGAAATCCGCAATGAGATAAATGAAAACTATTATGGTTTAGACTTTACAATAGATGAAATAAGAGATACATACAGATTCAATGAAACCTGCCAGAGAACAGTACCTCAAGCAATTGTAGCTTTCTTGGAATCCTCTTCATTTGAAGATGCCATAAGAACTGCAATTTCAGTTGGCGGTGACAGCGATACATTGGCAGCAATTACAGGTTCAATTGCAGAAGCTTACTATGGAGTTCCTGAAGAGATAGAAAAAAAAGTACTGACTTATCTTGATGATGAACTACGTTTAATTTATTATGAGTGGTTACACCAAATGTAAAAGGATAATAGATGAACGTAGACTGAGCTTCAAAACTAAGGAGGAAAGTATAGTGATTAAATGGATATTTACAGTTATATTTGTGGCTTTTTTATAAGCGGATAAAGAATGCAAGAGGATAGAATAAAATGAGAAACTTTATGTTCATTGTAAGGAATTAGCATATATAAAATTTTGTTTGGGAGTGTGGGATCAATAATTATGTTAAACAAAAGAATAACATCAATAGAAATAGAAAATACATCCTGGGCACTATGTTCTTCTGATGAAATAGTTTCTGAAATATTGAAAATATATAGAAACGGAGACCTTAAGCATTTTCAGTATAATGGGATGGTAAAAAAACCAGTTAATGCATATATATATAAGGTTGATAATGCCAAAATTGAAGAATTTTTTAATACTATAGTTACAAAGATAAAAATTCAGGACTGGAAAGATGATTATTCAGTTGAAGTTTGTGATGGGAAGGCATGGGAATGTAGAATACGACATTTTGACAATACGATAAAAAAGGTAATTGGTACAGTAGAACCACCTTCACGAGGGAAACAACTTATAAATTTAATTTATAAATTGGCTGATTATAAGGTTAAACCTTGGATTTTTTGATGCTATTCAAATATTGGAAGTAGCCAAAAAAAGCTAACAACTATACACACAGGAGGATAAAAATGTCAAAGAGATACCTGACTAAATCAAGGTTCAAGCTTGCAATGGAATGCCCGACCAAGCTTTTCTATACAGGCAAGGATGAGTACATTAATCAAAATATAGATGATTCCTTTCTTCTTGCTTTGGCTGAGGGAGGGTTTCAGGTAGGGGAGCTTGCAAAGCATTACTTTGCCGGAGGATACGATATTGAAACCTTAGATTACGATGAAGCTTTAAGACAGACTAATGAGCTTTTATTGAGAGATAATGTAATAATATATGAAGCTGCTGTTACATATGAAAATTTCTTTATACGAACGGACATATTGATAAAAAATGGCAGAAACATTGAGCTCATTGAAGTCAAAGCTAAATCTTCCGGTGACTTTTATAATAAGAGCGGCATTAAAGCTGAATGGAAACCCTATCTTTTAGACGTTGCCTTTCAAAAGCATGTAGTCTGCAAGGCATTCCCTGACTATAAGGTTACAGCTTATTTAATGCTGGCTGATAAGGATGCCAAATGCCCTAGAGACGGATTGAACCAAAAATTCAGGATTATAGAAGAAAAGGGCAGGAAAAGGGTAATGGTATCAGAAAGTTTGTCTGAAGAGGACCTGTCACAGCCCATCTTGTGCAGAATAAACACAGACGATGCATGCAGGATGATTTACAGCGATGATTATGAATATCAAAATAATACTCTTAGTTTTTCTGAACTGATAAATATATTTGCCGAGAACTACAGTAAGGACCTAAAAATAAAGTCCGGTATAAGCAAAAACTGCAAGGGCTGTGAATTTAAAGCAAGTGATGATGATATTAAAGCAGGTTATAAAAGCGGCTTTCATGAATGCTGGAAAGAGATGCTTGGATGGACAGACAAGGATTTTAAAGGAGGAACCATATTTGATATATGGGATTTTAGGAATTCAGATAAACTGATATCCCAAGGGCGGATTAAACTGACGGAGATAACTGAAGATGATATAAATCTTAAATCTTCTGACAGACCGGGGATTTCAACTACGGAAAGGCAGCTGCTGCAAATAAAAAAAGTGCAGAATAACGATACTGCATATTGGATTGACAAGGATAATTTATCATTGGAAATGAATTCATGGACCTATCCTCTTCATTTTATTGATTTTGAAACTTCCATGGCTGCCATTCCATTTAATAAAGGAAGAAGACCCTATGAGGGAATCGCCTTTCAATTTTCCCACCATATCGTCGGAGAAAATGGAGATATTGAGCATCGGGGACAATATTTAAACACTGAGCCCGGAGTATTTCCAAACTATGATTTTGTAAGAAAATTAAAGGCGGATTTAGGGCAGGATAATGGGACAATCTTTAGATATGCCGCCCATGAAAATTCATACTTGAATATGATTTACAGACAATTAAAGGAAGATAAAAACGATATTCCAGACAAAGAAGACCTGTGCGAATTTATAAGAAGCATTACTAAATCAGTAGGTGGCAATAGTGAAAAATGGGAAGGTAATCGCAGCATGGTTGATATGTTCGAGCTTGTCAAGAAATACTATTATGACCCTGCAATGAAAGGCTCAAATTCAATCAAGGCAGTGCTTCCTGCCATTTTAAACAGCTCTGTATTCCTGCAGGAAAAGTATTCCAAACCTATTTACGGAACACAAGATATTCCAAGCTTAAACTACAAGGACTGGACATGGGTTAAATTTGAAAACAATATGGTGACAGACCCCTACAAGCTCCTGCCTAAAATGTTTGAGGATGTATCAGAAAAGGATTTTATACTCCTTAGTAATGACGAATTAAGAGACGGCGGCGCAGCTATGACTGCCTATGCAATGCTTCAGTTTACAGAAATGTCAGACTATGAGCGAAGCGAAATAAAGAAAGCCCTTCTTAAATACTGCGAGCTGGACACACTGGCAATGGTTATGATTTATGAAGGATGGAAGGATATGATTCAAGATGTCTACCAAGAATGTCAAAAGAGATTTTGATTCGGATGACACAAAGATATTTTCAAAAGAAAGCATTGTAGAATTAAAAATCGAAGGGAGATTTTTGATATGGTGGAATGTTTGGACGCTGGGTCTTCAGTGATAATCCCAAGCTCTATAACAGCTTTGGGGAGACAGAGATACATTAGCAGCAATTACAGGGGCTATTGCAGAAGCGTATTATGGAGTTCCGGAGGATATAAAAGAAAAGGCACTTACTTATCTTGATAATGAATTACGTTCGATTTATGATGAGTGGGGTGAAAAAACATTATTAAAGGAAATGTATAAAAGAGTGTGAAGTTATGGGCTATATTAACATTAAAGAGTTTATTAGTAAAATATTATTTAGTGAGACTAAGAAAGATAATTAAGATTCTATGTGCAAGAAGATATTATATAGACGAAATTGATAGTATATATTATTTAAGTGGTAATTCTACTAATATTGACTTTAGCTCTTTACATGAATTTCTTACATTGATAGAGCAATGATTTATCCTTAAACATTAAATATAATAAAAAGGAATAGAGGTATATTATTATGAAAAGATTTTGGTTAGTACTTGTTATAATTTTTAACTTATTTTTTACTACTGGGTGTACAACACAACCAGTAAATACTGAAATGCAGACTACTATAAATACTTTACAGGAAAAAGTATCTGAATTAGAACTAAAAATCATTATGTTGGAAGGTAATTTATCAAATGTAGCATATCTTGATCCGACTAGTGAGGGATATTCAAATTCTGGTGATTTTTTAGTTTTGATTTCTGAGGTTGAAGAATATCTTGATGGTGTTAAAGTTTATTTAACAATAGGTAATCCAAATTACGCAAAATATAGTGGGGTTACAATAAAGGCAAGATATGGTACAAAGTTTGATTTTAGTAGTACAGATTCTTCATATACCATATGGAAGGAATCACTAAAGGAGAAAGATACACAATTAAGCTCTGAACTAAATGAAGGAGCTTGGAATGAGGTTGAGATAATACTACCTTCGATAAGTCCTGTAGATTTTTCATACTTGGAAATAGAATTGCTTACAGGTTCAGTAAGTCTAACAAAATAAATATAGACATTTTATAAATAATAATTGGCAATCAAAAATCCAATTATGAAGCGTGATAATTACTTTAGAATGGTTTACATTCGTATTTTTGAAAAGGTTATATTCAAAATAACTAAACTCAAGTGGTGCTTGTCACCACTGAAAGCAGGTAAAGATGTTTACAAAGAATGTTAAAAGAGGATTTGACCCGGATGATGTAAAAATATTTTCAAAGGAAAGCATTGCAGAATTAAAAATTGCCCAAGAAGAAATACAGTGGCTGCTTGACAGAGGATACAAACTAAAGCAAATAATAGAATTCACAGGCAACCATTATCTGCTTTCATCAAGGGCAAGAACAGCCCTTCAAAGAACAACATCTTCAATGGCTGAATATGAAAAAAGAAGGTTTACAATGCTTCCTTTTGAATGCGCTAAGGATGGCTGTTTGAATATTGACGGATTCAATTTAATCATAACTTTGGAAGTTGCAATGTCGGGAAGCCCAATATTGCTTGGTAAAGACGGGGTGTACAGGGATTTGGCAGGACTTCGCGGCACATACAGAATTATAGATAAGACAGATACTGCTATATCTCTCATAGGAAAGACACTGCAGGAATTATCTGTGCCAATGGTTAAATTTTATCTGGATTCTCCGGTATCCAATTCAGGCAGGCTGAAAACAAAGATACTTGAATGTTCAGAACAATGGGGGATGCCGGTTGATGTAGACCTGATTCCCAATGTGGATGCCGTATTAGCCGGCAAGGAAAGAATTGTAACCGGTGATTCGATTATACTTGATGAATGCAAAAGCTGGTTTAATCTGTCAAGGAAGATAATTGAAGACCATATACAGGATGCTTGGGTGGTTGATTTAGAGTAGAGCAAATTTGATACAGTAACTTTTGTTTGTAATATTAAATAGGATTATAAATTATGGGGGAGTATATTTTGAAAGATATAGAGAAAAAAGAAAAAGGGGGAAAAACTATGGATTGTTTCATAATTAATAATATTACTGAAAACGATGTAAGAAGAAACAAATTAAGGATTCTTGTAAAAAATAAACCTTATTTTCCTATACCAGATGATGGGAATTCTCAGACCTATGATATAAAGGTAAAAGTAGGCTCTACGATATATGATAGACAGTATAGATACATTAGAAATAAAAGCGGAAGATTAAATCTAAGGGTGGAATTATATAGGGAGATATTACAAATTGAACCTGGAGATATATTAGTAGTAGTAGTTTTAGAAGAGAATATATTATATCAAATTATCAATTTGAGCAAATTAATATAATTTATACATCGATAAGGTAAATACTTCGAGTCATAAAATAATGTTTGGAGATGAAAAATGATAAATAAATTATGGTATTCAAATGATAAATCATTATGGGACAAAGCATTAGCTTCTTATTTTAGTAGTGGACTAATAAAAAAAGACAACGTGACTTTAGAAAGAGAAATTCATAATTTAGATCCTGTAACGATAAAAGATATGTCAACAGAACAATTTTACGACTGGCTATATAATGTTTATTTTGTCTGGAAGTACACAGCAGCTAATAGGTTAGCAACAACTAGGAAGTCGTTATCACGTTATAAGTTTGAGAAAAGCATGCATGAACTAGAACAAATACATTTTAACTTATTTACATTTGATATAAATGACATAAATGAAGGCTTAAAAATTGCAAATTCTATTCATGGGTTAGGTATAGCAGGCGCTTCAGGATTACTTGCGGTATTATATCCGCGATATTTTGGGACAGTAGACCAATTTGTAGTTAAAGCACTCCGCAAAATTGATAGTCTTCTGGAAAAAGATCTTGTCATCAAAATGAACCCTGATAATCTGACAATTAAAGATGGTATTTTACTTATAAAGATTATGAAATACAAAGCTGAAGAGCTAAACTCTATTTTTAATTCAAATAAGTGGACGGCGAGAGATATTGATAAAATTCTTTGGGCAGCACGAAGCTCAAGTATAAATGATACTGTTTCAAGTATAAGCGACACTAACAGCAACAAAAATTCAATAAAACGTCGCATTTATTGGAAAGGCACGTGGAAACAAATGGGTGCAGAGAAGTTTAGAGGAACCAAAGATGGAGTTAAGCCAGCATGCCCTGAATTTAAACGGTTAAGTATTAATACACAGAATGATATCTTTAATATCAGAAACTTGTTTGAAGTTATTATAAACACTGAAGAAAGGGTTCTTGTTTTAACATTTTGGCATCCCGCATATCCTGGTAGTTCAGTCGAAGGTTATGAATATATGGCGGTTGAATATGATGAAAGTGGAAAATTTGTTTATAGCACCGAAATGTTTTCTTTTGACGACAAGAATGCAGGGAAAGTTAAAATAAAGAATACAAGCGGAGCAAAAAAACGTGCTCTGGAGTTACTAAATGAATTTAGTGATTAAAATAAACATTAAGAGATATATAGCTATAACTATACGCGAAAGCGACCGTTAAAAATTCGTTAATGTATATTTTACAATGTGAGGTAATTATAAAGTGAAAATTATAAAAAAAGATAAAGATCTTAAAAACCCTAATGAAGAAATGAATGAAAAAACACATGACATAGAATTAACTGATGAAAAAGAAGAGACTATCATATATTTTGAAGGTTTCAGTAGTAGACATGCATATAACAAAGAAGATTTAACTAAAAAAGTTAAGGATTTGTTTGAATCATGTAATATAAATTTTTTAATTGGATCTGGTTATTGTTATGAGAAGCTTAAAACATTAGGTGATTTAGAGTCTTTAATTGAAGAAAATTCAGTAATCAATAAAAATAATAAAAATAATAAGACTGCTGTTGAAGCTTTAATTTTATATCACTTTTTTCTAAATAGTATTTACCCTCATGCTCAAGATTTAGAATCAAAGTGTTCATTCGAAAATTCAAATAAATTCATCATAAAGTTAGCCACTTTGTTATCAGATAGAAATGATAAAAATTTACTTAAACGAATAAATTTGTTTACTACTAATTATGACATGTATTTTGAATTATCTTTAGAAGCAAATAGTATTTACTACAATGACGGTTTTTCAGGGAGATTAGCTCCAGAGTTTTCTACTGATAACTATAATAGAATAGGAAAACAAATTGTTCAAAATACAGAAAGAGAATCACAAATACCAACAATAAACCTATTTAAATTACATGGATCTTTGGCTTGGGAAAATATTTCTGGGAAAATTAAGTATAGGACAAATATAAGCGAAGTTTTAAAAACTATTGAAATGTCGTCAGAGATATTCAATGATAATTGGTTTAGCTATGATAAATTGTCAAATCCAAATATATATAAATCGATTGAAATGATTAATAAGAATAAAATTAAATTTAGTCGCAGATTAATTGATAAAATTAATAAATTCATTGAAGCTTATGAAAAACTACATATTATAAATCCAACTAAGAAAAAGTTTGAGGAAACTTTACTATCTAACATATATTATGATTTATTAAGGATGTATTCAAATGAATTAGAAAAAAATAATACAGCAATTTTCGTATTTGGATTTTCGTTTAAGGATGAACATATTTACAGTATTACTAAGAGAGCATTGGCAAATCCTACAATGATAATGTATATTTTTGTACATAATAAAGAGAGTTTAAATGAATTTAAAAAAATGTTTAATGATTATAGTAATGTTTTTTACATTTATTGTAAGAATAAAAATATTGATTTATCCGAGTTTACCTCTTTGATGTTTGGAGATAGCTATGAATGATATATTATTGATAGGAGAAGTTATTGAAGTTGTTGGTATTGCAACTAAGATAATAGTATATAAAGAAAAGAATACTTCAAGACTATTATATAACGGGAATGTAATAAAAAATGTAGCTGTTGGTAATTATATTAAAATTTTAAAAGGATATACAGAAATAATAGCTGTAATAGAAGGAGAATATATTAAGGAGGTAAAAAATGTTGATTTATTTAGTAAACATTCAGATACTTATACAAGAATATTAGATGTTAAAATCCTTGGCTATTTTGATGGAAATCGATCATTTGTAAAGGGAATATACGAAACTCCTATGATCTCAAACTATGTATATGTATTGAAAGAAGACGAGGTTCAAAAGATATTCTGCTTTACAAAAAAAGACGAACCAGTAATCGATATCGGTAGTATCACAGGTTATGACTATTATAAGCTAAATGTTAGTATTCAAAGATTATTTGCAAGCCATATTGGTATCTTTGGTAATACTGGTAGTGGTAAGTCAAATACCCTTGCTAAATTATACACTGAATTATTTAAAGTAGATCTAAATTATAAGAAAAGTAAATTTTTTCTTATCGATTTTAATGATGAGTATATTTCAAATGATGTACTAACATCTGATAAAAGAGTATATAAACTTGACACGAGAACTCGAGGGGGAGATAAGTTCCCTCTTCCAAAGAGTGTAATAGAGGATTCTGCGTTTTGGTCAATAATTTTTGAAGCAACTGTAAAGACACAGCGCCCGTTCCTAGAAAGAGTATTAAAGAGCTATATATATTATAAAACAAGAACAATTAGTTTCAGCGACCTAATTAGAATTATCCATGAGAATCCATCAAAGTTTATTAATATAAAGACAAATTTAATTGAATTACTTCAATTTATTTATGGTGGAAATATAAATTGCTATGAAAAAATCTTTGATGAGTTAGAATATCACACTGTAGGCTGCTGTTTAAGCATTTCAAGAACAAGATATTTAAATACAATAGATTCTTTTGAAAATTACATAAAGGGAAAAATAAGCGAATTAGGATGTGACGATATTTTTAATCCTATTGATTGTAAAGATATAGAGCCATTATCGTTGTTTGAAATTATATTAAAATATAAACATATTTATGAGACACTAAAAAGCTATAGTAACGATGAACATATATCACCAATGATAAAGAGATCTGATAAAAGAATTGATGAAATATCAAAAGTGTTAGAATTCAAAGATATAGTCGGAGAAGAAGATAGTATTCAAATTGTATCGTTATCAAACTGCAATGTTCTTATGAAGAAAGTTATACCTCTACTTATTTGCAAAGAAATATATGAGAAACAAAAGTCGGTTGAAAGGGGAAGTAAAAGCCTCCATTTAATTATAGATGAAGCACATAACATTTTGTCAGAAAACTCAAACAGAGAGAGTGCATCATGGAAAGATTATCGTCTTGAAGTATTTGAAGAAATAATAAAAGAAGGAAGAAAATTCGGATGTTTTATTACAATTTCAAGTCAAAGACCTTCAGACATTTCACCAACATTGGTTTCGCAATTACATAATTATTTTATACACAGGTTAGTAAATGATGAAGATCTATATGCAATAAGGAAATCTGTATCATTTTTGGATAGATCAAAGCAAGAAATGATTCCTATTTTATCTCAAGGGCAATGCATTTGCAGTGGCTTAGCATTTGACTTTCCTGTTAATGTTCAAGTTGATGAGTTAGATGATATTAATAAACCAGATAGTAAGGATATTAATATTGTTAAGTTGTGGAAAAACAATTAATGGTATGAAATAACCATGTATAGTGATATTTATTGTAAAGCATGTAGTTGACATTAATGCATAAAAACCTAAAGACAACCCACATTATTAATGATATAATATAATAAATGGACTATTTAAAAGGGGTAGGTGGAAAAATATGTCAGAATATACGTCGGTATTAAAGTCAAGCTCATACTTATATTTGGAATTAAAAAAGGCATGTAATTTGAAAATTCAAAGCTTGGATGAAAATGAAATAAGAAATAAAGCAATAGAAGAAAATATTTTTGCCTTATCAAGTGAGACAAGAAAAAAGGAAATTGCTTCAGCAGTTGTCAATAGATTAAAAGGATTAGATGATTATTTAATAGATAAAATTGCGAATGGAAACTTGCAAACAAGCAAGCAGCTAGCATTATACAGTATACTTAAAACAGACAGATTATTTTTTGAGTTTATGAAAGAAGTATATAGGGAAAAGATTCTTTTAAAGGATTATATACTAACAGACAAAGATTTCAATGTATTCTTCAGAAGAAAATCTGAACAAAGTGAGAAAATTGTTAACTGGGTTGATTATACATATTATAAATTAGGTCAGGTTTATAAAAGAATCTTGACAGAAGCAGGATTTATTAAAATTGTTAATAAAGAAATTGAAATTGTTCCTCAAATTATGGAGGATGATGTTATTAATCATTTGAATAGCATAGGGGATACAATATACATAGAAGCAATGTTAGGAGAGGTGTAATGAACATATATGAACGTCTAGACAAGATCCTTCCCAAGATTCAGGAAAAACGTTTTAGAGAAAACAAGGGTCTTGGGAATGAAATAGGATATTATATATTTGATTATAATCCTGCTGATGAGTTAGTAGTAAGGAATCATATTAAATTTTTAAAAGATAAAATAAACAATAATGATAATGACTTCAAAATTAAAGAATTCGATCTTTATGAAATTACTTTAGAGATTTTAGAAGAAAAGGGATATCATACTAAAATATTTAAAATGGAAAAAGAAAAAGGTACTGACTACACAATAAAAGCTATAAAGAAAACCCTCAGATTAACTCAAAAAAATGACTTGGTAGTTGAATATATAAGCAGCAGAGTTGAGAAGGACGATATTGTTTTCATAACAGGCGTAGGAAAATCATGGCCTATAATACGTTCTCATACTGTTTTAAATACTTTGCATTCAGTAATAGAAAATGTACCGCTAATAATGTTTTTCCCTGGAACGTATGATGGACTTGAATTAAGATTATTTGACGATATAAAAGATGATAATTATTATAGAGCATTTAAATTAATAGAAGATTAGAGAGGGGACTATTATGCAACTAAAGAAGATGTTTTATAAGGATATTGAAAGGGATATTAAGGGTGTTATAAAAATCGGTCAAGAAGATGACGACAACGTTAAGCAAGAATTAGAGGAATATGTTGTAACAAGGGAACTTTCAAGCCATTTTAGTGAATTTTTTGAAGGTTACAGAAAAGGAATAAACAACTATACAGAAAAAATGGGGGTGTGGATTTCAGGTTTCTTTGGAAGCGGTAAGTCACACTTTTTAAAGATTTTGTCTTATTTATTAGATAATAAAGAAGTTGACAGCATAAAAGCAATCAACTATTTTAACGATAAAATAAATGATCCTATGGTGCTTGCAGATATGAAGGCTGCAGGAGATACTAGCACAGATGTAATATTATTTAATATAGATTCTAAGTCCGATTCTACTTCTAAATCAAACAAAGATGCTATCGTAAAGGTTTTTATGAAAGTATTTAATGAAATGTTAGGCTTTTGCGCATCCTTACCTTGGCTAGCAGATTTAGAAAGACAGATGGTAAAAGATAATGTATACGATGCATTTAAAGAAAAGTTTGAAGAATTATCAGGTAGCAAGTGGGAAAATGCAAGAGACGACTTTTATTTTGAAGAAGACAATATTGTAAAAGCACTTTCTGAAACAACCAGAATGAGCGAAGATGCCGCAAGAAATTGGTACAACAAATCAGAAGAAAATTATACTTTAAGTATTGAAAAATTTGCTAATTTAGTGAAGGAATACATAGAGTCAAAAGGTGGCAATCATCACGTAGTTTTTTTAGCAGATGAAATCGGACAGTACATAGGAGATGATGTAAGATTAATGCTGAATCTTCAGACTGTTGTAGAAGATTTAGGAACATACTGTGGCGGTAGGGCATGGGTTATTGTGACTTCTCAGCAAGATATAGATTCTATCACAAAAGTAAAGGGCAATGACTTTTCAAAAATACAGGGTCGATTTAACACAAGGCTAATTTTATCATCTGCAAATGTGGATGAAGTTATAAAAGAAAGAATTCTAAAAAAAGATACTATAGCAATTGATACATTAAAACTTTTATATCAAGACAAAGAATCAATATTAAAAAACCTTATAACATTTTCTGCAGATACACCTGAAATGAAGACCTATAAGATGGAAGATGATTTCGTAGAGGTTTATCCATTTATCCCCTATCAATTTAATTTGTTACAGTCAGTATTTACAGGAATAAGACTTCATGGTTCCAGTGGCAAACACTTATCCGAAGGCGAAAGGTCATTGTTAAGTGCATTCCAAGAATCTGTTATTGCATATAAAGATTACGAGCTTGGTACACTCATCCCGTTTTCAGCTTTTTATGATACAGTGGAAGCATTTTTGGATGCTAATATAAGATCAGTTATTTTTAAGGCTGAAGACAATGATAATTTAAATAGTAATGATGTTGAAGTTTTAAAGGTATTGTTTTTGGTTAAATATGTAAAAGGAATGCCATCTAACATAGAGAACTTAGCAACACTAATGGTTAAAAATATTGATGAAGATAAAATTGAACTTAAAAAACAAATTGAAGAATCTTTAAGAAAACTTAGCAAAGAAACTTTAATTCAAAAAAACGGCAATGAATATATATTCCTTACTCATGAAGAACAGGATATAAATAAAGAAATTAAAAATATCGCCATTGATATGGGCGAAATCATATTAAAGGTTGGCGAAGATATTTTTGAAGGAATTTATAGCGAAAAGAAATATAGATACAACCCAAGATATCATTTCGATTTTAATAAGATTATCGATGACAGATTATTATCTCCACAAAAACATGAAATAGGCTTAAAGATTATTACACCCTATTATGACACAGGGGTTGAACTAAACGAACAAGAATTAAAATTGATGGCAACAAGGGAAGATAATTTAATTATTAAACTTCCGGAAGATACTACTTTCTTAGAGGAAATGGAAGAAATTTTAAAAATTCAAACCTATATGTTAAGAAAGGGCGGAACAAAAACAACATCAGAAATTGAAGAAATTAAAATAAGAAAAGGAAGAGAAGTATCTGATAGAAAAGAAAGAGTAAGAAGCCTTTTGATTGAAGCATTAAAATCAGCCGATATATATGCAGATTCCCAAAAGCTTGATATTAAAGCAAAACATCCTATAGAAAGAATCAATGAAGGATTCAAATTGCTAATTGATGGAAAGTACGATAAATTAAGCTACATAAATACCTTTGTAGAATCTAACAAGGACTTGTATGATATTTTAACTGAAAATAATATGCAAATGAAATTGACAGATGATATGCCTAATAAGTTAGCAGTTGATGAAGTTGACAATTATATAGAAAGAAATACCGAAAGAAATATACCAATGACAATGAAGTCCATAATCTCACTATATTCAAAAGCCCCATACGGCTGGAAAGAGTTAGATATTATAGGTATTGTTTTAAGACTATTTAAAACTCAAGAACTAAGGATACAGTTAGGTGTTGAATACTTAAATATCTATGATAGCAATTTAATCAATCATCTTACTAAAAGAGATAATCAAGATAGATTGGTTGTTAAAAAGAGAATCAAAACACCAATCAAATATATCAATAATGTAAAAGAATTAGCAAAAGAATTATTTGGTCATAATGCGATGCCAAGTGATGAAGATGGATTAATGAAAATGTTCCAAGAGCTATGTCAAAGTGAACTAACAAAAAGTAACAGAGATATGGGTGAATACGGAATCAAATTCTTGATCGAAGAATACAAGAACAATGAACTATACCCCGGAAAAGATGTTTTAGAAAAGGGTGAAAAGTTATTTGATGAAATTGTAAAAATTAAGGATGTCAAAGAATTTTATGAAAGACTTTATGATCTAAAAGATGATTTATTAGATTATGAAGACTATGTATTTGATGTTAAGAAGTTCTTTAAAAACCAAAGATATCAATTTGATAAGGCGGTTGAAAAATTAGAAATCTATGAGAAGAATAGAACATATGTAACGGATATGGAAACCATTAAAATAGTTGAACAAATTCATGGTATTGTTAAATCAAAGGAACCATATTCACAAATACATAGACTACCGAATTTAATTGAAGAATTCGTAGACAAATTTTTTAGACTTCTCGAAGTAGAATGCAAGCCTGTAAGGTTAGTAATTGAAAGTGATTTAGAAAAGGTTCTTGATGAACTTAGCAAATATGAATTTAAAGATGAGTTTTACGGAAAGTTTAAGGAAAAGTATGATAATCTTCTTAAACGCTTAGACAGTGCTAATAACTTCTATGAAGCAATTGCAATGAAAGAAGAATCAGATAGAATTAAAATTCGCTGCTTTAATGAAATTGAAAAAGAAAAAATTAAGAGACAGCCTCATGTTAAAATTGGAACAGGAACAGCTTCAGAAGGCGACGATCCTATATATAAACCAAAGACAGTTGTAAATATAAGTATAGCTAATGTTCTTCATGGAGCAAAGACAATTGAAACTGAAGAAGATATAGATGAATTAGTTGAACAAATAAGAAGAACATTAAAAGAACAGTTAAAAGAGGATACTAAGCTTAAATTAATATAAGAATGTGGGGAATAAAAAGTGGATAAGACAGCGATAAAAAACTATGCAGTAAGGGCAAGAAACAAACTAATAGAAGATATAACGCAAAAAGTATATGAACTTGGTATAACTATAAGTGAAATAAAGGATATAGAAATCTTTGAAGGTGGATTCAAAGTTAAAGGGCTCAACAACGGAAAAACCTACAAAAAGTATGAAATAAAACAAAGAGACAAACTGATTTCCAATATAAAAGATAAAGGTTATGAACAAGTAATCGAAGAAGTTGCCTACACATGGTTTAATAGATTTATAGCTCTAAGATTTATGGAAGTTAATGAATATCTACCAACAGGTGTCAGGGTTTTATCATCTAAAGAAGAAGGTAAGACAGAACCAGACATCATAAAAGAAGCATTGAATGTTGGTTTAGATATTGATAAGGATATTGTTTATAGATTAATAGATGAACATGACACGGATGATTTATATAAGTATCTTTTAATAAGGCAATGCAACCAATTAGGCAAAATTATGCCAATGGTTTTTGAAGAAATATCTGACTATACAGAACTTCTCTTGCCTGATAATTTGTTGTCTGAAAATTCAGTAATAAGAGACCTTGTTGAATCAGTTGATGAAGAAGATTATAAGGACCAGGTGGAAATAATAGGCTGGATGTATCAATATTATATATCAGAGAAAAAGGATGAAGTTTTCGCTGATTTAAAAAAGAATAAAAAGATTACAAAAGAAAATATACCTGCTGCAACACAGCTATTTACACCTAAATGGATTGTAAAATACATGGTTGAAAATTCATTAGGCAGGCTGTGGTTAGAATCGCATCCAGACGAAGATTTACAATCTAAATGGAAATATTATTTAGAAGAAGCAGAGCAAGAACCAGAAGTACAAAAACAGTTAGATGAATTAAGAAATCCGGACCTAAAGCCGGAAGACATAAAAGTGTTAGACCCTGCTTGCGGCAGCGGTCATATACTTGTTTATGCCTTTGATGTTTTGTATGATATTTATTTAAAAGCAAATTATTCAGAAAGAGACATACCAGAATTAATATTAGAGAAAAATCTATATGGTCTTGATATTGATGACAGGGCTGGACAGCTTGCTTCTTTTGCGCTTATGATGAAAGCAAGGAGTAAGAGCAAAAAGATATTTAGAAAGAAAATTGATTTAAATGTTTATTCAATACAGGAAAGTAATGGAATAACAAAAGAATCTGTTGATTATTTTATTGGGAAAAATGAAGATTTAAGAAAAAATATAGAGTATTTAGTTGAAATATTTAAAGATGCGAAAGAATATGGTTCGATATTAGATGTTGAGAAGGTTGATTTTAATCTAATAGAAAAAAGACTAGATGCAGTTGCAAAAGAAGAAGCAAATTTAATTGATTTTGAGAATAAAAAAATAGTTTTAGATAAAATACCATCACTTATTAAACAAGGAAAGATAATGTGTGAGAAGTATTATGTTGTTTGTACAAATCCTCCTTACATGGGTTTAAAAAATATGAATTTAACTTTAACAAATTATTTGAAAAATAATTATACTGATTCAAAATCAGATTTGTTTTCAAGTTTTATAGAAAAAGGATTTAAATATTCAGAAAAATACGGGTATATTTCGATGATTACAATGGAGAGTTGGATGTTTTTATCTGCTTTTGAAAAAATGCGTAGAAACTTAATAAAATATAAGACAATTATTAATATGGTCCATATGCCGTATTTAGGTAGGGGTGGAACAAGTTTAGGAATTAGCTTTGGTACATCAGCAACAATAATGTTAAATTTAAAAATAAAAAGGTATTTATCTACTTATAATTATATAAGATATTTTGAAACTGATGATGATGGGGTTCCTATAAGTTTTCCTACAATAAATGAAAGGTATAATATAGTATCATTAGAAAATTTTTCAAAAGTACCAGGAAATCCAATTGCTTATTGGGTTAGTAAGAATTTATTAAACAAGTTTTTAGAATATAGAAAACTATCAGATTATGCTAAAGTAGTTACTGGAATGACTACCGCCGATAATGAACGATTTTTAAGAAAGTGGTATGAAGTAAGCTATAACAATATAGGATTTAATTGTCTAAATAATGATGATTCTATAAGGTCAATGAAAAAGTGGTTTCCATATCAGAAAGGTGGCTACTTTAGAAAATGGTTTGGTAATAATGAATACGTAGTTAATTGGAAAAATGATGGATATGAAATTAGAAATAATATTGATTTAGTTACAGGAAAGGTTAGATCTGGTAGTTATAATACTGATTATATATTTAATGAAGGTATAACATGGACTTACATAAGTTCTGCAAGTTTTGGGGTAAGGTACGTACAAAAAGGATTTATTTTTGATAATAAAGGTTCTATGATATTTAGTAAAGATAATATATATTATTTGCTTGGCTTACTTACGACAAAAATTGTATATGATATTCTAAAATTATTGAATCCAACAATGTCATTTCAACCAGGAGATATAGGCATGATACCTACGATTATATCAAACAAAGAATACATTGTAAAAATAGTTAAAGATAATATATATATTTCTGTTAATGATTGGAATTCATTTGAGACTTCATGGGATTTCCAACATCACCCGTTATTAACTTATTCAGCATTAAAAAATGACTTTGACTATAGTAAAATTGAAACTGCATTCCACACATGGACTGATTTTACAAACGTGCAATTTGAACAACTAAAACACAACGAAGAAGAAATAAATAAAGTTTTTATAGACATATACGGCTTACAAAATGAATTAACACCAGAGGTTGATGACAAAGACATAACCATCAGAAAAGCAGACAGAGAAAGAGATATTAAATCATTTATTTCTTATGCTGTAGGCTGTATGTTTGGACGGTATTCATTAGATGAAGATGGCTTAATTTATGCAGGTGGAAAATTTGATGTTAAAAGATATAAAACTACAATACCAACAATTGATAATGTACTCATAATAGAAGATGACGATTATTTTGAAGAAGATATTGCAAATCAATTTATAGAGTTCGTAAAAATAACTTTCGGTAAAGAAACATTAGAGGGAAACTTAGATTATATCGCAGAAACATTAGGTATAAAAACTGGAGAAACATCAAGGCAAGCAATAAGACGATATTTTTTAAAAGATTTTTATAACGACCATGTTAAAACATACCAAAAAAGACCGATATACTGGCAATTTGACAGTGGTAAACAAAATGGATTTAAAGCATTAATTTACATGCACCGTTATGATTCATCAACTGTAGCAAGAGTAAGAATAGATTATCTTCATAAGCTGCAAAGAAAATATGAAGCAGAGGTAAATAGATTAGAACTAATGCTTGAATCTGATTTATCGACAAGAGATGCTGCAGCAACAAGAAAGAAAATTGATAGCATTAAAAAGCAAATAAAAGAATGTCTTGACTATGACCAAGTAATCGCCCATGTTGCCAATAAAAAAATAGATATTGACTTAGACGATGGAGTCAAAGTTAATTATGCAAAGTTTCAAGATATTGAAGTACCCCAAGGAGAAGGTAAGAAACCTAAAAAGGCAAATTTACTAACTAAGATATCATAAGTTTAACGATTTTCATGTAAAAATATGGTACAATGAGAAGAATAAAAGAGTGCTTAGCCACTGGTGGAAATTATCTTAGATAACCCATTCCAAAGGGTAGCACTCTTGATTTCAATATTTATTATATGTATATACTAAACTAATTATGTAGTTTTGTCAAGCGATTAGATAAAATAATTAGAAAGGATATTGGTAATGAAAAAACAGCAAAATGCACAGGAGTATTTTATAGATTTATTTAAAAGTTATATTCGTAACTATAATAAAGTATTTAGCAAAAAATATTCACCAAGCATTCGCGAATTGTTGTGTGATTATATTGAATTATATAATGATATGGCTACTTCACCTGAAAACCAAAAGCTAATAAATTCACTAAAAGCGCAATTAGACGTTATGTCTTTCTATCTGCAAAATACCATTATAATAAAATCAAATCAGAAAATAAATTTGCAATTATTAAAAGAAAAAATTCATCAAGTTAATAGTATAAGTCAAAAAGACAAAGACAACGAAAACAAAAACATTTTATCTGAATACTTTGCTATATTAAATATCTGCTCTTCATTAGTAAAATCTTTAAATAAAATAAACGTATATGAACTTATTATTACTATCGTTGTTTCAACTCAAAGTTATAAGGAAATTGATAAATGTACAGAGTGTCTTATAAATGAGCTATTATATGATGGCTATTCTGTACGGTATTTGCAAGACTGGTACAGTGATATGAGTAAAATATATGAAAATGATAAAATAGGTTTTATAAATTCATTTTTAGAATTAAAGAAACCGGTAAAAGAATATCATATATTTTTTACTGTTAAAAGTGATTGTGATTCCTTTTTATTTAGACATATAAGTGATGTAATTAATTTGAACTCCGTGAATAAATCTGATTTGGATTCAGAAGTTTCTTCTCACTTGTCCTTTAACGAGACTAATAGGGCTTTTGAGGCTGTTCTACTTAGTATGGATGAGTACAGCGCAACTGACAAAATAATTAAAGCTTTTGATTCATATTGTCTCATTGTGAACTTAGTGGAAACTAAGAAATATGAAATAAATCAAAAAGTTGCTTCTATTTGTAATGATATAGTAAATAAATATAATATTGAATATAACGACATAAAATTAATTTTACCTGATATCGATAATCAGGAGAAAAATGATTTAAATGACTTTTTGAAATATAGAAAAGAAGCATATCAGAAAAAATCAGCTATGGGTGAAATTTTTACCATAGAGCGGAGTTTGAATATACTGAAAAATGGAAATTATGAAAATGATGCTAATACACTTATTAATTTGTGGAATGTCCTTGAGTACATCTTAAGTTACTATAGCGGTGGTTCAATCATTTCCAAGGCAAGGAACTTGGTTCCGAAACTTATGTGTTTATATTATTTAAAAGATAAGCTAAATGTATTTTGGAATACATTACTGATGAGTCGACGATATTTACAACCCGTTGAAGAATTCATACAAAATAGCAGGCATGATGATTATCCAGATAAATACGATATTTTTAAATTGATTAACAATATTGAAAAATCCGGCGAAGAATTAAGTAGTAATTTTGGAACTAATAAAAATATTTTAGACAGAAAGTATAAAGAAATAGGGGCAATAATTACAAGAAAAACAAAATTACATGATGAAATAAAAGAATTGCACGAAAAAATTGAATACGATATCGTACGTATATACAGAACAAGAAATATCTTAGTTCATTCTGGTAATATTACCAGGACAAATATTCTTTTGAAAAATGCCAGATTAATGCAATATATAAGTAATTTAATGGGTGTCATTTTGCATTATAAAATGAAAAATAGCAATCATTCTATATCAGAAATTTTATATTCAATACCTGAAACATATACTTGTTATTTAAAAGATTGTCAAGCATTCATAGGGGAAAGTGGTGACAAGTCGGTTGTGGAAATTTTCAAACCAACATATCTATTTCTTTAGAACCGATAATATCAAATTTAAAAGGCAGCGTGTGTTAAATTTGATATTATTAAGAACAGTGAAATAATCATATAAAAAGTAGGTGAACTAATGAATTTAACGGAAATTAAAAAAATACTTGATGAGAATATAAATAAAGAAATATCTTACGGCAGAAAAAGAAATATTGTTTTTTGGTATGACGCAGACGATGAATTTAAGGACGATATAAATGATTTGACTATAGAAAATTCCAAGATAATTCATCTTAATGATAATAATAGATTTTATATTAAATATTTGCTTGAAAAGGAAGATACAGAGTCAAATTACTTAATATATTCACCTAATCCTAAGCCTTTACCAAGAGAAAACTATTTACTTGATATTGAAAAATATAGTAATGAATTTTCTACTGATAAAGCGACTGTGATTATGAGAGATTTTGGCGTTAAGGATGAATCTTTAAGAAATGTATTTAAGAAATATATTAAATTCTTTGGAAACAAGGAAAGATATAAGAGGTTTTCTTCATATAAGATAACGAATTACACAGAAGAAAAAATTGATATAGCTATCCTTTCTTGCTTGTGCAAACTAAATATGCCTGATTTTGAAATGGTGTTAAAGACATTATTTATTGAACAAACAAAGGAAGAAAGCAAATATTTTGATGATATAGTTAATTTCGGGGATATCGATGCATTTTGGAGTATTGTTGAAAAGAAATATGGCTACCATTTAGAAGAAAAAAGTTTAGAGCAATTGATGATAATGTTATTAATTACTAACTTAAGCAGTACTCTTGAAGCAAAAATGCCTAATACATGGGAAAAGTTTGTATCACTAAAAAGATCTGATTGTATCATATTTATTAATCATTTTATGAATCATTCTACAGAACGACAGTATTATGATTTACAGGCTAATTATGTTGAATCTAAGCTAAATATTTCAGAATATATTAACAAATGGGATATAGACAATTATATTCAATGTGATACATTTAAAGTTTTTGATGAAGAAATTATTAAGTGGCTAATAAAAAATCTAGTTGATAATATCGGCGAATTTGAAAGATATAGAAAGATTATAAATAGACGAAGAACAACTCACTGGTTCAGTAAGTATCAAAACGAATATGAAGCAATTTATTTTGCAATGGAAATTCTACGATTTGAACAGGAACTTCAAAAAACAATAAAAGGTTCAACTGCATATGAAATGTTGGACAATTATACTAAGAATTATTTCTTGTTTGATTTGTTTTATAGAAAGTTTTATTTGTATTATGACAAAGTAAATAATAAGGATAAATTGTTTAAACTTGCACAAGTTGTTGAAAATACATATACTCATTGGTATTTGGAGGATTTATCTGTTAAATGGTCACAGATTATAGAAGATGAGTTATGTGAGGATATAAGAATCAATGGAGTAAATACACAACAAAATTTCTATGATGATTATTTAAGAAAGCAAGTGTTAGATGGTGACAGGGTTTTTGTCATTATATCAGATGCACTAAGGTATGAGGTTGCAAAGGAATTAAGAGACATATTAAATAGAGACATAAGGGGAAAAGCAGAACTATCTTATATGCAAGGTGTTATTCCATCTTATACAAAATTGGGTATGTCGGCTTTACTTCCCCACAACAATATTGAAATATTGGACAATTCAGATGTTATAGCAGATGGAATAAATACTTCAGGAATAAACAACAGACAAAATATTTTATCTTTATATTCTGAAGATGCACTGGCTATTCAATATAATAACATTAAAGATTTTAAAAGATCAGATTATAAGGAAACATTTGATGGAAAGAAATTAATTTATATTTATCACAATGTAATTGATGCAGTTGGAGACAAGGCAGCAACCGAAAGAGATGTTTTTGAAGCTGTCGAAAAAGCACTTGATGATTTAAATAACCTGGTTAAAAATCTGGTTAATAGTATAAGTGCCACGAATATTTATATAACTACAGACCATGGCTTTATCTACAGGAGATCTCCTTTGCAGGAGTACGACAAGATAACTAAAGCTGATGTTAAGTCAATTGATGAAGGCAGAAGATTTATTTTAACTAATGACAGTTCTAAGCATCAGGGATTGCTTACCTTGCCGATGAACTATTTAATAAAAGATGCAAATCTTTGTACTATAGTACCAAAAGGAGTTGTACGATTTAAAATGCAAGGTGCAGGTGCTAACTATGTTCATGGTGGGGCATCTTTACAGGAAATTGTAATTCCGGTAATTAAATTTAAGAATATCAGGAAGGATGAATATAAGTCTTCTAAGGTTGAAGTTAAACTGACCAGTATATCAAGGAAGATAACAAATAGAATTACATACTTGGAATTCTTCCAAACTGAAAAGGTTGAAGAAAAGAAAATTGCAATGAGATTAAAAATATATTTTGAAGATGAAGAAGGAAACAGGATTTCTAATGAAAATATTGTAATAGCTGACAGCAGGTCATCTAAGCCCGACGAAAGGTCTTACAAAGAAAAGTTTACTCTGAAGGATAAACCTTATGATAAGGCAAAGAAATACTATCTTATATTGGAAGATGAAGATGAAACAGTAGAAAAAATATATGAGAAAATTCCATTTATGATTGATTTGGTAATTATGAATGATTTTGGATTTTAAATGATAGCAGGTGAGTTAAATGGAAAGTAGAGATAAGAATATTAGTCTTAATACTAAGCTAAATAAGCATTTTGCAGGAAGAGTAGTTAGAAAGGATTTAACCAAAAAAATCAAAGAAGGCGCAAATGTACCTATTTACGTACTTGAGTACCTTCTGGGAATGTATTGTGCTACAGATGATGAAGACAGCATAAATGACGGTGTGGAAAGGGTAAAAAGCATTCTTTCAGATAATTTTGTGCGTCCTGACGAAGCTGAAAAAGTAAAGTCTAAAATAAAGGAATTAGGCCAATACACTGTTATTGACAAAATAACTGTTAAGCTAAATGAAAAAAAGGATGTATATGAAGCTGAATTTTCTAATTTAGGCTTAAAGGGTGTTGAGATATCATCTAAACATGTTAAGGATTTCGAGAAACTATTGGCTGGCGGTATTTGGTGCATTTTAAAAATGGGTTATTTTTATGATGAGGAAAACAAAAATGTAAGCCCCTTTACAATAATTAGTTTAACCCCGATACAGATGCCTAATTTAGATACAGAAGAAATCTTTATTGGCAGGAATTATTTTAGCAAAGATGAATGGATAGATGTCCTGTTAAGAACAATTGGTATGGAGCCTACGCAATTTGAGCCAAGAGTTAAGTGGCATATGTTAGCTAGAATGATTCCTTTGGTTGAAAATAACTATAACGTCTGTGAGTTAGGTCCCAGAGGAACAGGGAAATCGCATTTATATAAAGAAATATCGCCAAACTCTATACTTATATCCGGTGGTCAAACTACTGTTGCTAATTTATTTTATAATATGGCAAGCAAGCAGGTTGGCCTTGTTGGACTTTGGGATGTTGTTGCTTTTGATGAAGTTGCCGGTATTTCATTTAAGGATAAAGATGGTATTCAAATAATGAAAGATTATATGGCATCGGGTTCCTTTGCACGTGGTAAAGAAGAAAAAAACGCATCTGCTTCAATGGTATTTGTAGGTAATATTAATCAAAGTGTTGATGTATTATTGAAAACTTCTCACCTATTTGAGCCATTTCCTGAGGCTATGGCTTATGATTCTGCTTTTTTTGACCGAATGCATTATTATATACCTGGATGGGAAATTCCTAAATACAGACCTCAATATTTTACTGATGAATATGGTTTTATATCTGACTATATATCAGAATTTTTCAGGGAAATGAGAAAGAGGTCTTTTTCTGATGCAATTGATAAGTATTATAACTTTGGCAACAACCTTAATCAAAGAGATGTTATTGCAGTACGAAAGACTGTATCGGGATTAATTAAATTGATTTATCCTAACGGAGAATTTTCTAAAGAAGATTTAGAAGAAGTACTTAGATATTCTTTAGAAGGAAGAAGACGTGTTAAAGAGCAACTGAAGAAAATAGGTGGAATGGAATTTTATGATGTTCACTTTTCCTATATTGACAAAGAAACTTTTGAGGAAGAATTTATTTCAGTGCCGGAGCAAGGTGGCGGTAAGCTTATTCCTGAAGGCATGAGTAAACCTGGACATATATACTTGGTTGGCCGTGGTGATACGGGAATGTTAGGAGTATATAAAATTGAAACAGAAGTAGTAACAGGTTCCGGTAAGTTTGAAAGAAGCGGATTAGGTTCCAACAGAGAAGCTAAAGAAAGTATAAATACAGCATTTAATTATTTTAAAGCTAATAAGAAAAATATAAGCGGCACTATTTCAGTTAATAATTCTGATTATTTAATGCATGTACAAGACTTACAAGGAATTGGAGTTGCAAGCGAGCTTTCACTTGCTGCGTTTGTTGCTTTATGCTCCGGGTCATTAAAAAAACCGGTACAAAGCCAGATGGTGGTACTGGGTTCTATGAGTATTGGTGGAACTATAACAAAGGTAGAAGAACTGGCCAATACTCTGCAGGTATGCTTCGATGCTGGTGCTAAGAAGATATTAATTCCAATGACTTCTGCTGCTGATTTGAGTACGGTGCCTTCTGAATTATTTGCCAAATTTCAGATATCATTTTATCAGAGTGCTGAGGATGCGGTGTTTAAGGCGTTGGGGGTGGAGTGATATTACTAAAATATGTATGGATTGAAATTCTAGTGTAGGATCTGCAAATATACATTTTATTTTAAAAGGCTAGAGAGAAGACTTCAGAATTTTATTGGATGAAGATAAGGCAGGCTGAGATACTTATACAACATTAAATGGAAATTATAATATGGAAGAAGACAGAATATTAAGACATGATTTTTTATTAACAGGTATAGAGAATCCAACTATTGAATCATTGGTATTTTATGAAGATTTTTATAATTGTGAATTTGAATCTGAAGAAATAGGTAAATCCATCAATAAAAAAATTGCTGCACAAACATTTGCTAATCATGTTTTTGATGCCTACCATATTTCTGAAGGAACAGAAGATAATTTTCAAACTAATTTGAAAAATTAAAAGAGGCTTCTAAAGGTAACCTTTTGTGAAGGAGGTAAAATGAGTAAAATTAAATTCTATTCTGAATATGATATGACATGTGGCTTGAATATTGATAAGATAATTAAAAAAATTAATGAGAATGCTGTTGAGAATGATTGGTCTATTAGTGATTTTATTGAATTCTATAATATTTTAAAGTTCTTAGATATTAAGAGATTTATTGATTACATTGTAAAGCAGACTGGAATGGACATTGAATCATACATTAAAAGAATAAAACAAAAATTAGGAGAATTTGTAGGCGTAAACAGAGAAGATTTTATATTATTATACGATGCTGAAGATTTTGTTGATGTTGAAGATTTCCTTGAACTTTTAGAAAAGTATTGTGTTTATAAAGATATGTCAGATGAAGATTTTAAAGATTTATTGAATAAAAAATATGTACATATTCATATTGTTCTTAAGTTTAAGAAAATAACCGAATATTTTGATTTTATTTTGAAAGAAAAAATATTATGCGATTCAAAAAATGCTGAAATTATTATTTCGAAGTATCTAAATGAACCTCAGTTATATTTACCACCTTCATTAATGGAGAAAGAAATACTTGATTTAATAGATGACTATATTGATTCACCACACGTGAATATAAATATTTTAAGAAAAATTATAACCTTTCCAACTGGAAAAGGCTTAAATATTCCGGATAAAATAATATTACATGCTAAAAGAAAAGCTAAAATTGAAGAAGAAAACATTTTTAAAAATGGTGTGGGAATTGAAACAGGTGTTTCTATATCATATCTGATAGATCAAGATGAAGTGTTATTATTTAACACAGAAGGAAGGATTGTTGATATTAAGGTCAGTCGTAAATGGATTGAAGAAAATCTTGATTATCCAACACTTTGGAATAATTTTATTTATGTGTTTAATTTTTTTGATGATAATTTTCGATTAGTTTTTACTTCTAAGAAAAATGAAACGAGCGTTCTCGAAGCTGTGCTTAGACCTGCTGGAAATCATTTATACAATAAGTCTTTTGTGTTTGAATCTAAAGATCTTATTGGGAATGTTGAGATGAATAGTTACATTAAAGTGCTGCAGGCTTTCGGCATAAGAATTGAAGATATGATTGAATGGTTTTTTCTTGATTACTTAAAAGAAGAATTTTCAATTGATAATTTTTTTGTAAGAATGCCATCTGAAGAATCTTCATACTTTGAAAAATGCAGGACAATCCTTCCTGAAATTGATAGAATTTTCAAGCAGTATAACATTTTAATTGAATATGGTGAAGTTGACCAAGAATTGATACAAATATCTTCATCAACTTTTAAAAACAAGGATATTATGTCATTTAATCATAAAAAATATGTTTATCCTATGAACGGGTGGTATCAATCCGCCTCATATTTACTCTTTTCGGACCAAAGTGGAATATTTTATATGCCAAATAAAAGCCAACATTATAAAAATTTCGTGGATTTGATTATTAAAGAGAAAGTATCAAAAAGTGATTTTAAACAATATCAACTTCAGGATATGAAATGGTTATTAGATAATGAACTAATTACTCAAGATGAGAAAGGTTATATCAAATTTGTTGATATAAACTTAATCTATGTTTTAAAAGAACTTTATTATGAGGATGTGTTAAGTTATTGGCATTATCCGGATGAAATTAAGAAGGTAATTGAAGATTTATTAAGTCATAATCATGTTTATTCGGAAAGCACTCTATTAACAAGAAATGAGCAAGATTACATTGACTATTATCTTAATAAAGCAAAATTTACAAATGGACATGACATTCGAAATAGATATTTACATGGTACTAATAGTAATGATGAAAAACAATATGAAACAGATTATTATTCAATTCTAAAGCTGATTGTAATTATAATAATAAAAATTAATGATGACCTGTGCATAAAAGAGGATTGCGATGGCTGATGAACAATAAGGATATTAAATGAGTAAAATTAAGTTCTATTCAGAATCTGATTGGGAATGTGGTTGGGATATAGATATAAATTAGATTCTATGCGACTAGATAAGCTAAAGAACTGCCGCGTCAGTTGCTAACTTACTATCTTATGTATAGTTATTTAACTTAAAATACTATTTAAAACTATTATTAATCGTATTTCATAGAATTAATATACAATAGAGTAATTTGAAATATAAAACAAAACAAAATTTAGCGGAGGTATAGTTATGGGTTTATTTAAATCAAATGATACAACCTTATCTTCAATATTGGAAAAGATCAATTTAGGCAAAATTCAACTACCAGATTTTCAAAGGGGATGGGTTTGGGATGACAATCGAATTAAATCACTGATAGCAAGTATAGCAAAAACATACCCTGTAGGGGCTGTTATGTTTTTAGATTATGGTTCTGAAAATATAAGATTCAAATACAGACCGTTTACTGGATTAGACATTAATACAAAACCCAATTCATTAGTGCTTGATGGGCAACAAAGATTAACATCAGCATTTTGTGCTATGTATAACAGAAGTGTTGTTGAAACACAAGACGATAAAAAGAAACCAATAAATAGATATTATTATTTTGATATTAAAAAAGCTTTGGAAGCAGATGACATAGAAGATGCAATAATGTCTATACCGGAAGATAAAATAACTAGAACCAATTTTGGAAAAGTTGTTGAATTAGATATTTCAACAAGAGATTTAGAATTTAATGAATTTATGTTTCCATTAAATCTTGTTTTTGATATCGTCGATTCAGCTAATTGGAGAAATGAGTTTTTTAATTATCATAAATTTGATAGTGAAATTGTGCAACTTTATACAAAGTTTGAAAATCAAATTATAAGTAAGATACAGTCTTATAGTTTGCCTGTTATTACACTGGAGGAATCAATACCAAAAGAAGCGGTATGCCAAGTTTTTGAAAATGTGAATACAGGAGGCGTATCGTTGACCGTGTTTGAGCTGGTTACTGCAACTTTTGCTGCAGATGATTTCGAGTTGAGATTAGATTGGGAAAAAAGATATAAACTAATGAAAGAAAAATCAGCAATAACCCCGGATAGTATAAATGATTCAGTATTATCAACGGTTTCATCAACAGATTTTCTTACTGCAATAACATTATTAATCCGCTATTATAAGTTTTTAAAAGGTGGTCAAGCTGTAAGCTGTAAAAGAAAAGACATTTTAAATATTGAGTTAGAAGATTATAAAAAACATGCAGATATAATGACTGAAGGGTTTATTAAGGCTTCTAATTTTTTGAAGGAACATAGGATATTTCTTAGAAGAGATTTGCCCTATAGCACTCAATTAATTCCTTTGTCTGTTATTTTTGCGGTACTAAATAATAAGGTTACAGACAGCTCAAAGTTAAATAAAATTTCTAGATGGTATTGGTCAGGAGTATTAGGAGAAAGATATGGAGCTGCTAATGAAACACGATATGTAAAAGACCTAGTTGATATAATTCCATGGATTAATGGAACGAGCGATACTGAACCAGAAACCGTTTACGGCTCTTACTTTCAACCTACTAGATTATTGTCATTGAGAACAAGAAATAGTGCAGCTTATAAGGGAATTATGGCATTAATATTAAAAAATGGCGCAAAAGATTTTATATCTGGCGCTAACATGGATATTACAAATTTTGTTAATGAATATACAGACATTCATCATGTTTTTCCACAGGCATATTGTAAGAACAAAGAATTGCCATATGATAAATGGAATTCTATTATAAATAAGACTCCTATTTTTGGGACGACTAATAGAAGTATTGGTGGTAATGCACCAAGTAAGTATCTCCAAAATATAATGAATAAAAATAAAGTACAATTTCAAGATTTAGGAATTTATTTAGACAGTCATTGCATTACAATGAATTATCTTATGAACGATGATTTTGATAATTTTCTAAAAGACCGAGCAGATAAATTGTTAGATTTAATTGAAAATTCTATGGGAAAAAGGGTATCTGATAGACAATCATTGTATGATGAAATATAAATTGTTACTGAAATGGTAAAATGGGATTGAAGAAGGTTGGGAATGTTAATAATATTGGGACTATTAACTGCATTGGATGTAATAGGTTACGAAAATAAATAGAACGAGGTTATATTATAGATACTGATAAAAATCAGTATATTCAATATTGTTTCTTGTAAGATTAATTAGAAAAGAATTTTTGGGATAGAATGGGGATTTTCTTAAAAATATAATATAGAATATAGTTTTATGAAAATGAGCATGGCGTATTGGATTATACTTCTAACTTAGAATACTATGATGTTTTTGGTGAATTTAAAAAATTAAAGGTTGTTGAGTGGAAACAAAGTGTAAATATTTAGCATGGTGATATAGTCTATATTTATATTGGTAAACCCATAAGTTGCATAAAATTCAAAAAAGAAGTATTAAAAATAAAGCTTCCACATGTTACTATTGATAATACAGAGTTTAACCGAAATGGTACTGTTTTTGAAGATTATAGTAGATACATGAGATTGAAACTTATTTATGAGTATGATGAATATGAATTAACTTTATAATAATCTAAAAAAATATGAATTAAAAAGTGTTCAGAGACCAAGTCGCATATCAAGCGAATTACATAGTTATATTGAAAAAGAGAATCATTGAATCAAAAAAGAAATAGGGGGATTAGAATGGAGCATCAGATTATAAATATTAATTCAAAATATAATGTCAGCAGTGATACTTACAATTACATACTTGATGTATCAGGATTTCTAAATAATACCTGGAGAAGTGTCCCGGTATATTTAGTTAATAAAGAGCTAATGGATATCATATCACCACCTGATAAAAACCGTGTTCTGGATGAAGATTGTGTTAGAGAAATTGTTAGCAGCTATAACAATCATAGACATAATGATAATAATTTTAAAATAGATATGGAACAAAGAAACCATGAAGAGGTTGAACGGTTTTGGAGATATTTATCAGAGTGTAATTTCAAAAAATTAGTATCTAGGGGAGTATATATTAATCATATGGATTTAGACATATTTCAAACAGTACAAGATGAGATGTTAGTTAGAATACCTTTTAATCATGCTGTAGGAAATGCTGAAGAAAAGTTTTCTAATTACACTGAATTAACAAATGTACCATCTATTGACGAATTATCAGGACTCGTAAGCATAGAAGGAAGTTCATATTTGACACTTAAATATAAAGAAATTATAAAACAACACAGAAATTCCATTCATCAAGATGATGTTATATATATCTGCATGGATAGGATTGTAAGCGATGCTAAATCAATACATAATCAATATGGGTTCAAGACTAAGGATATTAGCGAAATAGTTAAAATAATTACAGTCAATGTAATCCTTCACGAACTTACTCACGCTTATATTAAATGTGATGCTAAAAAATATAATGAGTCTTGGGGGAAATTATTAGAAGAAAGTTTAGTTGATGCTTATGCAAATGCTGCATTAAAAGATAATCCATATTATTCTGTACTTAAGGTAGATTTAGCATCAAAACCATTAGAGTATAGGGCAAGTACATTTTTTGATAATTTTGATTTAATTAATTTAAGGTACTTAATAGATTTTTGGGGAAAAGATAATTCGAAGTCTTTCTTATTTTTGTGTCCATTAAGTGATATTTCTGCCTTATATAAAGGAGCTACGGGTCATTGGCCAACAAAAGACTATAATTTTGAACGACTTTTGAGAGACATATGCTATCCAGCCGAAGTTTTTTGGATGTTAATGTCTAAAGAAATACTCGAAAAGACAAGTAGAAGATATTAGATAGGAATTTTTCAGAATTTATGAAAAAAAGCTCAAAGGATATTTTTGAGAAATTTATGATGTCATTTAAATTAATAAGTTATGCGAAAGTGGAATATTTTTAATGATTTTTAGGAATGCTGATGAATTAAAAAAGGATTATACTGTATTTGCTTCATTTTATAAGATTATAGGTAATGATAAACAAATTTATAGGAATGTCTGCGATATTAAAAATAATGAGATATTGGAACTAAATCATAAAATAGATGCTTATTTTATTATGATGAATCCTGGTAGCTGTCATCCTGAATATAAATCTTATTGTATAAAAGAATATAAAATATTAATATTGATAAATATATTGGCATTGGGAGTTAGTTTAGATAATTAATTGAAGAAGCAATAATCTTTTATTCTACTAATTAGATTTTATAAATACAATAAAGGGACAACTTATAATTATTAAGAGGAATCATTTTGCCCTGACTCTTCATGCCAGAAAGGTTTGGCGGATGGGCGCAGAGCTATTAGAATTTATTCACCTTAGAAAATGGATTAATTATACAGGATCTGACAATCTATTATAAAATAGGGGGTATTATATGAAAAAAGATAATGAGCAAATTAAGAAAACAGTAGAACTGCTAAAAATAGTTTATAATTTTAAGGGACCTTTACATTTTACTGACTTTTCAAATTTAGAATCAATATTTAATGAAGGAAGTATTTATAGCAGATCCTTTTGTAATACTAATTCTGTTGTGTTTCATGATGTAGCTGACAGTGAAGTAATTCAACATACTGCAATAAATGTTCAGAATTGTACTAGATTGTATTATAAAGAAAAGACTATGACACTATACAGAAATGAAGGCATTAAAGTGGATGGTTCAAACCCTCATGTTCCAATTCCTGTATATTTATTGTTTGATGAAGAA
>Ga0123335_1000787_pt1 | contig 53508 bp, 50 predicted proteins | sample BiotimSIPDNA_2_FD_89707 | JGI IMG/M metagenome (GOLD analysis project Ga0123335, IMG submission 89707) | Anaerobic biogas reactor microbial communites from Washington, USA - Biogas_R2 time_0 SIP DNA | ecosystem: Engineered > Bioreactor > Anaerobic > Unclassified | place: Washington, USA...
AAAAAGCAATTTGGAAAAGCAATATGTCGCGGTTCAACAACATATGTCAGACCTCTTTAAGACTCTGGGAATTGCCGCATGAACTCATAATTAATTGTCAGCGAAATGGCCTTAAGCGCCTAAAGCGATTAGTGTGTTCCGCGCAGATTTGTATTCCTTGCTTAAACCTTTATTTTAAACACAACACTTGCCACAAAAGGCACAGAAGTTACAAAGACGCTTCGGTTGCGGCCACGCCGCGCGGCGTCTTTCAAGGTTCTTCACTGCCGCACCGTGGTTCGGGCCGGTTGCAAATCTTTATTGTAAATTGCGCGTTGGTCGCGGCGGAAATCTTCGCGCTGACCGGGATTTCGGTGTCAGCATTGCAAACCCAGCTGATCACCTTCGGCGACCAGAAGGGAATGCTGATAAAGACCTCCTGTGGCCAGGTGCCCAGGACCTCGATGTCGGGTTCACCCACCGTATATCCACGGGTCGGGAAATTAAACACACCGTCCAGTTTCCACGTCTCGGAATTCGGATCAGCCTTTATGACTGTGCCTTCGAAGCCCAGGGTTTCATCGGAGAATTGAAACCCGAACTGACCCGGGATCGGCACCGCCGCCACTTCGACGCAGCCCGCGCCAGTATAGTCAAAGGGAACATAGGTGCATCCTCCAAACAGCATTAACCACGCGACAAGGAACAATGCACCTCCCTGTACAAAGGGATTGATTCTCGGTGACATGCGTATATCCTTTATGCTGATGATTTTTTATTTTATCATATCCCGGTACCGGGACTCCTGCAGGCCATGAGGAACGTTTCGCGATGATATTTTTTTTCCAATACGGGCCGTGTGATAAGATAGCTATTGAAAGTTGGAGAATTAAGGATGACCTATAAAGGCCATATTCAAAACGGAATGATAGTATTGGATGATCCCGTGAAGCTGACGGAAGGGGCCCTTGTGCGCGTAGAGATTGTGGATAAAAGGAAGCCAAAGGCCCTGCATCCCGATATAAAGCGATTTACAGGCATACTGCCTTCTGCCACCGATGCGCGTGCGGAATATGCGGAAGGCATGCTGAAGAAACAAGCATGAAGGTCATGTTTGATGCCAACATCCTTTTGGATGTGTTTCAGGACCGCAAGCCTTGGTATGAGGCCTCGGCAGCGTGCGTTGACCATGTCTTACGTGGGACAGTTGAAGGGCATATTCCCGCGCACGTATTAACAACTTTCTACTATGTCCTTAAGAAATATGGCAGTCCCCAATCCGCACAAGAAGCCGTGCTCTGGCTGCTGGAACATTTCACGGTGACCCCGTGCGATCATGACGTGCTTGATGTGGCCATTCAAGGGGAGATACGGGACTTTGAGGATGCCGTGGTTGCCGTATCTGCCGAACGCGCGGGGTGCGTTTATATCCTGACGCGCAATCCAGACGATTTCACCAAAACGCCGTTGCAAATAGTGTCTCCTGTGGAACTTCTACAAGTACTTCAGTAATTCAGAGCGTTTCCCCGAGGTGCCGCTTCGCCCGATCACCAATTAATGGCTTTCAGCCCTTTGGGCTATTGGTCGTGTGTTGATTTTGTTGCGGGGGCAGTGATTGAAGGCCGCCCCGACCAATCGGAGACGTCACAGTGATTCGGGCTGCCGGCACTCATCTTCCATAAGGACGTGGGGTTGGCGGATGCTTGTGTCTTCTACCTGTCAATTCCCTATGTTGTCTTGAAGAAGTGAGCGCAATAAACTTTTGTGTTTTATGTGCCTTACGTGGCAATTATTTGAAACCATTGCTGGCCATCAAAAGCACATAAGTTACAAAAAGATACTTTGGTTGCGGTTATGCCGCACGGCACTTTCCTTTTGCGAAATCTTTCCCGTTTTGTCCCGCGGATGGGGATAAAAAATGCCAATGAAGCACGGAATCATTTATAGTACCCCTCACTGTTATCTTTCATAGGTTTTAACGGTCCGACAGGACCGGACCATACATACCGGTTGAGCAGGTTGTTAAGAAGGCAACCGTTTCAAGATGTTTATCCTTTTGTGTGTGCTGATCAGGCGGCTTTCTGCCCCTGCCTCGGCGGGACACGAACCATAGATACTGAGAGGATTTTCTGATGAATGTATTCGTTTTCAGAACGATTGTTATGCTCACGGTATTATCAACCGTTGCATGTTCCGCGTTCTCCATGAGTTTGACGGAAGGCAGTTTTGTAAAACTGGGAAACGCCGCCCCGGTTTGTCCTGAGGCTGTGGATTTCGTGGTGTGCGCCGACCCGCAACCGGGCGCATTTCTGGGCACGCCCCAGGTGTTTCTCGACATGATCGCGGAATGGAATGTGTTGCGGCCGGACTTGGTCATGTGCGCGGGCGACATGATCATGGGCGGTCCGGCGGGGGAGGTGGGTGTCATGTGGGACGAGTTCCTGGGGAATATCGGAAAATTGGAGGTGCCTTTTTTCCCCGTGCCGGGAAATCATGATGTCAACGATGAGGCGGAGGTCATCCGCATTTACGAGGAACGCGTGGGTCCGCTGTATTACACGGTATCCAGGGGAAATGCCCTTTTTGTGGTGCTGAATACCGAAGAGCCCGGTGACCCGGACGGCTTCTCGCAGGAACAGCGGGACTGGCTGCGCCGCACCCTGGAAGCAAGTTCAGCGGAGCACATCTTCATTTTTTTGCACGTGCCTTTTTTCGCGACCAACTGGGAGCGGGACTGGCAGCCAACAGCCGACATCATCAAAGGATATCCCGTGCGCGCCGTTTTCGCAGGGCACGAACATTATTACCAGGATTACGGCGTAAAAGATGGCGTCCGTTATGTGATAGCGGGAAGTGCAGGCGGTGGATTCCGGGAGCCCGAAGAGGAAGGCGGTTTTTTCTGTTATCTCTGGGTAAAAATTCGGAGTGGGCACGTCTCCTGGTCCGTGGTCCGTCCGGGTAGCGTGATGCCGGCCGACGTGGTTACCGAGGAAGGGGTCGTCCGGCTTCGCGCCCTCCGTGAAATGCTATCCCTGGAAACGGTGGCGCACCCTTGGGACGCCGCTTTTTACCGTGAGGTCGTCGGGACTTTGCGCAACCCCTTTAATCATCCGGTGGAAACTGTGCTGCGTTGGACCAGCCCGCCCGGCTGGAGGATTGATGTTAAGGATTTGCCTGTTTCCATCGCGCCCGGAGAGTCAGTTGCCCTGAAGACGCGGATGAGCCATGACGGGCCTCTTTTCTTTCCTGCGCCCACCCTTGAAGGCGTCGTGGAGGATGCGGAAACCGGCACCTCTGTCACGTTGAAATCCGATCTGGACCTGGCGCCTGCAGTGACGGTGTCGAAGGCGGGGGGCAAGGTCGTGCTTGACGGAGATCTTTCTGAATGGGCGAACGCGCCCGCGCTGCCGATGTTGTATGGGGTGGGCTATGATCCGCTGGACACGGAGGACCTAAAGGCTTCCGTGAGGGTCATGTGGGACGAGTCGTTCCTGTATGTAGCGGTGGAGTCGGAAGACAACGAATTCCATCAACCCTATTATGGCGATGTGATCTGGATGGCCGACAGCGTGGAACTTTGGATTGAACAGTCCAACTGGAGTTTCAGCCTGACGCCGAAGGGGCCGCAGGTGTTTGCCCATGATATGCCGGACAAGCACATGGACTCCATCACGACCGCCGTATCTCTGGGTGTGTCCAGGAAGGGCAGGCGGGTGGTGTATGAGGCCGCCTATCCGGCTGCGGAACTTCCCCAGGTGGCGCTTGCGCCGGGAACCGCGTTCGGATTTTCGATCCTGGTAAATGATCTGGATACTTCGGGGCCGGTGACAAAACGCCATTGGGCGGAACTGACACCGGGAGCCGGAGCCCATTTTGTCTGCCCGAAATTTCGGATGACCTTGGCGGAATAACCGTTGTTTCTGAAATGACCCTTAACGGATAAACCTATGCCCTGTGGATGAAAGGAATACTGGCATGATGCGAAATGCGCTGATCATGAAACTGAGGCCCGGCAATGAGGCGGAATACAAGCGCCGCCATGATGAACTGTGGCCGGAACTGGCGGACGCGCTGCATGGGGCGGGCGTTTCGGACTACTCAATTTTTCTGGACGAGGCGACCGGCACGCTCTTCGCCGTGCAGAAACTGACGGATGACAATACCGTGGACGCGCTGCCGGAACTGCCCGTGGTGAAAAAGTGGTGGGCGTATATGGCGGATCTGATGGAAACCAATCCCGACAATTCACCGCTTGCCCTGCCCCTGCGGGAAGTGTTTCATCTGGACTGACGCAGAAAAACCGCCTACGTCCGCGCGCTGTGTTCACGCAGGAAAACGGCGGTTTCCGCTTTTGTGTGTTCGCCACGGGCCAGGGCGGTCACAAAATCGTGAAGGAGGCCCGGCGGGGCGGAAAAACCGCAGCCGTTCAGCGTCAGAAAAACAATCGCCGCCACGGCGCCCACCCGCTTGTTGCCATCAATGAAAGGGTGGTTCTTAACAAGATGAAAAAGATAGGCGGCGGCCATCTCATAAAGATCTGTATGCAGGAAATGTTCCCCGAAGGTCGCCATAGGCATGGCCAGCGCGGATTTCAGCAGGTTCAGATCGCGTGTGCCCGGGTGGCCGCCATAACGTGCAATCTGGTCCTGATGAATTTCAAGAACCTCCGCCAGCGTCAGGAATTGCACGGGTTTCATTTATTCTGCCAACCGCTTGAGATCCTCGGAATACTCGCGATTTGCTTTCTCAAGGGCGGCACGGAATGCTTTATGCCGTTTTGGATTGGGTGCCGGGGTCAATACCAGAACTTGGCCATCAGTCGTAATATCGAAAGGTGTTTCTGCGTCAGCCCCCAATAAATCCAGAACTGGCTTCTCAATAATCAATGCCATGCTGTTTCCGTGTTTTACCAATCTTTTCTGCATGCGCGTCATCCTTGATCGTAAAGACAATGTATATACAATGTAACACCATCTTTATCTGAATGTCAAGCGATAAGGCATTGCCTTGAAACAGCAGTTGAAGCACGCTGCATTGTTAGTATGGCCAATAGCCGATATTTTTTGTCGCGCGATGCGGAGACCTTGCCGTTCAGAGGAAAGATTCCCGGCACCCGCGTCCTCCGCTACTCCCCTTGTTCAATCTGTTCGAGGGGAATGGCTTCCTCTATTAGCATGAACGGAATATCATCCTGCACGATATAGAGGAATTTTCCGTCTTCCCGAATCAGCCCCGCTTCGATGGGATCCGTGACAAGTTCACCGCCCCGGTTGCGCAGGACGCCCGCCTTGACTGCGGCGTTCAGTTTCTCGAGCACTTCGGGGCCCGCTTCATGCAGGGGTGTCCTGTCCTCGGGACAGACCAGCAACTTTAACAATTCAGGATTGACCATGGGTAACCGGCTCCCTTTTTCGGGGTCTTTATCATTTTTTTTAACCATAGCACGGAGATTAATCAAACGGGGGTGATTTTTCCCAGGACAACGGCTTCGGAAGCGCCGGTGGCCTGGGGCACATTGGCGGGCGTGCCGCAGACGGTTTCGTTGCCGAGTATGGCGAACGCTATGGCCTCGCGGGCGTCATAGGAGATGCCGATGCGGTCGCTGATATAAATCTTTATCTCGGGCAGGGCTTCTTTAAGATTGTGCATCAAGGTGTTGTTCATGGCGCCGCCGCCGCTGACGATCATATGCGCCACATCGTACTTGGGCATCACGTAGTTTCTATAGGCATCGGTGATGCTCTGCACCGTCGCCTGGGTGACGGTGGCGATTAAATCTTCATAGGCATGTTCGCGCCGGTTGGCGAGGGCGTCCCGCAGGTAGGCCTCCACGCCGAAACGCTCCCTGCCCGTGCTTTTCGGAGGATCCTTGGTGAAATAGCTGTCACTCAGCAGATACTCCAGGAACTCGTCGATGACCTTGCCTCGCTTGGCCGCCTCGCCGTTTTCATCAAAAGCGCGCGCACCCCTCGAGAGCAGCCGCACGGCGCCGTCTATTGCGATATTGCCCGGTCCTGTGTCGAAAGCCAGCACGTCCTCGAACCTGGGGGTGACGACAGTGACATTCGCGATGCCCCCGATGTTCAAGCATACGGCGGTGCGGTCATCGCGCCGGAACAGAAGCCAGTCGGCGTAGGGTACCAGCGGCGCGCCTTGGCCACCCGCGGCCATGTCCCTTACGCGGAAGTCCGATACGACGGGGATCTTTGTACGCTGCACGATCACCGCAGTCTCGCCCACCTGCAGCGTTCCGATACGGTCGCCGCCGGAACCCGGGGGGTAGTGTCCCACGGTATGGCCGTGTACCGATATGAAGTCGGGTTCCACCTCGTTGTCTTCGGCAATGTCCATCATGGCCAGGCAGGCCTCGGCCATGACCTCACCCAGTTCAAAATTGAGCAGGCATACTTCCTTGGCGGTCATGTGTTCGGCAAGGAGGCGCAACCGAAGGTCGTTGTCATAAGGGAAGGTCTGGTGGGCGATTAACTTCATGGCCAGTCCCGGGCCGGTTCCCTTGATGCGCACCAAAACGGCGTCTATGCCGTCACAGGAGGTTCCCGACATGAGTCCGATCACAAAACGCGCTTTTTTGTTTCGAATCGCTTCGACGTTCATCATTGCGTCCTTTCTACCGCGGCGCCCTGGAAATACCGCGCCACAATCGCTTCGAACCCACGCCCCGCGGCGGCCATGCCCCGCGCGCCGTGTTGACACATTCCCACGCCGTGCCCGCGTCCGCCACCTTTGAAGGTGTACCCTGCGGCCGCATTGCCGGATGCCGGCTCTATTATAACCATCGCGCTGGGCAATCCGCCAAATGCCTGCCGTATGGCCAACTCCTTGTCCAAGGTGACCGACCCGGCGCTTCCCGTAATTGTAATGGATTTCAGCCTTCCGCTTACACCCCGCGCGCCTTCGCGGATGTTGGTGAGGGTTCCCACGTTATGGCGTTGGTTGACCATCTTTGTCAATTCCTGGATTGTGTACCGCTTCTGCCACCGGTATCCGGTGGCATCCCCGGAGCACCAAGCATCGGGGGACGATGACAGCCAGCCTCGGAGGTTGGCGGAAGGAGACGCTCCGTTATTTAAGACGCGCAGATCCGATGCGCCCCGCAGCATTGGGTCGGGCGGACCGCTCCAGACATTTTCATTGTTTTCCGTCCAGCCGCCGCAGCAGGAGGAGAAAACGGCCTTGATGAATTCTTCGCGGTACACCAGCGCCATGCCCTCGGTTGCTGCCACCGCCTCATCCGTGCGGGGGGTATGTCCGGCCAGGCCCGCGTAGGCGCGGCAGCTTTCCAGGGCGGTGAAATCAAAGCCTTCCAGGCGGTATTTGCCCGCCAGGCTGGCATAAATTTCACTGCGCGCCACCACGGCCTGAGCCTTCAGGGCTTCCAGGGGCCATGACGCGGGCATTTCAGCGGGCACGACGCCGCGCAGGTAGGTTTCCACGGGCAGGCTGCCATAGACCTCCAGATCGCCCGCCGGGCCGACTTCAATGCTCAAGGGCCCTTGGAACAGTCGGTTCACCTTGTGTTCTTTCCAGTAACCGCCGGATATATCGACTACTTCAAAGGGCGCCGCGCACTGCAAGGTCAGCGGGGCGCTCAGCTTGTCCGTACTGCGCTTCCCCGCCCCGCGAATTGAAAAGACGCAGGTTCCCGGCTGTATTCTTTCAGTCCGCACCCATGCCCAGACAGGCTCTTCTTTCAGTTTCTGTACCAGCGCGTTCGCCTCCTGTTCACGCTCGTAGCGCGACAGGGACACCCAGTATTCCCGATTGTCAAAACGCCTGCCCGTTTGGGTCATGAACAGGCGGCCGAAGGTCTCGATTTCGGGGGTATAGCCGCGCGCCCGCCATGACGCGAGAAAGGCGTCCCGTTCCTGTTCCTCGCCGGGTTGGAATGTTTTCGGGAAGACATGGTAACGCACGGCGGCCGGGTGTATGCCGGAAGCCTCAAAAGTCCACTCGCCCGCATTCAGGCGATAGCGTGCGCTGCCGGATTCCACGACGCATTCCGCAGTCGTCCGTATTGTCACTGCGTCTTTCAAAACGGCATATCGAATGCGCGCCTCCGCCCGGGCGGGGTCGGTTGAGTCTCCGCCCGGCGCTGCGGTTGTTGTCATTGTCCACGAAAGCGCACACAAAAAAAATAGAAACACATGGTGCGTGCGGATCTGTCCGGCAATGAATGTGAACTCTATTCTCATGGGTTGTCGCCGTCCTCCGCCGTCAGGGCGTCTCGAAGGCAGCCTTCATGCTTGCGGAGTACCGCTTCGGCCTCTTCAGGAGACAGCCCCCGGCGCGCCATGAGTATGGAAGCGGCAATGTGATACCCGCTGCAGGCCAGCGCTTCTTCCGCCCGGGCTGTGGTGGTTCCCGCGAGTTCAGCCACGATGCGCGCCGCCCGTTGGCGGAGTTTTTCATTTGCCGGGGTCATACCCACCATGCGCCCTCGGAATACGTATCCCGCCTGGCTGAATGCGCCGGTGGTGATCATGTTCAGCGTTATCTTCGCCGCCGTGCCCGCTTTTAAACGCGTTGATCCCGCCAGGATTTCCGGGCCGGTGTTCAGTACGATGGGCAGGTCGGCCCCGATCGTCGCTCCCCGGTTGCTGCTGACGAGCGCGGTGCGTGCGCCGGCGGCGTGTGCGGCCGACAGTACCCCATCGACGTAAGGAGTGTTGCCAGACGCTGCGATGCCCACGACAAAATCATCCTCGCGGATGTTCAGGGCTTTCGCTTCCGTTTCGCCTTGGTTGCGGTCATCTTCCGCGCCCTCAACGCTGAAGCGCAGGGCCCGGTCACCTCCGGCGATCAGGGCGCGCACCCGGTCCGGCGACACCCCGAAGGTGGGCGGGCACTCCGATGCGTCGAGAACGCCAAGGCGGCCGCTGGTACCGGCGCCGGCATAAATGATGCGCCCGCCCCGGCGGAGGCAGCGGGCTGCGTGTTCGATGGCCGCTGCGATGGCCTCGCCGGCCAGGCCCACCGCCGCCGTCGCCTCCTCGTTGGCATGATGCATGTGTTGAACGAATTCTTCCGTGGAAAGGGCGTCGATGGGTTTCTCCCCGCCGGCGGCTTCCGTGTTAGGCAGGAGCGTGCCGTCTGATGGGGTGTCGGCCTCCCGCACGGATATCCAGGGCGGGGCGGTTTCCAGCCGTGACAGTGCGTACACCGCTTCCAGGCCGCGTACCGCGCAGGGAAGGGGGCGCAGGTCCGCATACTGGTTTAACGCCTCACGGAATGCCAGCCGAAAAGCGTCGCAGTTCTCCAGCAGCCCGCCATATTCATACAAGGGCGTAGCCGGATCAAGTCCCAGCCGTTCCTGGGCGGCAATCGCCAGGGCTGCCAGTCTTCGTGCCTGCTCGTCCAGGCAGCTGCGGGCGATAAGATCGCCCTGATTGGCGGCATCGGCTACCGCGGAAGCGAGGGCGGCGACATCCTTTTTGGAAGCGCATCCCTGCCAGGCGACAAAATCATCAAAGCTGTCCAGTCCTGCGATGGTGGGGAGCAGGGTTACGAGGCTGGTTTCCGGCCCGACGCCGTCACAAGCGCGGGCACATGCGCGCAGGGCGGCGGCCGCAACTCCGTAGGCGCTGCCCTCATCGCCGAACAGCACGCCCCAGCCGCCGGTACGCAGCATGTTTCCCGAAGCGTCTCGGGCGAGTACCGCCGCGCCGGTTCCGGCAATGACCAGGAGGCCCGGGCCGGAACCCGCGTTGGCATGTAACAGGGCGTGCAGGTCCGTGGTGATCCAGATTCGGGCGGCGGGAATCATGGCAGCCAGGGCGTCCGCGATGGCTGACCGTATCCCGGTGCTGGCGGCGCCCGCAAGGGCGATGTATATCCTTGTGCCTGAAGTGTCGGTGCTGTTGAGCAACTCCGAGATAAGCGCGCCGATGCAGTTCGCCGCGGCGGGCACGCCGTACGAGGAAGGATTGGAAGGACCGCCCCGCCGTTCCGCCGTCACCAGGCCCGTGTCATCATACAGGGCGGCGCTTGTTCTGGTACCACCGCCTTCAACTACAATAACGCCCATAATTGCTGTCGCTTTCCTTTTTTCGCCGTATGCCGCCATTATGTCCGCCGGCCGTTTACTGCCGATCACGCGTAAACGATATACAATAAAACCCGCCTTATTCTATATCCGCGAACAGGATTCCGTAAAGCACGGCAATGAAGTCCTATTGCGGGACGTCACGGCGGCAATGTAAAAAGCCCGCAATTTGTGCGGTTGCGGGCTTGGGCGTATATGCTTTGGACCCTGTGAAAAATTAAAGATCAAGCACCCGATTCATGCGGGCTGCGATATCGGCCAGTCGGTCCTTTTCGCCGCCGCCGACCTCGGCCGTTGCCCAGCCCTGGAATCCGAGCGCCGTCAATTCCCGGCGCACAGCTGCCCAGTCAATGGTGCCGTCGCCTATTTCCACGTCGAATCCTTTCCACAGACCCTCGTCGTTCATCTTCTTCGTGCTGAATTCCTTGATGTCCAGTTTGACAATCCGTTTGCCAAGCACCGGAATCCAGTGCTCTGGCCAGCCGTAGCGCGCCACGTTGCCGACATCAAAATAAGAACCCACCCAGGGATTGTCTATTTCATCAATATACCGGGCCATTTCGAGTGGACTGAGCAGGAAGTTGTTCCATACGTTCTCCACGAGCAGGTGGATTTCCTGTTTTGCCGCGTGTTCACCGGCCTGCTTCATCTGTTCCAGCGTCTCTGTGTAGTTTCGGGCGTAGGGCATGTTTTCATCCACCTTGCCCGCGACAATGAGCACCGAAGTGGCGCCGATCTGTTTGGCCTGATCGATACAGGTGTTGATATCGTCAAAGGACCAGCCTTTCACGATGCCGTGGACGGGAAGTCCCGTGGCCTCGCTTGCTTTGGCAAGTTCGGTTATGTCGACCTCGCCAAAATTGGGTTCCACGCCGTCAAAGCCAAGATCCTTCAAAAGTTGCAGTTTCTCGAGCGGGGAGTTGCCCGCTTTCACCATGCCGTACTTCACGGCCTTTTTGATTTTGCCGGTAAATTCCCCGGCATGAACCGGATTCGCGCCTTTTACAAACACACCCGCCGTCGCGGCAAGGCCTGTTGTCATGATGAATTCTCTGCGGTTCATGGCATCCCTTTCTGCATTGATGGGTTTGGTTAAGAATCGATATCGCATGCTGACCGGTGCTGCGCTTGCGAAATGGCGCCTGCCCCGTCCATGTGTCATGGTAGCAGGCAGTGTTCAGCCAAAGCAATCCGGGGACCAGGTCCGGGGACGGCCGAGTCGGTAACTGACCATCCTAGTCGCTGTATATTCAGGCCGTTATCGATTAGCAGGATTGTTTTACCCTCTCGACATCACCGCTGAAAGGATCGGGGTGATAGTATTAAACGTTCTGCACTCCCCTCCGCCGCAAGAAGTAGAAAGCCCATCTCTTATATAGATTATTGAAAAAAATTTTTACAAGTTCGGGTAGGTTTCGCGTCTGTATTTCTCAAGAATGATATGTTTCATCAACTTAGTTTTAAACAGGAGGCGTAGTTCAAAAATAAAAAATACTTGATTTATCGCGCATTATGTTATATAATACGGTCAGCGAGTTTGATTATCGTTTTTTTAATGATAATCCTATTTTAAGGGGTGTGAATTATGAGTAAACTTGAGATCGGGCAGACTGTTGCAGACCGCTATCTCCTGACCAGAAAATTGGGCAAGGGGGGGATGGGGGAAGTGTTTCTGGCCACGGACACTTCCAGCGGTCAGGAGGTTGCCCTCAAAACGCTGCATGCCCAATTTATGAACAACAACTACGCGCTTGCCCGGTTTGTACGAGAGGTGAATACGGCCTATCAGCTTCACCACCCGGGCATTGTCAAGATATACGATGCCTGCCAATGGCAGAATATCATGTTCTACACCATGGAATATGTAGAGGGGAAAAGTTTGCGCCATTGGATGAATCAACGCGGCAAACTAAAACTGGACTCCGTGGTTCGCATCCTGTGCCTGGTCGCCGATGCCCTGAGCCACGCCCATCATCTTACCATTCACCGCGACCTGTCTCCCGAAAATATTATGGTGTTAAAAGACGGCACGATCCGGATTCTCGATTTTGGATTGGCGAAAATACAGGACAAGTTTAAGGACTTGACCATGGCTGGTGTCAACTTGGGTAAGCTGGCCTATATGGCCCCGGAACAGCAAAAAGACGCCGCCCGTGTGGATCATCGGGCCGATATCTATCCGCTTGGGGTCATGTTCTTTGAAATGTTGACAGGGCAACGGCCCAGGCCGGGGCAGCGTATAACGGAGTTTTGTCCGGAACTGCCCCCGGAGGCGGACGCCTTTCTTGCCCGCGCGATGGCGGCCGACCCCGAGAAACGTTTTCCCTCGGCCCAGGCGTTCCGGGCGGAATTGCTGGCACTTTATCACCGGTGCGCCAAGCATAATGGGAGTGCCGCCGTGCAGAACCGGCCGGAGAGTTCCAGAGTGTTTGCCATCTTGCACTGGCGGCGCATTGCCGACAGCCGCTTTATGAAATGGCTGCGTTATTCCCGTCTGAAACAGATGTTTCGTTCCCGGCGGCCCTGAAGTCTGAGGCGGCACAGTACCCTCTTCCCGGTGGCCCCTGTATGCGGAGCTTAAGGATCATCCGTTTAAAACAGGTGTCAGTCACGGGCGTTGACGGCGTACAGCGGCTCTTCCTTTGGTTATCCGGTGCGGTACTCATGTAAAATAGGCTTCAATATGGGGTCGTTGACAAACGCAGCGTTTTACGGGAGTATCGTATGAAAATTTTTCGCAGGGTGTTGAAATGGATAGGCTGTCTGCTGCTGTTGGCGCTTGCGGGCGGCATCGTTTTTATTTGTATTTACGGGAGCGCCCCGGCTAAGCGTCCGGATCTCGTGACGCCCCTGCCCGAAGGCGTGCCCGCGCCGCCGCGCGGATACCCCAGTGAAATAACGGCCTTCGCCGCTGGTTATTTCTTCTACGACATCATACCTATTGAAGACGGTCCGCCGGTGCCGGGTGTTGTCATGAAGGAGGATATTCAGTATGGTACCGGCGATGGCATCCCCCTGCACCTCGATCTGTACGCCGCAGAATCACAACAGGGGCACGCGCCGGGAGTCCTCCTGTTTTTTGGCGGCGGCTGGAGAGACGGGCGTAAGGACCAGCTGCGGGTATACGCTCAGTATTTCGCACAGCACGGGTATGTGGCGGCTGCGGTCCAGTACCGCTTGCGCGAGGATGGGCTGTGGCCGAAATCGATTCACGACGCCAAGTGCGCGGTGCGCTGGATGCGCGCCCATGCCGACGAATACGGGGTGGACCCGGAGTGTATCGGCGTCATGGGCAATTCGGCGGGTGCCTACCTCGCCTTGATGACGGGATATACGGCGGGGGTGCCGGAATTTGAGGGCGACGGCGGCTGGCCGGAGCAGAGCAGCGTCGTGCAGGCCGTGGTCGATATTTACGGTCCCACGGACTTCACCGAGCCCGGGCGCCGCGACCATTCCCTGGTGGTCGGTTATATGAATGGCACCTATGACGAGGATCCCGCCCGTTTTGAGAAGGCTTCCCCCATCCGCTATGTGACCGAAACCACCCCGCCAACCTGCGTGATTCACGGGACCGTGGATATGCTGGTGCCTGTCACCCAGAGTGACCGGCTGGTGGAGAAACTCAAGGTCCACGGGGTGTCCTATGATTACAGCCGTATTGACGGCTGGCCTCATGCCATGGACGCGGTGGTGGCCGTCAATAACCACACAAAGGCGCTTATCGTCGATTTTTTTGACCGGCATCTTAAACACGCGGCAAGCGAATCAGCCGAAGGCTGACCCTGTCTTTTTTTATGGAGCGCCGCGCTAACGGGCGGCTTTTTTCCAGCAGGCGAACATCGCTATCATGGACAATACATAAATAATCGCGGACAAGGCCCAATAGAGAAAGGTGGCGAATCCCGCGATTTCCATGAAGTAGTACACATTGAAGGTGCTGAAGCCCGAGTACTTGGCGGTGGAATAGTAGATAAAGAAGAACACGCCGACAAAAAACACCGTGGTGGCGCCGAGCACCCAGAGGTTGCCCCGGCGTATCATGGCAAAGGTCAGCAGGGGGTACAGGCCGAATACGATGAAATTAAGCGCCAGATTATGGGCGGTGAAGCCCTGCCTGTACATGCCCAGCAGGTTGAACAGAAAAGGCGCAATGGGAATGAAGTGGGTCAGGCACAAGACGCCGAATATAATACTCAGCGTGTTCAAAGGCAGGTTACTCTGGGCATCTTCGTTGAGACCCAGCCGCGCAAGGGTGCGCGCGGCTTTTAGGCCGCCAAAAACAAGGTAAAGACCGGCCGCCATGAGCAGAAGAAACAAAAGGACGGTGATGCCGAACAAAACCCGCTCTTCCGATCTGGTTGCCAGAATCAGCGTCCAGACAAGGCCCATGGCAGTGGCGGCAAAGAGACCGCCGAAGAATTCCAGTCTTTCGCGTACATATAGCACAACTGTACCTAGTACGGATGAGGGGGGGCAAAGAGACCGCCGAAGAATTCCAGTCTTTCGCGGATGGTGTCGCGGATGTTCTGTAGGTACCCGCTGGATCTTTCCACTCCTTTTATGGGCGCTTTCGGTGCGGAGCGGGGGCGAGCTTGTTGATCCAGCAGGTGCGGCACGGTAATTTCCGCGCCGCAGTGCTTGCAGTGACCCGTGGTTCCCGCGTAGCGCGCGGGTACTTTCAGGTTTTTGAAACAGGATAGACAGATGACATCGATAAATTCATCGTTTTCTACCGGCGAATTCGTGTTGCCCATAGTGTTTCTATCCGCTTGTTCACTTTTTGAAAATGCGGGTAGTGCGGCTGCACGACCGTAGCTCCCCGCCATGCACATAGTCACAGCGATCATGCATCCGCTTTCTCCTGCCTTACCGCGGCGCATGAAACCCAAATCGATGTGACCTTAAAAATAGTGTATGTCCGCGCCTTTTGATTTGTCAACAATTATTTTTATCCGGCTGAATTGTGTCCCCGAAAGGCTTGCCGCAGCCAATCGGCGATATGCTATCATGGTCGTTCATCAACTGTAGAGGAATGCGATATGTCCCGCTTAAGAATCATTTTTTCCCTTGCCTGCCTGGCTGTTTTCTCTGTTGTGTTCGCTGAGGATGGAGGCGCCGCCCCTTTGCGCTTCAAGGCCGACGGCACCTTCCGCATCGTCCAGTTCGCGGATGTCCATTGGAGCTGGGGATTCGGTGATGACCGGAAAAGCGGACGGCTCATGCGCGCTGTGCTCGATGCGGAGAAACCCGACTTGGTGGTCTATACGGGCGACAATATCACTGGCGCTACCCTGCTGCCGTCCCGGGCGCTCCGCCAGGTCACGGAACCCTGCGCCGAACGAAACATCCCCTGGGCTGCCGTTTTCGGCAACCATGACGATGAAGGCCCCGCCAGTCGGGAGAAGCAGATGCGGATCATGGGCAAGTTGCCCGGGTGCCTGGCCAAGGCCGGGCCGGAAGGCGTGGACGGCGTCAGCAACTATGTACTGACTATCGGCGCCAGCGTGAACCCGGAAGTCCCGGCCGCGCTGCTGTACTGCTTTGATTCGCTGGGATACATGCAGTACCAGGGCGAAAAAAAATACAACTATATCCAGCCCTCCCAGCTGCAGTGGTATCGAAGCGAATCCGCCCGCTTCCGGGAAAGCAACGCCGGAGCGCCTTTGCCAGCGCTCGCTTTCTTTCATATTCCCCTGCCCGAATACAACCAGGCATGGGATTCCGGCAAGGCTGTCGGTGTGAAACAGGAAGGCGTCGCCGACTCCCCCGTGAATTCAGGGCTGTTCAAAGTGATGGTGGAAATGGGCGATATCATGGGTGTTTTCGTGGGCCATGATCATGTCAACGATTATATCGGCGAAGTGGAGGGGGTTTATCTCGGTTATGGGCGAGGCACGGGCTACAGCACGTATGGCCGGGACGGCTTTCCCCGTGGCGCCCGGGTAATCGAGCTCTTCGAAGGCCAGCGTAGGTTTCGGACTTGGATTCGCCTCGAAACCGGCGCCCAGGAACTCCAGATTCCCTGAAACAAGGGCACTCTTCGTTCCATGCGTCTTGTTCCACTGCTAGCTCCACCGGTATCGCTATCGACGGTAATTGCTAACAATCCTTCGCCTTCTCTTTTTTGTGGCTTTGTGTGAGACTCTTTCCCGATAATGGGTGACAGGAATACGCCTCACACAAAGGCGCAAAGGCGCGAAGAAATACAGCACGAAAATAGGGCTATAGAGTTTCTTGTAGTATGGACGGCCAACGGACGCCTTTGCTCGTTTCCAAGTTGCACTTGTGAACGCAATTGTGCACGAAGTTATTCGTTGCAACCGCAGGCAACCACCCGCTGGTATGCGATTGATCAGCAGTCAAGGACGTGGAAATACAATTTCAAGAGAGCATGCGCTCACAAGTATAACTTGGGAATGAAAAATCACAACTTTAATTTGTTGCAGCAACTTGGATGCTCCTAAAAGACGCTCGCTTCTCGCTTTTTGTGCTTTTTACGCTGTTTATGATATGCAATGGTCTTTACCAACCACTAGGGAATATGCCAATGGCCGAATTTGATACTTGGGCCGCCTATTATGATTTTCTGCACCCTGGTTTGCCCGGAGAGGCGGAGTTTTTTGTCGGGCAGGCCGTGAAGCGGGGCGGTCCGGTGCTGGAAATCGGCTGCGGGACAGGGCGGCTCGCCATCCCCATGGCCTTGTCCGGGCTCAAGGTGACCGGACTTGACAATTCCGCGCCCATGCTGTCGATTTGCGAGGAAAAGGCCAAGGCCGTCCGACTGAAAAGAAACAGGCTTGCCCTGGTCGAGGCCGATATGCGCGCCTTTCGCCTGACTGAGAAATTCCCCTTGGCGATTATGGCCTACCGAACCTTTATGCACTGCCTCTCCTCGACAGACCAACTCGCCTGTTTGAAGGCCGTCCGCAGGCACCTCGTTTCGGGTGGGGAACTCCTGTGCAGCCTCTGGGCGACCCAGCCCGCGGTGCTGGCACGATTCAAAACGGAGTCAGCGAAAGGCAGGGGGGTGCTAGCCGCGGAAGTGCCGGTGCAGGGTGAAGACATCACCCTCGTGCATTACATCAACGTGTGGCGGGATGATTTCCTCCAGATATTGCACGAACGGCACTTGGTGCGGGAACAGGCACCCGACGGGCGCATCCTCCATGAGGAACGGCTGCGTATGACCCGTGCCTGGATCACGCCCCGTGAAATGGAGCACCTGGTCTGCCGTGCGGGCTTCGATGTAGTGGCGGTGCTGGGTGATTTTAACGGCGTTCCGCTGGGGCCCGGCCACACGGAGATGGTGTGGCATCTGCGCCGGACGCGCTGAACGCCCGTTGTGTTGTGTGCCGGTTTGCTTCCTGCGGGGTAAATTGTTGACAATATGAGCGTCCAGTAAATTAATTCTGGTGTTTTTCGACAGGTGCGGATAGAGACGGCCATGATGCACGGATACAGCAGACACGGGACCGCGCAGCCCCGCTTCCTTACTCGTACCGTAATTGCCTTGGTGGTCCTGGTTCTGGCCTGTTCCGCAGGTTGCGCGCGTCATCGTCAGGCGTTGCGGGTACCTGTTCAGCAGGTGCCCCAGATTAATCCCAAGGAACGAATTCCCTCCTTCTGCCCTGTGAGCTGTCCCGGTGCGCGGGTCACGTCGCGTTTCGGCGAAAAACGGAGCGGTGGGCGGATCCACAAGGGCATTGATATCGCCGTGCCATGCGGCACGCCCGTGGTTGCCTCGGCAACAGGCACCACGACGTATGCGGGTATGCAGGATGGATACGGAAAGATTGTAGTGATTGACCACTGCAACGGCTACGAAACGGCCTATGCCCATCTTGACAAGATAGTGACGTTTCGGGGTGCCCAGGTGCAACGGGGCGCCAGGATCGGGCTGGCCGGCGCTACCGGTAACGCAACCGGTCCCCACCTGCATTATGAGGTGCGCAAGGGGGGCGGATTCGTGGATCCGGAACCGTTTTTACCTTGATGAATGAATCTCGGCGTTACAATAATGGAACTCTCTGACAGGATAACGGGATAAACAGGATCAGTGTCCCTTTAACAGCAGCAAGCGTGGCGTACAGGTAAACGTGACGGGAGAATCCTTAAGATTTTTTTATCCTGATCATCCTGTTATCCTGTCAAAAAAGTTTTTCCGATGGAATGACTATCGTCTCCAATAACATTTGGGAACATACCTGCTGTGGAATTTTCCTTGCTACATAAGGATCCGGATACCGATGCGCGAACCGGTGTGTTGCGGTTGCCCCACGGCACGGTGGAAACCCCCGTGTTCATGCCGGTGGGCACCCAGGCATCGGTCAAGTCGCTGGACAGCCGGGAACTGCGCGAACTGGGGGTGGAAATCCTGCTGGGCAACACCTATCACCTGTACCTGCGCCCGGGCACGGAAGTCCTGGACGCCTTCGGCGGCATTCACCGGTTCATGCAGTGGGACCGGCCGGTACTGACCGACTCTGGTGGGTTCCAGATCTTCAGCCTGTCCGCGCTCAACAAGGTGAGCGAGGAGGGGGTGCTGTTCCGCAGCGGCCTGGACGGGTCGCGCCATTTCTTCACCCCGGAAAAATCTGTAGACATTCAACGGAGTATCGGCGCGGACATCATCATGTGCCTGGACGAATGCACGGAATACCCGGCGCGCTATGACCGGGCCGCGGTATCCATGGCGCTGACGGAACGCTGGGCGCAGCGCTGCAAGGCCCGCTGGGAGCAGGAGGGCATGACGGAGGCGCAGAGCCTCTTCGCCATCGTGCAGGGGGGGGTGCATGAATCCCTGCGCCGGGAAAGCGCCCAGGCCTTGGCCGCATTGGACTTTCCCGGGTACGCCATTGGCGGCGTCAGCGTGGGGGAGAGCAAGGAGGAAATGGAACAGGCCGTGGCCTGGACCGCCCCTGAACTTCCCCGGGACAAGCCCCGGTACCTTATGGGCGTAGGTGCGCCCGAGGATCTGTTGAACGCCATCGCCCTCGGGGTGGACATGTTCGACTGCGTCATGCCCACGCGGAATGCCCGACACGGCAATCTGTTCACGGGCCAGGGCCGGCTCAATATCAAGAACGCCCGCTTTGCCCGCGACACCGGCCCCGTGGAGGAAAACTGCGATTGCCCCGCCTGCCGGACCTATTCCCGGGCCTATATGCACCATTTATTCCGTTCGGGCGAACTTCTCGCGTTGCGGCTCAATACTTTACATAACCTTTTCTTTATGATACAATTAACTACCCGTGTGCGTGATGCCATACGCAATAGCGCGTTTGGTCCCTTTAAGAAGGCTTTCCTGCAGACATACACGCGCGGCATGGAGGCGTAGTGTCGGCGGGGGCGGCCCCACCCCGTGCGCGCGGGTTCCGAATGACAACCCTTAGGAGAAATTACCGTGTGGCATTATCTTGTTATGCAGGCTCAGGTATTCGCTGCGGATGCGGGCCAGACGGGGGGCGCCCCGGAAGGCGGCGGTGCGCCAGGCAATCCGCTTACGGGCATGCTGCCGATGATTATCGCCTTTTTCGCCATCATGTATTTCCTCATGATCCGTCCCCAGCAGAAGCGTGAACGCGAGCGGAAGAACATGCTGTCCGCCCTGAGCAAGGGCGACAATGTCGTTACGACGGGCGGTATCTGCGGCAGTGTCGTCGGCCTTTCCGAGGACCGCGTCGTGCTGCGTGTCGACGAAAACGTTACAATGGAATTCGTGCGCGGCGCCATCGCGCAGGTGCTTCCAAAAGAAACGAAATCATAAGCATTTTTCAAAAGAGGTGCCGCGTGGTGCGGCGTGGTCAATGTGCCCCGTGTCCCGGGGATGGTGGAGTAGCGCATGTCCAAGCACTTGTATAGAACCCTTTTTATCTGGGCGGTCATTGTACTGTCCTTTGTGTATGTATATCCGACCGTGGGCTGGATGCTCCTGTCGGAGGAGACGCGCGCGGAGCGCCTCGCGAAATGGCAGGAGGAGGATGATGACCTCGCTCGCCGCCGTACCGGCTATTTTGAGGAACTCTGGGTCAGCGCTAAACGTTGGGCCCAGTGCGACCGCAACAAGGTCATCAATCTTGGCTTGGACCTGCAGGGCGGCATTCACATGGTTATTGGCTTTGATGTCAATAACCTTTCCCAGGATGTGGTGAACGAATACAAGGAGCGGGGGTATGCGGACGCCGACATTGAAAAGGAAGTGCAGCGCATCGTTCTGGATCAGATTACGCGGCGTATCAATGATTTCGAGGCCAAGGAACCCATCGTACAGACCCTGGGTGACAACCAGATCCAGGTGCAGCTGCCCGGTGAGAAGGATGTGCAGCGCGCCAAGAATCTGATTACCAAAACGGCCCAGATGAATTTCCATATCGTGGCGGGCCCGGACCAGGCGCGTCCCGTTTTCGAAAAAATTCGGGATGCCTTCCCGGAAGAATTCCTTCCTTTTGTTCAGGTTTCTTCGCTCCATCCCGACATGCTGTCGGTGACCCAGGAGAATTTCTCCCGCGTGCAGCGGGTGCTGGTCCGAGCGCGGGAGGGCAGTATTATCCCGGAAGACAAGCTGGTCCTGTTCAGTCAGAAGCCCAAGCCTTATGACAAGAACCAGAACTACCAGTTGTACGTGGTGGACAAGGAGCCCATCGCGAGCGGCGCGGGCCTGACTTCCTCCAGCGCCATTCAGGACCAAAGTAATCCACCCTACTGGCAGATATTATTTACATTCAATTCCGCTTCCGCGGCGGATTTCGCCGAGGCCACCGGCAATAACATCGGTAAGCCGATGGCCATTGTGCTCGACGGGGTGGTGGTGTCCGCGCCGACTATTCAGGACCGGATCGCCGGCGGGCGTGGCCAGATTACGGGCAGTTTCGAGCCGGAGGAGGCCAACGATCTGGCCATCGCGCTGAATTCCGGCTCCATGGTGGTGCCCGTGCGCGAGGAATTCACGCGCACAGTCAGCGCCAGCCTTGGGACTGATACGGTGCGCAGCGGCGTTGTGGCCTCGCTTGCCGGTATCACCATCGTCATCCTGTTCATGATTGTCTATTACCTGGGGGCGGGCCTTATCGCCTGTGCCTGCCTGGCTCTCAATGCCCTGATGATCATCGCCGCCATGGCCTATTTCGACATGACGCTGACCCTCCCCGGTATCGCGGGCTTGATCCTTACCATGGGTATGGCCGTGGACGGCAATGTGCTGATTTTCGAGCGTATCCGCGAGGAAATGCGACGCGGCCACACCATGCTGGCATCGGTGGACAGCGGGTTTAAGCGGGCTTCGGTGACCATCATCGACGCCAACGTGACCACCCTCATCGCCGCCATCATCCTCATGCAGTTCGGAACAGGCCCCATCGCGGGTTTCGCCATCACGCTTTGTGTTGGTATTTTCACCAGTGTGTTCACCGCGCTGATAATCGGCCGGGCCCTGTTTGATTTTGCCCTTGAACGCAAACTATTCAAAGCGATTCGGATGAACAGTCTCCTTCCCGAGAAGACGCACATTCCTTTCCTGCATATGCGTTATTTCGCCTTTATTTTCAGCGGGGTAATCATTCTTGCGGGTCTGGGTATGTTTGCCGTGCGCGGCATGGATAATTTCGGTGTCGACTTCCAGCAGGGCACTAACCTGATCTTGCGTGTGGACAATCCAGATACCGTACCTGTCGGCTCCGTGCGCGAGGCGCTTACCGCCGCGGGCTTTAACAACCCCGTTGTGCAGGAAAGCGCCGATGAGACGGGCGAGGAGAAGAATATTTTTATTGTTCGTGTGGGGGATGTGACCCGCGCTGAGGATGCCACCGCGACGGAAGGAGCGCCCCTGCAAACCGTTGCGGACCGCATCCGGGAAACCCTCGCGCCGTTGTCCGCCGCCAAGGCGGCCGAAGGTGTTATTCTTGACAGCGAACAGACCGTCGGCCCCGCCGTGGGCGCCCAGTTGCGCTGGGACGCCTTGAACGCCGTATTCTGGGCGCTGCTCGCTATGATTATCTACATGTGGATCCGCTTTGACCTGAAGTACGCCGTCGGCGGTGTGGCCGCCCTGTTACACGATATACTTGCCTCCATTGGGCTCTTCGCCTTGGTCGGCGGGCTGATTTCCATGAATGTCATCGCGGCCCTGCTGACGATCCTCGGCTACTCCATCAATGACACCATCGTGGTCTACGACCGTGTCCGTGAAGACCGTGAAGCCCGCCGTGGCCAAGGCATGAAATTCATCGATATCCTGAACGGGGCCATCAATGCCACCCTGGCCCGAACGTTGCTTACCTCCCTGACCACGCTTTTCGTGGTGGTGGTGCTCTACTTCTTCGGTGGCGAGGCCATCAATGATTTCGCGTTTGTGCTGATGGTAGGTATTCTTTTCGGTACCTACTCCTCGGTCTTCATCGCGAGCGCCATCGTCTACCTGATGCAGAAGAAAGGCGGCGATGAACCGGCCGCCCCGCGCGCCAGGAAACAGGTGAAGGAACAGATAAAGGAACAAGTGAAAGAAGAGACGCCCGCATCAGACGCCGCCGCGGAATCCTCTTCCAGGCGCCGCCCGAAGAAGGGAGGCGCCAGGGCCTGAAATCGGCCTTTGATTTGAGACGGACAATTGCGGGCTTTCTCTCAGGGGAGAAGGCCCGTTTCTTTTTTTATGGAGGGTAGATGAATCCGGGGGCGTCTGCTGCATTGGAGGGTCCCGGATGGGAGCGTCAAGGACCGCCGGAGTAACAGGGGACTCCCAGTCATTTTTTACTTAAGCCACGTGAATGGTTATGGGTTGTGGGTAATGCCCGCCTCAAGGTTTGCTATTGCTCTCGTCTTCGTTTTCCTGTTCGGTGTGGTAGGAAAACTATTAGAAAAAAAATACTGAAAAAGCGAAAATAATACTTGTTTTTCTTGTAAGATAGGCATTAAAATAGCCGGAAATAACGATTTTGTGGCAAAAGTAAAGGCAAAACGAATGACGAAAAGAATATTGCTGGTAAGCGTTCTGCTGGGGTTTTGCGTAGTGGTATCGAGCGGGTGCCGTCAAAATGGAAATGAGCCGGAAGGCGAGGATCTGCCCTATGACTGCGGGGTGGCTGAGGATGCCTTATGGTCTTATGAGGGCGAAGCGGATGCGGAAGGACAACCGGTCTTGGATGTCTTTTCCGCATTGGAGCAGGCGGTATTCGCGCGTGTAAACGAGAAACGCGCCGAGGTCGGCGCGTCCGCGCTCAGGATAGATCCGTGCGCCTGGCAGGCGGCCCGTTTACACAGCGATGACTTGGCGGCCAATGACTACTGCAGCCATACCAATCTTGCGGGCGAGACTTTCAGTGAACGTTTGGACACGCAGGGAATTCCTTGGGCGGAATGTGCCGAAGTGATTTGCTGCAAAACAAGCGCGGCGAACCTGCCGGTTCATGTCGTGGACAAATGGATGGCAAGTCCGGAGCATCGTGAATCCATCTTGAGTTCCGATTATTCTCATGCGGGAGTGGGCGCGGCACAAGACAGCACCGGCGCCTGGTATTTTACGGAGGTGCTTGTAGGTTTTGACTGAGCGGGATCACGGTAGAGAAACCCTTTGCCAGGGTTCCTTGCGTGCGTAAAGAACGTGTCAATTCATTTCCGTTCCGGCAAAGAGGGCGCGGAACATGCGGGCCCGTTCCGGGGCAAGCGCCATGGGTTCGGGGGGTATGCCGCGCAGAATCTGCAGGTGAGCCTGCTGGCATTCGAGCAACGCGAGGTTGAGCGCGTTTCGGTTGCACCCCGTGACCAGGCCCATGGCGGCGGCCAGCCGAATCATGGAAGCGAGCATCAGGGCCTCACGCATACCCAGGAGTCTGGCGCTTCGGGCGATGCCCAGGGCGCGCCCGATGCGATCCATGAGGGCGACCCGTTGACTGCCCAACAGCCGCTCCCGTGCCTGTTCCTCCTCCCGAACCAGGGTGGAGACCGCCTGTTCAATCTGAAACAGGCATTCACCCTCTGAAACCCCCAGCGTGTCCTGGCTGTTCAGCAGGAAAAGATTGCCGATGGTTTGTTCCGCTTCGGTCTGGAGGGTTCCGAGTGTGTCCAGGTACATACTTTGAAAGGATACGGGCTCGATCTCAGCGGCCAGGCTGCCGGAGCCTTGCGCCGGCGCCGCAGGGAGCGGGCGGGGTTCACCCAGGACCAGCCCGCGAAAGGATAGACGCTTGGGCTGGAGGAGTCCCGTAATCCGGGGCGTCTCTCCGAGCATGGCGATCGCGGGCAGGTGCAACAGGACGGAGAATTTAAGCCCCGTTCCCACCAGCCGCAACGAACTGGTCAGATACCCCAATTGCTCATGGTAGGCATAGTCGAGCAGGGATCCGAATTGCGTGTCCAGGGCGTCCACCGTCTCCCATAACCGCGACAACGGTTCTCCGCTTGACACAACTCGAAATTGCAGGTGGTCCGTCATGTTGACCACAATCGTCAGGGACTGCTCCTTTGCGACATAGATGCCGCGCGTACCGTGGGCGCCCAGAAATTCATAGGGGGCGATGCGCCGTTCCGCGAGAAAACGCATCATATTGACGTCCAGATCCGATGCGGAATAATAGCGTCCTTCCGAATGGGGGAAGATTTTCTCCAGAACGTTCAAAATCCGGGATTCGACCACGCGCCGCTCTTCCTCATGGCAGCGGCCGGGAAAATTGAACCCGGCAAGATTACGGGCGAGTACACATTGGCATAAGACAACGGGTTCCGAAATGTTCTGAGGAACCGTTACCCACCGAGGTATGGACTTTGTCAAAGGGTGAAGCGGCATATTCCTGTTATCCTGGAATTGTCGAGGCTTGTGCTTCAGCCTCCATACGGGCGATTTCGTCGCGCAGGCGCGCGGCTTCTTCGTAATTTTCCTCCTGGATCATCTGTCTGAGCAGGACGCGTTTCTCCTGCATGTGCTTGCTGTAGCGGAGGCGCTCATCGTCACATTTAAAGATCTTGCCGCGGTGCACGGCGCCCAATTGGAGCCCTTCCAGCAGGGTATTGATCTCCCTGCCGAAGGTGGTGAAGCAGGTTGGACAGCCGGCCTCGGCGGATTCCAGCAATTGCGAGGCCATAGCGCCGCAGCCGGGGCACCTTGCCAGCTTGTTCTTTTCCGCGGACGCATCAGTCTTATCGGTGGCTGATTCGTGAAGGGTGGGGCTGGGCACGGAAAAGCTAAAGCCCGAAGGTGTTTCCTGGAGTGCTTTATAGCATTCCGGGCAAAGGTAATGTTGTATCGCTTTGCCATCGACCACCTCGGTGAATTTAATGGACGCCGGATTCTTTAAACAGGATTTGCATAACACACGTGTCACCTCATACCCTAGTATACCATGTGGCGCTGTCCTGTTTCAGGCGGCGTCTGTGCCCATTGGCGTCTTTACCTATGTAGCACTGAACAATGAGAAGGGTACTGTGTTGAAATTATGTGTCGCTTTGAAAAAGGTTCTGATCGTTTTGGTGGTGCTGTTGCTTGGGGCGGTGTTGCTGGCCGGCGCAGGGTGGCTGCTGCGTTACCGGATTCTTGCCGCGTATCTCGGCATCTCGCAGCCGGTGTACAGCGGGATGGTCGTGGAAAAGGACGTGATGGTTCCCATGCGCGACGGGGTGTTGCTTGCCACCGACATTTACCGGCCGGACGGGACCGGCCCGTTTCCCGCTGTCCTCATCAGGCTCCCGTACGACAAGAAGCCGTTGCGGGAAATCGCCGTCGGACGTTTTTCCTTTGCCCCGGGCATCCTCTTTGCCCAACGGGGCCTCGTCCTCATCGTGCAGGATGTACGAGGCCGGTACGCCTCCGAAGGAGATTTTTATGCCTTCAGTCATGAACGCCAGGACGGCGAGGACATGGTCCTCTGGCTCCGGGAACAGTCATGGTTCAACGGCGACCTGGGCGCGGTGGGGCCGTCTTATCTGGGCTACACGCAGTGGGCCCTCGCGCCGGCGGCAGGCGACACGCTGAAATGCATGGCGCCCATGGTCATCTCGGCCGACCTGCGCGACCTGTTCTATCGGGGCGGTACGGTCTGTCTGGACACGGGGGGCGGCTGGGCCGTGGGCGTCGGGGAACGGGAAGACGGCGACCATCCGAAAAAGGATTTTGACACGGGCATGTGGCACCTGCCGTTGATGGAAGCGGATGACATGACCGGCGCCGATGTGGACTTTTTCAATGACTGGCTCGCCCATCCACTGCGTGACGCGTATTGGGACGCTCTCAATCGGCGTCCGGAGATACCGAACATCACTGCGCCGGCCCTGCTCATAGGCGGCTGGTATGACATCGCGGCCGGAGGCACGCTGGAGGATTATCAGGCGCTACGTGCCTCCGCGGGCAGCGATGCCGCGCGGCGACCACACCTTCTCATGGGACCGTGGATGCACGGCAGCCAAGACTGTGACCGGGACTTCGGCAAGGAAGCCGGCATTCCTCTGCTGTTGCGAGAACTTTTCGACTGGAACGATTACTGGCTGCGGGGAAAAGGGACCCTGCCGGACAAGCCGGTACATATCTTTGTGATGGGGATCAACACTTGGCGGCGGGAGGAGGACTGGCCCCTGGCGCGGACCGTCTACATGCCGTATTATATCCGTAGTGACGGCAAGGCCAACACAGCTGCGGGCGACGGTACCCTGAGCGAAACCCCCGCTTCCGGAGAAGGAACGCCGGACACCTACGCCTATGATCCCGCCGATCCGGTGCCCTCCGTCGGCGGCTGTTTCATGGGTGACGGCATGGGCCCGCGGCGTCAGGAGAAGGTTGAGAGCCGGCAGGACGTGCTGGTCTACACCTCTGCGCCGCTGACCGAGGCCTTGGAGGTCACCGGCCCGATCCGTTTTGTGCTGTACGCTTCCACGTCCGGGGACGACACCGATTTCACCGCGAAGCTCTGCGATGTTGCCCCCGACGGTACCAGCCTCAACCTGGCGGAAGGTATTATCCGCGGCCGGTTCCGGGAAGACGGCGAAGACGCGCCCCTGGTCCCTGGCGAGGTCTACCGTTTCGAAATTGACCTGTGGGCGACCAGCAACGTATTCCTCGAAGGGCACCGCATCCGGGTACAGGTATCCAGCAGCAACTTTCCCCAATTCGACCGCAACCTGAATGTGTACGGCCCCTTCGCGCAACAAACCGAATTCAAAACCGCGGAACAGACCATCTACCACGACGCCGAACGGCCGTCCCATATCCTGCTGCCGGTCATACCGCAGTGATTAGTACCCTATCGGCTTGCAGCCGCTATAAAAATACGAAGTTGAATCGTCGTATAGCCGGTGCTTGGGAGTGCGCAAGCTATTTTTGCGTAGGACCGGTAGGACGCGTAGGACAGGATTGTGAGGTTTTCAAGTCCTATAAGTCCCACAAAAATAAGATACGCTATGAGGTCTTGTCTCTCGGCTGGTTTGCGCGAATCGCCCAAGCGCCTAAGATTCCGCTTCGCTGATTACCAGCACCTCGCCTGGGCGGGTATCGAGGGTGATGACACCGTTCTCCGCCGGCGTTGCCGGCTGGGGTTCGTCGCCCTGCTGCACCGTTGTCTGCTCCCAGGGGGACGCCATACGGAACGCGCCTCCGACAGTGTATAATACGCGGACCGGCAACAGACGGCCCTCTTCACAGCCGCCGCTCACGAGGAAACCGCCTTGGGCACGCAGTTGGTGAAAGCGGACCGGGCTGTCCAGCGGCCACGCGGGCAACACACGCACGATATCCCCAACGCTTTGCAGCAGCAGTTCAGACACGGCCTGGGCGGCGCCGAACTGTTCCGTGTAGTGACCGAAGGTATTGAAGTGATGGCCGAGGCGGTTCAGGGTCAGCGTCCCGTTGGGCCGCTGGCGGGCGATGATTTCGTCGCGCAGCCAGTCCGCAGATTTCGGCATGCCGAGCCGTGCGCGGGAAATGGCCAGCATAAAGGTGGCGTTATTGCCGTTCCATTCCAGGGCGTCCACGGTTCGCCTGAAAAGTTCCTGCTCTTCCTTGTCCGACCACCATGTTATCACGTCGCCGGGATAGACCGGCGTGGCGGGCACGGAAATGTTATATTCTGTGGGAGGTGCCCCGGCCACATCCACCACCACGGGCGTTTCCCCGCCGGTAGTAGGATACAACGGCAGCAACAGTAACGCGTCCCGCCATTGCTGCACGAGGTCGGCGTCGCACTCCAAGATGCCGGCGGCTTCGATGGCTGCCTCCAGTGCATAGCGTACCATGGCAATGTCGAAGGCGCAGTCATAGTTGCGATCTAGTTGCTCGGTCCAGCCCCAGTGTTCCGGGCTCACGGAAGGACCAAGCCGCACCACCCCGTCCTTTCGGTCGCAGGTCTGGATGAAAGCGGCATAAAACCGGGCCACTTCGCGCAGGGGCGGGTAGGTGGTCTCGCGCAGCAGTTCGGGATCGGGTGCGTATTTATACCGCCACCACAGCGGCTGCACCGCGAATCCCGCCACGCCAAGCGTCAGCCCCCACACATGATGGATATACTGCCGCCCGTTGACGCTCTTGCAGGACTCCGGGTCCTGTGGTTCGTAGGCGAACAGCACGTGCGGATAAAAAGCGCCTTCGCAGTCATACACCTGGCGGGCCAGCCATCGGCCCCGGGGGAGGTATTCGAGCATAAGCCGATCATAGGGCTCCGCGAGGTCGCAGTGATTGGTGATATAAGCGCTCCAGAAGGTCTGCTGCAGGTTGTAGTTGAGATGGTAATCGCCGTGCCAGGCAGGCGTAGCATTAATCAGCCCCGCGAACAGCCCCGCCGACACCACGCCCGGCTTGCTGACGCAACGTAAAAAGTAGAGCGACCGATACCAGTTCTGTTCGAGGGTCGTGTCCGGCATGGAAATGCCGCTGGCCGACCAGAAATCGCGCCAGGCAGCCTCATGATTTTTGATCAGGGAGGCCCGCTCTTCCGCCAGGGTCGCTGTCGCCAGATTAACGGCCTCCTCCCGGGGCGTGTCGCTTTCAAGGGAGGTGACAATGCTCACCGCAGTCGCGCCTTCCCCGCGCGCCAGCGCCACGGCGTAGCGCATGCCGGGCCAGTCGAGATCGCCCTTGACCTCTTGCATAATCCATGATACCTCCGCACCGTCCTGAAGGTCTGGGGGCGGAAGGAAGTCCGACGTCACCGCGCGCAAACGGGCAGATGCGGCGGTTTCAATCAGAAAAACATTTTTATCGGCAAGGGCGCGTATTACGGTCCCATCGCTCTTGCCAGGCACCGATTCAATTTCCGCCACGGCCTTCTCCAGCGAGAGATGGCTTGGCATGGGCACCGAAGGCGGCAAGCCCAGCGTGAGGGATACCTCCGGACCATTACCCGTAAAAGCGACTTTTTCGAATACATTGGCAGCAAGGGCACCATCCTTAGTCCACGTGTAAAAAATGATGGCTGTAAAGGCTTTATCCTTTGGAAGATCAAAGGAAACATCCTCGACTGTCCGGGGCGTGTCAAGCCACCCGCTGCTAAAACACGGTCGGTTGTTTTCGTCCATTAGGTCTACAAAAAAACGCGCATTCGCCGTTCCCCGGACGCGAAGCATTATCTCGACGTAGTCCGCCTCCAAAGGGAGCTCCAAGGCACACCGGAATCCGTTGGAAGATCCTGCCTTCCCCTCAATTCGCATGATACCCTTCGTCCCGTCTTGCACAAATTCATTCAGCGTTCCCTCTGCGCGCACAACCTCCCACTGCGCCGGTTCCTTTTGATCACCGGCTTCATGAATACCGCTCTGCAGCACCACTTCCGCACACTGAAGGGGACACGGGAAAGGATGGGCATGATACGAATCCTGACCGTCATAAGCCTCTCCGTCGGGCAGAATCCAGTTGGCGTCGCCCCCCTTCGGCCAACCCCCGGCCGCCAGCGCTTTCAACCGCTGTAAGGTAGGCAGCGGCGGATCCTTTTCCGTGAGCAGCCGTGCGTCCCACACATCGTTCTTGGTCAGGGAAATCACCACGTTCCCGTCCCGCGAGTATACCAGGGCGTTGATATCGCCGTTGCCCAGGATTAAGGCATTTTCGAGTACATTGTTAAGCCGCTCTTGCTGGATATCAGCACGGTTTAACGACGCTAAAAAGGGGATAGCGTTGCTGTCTGTTTCAGCGGCCAACAGACTCACAACAACCATGACCGTACAAAGCATGACATGCCCTCCCTAAATGTGGAAATTTTGTTCAGCAACATAATATACCCCGCATAATCGGCTTTCAAAAAAACACAGGAAACATGGTGACTAAATACAAGAGGTGTCATGAACAACCGTCGTTTCTTATCGTTCATAGACAGAGCAAAATGGGGCAGTCTTGTCGCGGGGTTAAGCCAATTTTAAATTACGAACGATGCTGCACGCGTATATGCTATTTCACGGGTTACTTTCCGCCAGCGTCTTTACCCGATCTTGATAATGCGCCCTTTAATTTCCAGGTAGCGTCCAGCGCCGTAGCAGATTCCAAGCACCGTCATGAAGAGGCCGACAGCAGGCAAGATGCCCAGCGAGTCGGGAATGAGAAGTTCTGCCACAAGCACCAGGATGGCCTGAAGCAGATAGAGTACCAGCGGATTTTTGCCCATAGGGGTCAGCAAGGGCAGTTGGGCGCCCCAAACCTCGCATATCCAATAGAAAATCAGAATACAGAAGAAAGACAGTCCTGCTGCGTAAAGAGGGTATGGCGCCGTCATGGCGTATGGGGAAAAGTGCCAGACAGGTTTGAGGCCAGGCCAGCCCACGCGCACCAGCCAGCCCGCCAGTGAAAGCGTTATGGCGGCTGTGAACAGGCGCGTGGTTATCGCGTTCCTGGAACGGTTGCGCGTCCAGTCATCCGCCGCAGAACCCAGGAACAGAATAAAAACCCAACTCAAAGGGCCTAACGGTCCACCGTTGATGCTGTTATCAACCACCCATTCCCCGTAACCGGTCAGAGAGAAAAGGGCCTGGTAGAGCGCCAGGAACCCGCAACCGGCGGCGATACGCACGGCAGTGGAACGATGCATGAACGGCAGTGCAAGGATTCCGGAGATGCCGATGTCCATGAGGGCGTCCCAAATGGACACCATCAAGTTGAATCCCCCGTAGAGCAGGCCCAATCCACAAATAATGAGATATCTGCGCGCGGCCCGTTTCCGGGCCTGAGTTAGGCCATTAAAACCCACCGTTTTTTGAAAAGATCCGCGAAAGCCCATACCCACAATAAAAACAAACAGGGGGGCTATATGATCAGCATAGGAAAATCCTTCATGATGGTGCGTGAACATCCAGGGTATGCCGTTGAACAGGCCCAGCACGTTGACCAGGATCATTCCGAAAATGGCATACCCGCGCACCTGATCCAGATAGGCCAGCCTTTGGGATTGCATATTGCGGAATAGTCTCCGAGCAAAGATAACAGATTTTAGATTCCCGTCGGAGACGGGTTCAAGGGGTTTCGCGCGGGACGGCGGGCAGGATGTCCAACTTGTCGCGCAGGTCTTTGATCCAAAGCGTATACCCGGCCGTGTTCAGATGAACACCGTCGCCGGTATGGTAGGCGGGATCCAGATTGCCGGTATCATCAACAAGTGAGGGTGTAGAATCCAAAAAGATACACCGGCCCTCGCCGGCGCACAGGGCCTCAAGTCCCCGGTTCAATTCCCGTATCCGTTCGTTTCGTGGCTCCTCTTCTGGCTTGTTCCTGTCATCGAGGGGAAGGACGGCGCTGAAAAGCAACGGGACATCAGGCGGTACTGCCGCCATGATTTTTTTGTAGTTCTCAAGAATGGCGTTGTTGTCGCGGCGGCGAAGATCGTTCACGCCGATGGCAATGACCACGGCGGCCGCACGTTCCATGGATTTATAAACGGGAAGCCGTTCCAGCACCCCGAGGGTAGTGTCGCTGCCGATACCGTAATTTACGGCCAGGTCATGGACCGCAACCACGCATAGACCCTGAGTGATGCTGTCGCCGATGAAAAGCACCGCACCCTCAGGCACGCTACCGTCCATATAGGTGTGATAGACCATCATGCGCTTGTAGTGTTCCGTGATGTCCGATTCAGCGTCTTGGGCAAAGGACAGTACGCCCGGGAGAACGGTTACAAGAAGAATCAGCAAAAAACGGGCTAAAAAAACTTTTTTCATGGGATAATTCCAGTCTTTCAGGGGTTATTTTTTGCGAACGTTCAGGGATTCTATTCCTTCAAGCCTTGACGCTTAACCGGACGGTCAGTCCCGGTGGCGGTGCTTCACTACCCCGGGTACCACCAGAACCGCGCAGGGTGCTTTTCGCACCACCTTCTCCGCCACATTTCCGAAGAGCACGTTTTCAAGGGCGCTACGCCCGTGCCGGCCGATGACAATCAGGTCTATCTGTTCCTTTTGCGCGAATTCCAGTATTTTTACATAGTCCCGGCCGATACGCATCTCCACCTTGAACTGCACCGTGTCGGGAATACGGGGCAGATAGATTTCTGCAATGCGCTGGTCGATGTCCTGTTTGGCCTTATTGTCCACCCCCTCCACCTCGTAAATGTAGGTTTTCCAGAACTGGGCTTCCGGTTCCGGAATCACGTGAAAGAGGTAGAGGATGGCGTTGGGCCGGCGAATGGCCGCGTCCAGGGCATAGGTGAAGGCAAAATCGGCGTTCTCCGAAAAATCGGTACAAAACAGAATGCGTTGGTAAGGACTCTCGGGGAATTCGCATGTGTTCATGGCGGAACAGGCCTCCTTGTAAGCGGGCTGCTTGCAGCCTATAGAACCAGGTTGGGCAGGAACAACGAGATCTGCGGAAAAGCGACGAGCAGAATAGCCGCTATAATTAAAGCGATAAGAAAGGGTATCGCGCCCCTGAACACCGTGGTCAGGGGAATGTCGCGCTCCATGCCCGCGACTACGTATACGTTGACTCCGACCGGCGGCGAGATGACGCCCATCTGGGTAACCACCACAATGATGACCCCGAACCAGATGGCATCATAGCCCAGGTCCATTACCACGGGATGAAATATCGGGACGGTGAGCAGCACCAGCGCCAGGGCATCCACGAAACACCCGGCGATGAGATAAAAAATGATAATGAAAAAGATGATCAGCCAGCCGGGAAGCGGCAGGCCGCCCAGCCACGTGGCCAGTTCAAAGGGAATTCGCGTTATAGCCAGGAAGCGTCCGAACATGACCGCCCCAGCCACAATGACCATCACCATGCATGAGGTGCGCAGGGTTTCGAGGAGAGCCCGATGCAATATCTTCCACGTTAGTTGTCGTTTTATCAGGGCAATGATCAGGCTGCCCGCCGCCCCGACCGCAGCCGCCTCCGTTGCCGTGAAAAAACCGCCGAACATGCCACCAATGACTACAATGAACAGGGCCAGGGTTTCCGAGACCCCCGTTAGAGACACGATTTTTTCGCGCAGCGTGGTGCGGGGACCCGTTGGACCGAGTTCAGGGCGCAGCTTGCATTCAACATAGATGGTGATGCAGAAGAGGGTCGCGATAAGCAGGCCCGGCAGGACGCCCGCAATAAACAACTTCCCGATGGAACCTTCCGTGATGATGGCGTAAACGATGAACACCACACTGGGCGGAATCAACATGCCCAGACTGCCGCCCGCCGCCACGGCGCCCGCGCCGAGTTCCATACTGTACTTGTAGCGGCGCATTTCCGGAAGGGCCACGGAAGCCATGGTTGCCGCAGTTGCCGGGCCGGAGCCGCATATGGCGCCGAAGGCGGTGCATGCCCCTACCGTGGCCATGGCCAATCCGCCCGGAAGATGTCCCAGCCATTGATAAGCTGCATGGAACAGCCGCTTGCTGATACCCACATGAAAGCAAATCTGGCCCATGAATACGAAGAGGGGGATTACGGTCAGGCTGTAGGAGGAAAACGTTTCAAAAAGGTCCGCCGTGACCATACTGAGCGCGGCGTTCGGATTCACGAGATAGGCGAAGCCGACGACGCCCACCAAGGCCATGGAAAAGGCGACCGGCATGCTGGCCGCGAGGAGGATCACCAGCGCAAGGCATCCGACTATACCGACCTGGATGGGCGTCATGGCTTGATCATCTCCCGGCCGGGGTGCAGCAGGTTGTACAATACGACAAGGGTAGTGAGGAAGCAGGCCGCGGCAATCACGTAGGACATCCAGAACAGGGGGAGTCCGAGGGTCAGCGAGACTTCGTTTGCGGCCTTCAGGGAAAGGCCGTGTTGTACGCACTGCCAGGAAAAGGTGCTGAAAAGCACCATAACAATAAGCCTGGAAACCGTATCCACAAGAACCCTGCCGACACGATGCAGCTTATGAAAAAAATACTCAACGGCCACGTGCCCTTTGACCGCTGTTGTGTAGGGAAGCGCCCCGGCAATGGCGATGGTTCCCAGGAACCGGACAATATCGTAGGTGCCAGCAAAGGGATAACCGAAAAACCGGACAAGAATGTCCACGCAGATAAGGGTAACCATCGCCAGCGTGGCCAACCCGGCGACCGCCGCGAAGGCCATGACCGCGAAACGCAGCAACGTCCAGAGCAGCCCGACGCACCGTGAAATCCGGTTTATGAACGGGTGGGTACTTATTGATGTCATCAGGAAGCGTTCGCCGCGATACCCGCCTGCAGGTCTGCCAGGAACTCCGCGCCAGGCAGTCCCTTTGCCGTGCAGCCGGCAACGTACTCGTCGAGAATCGGTTTGACTGCCTGGACCCAGCGCGCCTGTTCTTCTTCCGGTAACGCGATTTCCTCACGGCTCAGGCTTCGAATGAACTCCTGGCCTTCGGCGTCCGCCTGGTCCCACGCGGTGCCGTGACGGTCCACCCATTCATCACTGACTTCGTTGAAGACCGCCTGGATGTCAGCGGGCAGGCTGTCCCATTTCGCCTTGTTCATGGTCACGAACATGGCGGTCGTATACCCGATGGCGGAACTGTCCGTAATATAGGAAACCACCTCGCCCTGTTTCCAGCCCTTCAGGGTCTCCACCGGGCACAGGGTCGCTTCCACCACGCCTTTCTGAAGGGCTTCGTAGGTTTCCGGCTGACTCATGCCGATGGGCGTTGCGCCCAGGTTGTTGATAATTTTGGCGGAAAGTCCGGTGCCGCGCACCTTGAGACCGGCCATGTCCTCGAGCGTATGCACCGGCTTCTTGCTTGCCAGGATGCCGGGGCCGTGGGCGTGCAGGTAGAGCACGTGCGTATCCGCGATTTCGGCGGGCGCATACTTGCGGGTAAGGTCCGTGGCCAGGCGCGTGGCAACCTTTCCGTTGGGATAGCCGAGCGGCAGGTCCAGGCCTTCCAGCAGGGGGAAACGTCCCCGCGTGTAAGCCAGGCAACTCATGCCCAAATCTGAAATGCCAGATACCACCCCCTCATAAACCTGGGGAGCCTGGGTCAGCGAACCGCCCGGGTAGATGGTAATTTTGACCCGGCCGTTGGTACGTTTTTCCATTTCCTGTGCCCAGGCTTCCGCTTCTTTGCATTGGAGGTGTGTAGGCGGGAAGAAAACGCTGTAGGAAAGTTCGATGGGTTTTGCCGGCGGCGCGGACGGCGCAGGGGGTGTTTCAGTCGTGGCGGTCGTATCGGGCGCGCTCGGGGGAGTCGCCTGCGGTGCGGGAGCAGGTTTGCTGCAGGCCGATGCCAGAACCAGTATTAGTATCGCAGCTGTGAGTGCGCCAAGGCGCCAAGGGGTGTTCTTGTGGGACATGACAACTCCTTCCGTGTTGAAACCGTGGAAATTACTGTCCGTACGACACATGCTTTTACATGTGTTTTTTAGTATAGCGAATGAAGCGTTATGGGCGCAATAAGTCATTCTTTTTTAAGTCATTCTTTCTTACCCCAGGCAGAATCCCTATTACCCTGCGCATTTTGTTTTCAGCGGAACAATGGACTATATTTACATTTAGCAAGAGGGCGTACTTCGAGAGTGCTACAGCGTTGAGAAAAATAAGGGCGCAGTTATGGTCAGCGAAAATAGAGACAAGAGCCATGGGAATCCTGGGAGCCATGGGAATCAGGAGAATCAGAAGAACCTCGACAATCATTCATCCCATTCGTCCCATTCTTCCCATAACTCCTACTCTTCCCATAACCTCCCAATCGACCAACCCCTCCTCCTTCCCCGCGGCGATTACCGTACGCTCCATTCGTTCCAGAAGGCCGAGGTGATCCACGACATCACTTTTCGCTTTGCCCATAAGTTTCTCACCAAAGGTGATCGCACCGTTGACCAGATGATTCAGGCGGCACGGTCAGGCAAAAAGAACCTGTTGGAAGGCAGCAAGGCGGCGATTACCTCAAAGGAAACCGAGATCAAACTTACCAACGTCGCCCGTGCCAGTCTGGAGGAAGTGCTGGACGACTAGCTGGATTATCTTCGTTCTCGCGACTTGCCCCTGTGGGATAAAAATTCAAAAGAGGCCCAGTATGTCCGCAACCTGGGCCGGCAGACGCCTCAAACCTACGCGCTGTATCGGGAATTTGTGGAGACCCGTCCCGCTGCTGTGGTTGCCAACATTGCCATCTGCCTTATCCATCAGGCCAATTTCCTTATTGACAGGCAGCTGAGGACACTGGAAAGGGAGTTTCTCGAACAGGGAGGCCTGCGAGAGCGTATGACCCGCATGTGCTTGCAAGCCAGAAACCGGTAAAGAAAATAAATACCGGATAATAGGCTCAGTCCAACCTATCCCCGGTCAGCGCTGTAAATTACCTCTCCGCCGCACAGCGTGTACACCACCTTGCCTTGCAGGGTGTGTCCGATAAAGGGCGAATTGCAGCTTTTGGATGCAAACCCGTCAGCCAGTACCGTCCAGAGTGTGTCCGGGTTGAAAACGGCAATGTCTGCGGGCGCGCCTTCGTACAGGTTGCCCGCGTCAAGGTGGCATACCTCGGCTCCGCCCAGGCTCAGGAGGCGCACGGCATGCTCAAGGGAAATGTGGCCGGGTTTGACCAGGTGCGTGATGGTCAGCGCTAGGGAGGTTTCCAGCCCGATAATGCCAAAGGGGGCCAGGCCGAACTCCACCCGCTTTTCAGTCGGTGTGTGGGGGGCATGGTCCGTGGCGATACAGTCCAGCGTCCCGTCCTTGAAACCCTCGATGATGGCGGTGATGTCTTCCTCTTCCCGCAGGGGAGGATTCATCTTCGCGTTGGTATTGAATCCGCGCGTCGCCTCATCGGTTAGGCTGAAATAGTGCGGCGCCGATTCCGCGGTGACGCGGGCGCCCCGTTTTTTGGCCTGGCGGATTATGTCCACCCCGGCGGCCGTGGATACGTGCTGAATATGGATATGAGCTCCCGCGAGTTCGGCCAGGCGGATGTTCCGGTCGATGCGAATTTCCTCGGCGGCTTTGGGAATACCCGGAATACCCATCAAGGCCGCCATATAGCCCTCGTTCATGGCGCCGCCTTCGGCCAGCAACTCGTCTTCGCAATGGCTCAGAAAAGGGATGCCGACCATATTCGCGTATTCCAGCGCGCGACGCATGAGTGCGCTCGAAGAGACGTCCCGCCCGTCATCGGTCACCGCCACAGCGCCGGCATTTTTCAAGTCGGCCATTTCAGTGATTTCAGTGCCGCCGAGTCCCTTGGTCGCGCAGGCGGCCGGGAGCACCCGGATGCAGGCCTCTTCCCGGGCGCGGCGTATTACGAGTTCCACCAGGCCTGCATTGTCTATGGCCGGGCTGGTGTTCGCCATCGTCACTACGGTGGTCACTCCGCCATGGGCGGCGGCCTGGCTGCCGCTGGCAATGGTTTCCTTGGATTCCGCGCCCGGTTCGCGGAAATGACAGTGAATGTCCACGAATCCGGGACACACTACGTACCCGGAGGCGTCCAGGGTGTCGTTGCCTTTCAGATTCCGCCCAATTTTGGTTACCCGCCCGTTTTCAACGAGCAGGTCCAAAGGTGCCGAGGTATTGTCCGCTGGATTGATGAAATGTCCGTTGATGATGGCAAGACTCATAAATGCCGTCCTTCCAGAAAACCGGGCCCCTTGGGTAGGACCGCGGATGGCTTCTAAGTTATGCGACCCGTGGGCCGCCGCTGTTCGCGAGCAGGTGCATGACCGCCATGCGTACGGCTACGCCGTTGGTTACCTGTTGCAGGATCACGCTGCGCGGACCGTCCGCCACTTCTGTGGAGAGTTCCAGATCGCGGTTGATCGGGCCGGGATGCATCACAATGGCGTGGTCGGGCGCATAGCGCAGGGAATCCCGGTCTATGCGGAACAGTTTGACATATTCGCGTATGCTGGGAAACAGTGCCTTGGCCTGCCGTTCCAACTGGATGCGCAGCGCGTAGATAATGTCCGCGCCCTTCAGGGCTTCCCGCAGGTCCGTGGTACTGGTCACGCCGAAACGTTCGATGCCCCGGGGTAGCAGGGTTGCCGGGCCGCAGACGGTTACCTGCGCGCCCAGTTTGGTCAGCGCATGGATATTGCTTCGCGCCACGCGGCTGTGCTCGATGTCGCCGATCAGGGCCACCTTGACGCCGTCGAGTCCGCGCGCGTGGTCCTTGTGCAGGTGACGCATCGCCTCGCGCATGGTGAAGGCGTCGAGCAGCGCCTGGGTGGGATGCTCGTGCCGCCCGTCGCCCGCGTTGATGATATGGGAGGCGTGGTCTGCCGCCAGGATATGGGGTGCGCCGGCACAGCCGTGGCGCAGCACGATGATATCCGTGCTCATGGCCTCGATGTTGGCGAGCGTGTCGTGAAGCGTTTCCCCTTTCACGGTGCTTGAAGAGGAGGCCGTCATGGAAAGCGTGTCCGCGCTCAGGCGTTTTGCGGCAAGCTCAAAGGAGGTGCGTGTGCGGGTGCTGGGTTCATGGAACCAGTTCACCACCAGCCGTCCCTGCAGGAGCGGTACCTTCTTGATACCACTGGCCCTTTGGGATACGGCGAGAAATTGGGGCGCCGTGTCCAGGATGATTTCAATCTCGGCGCGGCTCAGTTCGCGTATCCCGATCAGGTCTTTTTTGGTCCAGCGCGCGGGGCCGGTGGCGTCCATTGTCTCAGTTTCCTTCCTTATCCGGGGCGGTAAAGCGGCGGTGCACCAGCACCGCGTCCTCCCCGTCCGTCTCTTCCAATCGGACGCATACCCACTCATCCGGTTTCGTGGCCAGGGCGTAGCCCAGGTAGTCCGCCTGGATGGGCAGTTCACGGCAGCCCCGGTCCACCAGGCAGGCCAGCTGAATGCGCCGCGGCCGGCCGTAATCCATTACTTCATCCATGGCGGCACGAATGGTGCGTCCCGCCGCCAGCACATCATCCACCAGCAGTACGGTCCGGTCGTCCACGGAAAAATCAAAATGTGTTTCACCCATGCGCGACGCAAGTTCTCCGGAAGCGCCTGCGTGCAGGTCGTCCCGATACATTGTGGTCGAAAGAGAGCCTACTGGCGGCGAATAGCCCGTCAATTCACCGATAAGTCCTGCGATGCGCTCCGCGAGGGGCCTTCCCCGGCGCAGAATGCCGAGCATCACCAGGGATTCAATGTCGGGGTTTGCGTTGGCCACGGCAAGGGCGATACTGCGTATGGTCGCCGACATGGCGTCGGTATCCATCACAACGGTGTATTCGGTTTCCGGTTCGTTGTTCATCGCCATGAGATTCCCAGTTTTCCGGTGCTATTCCCGCGCATGAGGGGTGCTGTACGGATACAATTCACCCTGAAGATAAGTAACGACGTAAATGAAAACGACATCTTCACCCAACGTGCACACTATAACAAATTCAGTCGATAAAGTGCCACGTGCGGAAGGGCGGTAAGTAAACCACAGTGAATAACGCTGGAGGAAAATCACGACCATGAAAGACGCGGAAGAATACGAAAAGAAAAAAAAGGAAAACTACCGACTGCCGAACGACGAGAAGGTGTAGAAAAGGACAAAGATCTTTTCTTCGTACCCTCTGCATTCTGTGGTCAAAAATCGTCCGAATCAGTCTTGCCGGATATTCCGCAATTGTCCGCAGGCGGCCTCGATGTCATCGCCCCGTTCTTTGCGCAGGGTTGCCTTGATACCCGCTTTACCGAGGATCTCCATGAAACGTTCCCGTTTGTGTATTGGCGAGGGGAGGTAGGGTAGTGACGGCACCGCGTTCCAAGGGATAAGATTAACCGCGGCATCCAGGCCTTTCAGGTAAGTCACCAAGGCTTTCGCCTGTGCAGGGCTGTCGTTTACATCGTCCATGAGCACCCATTCAATCGTGATTTGGCGATTACGCTTCTCCTGGTAGTGTTTCAAGGCGTCGTGCAGTTCCCGCAACGGATAACGCCGGTTCAACGGAACAAGCCGGGATCGGAGATCATCATCCGCCGCATGAAGGGACACGCTCAGGCGCACCTGCCAGGGCTCTTCCGCGAAGTGGAGGATTCCGGCGACATCGCCGGCTGTGGACACTGTAATCTTACGCGCGCCGATGTGCAGGCCTTCTATATGCATCAGCAGGTGAATGCTCTTCATGACTGCGTCGTAATTGTGGAAGGGCTCGCCCATGCCCATATACACGATGTTTGGCGTGCTGTCCGCGCTGTATTCCACGCCTTCCAGCAGGCGCAGCGCCTGTTCGGTGATTTCCGCCGGGGAGAGGTCGCGCCGGAAGCCAGCCTGGCCTGTGGCGCAGAAGGTGCATCCCAGCGCGCAGCCTGCCTGAGAAGACAGGCACAGTGTAATGCGCGAACCCTGGGCCAGCAAGACGGATTCGATTGTTTCGCCGTCCGCAAGTTCGAACAAGGCCTTCTGCGCGCCGGTTTTTCGGGATTCTTGCCGAAGGGCGGGGGTGAGTGCCGTCAGGAAATGGCGCTCACCAATGCGGGCTCGGTCCGTTTTGGACATGTCCGTCATGGCATCGATATCGAACACCCGCTTTTTATGCAACCATTGAAACAGTTGACGTCCCCGCATCAACGGCGCTTCGATGCGTTCCGCGATTTCCGCGGGGAACAAACCGGTAAGGGAATCCGTGGAGGTTTTTATTGGAGGCATGGGAAGACATCCTGTCTTGTGGTTACTTTGGGCCCGCGTTCAGTTCCTCGATGGAGGGGCCTTCCCCGGCGAAGATGTCTACCTGCGCAAAGTCGGATCGTTTCAAGGTTTTCACCCGTTGTTGTAGGTCGAAAACCGAAGTCTCCACCTCCAGGTTAATGTCAACGCGCCGCATGAGGAAGCGCATCCAGGCGCCTTCCCCGGGAAAGGTGGATTCAATTTCCGTGGGATAACGGATGCCCTCCTGCTCGTGGTAGGCCGCCTTTGTGGTCTTGGCAATGACGGCTCCTTCCTGGTTGAACAGGGTGTTTTCGAGCAATACCCAGGGCGCACCTTGTACGTGGATCACCCGTTTTCGCCAGGGGCGACGCCCGCCGGTCCATAGTTCCAACTCCGCCGTCTGGGTGGTTGCGTCAAAAGAGGTCATTCGCACCACCCGTTCGGACAGTTCCGCCCAGTGTTCCGGCTGGAACATTTCCCGGACGATCTCCGCTGAGCTCAAGGTTTCAAAGGATTCCTCCCGTTCCCGGTAGCAATATTCTTTTTTCGTGGGGAATTCAAGGACAAACGCGTCGTCCACATAGGTCAATTCAATGCCCCGGGTACCGTAGCGCCTGCCAATGATGTTCAGGCGGTTGGGCGCCTGGTAAAGCAGGCTGCTTTCCCGGGATATCTGCGTGGCTTCCACCTCGGGAATCTGCACCATGATGGTGCCCGCCGCGCGAAAGGAGCGCAGGGCCGCCTCGTTTTCCGCGAGGCTGCCCAGAATGGTGGCCACTGTTGGTGCGCCGGGCGAAAGCGGAAGGGTGGGCACCGGGGTGCCCAGGCTCACGCAGCCGGCCAAAAGGACGGTCACGATGAAGCCGGTAACATAAAGCGGGATGTGATTCATGTAGTGGTGATGCTTAAGTATTTTCATCATTCTGGAAATCGGAGGGTTCATTGTGTTGGTCTATAAATATCGTCCGTTAAAGATACAGCGAGGTTTTTGAAAAAATGCCGACAAATATCCTCGCACCGCACAGTCCGGGGATACCTTGATTCATGCGGGCCCTCAAAGCAAGGTCATCATACCATATTTCTATTTGCGCATGCTTATGATTCCAAGGGTATTGTCCGGGCTTATCGAGTGCACAGGAAAAGCGGCTCGGAGTTTATACCATGCCGCGGATGTTCCGCTTCGGATAGTTCCGTTGTCGTGACCTGCTGCACCACCTGAAAGCCGACTGCCTCCAGCCGTTCCTTGAAATCATTGCCATAGCAGCGGACATGGCCTGGGTGATGGTAGAGCCGCCTGCGCTCTTCCGGGTCGGTCACACTGGTGTCTTCGATGGTCGGACCTACACGGATGGGAACCATGATGAGCGCCGTGCCGCCAATCTTGAGTACTCGGAACAGTTCGCTTATTGCCTGGTGGTCTTCACGGATATGCTCCAGGACATGGCTGCAATAGATGAAATCGAAATGTTTGTCCGGAAACTGAAGTTGCCGCAAGTCCATTTTTTTTCGGGCAAGTCGAGAAGACAGGTCGATGCTGATATATGCGATGTTTGGGAGGCTTAGGAAAAAATCCATCATGCAGAGTTCTGGCGCCACATGCAAGACCCGATGAGGGACGGTTGAGGAAAACAGCGGCGCGTGCTTGTCCAGACAGATTATAGCATTGCGGTGGCGAGGCTCGGAAAAACACACCGGACATCGGTATTCCCGTCCGCGGCGGGTCAAAAAACGGCGAAAATGCCTGCGGCATACCGCGCAGTACCGGTCGTTGCCACAAAAGAGCCAGGGCGAAACGATTTTCCAAAGGTTCCGCAATAGCGTGACCGACAGTATGCGTTTCAACAGGATTTCGAGTGTTTTCATAGGGATGAAGTTCCGGTAACGCCGACGCGACAATCGCCGACGCGACAATCTTGAACTGTCCTGCGCTCATGCACTACAGATGACTGCGAAATGCTCTACCAGCCCCACGAGCCATCTTCTGCATAGCGGATTAAACGCAGCCGGACTTGACCAATAGCCTACTTGTTTTCCGACGGTGACGGGGGAGTGTCTTTATCTGGCGCGATACCTTTTGCCGGCTGCATCGGGTTCGTATCAATCAGTTCTAGGCGGATGCTGATCACATGGGTGGGGGCCCCTTCCAGCACGGTAATCCGGAAATCATCCTTGCTGATGACCTCGCCGATGGCGGGGATATGACCCGCGATATGGTTGACCCAACCGCCCACGGTCTCAACATCCAGGTCTTCAATGACGAGCGGAACCGCCTTGGCGAAGTCATACAGGGGGGTGCGCGCGTCAATCACATAGGCGCGCGGCCCGACTTTGCGTATCTGGGTGGTCAGGATGTCATATTCATCATGGATTTCACCGAATATTTCCTCAAGGATGTCTTCCACTGTAATCAGTCCGTCCGTACCGCCGTGTTCGTCCGTAACAATCGCTATGGAATGCCTTCCACGCCTCATGGCTTTAAGGGCTTCATCCAATTTTATGGTATCCGGCAGGTGCAGAACGGGCTTAATGAAGCGCTTTATGTCCTGCCGTTCGGGATAAGGATCTTTGATCAGTTCAAATACGTTGACAATGCCGACAACCTGGTCGATAGTACCGGAGTAGATGGGCAGCCGCGATTGGCCGCTCTGGATGAACATCTCCGTCAGTTCGTGCCGGGTTGCGGTTTCCGGCAATGCCAGAATTTGAATGCGGGGAACCATGATTTCCTTGGCGCATTGCGTCTGCAGGTCGATTACGGAATGAATCATTTCATGTTCTTCCGGATCAAGAGTTCCCTGGTCGTGGCTTTCGTCCACGAGATAGCGGATATCATCAAGGGAAGTCAATAACATGCCCAGGCCGTTGCCCTCCTTACGGTTGAGCAAGTTCAAAAAATGCTGTGAAATCCATGCCACGGGGATGGTGATCGGGGCAAGAGCAATTTCGAAAAAACGTAGCAGAGGGTACAGGGACAGAACAAGTCTTGTCGGGAAGAATCGGAAGATGCTTTTGGGCATGATTTCGCCGAAGAGTAAAAACAGCGGGGTTGCGATAAGGGAGGCGAGAACTGGCCCCACGGCGCGGGTTAACGCTGAGGTGCCAATGACCAGCACCAGGTTATTTCCGATCAACAGCATCGTTATGAGCCGGTTCGGGTTGTCATAATGTTTCGTCAGGCGTGCTGCGCTATTTTCCTGTTTTTTTTCAGCGTTGTGCCGGATACGGAACACATTGGCCGTTACGAATCCCGTTTCATAACCCGAAAAAAAGGCGGACATGATCAGGCAGACAAGAAATATCAGCAGGAGGTAGGCGATCATGAAGCGGGAACCTCCCCGGAACCATGTTGTCTGAGGTCTCTTACCAGCAACCGGGTGGCGCGCTTCCTGTTCACTTCTTGAATGGAAAAATGCAGGCCGGAATATTCCAACTCATCACCCGGTTCCAATATTTTGTCGGCCAGGGCCATTAGGAATCCGCCTATGGTGGTGTGTTCCTCATCTCCTGAAGAAATGGACATCTGTTTTTCGAACTCATCCAGCGGATAATTGCCGGCGATCAACCAGACGCCCTCTTCGACAGGGTTAAAAAGAAGATCTTCTTCATCGTCTTCCTCGCCAATGTCACCCACCACTTCACGAAGGGCATCCTGCAGGGTGACAAGACCTTCCGTGCCACCGAACTCATCCACAACAATGGCGATGTGTATGTGCAGGCGCTGGGCTGTTTTTACAAAGTCGGCAACGCTCATGGTCACCGGCACGAAGTGTGGCTGGCGCATGTAGGCCGTCACGCTTTTTTTCAGGTCGCCCGCTTCTATTACCGAAAGCAGATCTTTGGCATAGAGAATCCCCGCAATGTGGTCCAGGTTTTCCTGATACACGGGCATTCGTGAATATTCATGCTCTTGTACCGTTTTTATGGCCTCTTCAGCGGTGGCTTCTTCTCTTACGGCGACAATATCAGGACGGGGTACCAGAATTTCATCGAGGGTGACATCATTGAATTCCAGAATGCCCTCAATCATGTGACGCTCTTCTTCCTTGAGGATTCCGGATGCTTCCACCTCGGAAACAAGCGTGATAAATTCGTCATCCGTAAGGAACGGCGCCGGCGCCACCTGACTTAGGCGGGTCACCTTAAAGATGAAACCCACCAGGGACACGGCCAGATAACGTAGTGGCGCCAGCAGCCGGTCTATCAGAAATAGAGGAACAACCGCTGCAACGGTCAAAGTTTTGGGACGTATTGTGGCAAATACTTTTGGAAGAACCTCACAGAAAAAAACAAGAGTGGCGGTGGTAAGTATTACAGACAGTGTGATGGATTCGGCGAGCGGCAGTCGAAGGGACTGGCGGAAAACTTCAGCCAAGGGCCCTGCCAGCACAATACTCAGGGAGGCATTGACGATCGTATTTCCCATAAGTATTGTGGTCAGGAGGCTGCCGGGACGTTTCAAGAGGTGGGCGATAAGACGGTACAACCATGAATCTGAATTACTGAAGGCGCGTAACTCTACCTTGTTGAGAGATAGAAAACCCACTTCGCTTGCGGAGAAAAAAGCGGATACCCCCGCCAGTACCAGAGTCAACCCCCATATCCCCGGCGTCATGATTTTATACCATGCTACCGGTATGGTGCCGTCCCCTGAAGATGCGGCTACGGTTTTGGTAAGCGCGAAATAAAAAAAGATCCCCGTCCCCGCAATAAGGGCGCTCCACCATCCAAGAAGAAAGTGCTTTCTCAGCGATATTCGAGGCGGTTCTCCGCCAGGGTCGTCTTGCAACAGTGTTCGGTGCTCCTGTCAACCATTAACATTATAAGGTACTACCTGCCAGCCGGAACATTATAGCATTAGTGCCAGACATTTTCTAATCCGATACCCAGGTATTCGGCCTGCTTCTGCTGCATCGTTAATTTGTCCGCCTTTTTGCCGTGGTCATAGCCCAAGAGGTGCAGCAGGCCGTGGCAGAACAACAGGTTGAGTTCCGTGCGCATGGCGTCCCGGTCGCCGCCGCAGTAGCGCTGCACCGTTTCCAGCGATATGACGATATCACCCAGCAGGATCTTGTCCATATTTTTAGGTGATTCCTGTTCAAAAGACAGAACATCCGTTGCTTCGTCCCGGCTACGGTATCGGGCATTCAATTCCCGGATAAACGCGTCGTCGCAAAGCAGCAGACTGAGTTCTACCTTCTTTTTTAGACCTTCTCCCCGGCAAATTTTTTCCGCGAGTTGTTCCAGTTTTCCGCGAGTATAAAGACGCTTGACCGTGGACAGGTTTCTGATATCCATGTGAATCATGACGGTGTTTCTCCTGCAGGTGAAGGGGCGGCATCGACCGCGTTTCGGGGCGTCTGGTCCGGGTAGACGATGCGCCGATGCATGTTGCTCACCAAAGTTCTGGCCACCACATCACGGATCCTCGTCAATTGTTTCAGGGTCAGGTCGCAATCCTCGAACTGGTTGTCTTCCGACCGGGCGCGGATGATCTTGCCCACGAATTCCCGCACCGATTCGAAGGTGGGATTCTCCAGGGACCGAACACCGGATTCCGAAGCGTCGCAGATCATCAGTATGGCCGTTTCGGGGTGTTGCGGTTTGGGGCCCGGGTAGCGGAAGTCCATTTCGTTGATTTCCGCCTCATCGCTTTGTTTCAGTGCCAGGTCGTAAAAAAAACCAATCTTGCAGGTGCCGTGGTGTTCCAGAATACCGTCGATAATGGGTTGGGGCAGGTTGTTCTCCTGGGCTTCGCGCACGCCTTCGATCACATGCTGCCGGATGACACGTGCGCTGACAAGGGGCGCCAGGGTGTCGTGGATATTTTTGGTGTTGACCTGGTTTTCCGTGAACATTTCCGGCTTAAATTGCTTGCCTATGTCATGGTAATAGGCGCACACGCGGGCCAGCAGGCCGTTCGCCCCGATCGCTTCAGCTGCAGCCTCCGCGAGTTGTCCCAATTGCAGGCTGTGCGCGAAGGTGGCCGGTGCCGCCATGGCCAGGCGTCTTAGGAGGGGGTTGTTGAGGTCGCTGTATTCCAGCAACTGCATGTCTGTCGTGATGCGGAACAGCCGTTCCAGCCAGGGCAGCAGCGCGGGCACCGCCAGCAGGCACAGGAAGCCGTTGAAAATGATCATGAATATGCGCCTGAAAAAGGTGTCGCCGAACAGGGTGTCCGTGGCCAGGATGGCGGCGCCGAGGGACAGCACGCCCACCAGCGTGGCCACCAAGGATGCTGCGGTCATGTCGCTGCGTTTCCGCACATTGTAGGTGCTGAAGGCGCCCGCTATGGTCATGGCGCCGGCGACCAGCAGCAAGCGCCAGTTATACTGGTATTGCGCGGAAACCAGTGCGGCGGCGAGCGCTCCGAAGAGTGCCGCCCGCTGGGGACCCACCAGAATGGCATACAGAATCCCGGATGCGGCCACGGGAAGCACATATCCCGTTGGCTCGAAGTAGGAAATGATCCTGCCAATGATGAGGATGGACGCAAGCAGCAGCAGGGCAAGGTTGAAGGCCGTGCGCGGGGGCACACTATTTTTTTCGTTATGGAACTGCACCCGTTTGTGAATACCCCAGAAGACCAGCAGTACCAGGATGATATGGGCGGCCAAAGTATTGACCAGCCGCTTAATCGGATGTTCCTCGCTCGAAAGGATTTCCATGTAGGTTTGCACGTCCGACCGGCTCTGCCGCGTCCAGCGTTTGCCCCGGTCCTGGATGATTTCGCCGGCCTCAATTTCTTTAAGCACGGGCAGTACGGCCTCTGCCGCGCGAATGCGCGCGCTTTCCAAGTATACTTTGTCTTCCTGGATGTCCGGCACAATCAGCGGAGCCGCCAGGGCCAAGGCCCCTTCCTGGGTGCGCGCCCATCGGTCGCTGGAGGCGCTGTCCCGAGCGGCGCTCTGGGCCTTCTCCAGCAGCCATTTGTTCATATTCGTCGCGGCGGTTTCAGGGTTCGGAATATCCTGCAGGGTGAGTTCCGTGGTGATGGGCAGGTCATCGGGCGTCTGGGTGCGCAGAATGACCACGCGGCGCTCCGCTTGGGCGGGCGGAAGACCGGCAGGGCGTACACCGGTCATCAGTATATTTTCCAGGGCCTCCAGCGCCAGGTCGGCCATGGCGTCGCTTTTCTTGAAGGTCAAATCCGATTCGGACGCGAACAATTTGGCGGTAGCGGAGGAGGATTCCGCGCCGGCCTCCCCGGAGTCTACAAACACACGGGTCGGCAGGCTGGTTGCGTCCGGAGTCAGCCACAGCCCCAGCAAGTCCTGCTCAGGAAAATCCGCCCAGTCCTCTTTTTCTTTCAATGCGGCGGCATAAAGGGATGCCGCTTTTCCGGCAACCAATTCCGTGGTCTGGTTTTTAACGGACGCTTCCAGGGCTTTCAGGATTGCGGCGGATACGCCCGGACGTTCATTTTTAATCTTTTCGATCTTCTCGCGCAGCAGGTCTAATTGTTGCTGCAGAACAGATTGATTGATGCGATAATAGTCCGGAACCTTCGCGATTTCGAGATCCCGGGCTTCCTGGGTCCGTGCCAGATCCACGGATTCAAAGTAAAACATAGCCCGAATTTCGCGGTTGGCAACGGGACTCTCAAGATCGGTGGGCGTAACAACATCTACCATTGGTTCCCGGGTCAGCGCGGCGACACAGACAACAAACAATACAAGGGCAAACGCCGCTTGCTTGAATCCTTGTCGGTTGAAGCCTGAACGGGCGGGGCGGCTTCCATTGCCTCCGTTCGTAGCGGGAGTATGTTTATTTCGACGTGTAAACATAACTTCTTTTAAAGATGTATCCCTTCCCGTCTGAATGCCGACCTTCCCAAAGGGCGTACTTCATTTTTTTCGCGGTCTCAGGACCGGTGTTTTGGGGTACCAGCCTTCCCTTTCCGGTAAAACCTTCCCTTCAGAAGCGTCCTTTCGGGGGACTTCGGTAGGTTTTCCCGAATTTTCATAGGCATGCACGATTTGCTGCACAAGGGGATTACGTACCACATCCTCCTTTCCGAGGAGAACAATACCAATATCTTTGATGTTTTTCAACACCTCCCGCGCATCCATGAGACCCGAACGCACGCCCGGCGGCAGGTCTATCTGGGTGACATCGCCCGTTACCACCATGCGCGAGCCCTGTCCGAGCCGGGTCAGAAACATCAGCATTTGTTCGACCGTGGTATTTTGAGCCTCATCGAGGATGATAAAGGCGTTGTCCAGGGTGCGGCCGCGCATAAAGGCCAACGGCGCCACTTCGATGCATTCCTGATCAATCAGGCGGCTGACCCGTTCCAGGTCCACCATTGAATACAGTGCGTCATACAGGGGGCGCAGGTAAGGATTCACCTTCTGGATGAGGTCGCCGGGAAGAAAGCCCAGGCGCTCACCCGCCTCCACGGCCGGACGCGTCAATATCAGGCGCTTTATCTGGCGGTTCAGCAGGGCGGAAACCGCCACCGCCATGGCCAGGTACGTTTTGCCGGTGCCGGCCGGACCGATAGCCACAGTGATCTCATGAGAGGTAATCGTGTCCAGGTATATTTTCTGACCGGAGGTCCTGGGACGAATGCGCAGTTCGGACCGTATCGCCGCGGGAGGTTGTGAAAGAAGCGCGGAGAGATTGTCCGCAGGCCCATCTTCCGGGTGTGAAAGGACGCGTTCAAAATCGGAACGGGTGGGGGTATAGCCCTGACGCACGGCGGCAAGCATGTCCTTTAGCATTTGGCATACGAATGCCGCCGAAGCTTGTTCGCCAATGACAAGTACTTTCGCCCCCCGGTCTACAATCCTGACTTGGGTCCGCGATTGAATGAACTTTCGGATTTCACCGTTATTTCCAAAGAGTTTAAGGGATTCTTCGTGATTTCCAAGTTCAATCTCACAATTGAGGTTCGTATTTGTGCCTTTCAGAAACGGCCGCAACGTATAGCACACATTGCGCGAAACACGGCCGGAAAATCATTACCACGTTCTTATATTGTAAAGGAAACCGCCTTTGACAGCAACCTTTTATGTAAAATCAGGGCGCCGGAAAAGGCGGCTGCATGGCATGGGTAATCGTTTCGGCGTACGGCGGCCGTAAGAGGCCCCGATCGGTTACAAAAGCGGTGATATGGGTTCCGGGGGTAACGTCAAAGGCCGGGTTATAGGTATGTACGGACGCGGGGGCGGTTTGTATGCCGCCTAACCGGCGGATTTCCTCGCCGTCGCGCAATTCTATCGGTATATCTGCTCCTGTGCGGGTTTTCAGGTCAAAGGTGGTGGACGGCGCCGCCACATAAAAAGGAATGCCGTGCAGGCGGGCCAGGGCTGCAACGCCATAGGTGCCGATTTTGTTCGCCGTGTCGCCATTCGCGGCGATCCGGTCCGCCCCGACAAGCACCGCCTGGACCAGCCCGTCGCGCATGATCACCGCAGCCATGTTGTCGCAGATGAGGGTGACATCGATGCCTGCTTGCTGAAGTTCCCAGGCCGTCAGGCGCGCGCCCTGAAGCAAGGGGCGCGTTTCATCGGCATACACCTTGAAATGCCGGCCCCGCTCGAAAGCCGTGTAAAGAGGGGCGAGGGCGGTCCCGTATCCTGTGGTGGCCAGTCCCCCCGCGTTGCAGTGGGTCAAAATGCCCGCCCCTTCCTGTATCAGGTCAGCGCCACAGTCGCCGATGGCCCGGCACATGGCGATATCAGCGGCATACTGGGCATCCGCTTCGGCTTCCATTGCCGCAAAACACGCCTGCGAAGACGTATGCGCAGGGACCGCATCCAGCGCGGCCCGCATCCTGTCCAGGGCATAAAAAAGATTAACGGCGGTGGGTCGTGATGTGGCGAGATACTCGATGCAGCGCCGGGCCCGGTCCCGGAAGGTTTCCGGAGTGGCATCGATATGGCTGCGTAGGCCGACGAGAACGCCATAGGCGGCGCATATTCCGATGGCGGGCGCGCCGCGCACACGTAACGACTTGATCGCTTCCCAGACATCTTCCAGCGATGCCAGCTCGATTGTCGCAGCCTGCACTGGAAGTAGGGTTTGGTCTATAATATACAGATGTGGTGATTTCCAGAATACGGGTTTTACAGGTGTCATAACATCACTTCCCGGGTCGTGTTCGGAGAGCAGAAACGGGGTGTATAGGTGCCGCTTTGCATGATATGGTAGCACTTCCTTTGCGCGGCGCCCAAGCTTCACCGGAGACAGGCGTATCACCATGAAATATTCAAAGTTGATAATTTTCCTGCCCCTACTGTTGTTCTTGGGTTGCATGTCGACCGATACGCGCAACCGTGCGTTTACCGATGACTGGGCGGGCCAAGTGCGGTGCATGCCGAATGCCGACCGTAATGCTGAAACGGTGGAAACGGATACGGAAGAAATACGGCGACTGGGGCCTGCGGTCATTGCCCCGGACGAGACGGGACGGCCCCGGTTGCGTATCGGGGGCGAGAGTGGTGTCGGTGTTGATTTTCATTATCGGGGTGGCCCTTCCGCCCGGGTGCGGTATAGGCATCAGTGGGATTTCGGGAAACCTCGGCGCAAAAAACAATAGAGAAACAAGGAGTGTCCTGGTGTGACCGGAACAAGTCGATCTGACTGTGGCGATGACGCGCGATTGTTGCTGGCCTTGTCGCTGGTTCCGGGAATGGGGAACAAGCGTATACACCAGTTTCTGGCGGTGTTGAAGGGGCATGGCTTCAGCCTGGAGTGCCTGGAGACGGACTGCGGCGGGGGCCTTATAAAGAAGGTTCCGGAAATGACAACCCGTTTCGCGGGGGTCATGGAGACGGTGTCGGGAAAGACGCTTGAAGAGGCCGGGGCGTGCATCCGCCGGGCGCGGGAATCAGGCCTGAAAATTCTGCATATTCTGGATGCGGCGTACCCGTCCCAACTTGTGGAACATCTGGACGGCATTTGTCCGGCCGTGTTGTTCTTATCGGGTGATCGGAGATTATTAGACACGGAGTCTTGTGCCGTGGTGGGCACCCGATCACCGTCGTGCGCCGGAATCCGGTCCGCAGCGCAGGCGGCGCAAACCATCGTGGGGACAGGGATGACTGTGGCGAGCGGCGGGGCTTTCGGCGTAGACCGGGCCGCCCATGACGCTGCGCTCAGGGCCGGTGGCGCCACCATTGTATTCCTGCCCCAGGGTATACTGACCTGCCCGCTGCCGTCGGCGTGGAAAACGGCCATGGAAAAAGGTCAACTGTTGCTGGTAAGCGAATACCTGCCGGACGCCCCCTGGCGCACCTACGCGGCCGTGTCGCGCAACGCCTTGATCGCGGCCCAGTCCCTTCTCGTTTGTGTGGTGGAACCCGGGAAACAGGGTGGCAGCATCCTTACGGCACGACACGCATTGGCGCAGGGGAAACCCGTACTTGTTGAACCTGTGGAGGCGCTTCCTGTGTCGTTACAGGCTCAGGTTAGAGGGCTGGACCTGCTAAGCCCCTCCCTGAAGGCCCTGAAGGACGGACTTGACGTCAGGGCGCCGCGCCAGTCCAATCTGTTTTAGGGTGCGTCCTGAAAAAGTCTCGACCCTTACAGGGATTCCGCTTCTGGGGGAACGGTGGGTGCTTCTTCTTTGTCCACAGCCGCCGGAATGTCTTTCCAGACAAACTTAGAGCAGATGAAAAAGGCGACCAGGCCAAAGGTCAGCATACCCAATGCCACCGTCTGTGAAGCGGTAAGCCAACCGTAGACGGGGCGCGCGCTCTCGCCGCGGAACATTTCCGTGACAAAACGAAGTCCGCCATACATCGTCAGGTAACTCAGTGTGACCACCCCCGTATGCTTGTGTTTCTTATAGATAATAAGAAGGATGACAAAGATCATGAAATTGCCGAGGGTCTCATAAAGCTGTGTGGGGTGTACGGGGAGGGAATACAGGTCATCACCAGAAATCAATTTTTCCCGCAGTTGACGGCGGTAACAACTGGAACCCTTGGGAAATTGTACCGCCCAGGGATAGCCGAACCGGGTTACGGCCCCCCAGCAACAACCGTTGAGGAAGCACCCGATACGGCCGATGCCGTGGGCCAGCGCCATAAAGGGCGCCACCATGTCCGCACCTGAGATTACCGGGATTTTGTGAAGTTTCAAGTAGATGATGCCCGCGATGATGCCGCCGAAAAGTCCCCCGAAAAATACCAGACCGCCGGTGATAAAGAACTGCAGGTAACGCAAATCGTCCCAGTCACCGTATTGCACCATCCACCAGATTTTGGCGCCGATAATGCCGCCCATGAAGATCCATATCCCTCCGGCCGGTGTGGCCGAATAGGGATGCTCGCGTCTGCGGTTCAGCCAGATGGGACCAATGGTGCCAACAAGAAAGGCCAGCGTCATCATTACGGTGTAGGAATGAAATCTTAATTCTCCGGAACTGAAAAATGTTGGGTACATAACTTCGCTTTCTGCCTGTAGGATAGGGCGCCAATGCCCCTGCTGTTACTGTGCGGCGATTATAGCAGAAGATACCCAGAAGGACTAAAGAGATGGGACGGAGAGCGTTTTGCCTATTCTGGAGATTAAACGTTACAA